>OKGH01000005.1_pt1 | contig 192994 bp, 169 predicted proteins | sample 1611211 | NCBI WGS metagenome assembly OKGH01 (sample SAMN04436718, study PRJEB24849) | human gut metagenome | biome: human gut; feature: NICU; material: stool | host: Homo sapiens | place: USA: Saint Louis, MO | collected 2010-09-29
GACCACCGAGATCTACACTCTTTCCCTACACGACGCTCTTCCGATCTTATCTGTTGGCCTCCACCAGGGCGTCGATGATGGGGGAGTCGCCGGAGGTGCGGTACAGCGTCTGCTTGATGGCGAGCACCTGGGGATCGGCAGCCGCCTGCTCGATGAACCGTTGCACACTCGTGGCGAAGGAGTCGTAGGGATGCTGGACGAGAACGTCGCGTCGCCGGATCGCCGCGAACATGTCGGCGGGCTGGGACGTCTCCACCTCGGCCAGGTGGGGATGGGTGATCGGCAGGAAGTTGGGGTACTTGAGGTCGTCACGGTCGACGTCGGCCAGGGAGAACAGGCCGGTGAGATCCAGTGGTGCGGGGAGTCGGAACACCTCGTTGTCGTGAATGCCGAGTTCCCGTACCAGTAGGTCGAGCATGTCGTCCTGGATGTCGTCCTGCACCTCCAGACGTACTGGTGGACGCCCGACGTTGCGGCGCAGCAGCTCCTTCTCCAGGGCGAAGAGGAGGTTCTCGGCGTCGTCCTCCTCAACCTCGAGATCCTCATTGCGGGTGACGCGGAAGGTTGTGTGCTGCAGGACGTCCATACCGGTGAACACCTGGTCCAGGTGACGACTGATGACCTCCTCCAGTGGCAGGAAACGGCCCTGCCCGAGGCTCACCAGACGTGGCAGCACCGAGGGCACCTTGATGCGCGCGAACTGCTGCAGGCCGGTGGTCGGGTTGCGCAGCATGACGGCAAGGTTGATCGACAGCCCGCGGATGTAGGGGAACGGGTGCGAGGGGTCGACTGCCAGCGGGGTCAGTACGGGGAAGATGCGTTCGGCGAAGAGGGCGCGCATCCGCGTCTTCTCCTCGTCACCGAGATCGACCCAACGGACGATGTGAATGCCCTCGCTCACCAACCCGGGACGCACGTCGTCGTTGAAGATACGAGCCTGCTCGGCGACCAACTCATGGGTGCGCTCCAGTATCGACTCGTGAAGGTCACGTGGCATCTGTCCGGTGACAGTGGGCACGGCGACACCAGCGTCGATACGACGTTTGAGCCCGGCGACGCGCACCATGAAGAACTCGTCGAGATTGGAGGAGAAGATGGCCAAGAACTTCGCACGCTCGATCAGCGGGACGCGCTCGTCATCAGCGGCGAGGTCGAGCACACGTCTGTTGAACGCCAACCAGGACAGTTCACGATCGCTGTAGCGTTGACGTGGCAGATCAGCATCCGCCTGTGCGTCATGCGCGGGCGGGTATGCCTTCTGGTGGGCCATGTGCACCTCTCTCGGCGGAATCAGTTCGTGGAAAACGTGTCGGCACCAATCTACCTGTTCTGTGCCACTCGATGTCGTGTGACCACCGGGCTCCGTGGTCGGCCTCGCCGCCCCAGCTGTGTGAGCCCAGTCGGTGCTCCCGAAGTGGGGCAAGGTCCCTGAGGGTCAGCGATTGACCTGGAACCGGTACCCCACCGACCGGACGGTGTGGATGTGCCCCTCGAACTCCGGGCCGATCTTTGCGCGCAGTCTGCGGATGTGGACATCAACGGTACGTGTTCCACCGTAGTAGTCGTAGCCCCACACCTGTGACAGCAGTACTTCCCGACTGAGTACCCGGCCGGGATTGGCCACGAGGAACTTCAACAGTTCGAATTCGGTGTACGTGAGGTCGAGGCTCATGCCGCCCACCGTCGCGGTGTACCCGTCCTCGTCGATGACGAATGGCCCCGCAGTGACGAGTGAGTCGTCGGGGCCAGCCAGGATGAACCTGATCCGGGCATCCATCTCGAGGGGGCTGGCAGTCTCGACGAGGAAGTCGTCGACCCCCCACTGGGGGCTGAGCATCGGCAGGGCTTCCTGAGGTACCAGCGCGACGATCGGTCTGCGCAGGCCAGCGGCAGCCATTCTGGCGCACATCTGACGGGCATCACCAGGAGCAGTCCGATAATCGACGAGGGCGAGGTCGGCTGCCGTGGCCAGGCTGATGGGGCTGGGGCCGGGAGCGCCGGAGTCGGCTCCTGACGTCGCGCTGCCAGCGGCCGTGGCGTCAGCAGATGCCGTGGCACCACGACCCGCCATGGATCGGCGCACTGGCCTGGTTCCGGTGAGTGGTGTCGTTGCTGGATTCAGCGGCAGTAGTTCGATCTCATGGTCGAGCAGGGTCAGGGCGTCGGGTGATGGAGTGGTCTCATGGGTGAAGAACGCGATCCGCGCCACGGGTTCCTCCTCGCCAGTTGACCAGAACACGACTGCACGGACATTGTGCCAACCCTCCGGGTGACTGTGCAGCTGCCAGCTCGATGAACCGACCCATTCCACAATTCTGAGCCATGAGTTTCCTGATGATGAGGACCAGGCCCCTGGCGATGGGGACCGGGCTGAAGCGTGGGTACCATCGGAGGTGTGATGAAGGACCTGCCCGACGACTGGTTTCGTCCCGGTTCCCATGAGCAGCCGGACGAGGACGAGCAGCACGCCAGTTCTGAGCAGGGGGAGAGGAACAGGTATCGCAGGTTCTCCCGCCGTGCCAAGGACCTGGAGACACACGGCCGGGTTCATCTGGATCGTGACGAGCAGGGTGGACGATCCGTGGTCGTCGGTCACCGGATGGACCAGGCTTCACCGTCCAGTGCCACCCGGGCCTTTTACCGTGGGTGGATGCTCTGGGTCCTGCTCGCTCTGGCGGTGGGAATCCTGGTGGGCACTGTCGTGGTCAGGTCGTCCGGCATCGACTCCGGAGCACCGGACTCCGTCGTCTCCGTACCGGCGGACAATGTCACGGACGCCCCTGCCCCGTACACCGGGCAGAGCAGACTAGTGACGTCGATCACGGCGAGCGCCACCTGCACAGCCGATCCACGCGGTGGCATCAAGGGGGGGCTGGTGACTTACCAGCCGGCCAATCTGGTTGACGGATCCTCCCAGACCGCCTGGCGATGTGACGGCTCGGCGAACGGGCAGAAGATCACCCTCAAGGTGCCGGACGGTACATCGGTGGTGGGAGTGGGACTCATCAATGGCTATGCCAAGAAGGCAGATGGGGTGGATCTGTATCCCCAGTACCGTCGAGTGCTCAAGGTGCGGTGGGACCTTCCCGACGGCGAATGGTTCATCCAGGATCTCACCGATGACTCCCAGACGTTCCAGACCGTCATGATCGCTCCCACCCGGGTGCATGGTGGCATCGTCATGACGATCATCGACTCCACGCTGCCGGGGGAGGACATGGCGAGCAGGGACGCGGTGCTGCTGTCCCAGGTCGCCGTGTTGGCCGCCAAGTAGCTCGTCGCCAACCCCCTCGGTCGTTTGCCGAGGGCGTGGCCCGTCAGTCCCAGTTGTCGGTGTCGATGATGATGGTGACCGGCCCGTCATTGACCAGGTGGACCTTCATGTCTGCCCCGAACCTTCCGGTTTCCACGTGCGCACCAAGATCACGCAGGCATTGCACCAGATGATCGACGAGCGGTTCGGAGACCGGGCCGGGGGCCGCCGCGCTCCAGGAGGGACGGCGTCCTTTCCGGGTGGCAGCGTAGAGCGTGAACTGGCTCACGACGAGGATCGGGGCGTCAGTGTCACTGGCGGACCTCTCCTCGTCGAGGATGCGTAGGCTCCAGATCTTTCGTGCGACCTTCTCGACAACGTCCGAGGTGTCGGTGTGGGTGATGCCAGCCAGGACGAGCAGCCCGGGCGAGGTCAGTTCGCCGACGACGTCACCGTCCACCGTGACATCGGCACTGGCGGCTCGCTGGATGACGACGCGCATGGTTCCTCCTCGTGGTGGATCACCTGGGTGCGGCGATTGCCCGGGTGAAGTGGAATGGGACGTACGGCCCCTCGGACTGCACCTGCTGATCGGCAGGCCGCCCTGATCCGGGGCCAGCCCGCAGGTTTTTCGGAGTTGATCCGCAGGTTACAGGGGGCCGGTGATTCGGTCCCACCGTCCCGACATCGCAGACGGTGCCGGTGGTTCGTTGATACGAGCACTCATCCTACGGCGGATTCCCGGTGGTGTGGACGGTGGAAAGGTGGGAGTTCCCCGTTGATCCCGTAGACTTGATGGGTGGCCATCACCGATCTCGTCGTGCTCGTAGCGCTGTGTCTGGGAACTGCTGTGACATTGGGGTCGTGGGTCATCACCGCGTTCTGCCGACGTGGCAGGCGGTGACGTCATGACAAGAAGTAGAGCAGTAGAGGACTCATGGTCTTTCACATTCCCGACGATCTGAATCGCGATCTCATGCCCCTGGCCTGGATGATTGGCCACTGGGAAGGTGACGGGCATGGTGCCGAGACCGATGGCACCCAGTTCGAGTTCGGTTGTCAGATCGATTTCACCGAGAACGGTGGGGATTTCCTGCACTACATCTGCCAGACCTACCACAAGAACCCTGACGGCACCCCGGCACGTCCGCTACGCATGGAGACCGGGTACTGGCGTCCGCGGGTGGACTCCAAGAGCCTCACCGTCGTCATGACGGCGCAGGAGGGCTGGTCGGAGCTGTGGTCCGGCTCGATCGACGGGGCCAAGATCGAGATGCGCACCGACACCGTGGTGCGTGCCGATGATGCCTCGGTGGCCTACACCGCCGGACAACGGCTCTACGGGCAGGTGAACTCGGATCTCCTGTGGACCTTTGACCGTTCCGTGGAGGGGGACGCCCTCAAGCCCTACATGTGGGCGCAACTCAAGAGGGCCTGACATGCCGGTACTCCTCACCGACGGACCGGACGCCGGACTCGTCTCGCACGTCGGGAACCCCAATGTCGAGCAGCGTCACATCGAAGACGGCGCCGGGTGGTTGGCCCTGACGAACCGAGAGGTGTTCTCGGTGAGTGGGCCGGACCGCCTCACCTGGCTGCACTCACTCACCACCCAGCATCTGGAGAACCTGCAGCCGGCCGAGACGACGACTGCGCTGATCCTCGATCCCCAGGGGCACATCGAGCACGTCATGCACGCAGTCGATGACGGCACCACCTTCTGGGCCTGGACCGAACCGGGCCGTGGTGACGATCTCGTCGCCTGGCTCGACTCGATGCGATTCATGATGCGCGTGCAGGTGCGCCGACACGCAGATCTTGCCGTGGTGTGGACCGGGGCAGACGTGGCAACCGATCAGGGTGACGTGGTTGCCCGGTTGACCTCACAGATCGCCGGCGGGACGGAACTCATCGTCCCGATGGGTGAGCGTGCCGATCCTCGGGCAGCGCAGTTCGGCAACCATGTCGGCACCGAACCGGTGGGTGTGCTCGCTTGGGACGCCATGCGGATCGCTTCCGGCATCCCGCGCATCGGCCTCGACACCGATGCGCGCACCATCCCCAACGAGATCGGGTTGTACGCCACGCACCTCGACAAGGGGTGTTACCGCGGTCAGGAAACCGTGGCGCGAGTGCACAATCTGGGTCGCCCACCCCGGCGCCTCACCATGCTCATGCTTGACGGGTCCGACGCCGAACTGCCCGATCCCGGGGCCTCGGTGATCCTGGAGGGACGAAAAGTGGGGCAGCTCGGTGGCGTTGCCCTGCACCACGAGCTCGGTCCGGTAGGTTTGGCGCTGCTCAAGCGCAATGTTTCCGTGGACTCGGTACTCACCGTCGATGGTGTTGCAGCCAGCCAGACCATCCTGGTGGACCCTGAGGTGGGGCTGCATGTACGTCCACAACTGTGATTCCGGTCGCTGGAGCCGTCGAATGGGACATGTGAAGGAGTTTTTGAGTGTCGTCCAAGGTTGAGTTCAGCCGAACCCAGAAACTGTTGACGGCTCTGGTGGACGTCTGCGTGTTCATCGGTGGAATGTACCTGTCGTTCTACCTGCGTTTCGGGTTCACCATTCCCGCACGAAACCTCAATGACGCCAAGGCCGCCATGGTCACTGGAGTCATCGCGTTTTTCCTTGTCAGTGCGCTGTCTGGCATGTATGTGCTGTACAACAAGACGCTGCTTGACATTGCAGTCATCACGGTCGTCGACCAAGCCCTGGTGACGATCCTCATCATGGCGCTGACCTTCGTCGGACGGTGGTTCGCGTTTCCCAGATCGGTGCTGCTCATCAACTTCGCGGTGAGCACGGTCCTGCTGGGGCTGTGGCGTCTTCTCGAGTTCAAGACATATCAGAAGTTGCGGGGCGTCAAACGAGTCATGATCGTGGGCCCTGCCGAGGAGCTCAATCGCTCGGTGGTCAACTTCCTCTCCAACCGCAGCTCGCGGCACCGTCTCACCCATGTGGTGGATGGCAGCTACCTGGAGCAGATCCGCGACCATCTCGACGAGTTCGACACCGTGCACGTCTCCGACGACCTACCAGATGAGGATCGGCTTGCCATCTACGACTTGTTGCTGCGGGAGGACAAGGAGATCTTCCTGTCCACGAGTTTCGAGCATCTGCTGCTGGTCAACCCGACCATCATGAGCATCGAGGACGAGGCCATCATCGCCGTGAGCCCGTTCCGCATCCCGGCCGAGCTGGACGTCTTCAAGCGCCTGTTCGACATCCTCATCGCCCTCATCGGGCTCATCCTCGCCTCGCCGGTCATGCTCATCACGGCCATCCTCGTCAAGGCAACGTCGCGTGGCCCGGTCTTCTATCGCCAGACCCGCGTCACCCGTGGTGGCAAGGAGTTCAACATCCTCAAGTTCCGTTCCATGTCGGTGAGCGCCGAGAAGGAGTCCGGACCCATGCTGGCCACCTCCCACGACCCGCGTGTCACCCCGGTCGGCAAGTATCTGCGAAGCCTGCGCATCGACGAGCTGCCCCAGCTCTTCAATGTCCTGGTGGGAGACATGTCGATGGTGGGGCCACGCCCGGAGCGGCCATTCTTCGTCGAGCAGTTCGAGCAGCAGAATCCGCACTACCATCTGCGTCACTCCGTGCGTGCCGGGCTCACCGGCTATGCCCAAGTGTACGGGAAGTACGCCTCGGATTTCTCGGCCAAGCTGAACTTCGACCTCATCTACATCAAGCAGTACTCCCTGCTCATGGACGTCAAGATCCTCATCCAGACGGTGAAGATCCTCTTCGACAAGGTCTCCAGCCGGGGAGTCGAGGACGACGAGACCCCCACCGACCAGGTCCGGCTTCCAGAGGGAGTCAAGCACCTGTCCTGACAGGGGGGAGAGATCGAGCACCCGGACAGGTTCTCGGGGACGGGTACTTGTGTGCTGAAGAAAACCAATGGGGCCTGCCTCTCGGCAGACCCCCAGGTCACTCACTGGTGAAAGCTCGTCACACGTGCAGGCTCGCGGTATCAGTAGACGACGACCTTCGTGCCGACGGGAATCTTGTTCCACAACCAGCGGGCCGCGTTCATGTCGCGTATGTTGATGCAGCCACCCGAGCCGCGGGCCCAGCCGTAGCGGGCGAAGTCGGCGGAGTAGTGGATGGCCTCACCACCGTCGAAGAACATCGCGTACGGCATCGTGACGTGATAGATCGTCGAATAGTGGTTCTGGTGCTTCATGTACACCTTGAAGACGCCATTGCGGGTCTGGGTGCCAGGAGCACCGAAGCGTGCGTCGAACTCGGCTATGACCTTGCCGTTCTCCATGTAACGCAGTTTGCGGTCAGCCTTGCTGGCGCAGGCCACCTTGGCGCCTTTCAGACAGCGAGAGTCCACGTGCTTGTTGGTGGGCTTGGATCGGGAGATGGCATTGCTGGGGACCCATCCCTGCGTTCCCCGGAACCAGACGGGGGTCCATCCTCCGCGAGGCATGTCGCGCATCCCGACGTAGGCGCCACGACGAATGGTTCCCACCGTCTTGGACGATGACGATGCGGTGGCCTTCACGGCAACATCCTTGGTGGCATACACGATGGTCTTGGCGGGGATCTCGGAAGTGCTGAGGACGGCCTTGGGGATCCAGGCATCCCGGCCGCGGTAATTCACCGGCCACCATCCGCCTTGGGTGGGACCGCGGGTGCCGACGTACTTCCCACGCCTGATCGAGGCAACTTTTCTCGAAGACATCGATGCGCGGTCGTAGACGTAGCTGTTGTTGGTGATCCAGACCAAATGGTTGCGGTACTTGGCGACAGGCTTTCCAGAGATGTACTTGACGTCGATCCTGGCCTGTGTGCCACGGTAGTTGACGAGCCACCAGTTGCTCTTGCCGTTGCGTCCGTAGGAACCGATGCGGTCGCCAACGTGGGATCGTGCGATCTTCTTGCCGGCGAGGTCGTAGACGTTGGCGTCGGCGTTGAGGTAGACGATCCCCTTCTGCGGTGGTGTCGAGGGCCGGGCGGTTGCAGTTGGTTGGGTGGCCGTAGCTCGCTGGGGAGGGGCGGGAGTCTCAGGTGACTCCTCGAGCCGGGGGCTGGAGCTTTCCGGGCTCGCAGCGGGGGAATTGGTGGGCTCGGGCTCAGCAGAGTGCTCAGTCGTGGCTGGAGCGCTGTACGGGGTTGGAGTGGGGGTGTCTGGTGTGGCTGCAGGATCTGCATGTGCGTGCAGAGGGGCCATGCCCAGGAAGAGCGCTGTCGACAATGCTCCAGCTGCGAGGGTTCGTGACAACGTCATAGGTGACCTCGAGGATAGGGGTGATGAGGGCAGGTGCCGTGCATGCTGGGCACGGGATCTGACTGGCACAGATTAATACCAGTGCCTCTCAGAAACACCATCTGGGGCGGTGAAATGGTGGTGCAGACGTTTCATACTGCCCCACCACTCAACCGGCACGTGAGCGTCTTCCTGGGAACGACCTAGTCGTCGCGGTTTACGCTGGTGGCGTAAGGAATGAGAACTTTTCTCAGTCGGTGCGGTATGCTTCAGGCCTTCTTGGCACGGGTGCGTGCCTTGGCCCGTTCGTGGGCGTTGAGCTCCACCTTGCGGATGCGCACCATGTCTGGCGTCACCTCGAGGCACTCGTCCTCACGGCAGAACTCCAGCTGTTGCTCCATGGACATCTTCGTGGCCGGGATGAGCCGCTCCAGCTCGTCGCCAGTGGAGGAACGCACGTTGGTGAGGTGCTTCTCCTTGGTGGGGTTGACGTCCATGTCGTCGGGACGGGAATTCTCGCCGACGACCATGCCCTCGTAGGTGTCTTCACCCGGGGAGACGAACATCGTGCCGCGTTCCTGCAGGTTGAACAGGGCGTAGCTGGTGACGGTTCCCTGACGGTCGGCCACCATGGAGCCGGTCTGACGGGTGCGCAGCTCACCCACCCACGGCTGGTAGCTCTCGAAGACTTGGTTCATGATGCCCTGACCGCGAGTCTGGGTGAGGAACTCGGTGCGGAAACCGATGAGGCCACGGGCCGGCACGACGAACTCCATGCGCACCCAGCCCGAACCGTGGTTGACCATGTGCATCATCTGGCCCTTGCGCAACCCCATCATCTGGGTGACGGTGCCCATGAACTCCTCGGGGGCATCCACGGTGACTCGTTCGAAGGGTTCGTGGAGCTTGCCGTTGATCTCGCGGGTGACCACCTGTGGTTTGCCCACCGTGAGCTCGAATCCCTCGCGGCGCATGAGTTCCACCAGGACGGTGAGTTGCAGCTCACCGCGTCCCTGTACCTCCCACTGGTCCGGGCGATCGGTGGAGTTGACGAGGATCGAGACATTGCCGATGAGCTCCTGGTCCAGGCGGGCCTTGAGCAGACGTGCGGTGAGCTTGTCGCCGGAACGCCCCGACAGCGGCGAGGTGTTGATGCCGAACGTCATGGCCATCGACGGCTCGTCAACGTGAATGAGCGGCAGGGGCGTGGGGTTCTCCGGGTCGGAGAGGGTCTCACCGATGGTGATCTCCGGGATACCGGCGATGGCGACGATGTCACCGGGCCCCGCAGACTCTGCCGGCACCCGTTCCAGGGCCTCGGTCTTGAGGAGTTCGGCCAGCCGTACGTTCTGCACCGATCCGTCCCGGCGACACCAGGCAACCATTTCTCCCTTGCGCAGCTGTCCGGAGACGACGCGGCACAGCGCCAGACGTCCCAGGTACGGGGAAGCGTCGAGGTTGGTGACGTGTGCCTGGAGCACCCCGTTCTCCTCGTAGCTGGGGGCCGGGATGTTCTCGACGATGCAGTCGAAGAGGGGCTGCAGGTCGGGGGAGTCGGGCATCTCGCCGTCGGCCGGCTTGGTCATCGAGGCCCGGCCGGCCTTGGCGGAGGCGTAGACGACCGGCACGTCGAGCAGGGAGGCGTCCTCGTCCTCCGACAGATCCATGAAGAGGTCGTAGGTCTCCTCGACGACCTCGTCGATCCGGGCATCGGAGCGATCCACCTTGTTGATGACGAGGATGAGGGGGAGCTTCTTCGCGAGGGCCTTGCGCAGGACGAAACGGGTCTGGGGCAGGGGTCCCTCGGAGGAGTCGACGAGCAGGATGACGCCGTCGACCATCTCCAGGCCGCGTTCGACCTCACCGCCGAAGTCGGCGTGACCAGGGGTGTCGATGATGTTGAAGGTGATCTCCTCGTCATCGCTCATGCGATGGGTGATGGCCGTGTTCTTGGCCAGGATGGTGATGCCCTTCTCACGCTCGAGGTCCATCGAGTCCATGACGCGCGTGTCGACGTCAGCACCCTCGCGGAATGCGCCGGACTGCCACAACATTGCATCGACGAGGGTCGTCTTTCCGTGATCGACGTGGGCCACGATGGCGATATTGCGCAGATCATTGCGAGCGGGCATGAAAAATCTCCGGTCGGTTGACGGGTAGAGAAAGGCATGCGCGAAAAAGGCATCCCCACCCGAGTGTAGTCGTGTTCGTCGTCGGACTCATTCGTCGTGGCGCGGCAGGACGTGCTGACAGTTCATGCTGATCTGGTGGAGCTTCTCGGCCCACGCTCCCGCGCGTAGCCGGATCGGCATAGGCTAGGACCCATGGCCAAAGACCCCAGTGACGTGTCCGCTCCCGATCAGGAGAACGCCGACGAGGGCGTCGTGCTCGCCGACTCCTCGGTGATCTCGGCGTTGTCCGCCCAAGGCAGAGAGCATTTCAACGACGTTGCGAAGGACCATCTGAACTCGCCTCTGGTGTGGGCGCTGCTGGCCGAGGGTGCCCTGCTCACGGGCAGTGAGAGTTCCGACATGGCTGCCTACTCCTACGCGAGCACAGGTGTGTTCCTGGGCAGGCAGCTGCTGGAGGAGGCTGGCTGGGAGCCCGGCGACACCCTGCTGTGGCAACATCTGCCCAATCAGGGGCTCATCCGTGCCATGCGGGCTCGGGCCCAGGCGGCACGTCGACTCGGTGCCGAGGAGGAGTCGACGCAGTTGTGGGCCGATCTTGAGGAACTGTGCCCAGATCTGCCGCAGTGACCAGTCATCCGTGACAGGCCCGGCAAAGGTGGGCGATCCCCTGGCCGGAGGGGTAGTCCTCGGCGGGGATCCAGACGCGGCCCGGCACGGGTGGGTTGTCCACATCGAGAATCCGTGCTCCCCGTGCTGATTGCCACGCTCGGCCAGCACGGCGAGCGCAGATGAGGGACAATGGCGTATCGAACGTCGATGATGACGATGGAGGAGGAGGGGCCATGACCGAGCATGTGGAGTTTCGCGACTATCAGCCTCAGGACGTGACGAAGATCTCATTCGGCAGCCCCGGTTCGTTCGCCGAGCGGATGGACATGGTTGGTTCAGTCGGCCGTGTCGCCGTGTGGCGTGGTGAGATCGTCGGGTATGCCGTCACCTGGCTGGCGCTCGTGCATCGGACTCGTCGATTCGTCGAGGTGGAGGTCGCCCCGAACTCACGAGGGCATCAGATCGGTACCCGGTTGCTCGACCAGGTTGCCGAGGCGTCTGACCGTCCCTTGGCCGTCAAGGCCATCGAGGGCTCCGACGTCGAGGAGTTCTACTTGGAACGTGGTGCCAGGCCCTACGCCGTCTGCCCGCCCCTGGAGCTGCCGCGGCGCAGTTTCGAGAAGGTCGTCAACCGGTTGGGCTCGGTCGACGACGTCGTGGCCGGCTCCACCCTGGCGCCGGGAACCGTCGAACTGTTGTGGTCGCAGATCTACACCTGGACCCACGAGGAGTGGTCACCGGTAGACGACTCGGACGAGGCGCGTGCGGCAATCGCCTCCGAGGCCCGCGAACTCGACCTGGATCGTACTGCCGTCGCCCTCGTCGACGGGGAACCAGCCGCCGTCGCCTTCGTCTTCGACGATCCGGGGGCGTCGACCGTCTGTGCCGAGTCCGTGCGACGGGACACCCCTGACGCCGACGAGGCCCTCACCCGGGCCGTCGCCTGGGTCGTGCGGGACGCTCATGGTCGCTCGGAACACCGACTGGCCTTCGACGGTCACGAGTCCGACCCGCATTTCGGACCGTTGGCGCGCCGGCTCTGCCTGGAGGGAGCACGCCTGAGCCTGCTCGAGATTCCCGTCCCCGAGTCGCACTGATTCTCGATGTCACCTGTGTGGTGGCGGGCAGTGACGCACCTCACCTCCTCACTTCGGGCCGACGGGCTTGTGTGGGGGATACTGCATGGTGGTCATGGCGCGTCTCCCTCGTTGGGCCGACGGGCTTGGGCAGACGGGTTTCCCGGTGCGGCACCGTCCTGTGCGGCACTGCCTTGCACCTGAGATGGCCAGATGATGGCCTCAGACCTGCATTGGGCGTAGGAGAGTTCCCTGGCTTGACGTTCTCCCTGGGTTCGGAAGGTCAGTGGTCTTCAGACCAACGGATCCAGACCAACGGGGAACCGGGGGAGTCGCAGGGCGTGGAGCCCGTTCGGGTGCAGCTGTCGGGTGAGGCTCGGTGCGAGAAACCCTCATGCCGTAAAGTTGGACCGGTTGCACCGGCAGTCCAGCTGTCCGAGGAGATGGAAAGAGTATGCCCGGAATCATCGTCATGGGAGCCCAGTGGGGCGACGAGGGAAAAGGAAAAGCCACCGATCAGATAGCCGAGCGAGTCGACTACTGCGTCCGGTACTCCGGGGGCAACAACGCCGGGCACACCGTTGTCGTGGGTGACGACACCTTCGTCATGCACCTGCTGCCCGCTGGAATCCTCAACCCCAACTCCACCGCAGTACTCGGAAATGGCGTCGTCATCGACCTGGACGTCATGCACGACGAGCTCGATGCCCTGGGCAAGCGCGGCGTCGAGGTGCCCCACCCCCTCATCAGCGCCAACGCCCACATCATCACCCCCTACCACCAGACGATGGACCGGGTCACCGAGCGATTCCTGGGCAAGCGCAGGATCGGCACCACCGGACGCGGTATCGGCCCGGCCTACTCCGACAAGGTCAACCGGATCGGCATCCGCGTGCAGGACCTCTTCGACGAGTCCATCCTGCGTCAAAAGGTCGAGGCCTCCTTGGAGCGCAAGAACCAAGCCCTGGTGAAGATCTACAACCGACGTGCCATCGACGCCAACCAGGTGATCGACGGGCTGCTCTCCCACGCCGAGCGGATCCGTCCCCACGTCGTCGACACCTCGCGTCTGCTCAACAAGGCCCTTGACGACGACAAGGTTGTCCTCTTCGAGGGGGCCCAGGCCCATCACCTGGACATCGACTTCGGCACCTACCCCTACGTCACCTCATCCAGTCCGATCGCCGGCGGTGCGTGTACCGGCACCGGCGTCGGACCGACCCGCATCGACCGGGTCATCGGCATCGCCAAGGCCTACACCACCCGCGTGGGTCAGGGGCCGTTCCCCACCGAGTTGCTCGACGAGAGTGGTGAGGCACTGCGACAGGCTGGCGGTGAATTCGGGGCCACCACCGGCCGGCCACGCCGGTGCGGCTGGTTCGACGCCGTGGTCGTCGAGCAGGCGGTGAACGTCAACTCCGCCACCGACGTCTTCCTCACCAAACTCGACGTGCTCACCGGCATCGAGAAGATCCCGGTGTGTGTGGGTTACGAGATCGACGGTGAGCGCACCGACGTCATGCCCACCACCCAGTCGCAGTTCCATCACGCCAAGCCGGTGTATGAGTACCTGCCCGGGTGGACCGAGGACATCACTGGGGCCCGCCGTCTGGACGACCTGCCCACCACCTGCCGCCGCTACGTCGAGCGACTGGAGGAGCTCATCGGATGCCGGATCTCCGGCATTGGCGTGGGGCCGGGACGCGAGCAGTCCGTGGCCGTGAACAGCCTCATCGACTGAGCACGGTCACCAGGGGATTCTGGCGTCAGGAGGGCTGATTCGCCGCAGTGCGCGAGCCGCGGCCGTGGACGTAGCAAGAGGAATCGAGCTCGACCCCGTAGTCTTGACCCGTGGCTCAGATGACAGTTCTCGTTCTCGGCTCGGGCGGGCGCGAACATGCGCTTGCCCTGGCATGCTCCCGCGACCCCCAGGTGGGGCAGGTGCACGTGGCCCCCGGCAACCCCGGGACTGCCTCGTTCGCCGTCAATCACGACGTCAGTCCGACCGATCTGCCCGCCGTCGTCGACTTGGCGCGCTCCATCGAGGCCGACCTCGTCGTCGTCGGCCCGGAGGCCCCGCTGGTCGCTGGCGTGGCAGATGCCCTGCGCGCGGCCGGGATCCCGTGTTTCGGCCCCAGCGCTGCTGCTGCTCGTCTGGAGGGATCCAAGGCCTTCGCCAAGCAGGTCATGGCCGACGCCGGGGTGCCGACTGCCGCGTCCTGCGTCTGCACAGAACTGGACCAGGTGGCCAAGGTTCTGGATGATTTCGGAGCTCCGCACGTCGTCAAGGATGACGGGCTCGCCGGCGGCAAAGGCGTCGTCGTCACCGAGGATCGTGGCCAAGCCCTTGCCCATGCGCAGCACTGCCTGGAGGTAGGTCACAGGGTTGTCGTCGAGGAGTTCCTCGACGGACCCGAGGTGAGCCTGTTCGCCATCTGCGACGGGGAGCGCGCCCTGCCGATGCAGCCGGCCCAGGACTTCAAGCGGGTCGGCAACGACGGCACCGGCCCCAACACCGGTGGCATGGGGGCCTACACCCCGCTGCCCTGGGCGCCGCACGATCTCGTGGACCAGGTGAGCCAGCAGATCATCATGCCCACCTTGGCGCAGATGCAGGCCCAGGGAACCCCCTTCATCGGTCTGCTGTACGTCGGCCTGGCCTTGACGAGTACCGGCCCCAAGGTCGTCGAGTTCAACGTGCGGTTCGGCGACCCGGAGACCGAGCCCCTGCTGAGCCTGCTCGAATCGCCGCTGGCGAGCATCATGCTGGCAGCGGCCCAGGCGGATCTGTCGACGATTGACGGCCTGCGGTTTCGCCCCGAGTATGCGGTGGGCGTCGTCCTGGCCTCGCAGGGATACCCGTCCGCGCCGATCACCGGCCGCCCGATCACGGGTCTGACGAGCCAGGACGCCGATGTCCTGCATGCCGGAACTCGCCTGGACGGTGACCAGTTCGTTGCCTCGGGAGGCCGGGTCCTCGTCGTTCTGGGGCATGGCGAGACCTTGGCGGGGGCACGTCAGGAGGCCTACCAGAACCTTTCGGAGATTCAGCTGGATGGTGGGTTCCACCGTGATGACATCGCTGCTGCTGCCGCCGAGCAGGAGGCTCTTGCCGGCCTGGCCAGTGGCAACTCGTCGCACGAGACTCCCAGGCATGCGACGGCGACACCCGAGGAACCGTCGTACCGGAACAACCCGTCAACCAACTGACCCATCGGTCGACAAGGAGATTTCATGAGCGCACCCAACGTCCTGGCCAACCGCTATGCCTCCTCACAGATGCGTGCGATCTGGGGCCAGGAGAACAAGATCATTGCTGAACGCCGGTTGTGGATCACGATCATGGAGGCACAGGCGGAGCTCGGTGTCGGATTCGGTGGCGAGGACCCCGCCACGGTGATCGCCGACTATCAGGCGGTCGTCGAGGACGTCAGCCTCGACTCCATCGCCGAGCGCGAGGCCGTGCTGCGGCACGACGTCAAGGCCCGTATCGAGGAGTTCAACGCCCTGGCAGGTCATGAGCACGTCCACAAGGGCATGACGAGCCGTGACCTCACCGAGAACATCGAGCAGGCCCAGGTGCTGGACTCACTGCGCCTGGTGCGCGAGCGCATGGTGACCTGCCTGGTCGGGATGGCCAATCTCGCCCGCCGTTACTCCCAGCGTCCCATGACGGGGCGCTCCCACAACGTCCCCGCCCAGGTGACGACCCTGGGCAAGCGATTCGCCACCGCCATTGACGAGATGCTCTTTGCCTGGCGGCACGTCAACGAGCTCATTGACCGCTACCCTGCCCGCGGCATCAAGGGGCCGATGGGGACCAGTCAGGACATGCTCGACCTGCTCGACGGCGACACCGACAAGCTTGACGAGCTGGAACGCCGGGTCGCAGACCAGCTCGGCTTCAACGACGTGCTCATCTCCACCGGGCAGGTCTATCCCCGCTCCCTCGACTTCGAGGTCGTCTCCACCCTGGTGCAGATCGCCTGTGCCCCCTCCGACCTCGCCACGACGATCCGGCTCATGGCAGGCAACGAGCTTGTCACCGAGGGATTCAAACCCGGCCAGGTCGGCTCGTCCGCCATGCCACACAAGATGAACGCCCGGTCGTGTGAGCGTGTCAATGGTTTCCTCATCGTGCTGCGCGGTTACCTCACCATGGCTGAGGGGCTGGCCGGTACCCAGTGGAACGAGGGGGATGTCTCCTGCTCGGTGGTGCGGCGTGTCGCCCTGCCGGACGCCTTCTACGCCGTTGACGGCATGTTCGAGACGTTCCTCACCATCCTGGCCGAGTTCGGGGCGTTCCCGGCCGTCATCGACGCCGAACTGCATCGTTACCTGCCGTTCCTCACGACGACGAAGGTCCTCATGGCCTGTGTGCGTGCCGGTGTGGGCCGGGAGGAGGCTCACGAGGTGATCAAGGAACACGCTGTCGCCGTGGCCCTGGACATGCGCGAGACGGGCCAGGTGGACAACGACCTCTACGAGCGGCTCGGGGCCGACGAGCGTATCCCGCTCACCGCTCGGCAGCTGCATGATCTCGTGAGCTCACCCATGGAACTCACCGGGGCCGCCGAGGACCAGGTGGCGGCGCTGCTGGCCAAGGTGGCTGACATTGCCGACGACTTCCCCGAAGCCGCTGCCTACCACCCTGGCCTGGTGCTGTGACCCCAAGCGCCGCTGACACTGTCCCCGGGACGTGATGTGCGGGGTAGTGACTCGGCGCACATCGCTCGTCCGCTCACTCCTCCAGGGCCACGACCTCGTCGGTGGGCAGGTGGTGGCAGACGTCAACGAGCTGCTGCACCTGTGGACGCAGGACGACCGTGGGGCGGGCCACCAGTGCGATGTCACGGTGTGGGCGAGGTGTCACGAATTCCCGTAGGCACAGCCGGGTGTCTCTCTGTGGTGGGATGGCCATCCTGGGCAGGATCGTCGGTCCGGAGCCGGCAGCCACCAGCTCGAGCAGGGTGCCGATCGACGAGGCTGCCATGTCGAGGCGATGCCCTGCCCCTGATTCGGCGCAGACGTCCAAGGCCTGGTCGCGCAGGCAGTGTCCTTCGCTCATGAGGAGCAGGTCTCTGCCACGCAGGGCCAGGGGATGTATCGGTGTGGTGCCAGCCAGGGGGTCACTTGCCGGTACGGCCAGGAGGAAATCCTCCCGGAACAGCGGTATCCGGCTGAGCATCGGAGTCACCGGGGTGGCGATGAGGGCCACGTCCACGGCACGCTGCTCGAGCATGGTGAGGAGGTCATTGGTCGGTTGTTCGGCGATGACGATCTGTAGATCGGACTGCTGTGCGGCGATCCCACGCAGCAGCGGACCGGCCAGGTAGGGCGCAAGGGTGGGGAAGACTCCCACCCGCAGCGGGGGAGCGGGCTGACCGGTGCATTCGCGCGCCGTGGCGTGGATGTCGTCGGACAGTGCCAGCATCTGACGAGCCAGCTCGGTCACCCGTACCCCGGCCGCAGTGAGTTCGGCTCGTCGGCCACGGGCGACGAGGGTCACACCCAGATCGTCCTCCAGACGACGAATCTGGGCGGACAGGGTGGGCTGGCTCACCCCGCACGCCTGGGCTGCCTGGCCGAAGTGGCCAGTGTCTGCCAGGGCGACAAGATATTCCAGCTCGCGCAGATTCATGGGTTCAGGCCTGGTTGCGGATGAGGTGGTCGAAGGCCGCCAAGCTGGCCGTCGCTCCCGATCCCATCGAGGTGATGATCTGCTTGTATGCCTGGGTGGTGCAGTCTCCGGCGGCGAAAATCCCCGGAACCGAGGTGCGGCACCGCTCGTCGATGACGACCTCGCCGCGACCGTTGAGTTCCACGGCTTCCGACAGCCACTCGGTGTTGGGCAGCAACCCGATCTGGACAAAGACCCCTGACACGTCGATGGAGTGTTCCTGCCCACTGGTGCGATCGGTGTAGCTGAGCCCGGTGACTGTGGTGCCGTCCCCGTCGATGCTCGTGGTGGTGGCACCGGTGATGACGTCGACGTTGTCGAGCTTGCCCAGGGCGGTGAGTAGCACCTCGTCGGCCTTGAGTTCGTCGAGGAATTCGATGACGGTGACGTGCTCGACGACGCCGGCCAGGTCGAGGGCAGCCTCGACACCGGAATTGCCCCCGCCGATCACCGCCACCTTCTTTCCGCGGAACAGTGGACCGTCACAGTGCGGGCAGTAGGTGACTCCCCTGGTGCGGTACTCCTCCTCACCGGGAACTCCCAGATGACGCCAACGGGCACCGGTGGCGAGGATGACGGCTCGCGAGCGCAGGTTTCCGTCGGTGAGGTGGACGGTGACACCATCCTCACCGGGTGTGAGACCCGTGGCGTGCTGGTGTTCGAGGAGGTCGAGTTCGTAGTCGGCCATGTGGGCGTTCAGTGAGGCGGCCAGTTCGCTGCCGGTGGTGTGCGGTACCGAGACGAGGTTGTCGATGGTGTCGGTGTCGAGCACCTGCCCTCCGACGCGCTCGCCCACCACGGCGGTGCGGATCCCCTTGCGTGCCGCATAGACGCCGGCAGCGGCCCCGGCCGGGCCGGCACCTACGACGAGGACGTCGTAGGGGTCACGTTGGGAGAGGTCCTCGTGGGCACCGGATGCCGCCTCGGCGTCCAGCTTCTCGAGGATCTCGGTCATGGTCATCCGACCCGAGCCCCACTCCTCGCCGTCCAGGAAGATCGTCGGCACCGACTGCACGCCCTTGACCGCCACCTCGTCGCGGAAGGTCGATCCCTCCACCGCAGTGTGCCTGATGTTGGGGTTGAGCACGCTCATGGCGTTGAGGGCTTGCACGACGGTGGGGCAGTTGACGCAGCTTAGTGACATGTAGGTGACGAACTCATGATGCCTCTCGACCTTGGTGACGGCCTTCTTGAGGGCCTCGTCCTCCTTGATCTCGTGGCCTCCCACCTGCAGCAGGGCGAGCAAGAGTGAGGTGAACTCGTGGCCCATCGGCAGGCCGGCGAACCGTACGCCGATGTCGGTGCCCGGGCGGGTCACGGCGAAGGACGGCTCGTAGTGGCTCGCCACCGGGTCTGCCACGCTCACCGCGTCCGACAGGTCGGCGATCTCGGCGAGCAGCTCGTCCATCTGACGAGACTTCTCGACGCGGGTCGAGTCGTCGCCGGTGTAGGGGGACGGGACGAGCGTCACGTCCGTGGTGAGCATCGTCAGATAGCTGCGCAGTTGGGTGGTGAGATTGGCGTCGAGCATGGGAACTCCGGTGGCGAGGGGGTCGGGTGAGGCAGGGATGGCAGATCTTGAGATGGCGTGGGCCCATCGACGTTGCGACGGGCCCACGAGATGAGGTGTGAGGAGGATCAGATCTTGCCGATGAGGTCGATGGACGGGGCCAGGGTGTCGTCACCCTCGTCCCAATGGGCCGGGCACACCTGTCCGGGATTGTTGCGGACGTGCTGGGCGGCCTTGACCTTGCGCACCAGTTCGGTGGCATTGCGGCCGATGCCCTCGGCAGTGAGTTCGTAGAACTGGATGATGCCGTCGGGGTCGACGAGGAAGGTGGCGCGATCGGCCTGACCGGCACCGACCCGCTCCACGTCGAAGTTGCGGGTGAGGGTGAGGGCCGGATCGCCGATCATCGTGTACTGCACCGTGGAGACGTCCTTGGAGGTGTCGTGCCAGGCCTTGTGGACGAAGTGGGAGTCGGTGGACACCGAGAACACCTCGACACCCATCTTCTGCAGCTCCTCGTAGTGCTCGGCGAGGTCGGCCAGCTCGGTGGGGCAGACGAAGGTGAAGTCACCGGGGTAGAAGAAGAAGATCGCCCACTTGCCGGCGATGTCGTCCTGGCTCACCTCGACGAGTTCGCCGTCACGGAAGGCGTTGGCATGGAAGGGGAGGATCTGGCTGTTGATGAGACTCATCGGTTCTCCTTGTCGTTGGGGACTGGCGACTATGAGAAAATCTATCACGTCAGCAAAACTCATAGATGAAATCTATGGATGAAAAACTCATGGAACCGTGTCGAAGGCCCCGCCATCGTGCTGGTGATCCGTGGTTGGTCGCCCCAGATCACCGTGGTGACACGCGTGATGGGTTCGTGGCTGGGATCCGTGCGAGCGGCGGTTCTGCGCAGCGGTGGTGGGTGCTCACAGCGGCGAAGAACGAACCTGTCGAAGTGTCCTGAAACCGTTGATCTCCGGGGCTGCTCGCGACCTGACGGTTCGGCGTCCCCCGTGAGAGATTGAAACGTGACGGGGTGAAACGTGGCATGATTCGACCATGGCCACTTCTGTCGATGCCCTCGATCTGCCTCTCATCGCTGAAGGAAAGGTGCGCCGTCTGTACCGCCTTCCCGAGCCGGGGAGGCTGCTCATGGTCGCCACGGATCGCATCAGCGCCTACGACCACATCCTCAGCCCCGAGATTCCCGACAAGGGCAAGGTGCTCACCGGGATCTCGCTGTGGTGGTTCGATCAGCTCTCCGACATCGTGCCCAACCATCTCGTCTCCACCGACGTGCCACCGGTCGTGCAGGGCCGCGCGATGGTCGTCGAGGAGCTTGACATGTTCCCGGTCGAGTGCGTCGTGCGCGGCTACCTCACCGGTTCGGGGTGGAAGGAGTATCAGCACAGTGGCACGGTGTGCGGTATCAGCCTGCCCGAAGGGCTGCAGGATGGCTCCAAGCTCCCCGAACCGATCTTCACCCCGGCCACCAAGGCCGAGTACGGCGAGCACGACGAGAACATCGACTTCGCCCATCTGGTCGCCATCGTCGGGGCCGACGCCGCCGAACAGCTGCGCGACCTGTCCATCGCCATCTACACCCGGGCCGAGGGACTGGCCCGTGACCGCGGCATCATTCTCGCCGACACCAAGGTGGAGTTCGGACGCCGCGCCGACGGAACCATCGTCCTGGCCGACGAGGTGCTCACCCCAGACTCCTCACGGTTCTGGGAGGGATCGACCTGGGCTCCCGGAGGTGCCAACAAGTCATTCGACAAGCAGTACGTTCGTGACTGGCTCACCGGCCCGTCGGGGTGGAGCTCGTTCTCCGGCCAGGAGCCTCCTCGACTGCCCGATGACGTCGTGGCCGCCACTCGCGCCAAGTACGTCGAGGCCTGGTCCCGGCTGGCCGGGGTGGAGGACCCGCTCGGTGACGCATCCACGCTGACCGTCGTCGAGGGTTCCCGCGGCGCAACGACGGGGAGTGCGCCGCGCAGCCCACAAACCGATAGGATCGGTGACATGACACGTGTTGTGGTGGACGTCATGCCCAAGCCCGAGATCCTGGACCCGCAGGGAAAGGCCATCACGGGTGCCCTGGGGCGTCAGGGTCACGAGGGGCTGACCGTGCGTCAGGGCAAGCGATTCGAGATCACTGGTGAGGGTGTCGAGAATCGGCTTGACGAGGTGCGTACCGTCGCCGAGGAGATGCTTGCCAACACCGTCATCGAGTCCTACGACATCCACGTGGAGCAGTGATCATGACACCGAGGATCGGAGTCGTCACCTTTCCCGGCACCCTTGACGACCAGGATGCCGTTCGCGCCGTGCGCATCGCCGGGGCCGAGCCCGTGAGTCTGTGGCACGCCGACGCAGACCTGCACGGTGTGGACGCCGTCATCCTGCCCGGCGGGTTCTCCTACGGCGACTACCTGAGGGCTGGTGCCATCGCCGCCCTGTCCCCGGTGGTCGGCGAGATCAAGAAGGCTGCCGCCGCGGGAATGCCGGTGCTGGGTATCTGCAACGGCTTCCAGGTGCTGTGTGAGGCACACCTGCTGCCCGGCACCCTCATGCGCAATGAGCAGCGCCGGTTCCACTGCACGGTTTCCGAGCTCATCGTCGCCAGTAACGACACGGTGTGGACCTGTGACATGACGGCCGGACGGGGCCTGCACATCGCGGCCAAGCACGGTGAGGGCAACTACGTCGTCGATGCCGAAACCCTTGCCCAGATCGAGGAGAATCATCAGGTGGTGTTCCGCTACCGGGACAATCCCAATGGGTCGGTGCACGACATTGCCGGTGTCACCAATGCCGCAGGCAACGTCGTGGGTCTCATGCCGCACCCGGAGCACTCGGTGGAGATGCTCACCGGCGGCTCGGTGGACGGTCTGGCCTTCTTCGCCTCGGTGCAGAAGTTCCTGGCTGCCCAGTCCGCGTGACGCCGACCATCTGGGTGCACGGTCTCCTGGCGAGGTCGTCGCGGACGGACATCGCTCGACCGAAGTCGCTGGTGGCCTGACCAACGTCCTTGCGTGTCGGGATGCCTGCGTGTCGATGATCGCGCGGCTCAGCTGACGTCTGCCCTGCTGACACGCCGGCCCAGCACAGACCTTGGATCCACCGCAGGTAGTGCGGCAGCCCCCTCCAGACCTTCCCCGATCGGCTCGACGATCCGTGCCCGTGGTGCCAGCCGTTCCAGCTCGATTTCGAGAGCCTTGCGGATGAGCGTCGAGCGCATGACCCCACCCAGCAGGGCGACGGGGGAGTCCTCGTCCCCAAGCCCCACGCGGCGCAGGCCGGTGGCCGTGGAGCAGGCGAGCTGTGCGCCGGCCTGGCGACAGATCGCCACCGACACCTCGTCTCCCGCTTCGGCCGCCAAGCTCACCTGGGCCGCCCAGCTCGCGACACGTGCCACCTTGTTCGGGTCGGCGTGCAGCTGCAGGTAGGCCTGCTCGATGTCGTCGAACTGGGCACCGATGGTCTCGGTGAGGACTGTGGCGGGGCCTCGTCCGTCATGGGCGCGCAACACGGCGCGCATCCCCTCGCGACCCAACCAGAAGGCCGAACCGTCATCGCCCAGGAGCCATCCCCAACCATCCACTCGGGCCACCGCAGCGAATCCGACGGCGAAGGTGATGACTCCGGTGCCAGCTGCCGTGACGACACCCAGCTGATCGCCCAGGGCGCCGAGGTACGACGTGATGGAGTCGTGGGCCAGCAGCACTCGACCGACTCCATAGGGCTTGAGGGCCGCAAGAACTGGAACGGGGTCTTCGTCGTCGCGGGCTCCCGATGACCCGATGGCCACTGTGCAGTGGGAACCGGTGACTTCGGGGTGCGCCGCCACGACGTCCGCCATGACGGCCGCAAATTGCGGGGCGAGGGGGAGAGCAGTACGTACACCGGATGAGGTGACCATCCACCCTGGCCCCCAGGGGCCAGGCTCGCAGCGGACTCGGGTGCTGGATTGTCCGGCGTCAACAGCCAGGAAGGGGGACTCACTGCGCACGACATCACTCATGGGTTCAAGATTATGAGGCAGATTCGAGGCAGCGTCTGATACGGCATCCCAGGCTTTCCACCTTCTGCGGCGATGTCACTCAGGCTCGAAGTCCTGGCTCGCAGTGACGAGGGCGTCGGGCAAACCAACGAGGCTGCCTGTTGACGAGGTGCTGGTACCATAGATGCGTATCTGCCGGAGCGGTGTGCGGTTGCTCGGCGAGAACTGAGGGGGCGCCGATGAGGGGTCTTCGGTTCGGGGCCGTCATGACTGCGTGTGTGCTGTTCTGCTTCGGTGTGGCGGGTTGCAGCACGATCCAGGCTGAGACAGATGAGGATGTTGCTGGTCGAGCTGACTACGACCTGCCCGATGCGCTGCGCAAGGAGCTGGGTTCACGGGGGCTCATCTCTCCTACTGCGCGTGCGGACGCCGCGCAGACATGGTTCGTTGAAACCAACCCACCCGATGTCAACGTCGTCGATGAGTGGGTGGTGCGTTGGCGTCGGGGGACTCGGTTTCGTGTCGACCTGTACAGGCATATGGAGTCAGGCTCTCTGTTGCCACCTGACGGGGGCAAATCGGCATCCTCGGTCGCGTGTCGGGTGTACGACGTGGCCCATGGGGTGACGGTCCAGCAGGTCGATTGTCCAAAGGAATCGCTGGATGACCTACCCTGACACGGCTGCCCTTGCCCGCCGGCTCGTACCCGTCAACAGCGGACATGAGACACCCTGATCGGTTCGAGGTACAGCTTCATCCGGAGGAACTGCTCGGTTTGGATGCTCATGGCACGCGCCACTGCCATACTCTGGTGGTGTGAGTACGAAGAATCTGACCCGCGACGAGGCCCGTCACCGCAGCGAGAACATCGCCGTCCATCGTTACCACGTCACCCTGGACATCCGGCAGGCTACCGATCCGCACACCAGCCGGTTCCGCAGCACCACCAAGGTGCGGTTCAAGTCACAGGTCACCGAGACCTTCCTGGACCTGCTCGACGCCGAGGTCGAGTCCGTCGTCATCAATGACCAGCCGGTTCCGGTCGAGTACGACGGGGCTCGTGTCATGCTGCGCGGGCTGAATCGGGGCAAGAACGTCGTCCAGGTCACGGCGAGCCTGCCGTACTCCCACTCCGGGCGAGGACTGCACCGTTTCGTCGATCCCGCCGACGGCAACACCTACCTTTACACGCATTTCGAACCTGCCGACTCAAGGCACGCCTACGCCGTTTTCGAGCAGCCCGATCTCAAGGCACACTTCGACGTCGACGTCATCGCCCCTGAGAACTGGAGGGTCATCGGCAACCAGGTGCACGACGACTCCGAGACCCTGGACGATGGCAGCGTCCTGCACGACTTCCGCCTCACCCCGCGCATGTCCTCCTACCTCACGGCCATCGCCGCAGGACCCTATGTGCGTCGCACGAGCTCGTGGACCTCCTCGGACGGGGCAGAGACCATCGAGCTGGGGCTGCTGTGCCGCGCGTCGATGGAACAGTACCTGGACGATCAGGACATCTTCCACATCACCCGCAAGGGGCTGGAGTTCTACCACCGGGCATTCCACTACCCCTACCCGTGGGGCAAATACGACCAGATCTTCGTGCCGGAGTACAACCTCGGAGCCATGGAGAACCCGGGATGTGTCACCTTCACCGAGCGGTACCTGTTTCGTGAGAAACCGACCCGGGCCCAACTCTCCCAGCGTGCCAACACGATCCTGCACGAGATGGCCCACATGTGGTTCGGAGACCTCGTCACCCCCAAGTGGTGGGACGACAACTGGCTCAAGGAGTCCTTCGCCGAGTACATGGGGGCCCATGCCAGCCAGGCAGCCACCGAGTTCACCGACGCCTGGGTGAGTTTCGCGGTGGGGCGCAAGGCGTGGGCCTACACCGCCGATCAGCTCTCCACCACCCATCCGATCAGTGCCGACATCACGGATCTGGACGCCGCCAGTCAGAACTTCGACGGCATCACCTATGCCAAGGGCGCATCGGTGCTCAAACAGTTGGTGCACCACGTCGGGGTGGAGAAGTTCTTCGCTGGCGCACGCAGCTACTTCCGTGAGCTGGCCTTCGACTCAGCCACCCTGGAGGATCTGCTACATCACCTGGAGAGGGCGTCGGGCCGGAGCCTGGGTGACTGGAGTGACGCCTGGCTGCGTACCTCGGGTCTGGACACCCTGCTGCCTGAGTTGCACGCCGACGACGGCCGGATCACCGATCTCACCATCGTACGGGACTCAGTGGATGCCCGTACCGGGCAACCCGCCAATCGTCCGCACACCTTGGCAGTGGGGCTGTACAACCTCGATGACGACATGCTCACCCGTAGCGAACTCGTCGAGGTGGACATCACCAGTCCACGGACCCCCGTCAAGGCGGTCACCGGCCATCGTGTTCCCGACCTCGTGCTCATCAATGACGAGGACTTCTCCTACGCCAAGGTCCGGCTGGACGAGGGCGGTACCGATGTCGCCCTGGACCATCTCTCCGATCTGGACGAGCCGCTGGCTCGTGCCCTGCTGTGGTCCGTGCTGTGGAACGCCGTGCGCGACGCCAAACTGCCGGTCGACAGCTATCTCAAGGCCGTGGCCAGCCATGCCGGCAAGGAGACTGATCCTGCCATCCTCGGTCAGGTCCTTGGCCAGGCGCGTCAGGCCGTGGCCAACTACCTGTCCCAGCAGGCGGTACCACATGCTCGCCATGAACTGGCCGAGCTGGCCTGGCGTGAACTTGACGCCGCCGAGGTCGGCTCCGACGTCCAGATCGTCTGGGCCCGTCACGCCCTCGTCGTTGCCGCCGGGGATCCGGCCAGTGCGGCACGGGTCCGTGCCATGATCGATGGTTCCACGCTGCCTGAGGGGTTGGAGATGGGTCCCGATCTGCGGTGGGACGGCTGGATCGCCCTGGCGGCCGTGGGGCAGGCCAGCGAACAGGAATTGGGTGCCGAGCTCGATCGCGACCACACGAAGAATGGCATCAACTCCCACCTGTGTGCCATGACTGCGCGTCGTGACAACGGTTACGTTCGCAGCATGTGGAGCCGACTCATGACTCCCGGGGAGCTCACCAACGAGCATGTCGACGCCGTCATTGCCGGTCTGCGCAAGCCATTGAGCGCTGATCTGTTCCATGAACTCGACTCCGGCTACTTCGACGACCTGCAGAGGATCTGGGAGCAGTTCCCCATCGAGATGGCGACTCGCCTGGTCGTTGGTCTGTTCCCCTCCGACGATCCCGAGACCAATGCCGAACAGGCTCAGCAGTGGTTGCAGGACCATCCGGACGCCCCTGGTGGGCTGACCCGTCTGGTACGTGAACGCCGTGATCTGGCTGCCAATGCCGCCACGGCCCGTGCCTTCAACGCCGCCTGCTGAAGCTGGGGACGAGGTGTCCTGGCCCCAACTTTCTGGGGCCGCGCACCTTCCGAGGCCAGAGAACCTCTGGGCTACACGCCTTTCTGAGTCCGCGTCACCGGGCCTTCTGGGAACTGGACCCTCTGAGTCCGCGTCACCGGGCCTTCTGACAATCACGTCGGGCTGGCGTGAGAACCTCTGATACCTGACAATGGTTTCGCACTGGGCGATGATCCCGTGCCGAGCGATGACGCTGGAGCCGACGACGGCTCCAGATGACGGTGACTCGCACTCACCGCGATGCCTGGTTCTGCCGTCCTGCGGCTGACCAGCAGGTCGGCAGGGGGCTGGTGAATTTTTCGTTCTCAGGGAATTCGCCGTAGTGTCTACTCAAATGTACCGGCGCACCAGTGCGGCTCGTGACCGGTGGAAGGAGATCATGGTGGATGCACCACAGCCGACCAGGCACACTGGCACCCATCTCGTCGACGCGGCTGACGAGGGTTATCACAAGGGGCTGAAGAATCGCCACATCCAGATGATTGCCCTGGGTGGCTCGATCGGGACCGGGCTGTTCCTGGGCACCGGCGGTCGTCTGGCCCTCGGAGGCCCAGCTCTGGCGTTCTCCTACGCCATCTGTGGCCTGTTCGCCTTCGTCATGGTGCGTGCCATGGGGGAACTGTCCATGCATCGCCCCTCATCGGGCGCGTTCGTGTCATATGCACGCGAGTTCATGGGCGAGAAGGGGGCCTACGTCACCGGGTGGTTGTTCTTCATCGACTGGGCCACCACCGTCATGGCCGACATCACTGCCGTCGCTCTCTACCTGCACTTCTGGACGTTCTTCCAGCCGGTGCCGCAGTGGGTGCTGGCCACGATCGCCCTGGTCATCGTCTTCTCCATCAACATGGTCTCGGTGAAGCTCTTCGGCGAGGCCGAGTTCTGGTTCGCCGCCATCAAGGTGACGGCCATCCTCATCTTCATGGTGGTGGCGATCTGGGCCGTCGTCACCGGGCATGCCGTGGGCAACTCCCACGCCGGGTTCGCCAACATCTCCCAGCACGGTGGCTGGTTCCCCAAGGGTGTGGCCCCGATGTTGACGCTGTCGCTGGGCGTCATCTTCGCCTTCGGTGGTACCGAGATGGTCGGCGTGGCCGCCGGTGAGGCCGAGGAGGCCCGCAAGGTGCTTCCCAAGGCCGTCAACTCGATGATTCTGCGCATCTTCGTGTTCTACGTCGGCTCGATCGTCCTCATGACCCTCGTCCTGCCGTGGACCGCCTACTCGGCCAACGAGTCGCCGTTCGTCACCTTCTTCGCGGGGATCGGCGTGCCCTATGCCGGCGACATCATGCAGATCGTCGTGCTCACCGCGGCACTGTCCTCACTCAATGCTGGCCTGTACGCCACCGGACGCACACTGCGTTCCCTGGCGGTCGCCGGTGAGGCCCCCAAGGTCGCTGCCAAGCTCAACAAACACGGAGTCCCCGCCGGTGGCATCGCCATCACCGCCTCACTGGGCCTCATCGGAGTGTTCATCAACTACCTGTACCCGTCGAGGGCCTTCGAGGTCGTCATGAACCTGGCTGCGATCGGCATCGCTGGTACGTGGATCTCGATTCTCGCCTCCCACATGGTCTTCGTGCTCAAGGCCCGCAAGGGGGAGGCCACCCGCCCGTCCTTCCAGCTGCGCGGTGCTCCGGTGGCCAATGTCGTGACGATCCTCGTCCTGCTGGGCACGATCGTCGCCATGTGGTTCGAGCCCGAGGTGGGTCGCCCGACGATCTTCCTGTTCCTCGGGGTGTGTGTCCTCATGGTGCTGGGATGGTTTGCCGTGCGCAACCGTATTCGTGGCGATCTGCTCGACGAATTCCTCGACGACGAACTTGACGACGTCAACGATTCCGCGGACCACGGCGAGAGGTGAGGAGGCCAGATGCGTATCTCGGTGCTGTACACGGGTGGCACGATCGGCATGGTGGAGACTCCCCAGGGGCTGGCCCCCGGGGCTGATCTGCAGGGTTGGCTCACCGACCTGCTGGCCGGCACCGATCTGGCCGGACAGGTGGCCGTCACCACCATGGAGCCGCTCGTCGACTCCTCGAACGTCACTCCACTGCTGTGGCAGCGTATCGTCGACCAGATCCGCCGGGACGACGAGTCCGACGGGTTCGTCGTCCTGCACGGTACCGACACCATGGCCTACACCTCGGCAGCCTTGTCCTACGCCCTCACCGATCTCGACCGGCCGGTCGTCGTCACGGGATCGCAGCTTCCGCTGGGCACCCCGAACTCCGATGCCGATGCCAACGTCATGGGGGCACTCGAGGCTGCCAGCAGTGGGAGGCTGCACTCGGTGGCCGTCTTCTTCGACCACGAACTCCTTGACGGTGCTCGGGTGACGAAAGCCTCCTCGTACGACCTGCGGGCCTTCACGTCTCCGAACGTCCCCCTGCTGGCTCGGCAGAGCCCGACGTGGCAGTGGCTGCGTACCCCACAGTCCGGGCAGGGTTGGGGCGAGCCGGGTTCCAGCCGCCCTGCACCATATCGACGCTGTGACGTCCCGGTGTTCTCCATGGTGCCCGGCATGGGGACTGACCGGTTGACGTCCATGCTGCGTCCGCTGCCCCAGGCAGTGTTGCTGCGCGCCTTCGGGGTGGGCAATGTGCCCACTGAGGAACCGGGGCTCATCACAGTGCTGGAGCGCACCATCGCTGCCGGGGTACCGGTCGTCGTCGCCTCCCAGTGCTACCAGGCCGACGTCGACCCCAATAGGTATGCCGCCGGTCGTGAGCTGGCCGAGGTGGGAGCCGTTGGTGCACGGGACATGACGGTGGAGGCGGCCTATGCCAAGATCTGTTTCCTCATCTCCCAGGGGTTGCGGGGCGGTGAGTTGGCACGGTGGATTGGTGTCAACATTGCCGGGGAACTGACGAGCTGAGTCGTCGTCCCCATGCCCGCTCGGTGCGACATCTGATTCTTCCCCGTGCATGAATGCATCGGAAAAGCACCCTGCCTTGTGCCAGTGACGTCAATTTTCGATAGATTTGATCCGTGGTAGACACAGTGGATAACGCCGTCGCAACTCCTGACGAAGCTCAACCTTGGCAGGAACTTGGTCTCACCGGTGACGAGTACACCCGTATTCGCGAGATCCTGGGCCGCCGTCCCACCGGTGGCGAGTTGGCGATGTACTCGGTGATGTGGTCCGAGCACTGCTCGTACAAGTCGTCGAAGATCTACCTCAAAAAGTTCGCCGCGCTGCCCCAGCAGACCCCGCGCGGCCCGTTGTTGGCCGGTATCGGCGACAATGCCGGCGTGGTCGACATCGGCAACGGCCTGGCCGTCACCTTCAAGGCCGAGTCACACAATCACCCCTCCTACGTCGAACCCCACCAGGGCGCGGCCACCGGTGTGGGTGGCATCGTGCGCGACATCATGGCGATGGGTGCCCGCCCGATCGGCGTCATGAACGCCCTGGCCTTCGGGCCCCTGGACGCTCCCGACACGGCGCGGGTGCTGCCCGGAGTGGTGTCCGGCATCGCCGACTACGGCAACTGCCTGGGTCTGCCGACCATCGGTGGCCAGACCCTCTTCGACCCCACCTACTACGGCAACCCACTCGTCAACGCCCTGTGCGTCGGTGTGCTGCGTCACGAGGACCTGCAGTTCGCCAAGGCGTCCGGAGCAGGCAACCTCGTCGTCCTCTTCGGAGCTGCGACCGGTGGCGACGGCATCGGCGGCGCATCCATCCTGGCCTCCGACTCGTTCGCCACGGAGGGGGAGTCCAAACGTCCCAGCGTGCAGGTCGGCGACCCCTTCATGGAGAAGCTGCTCATCGAGTGCACCCTGGAGCTGTTCAACGCCGGGGTCTGCGAGGCCCTGCAGGACTTCGGTGCCGCCGGGATCTCGTGTGCCACCAGTGAGCTCGCCAGCGCCGGGGACAGCGGCATGCACGTCGAGCTGGACCGCGTCCCGCTTCGTGACCCGAACCTCGCCCCCGAGGAGATCCTCATGAGCGAGTCCCAGGAGCGGATGATGGCCATCGTCACACCGGCCAACATCGACCGGTTCATGGAGATCTGTGCCCGGTGGGAGGTGCAGGCCACCGTCATCGGCGAGGTCACCGACTCCGACCGGCTGTTCATCGACTGGCACGGCGAGCGAATCGTCGACGTCGACCCGCACACTGTCGCCCACGACGGCCCGGAGCTTCACATGCCCACGGCCCGCCCCGACTGGATCGACGGGGTCAACGCCAATGACGCGAACGCCCTGCCGCGCGACAACTCCGGTGCGGCGATTGCCCACGCCATCACGGCTCTGGCCGCCTCCCCAGCCCTGTGCGACCGGTCCTGGATCACCGACCAGTACGACCGGTTCGTACGCGGCAACACCGTGCTCGCCCAGCCCGAGGACGCTGGCATGATCCGCGTCGACGAGAGCACCAACCTGGGCATCGCCCTGTCACTGGACTCCAACGGACGCTACAGCCTGCTCAATCCGTACCTGGGGGCGCAGCTGGCGCTCTCGGAGGCATACCGCAATGTCGCCGTGAGTGGCGCCTGCCCGATGGCGATCACCGATTGCCTCAATTTCGGTTCCCCGCTGGACCCGGCGGTCATGTGGCAGTTCTCCGAGGCGATCCTGGGGCTGCTGGACGGCTGCCGGGAACTCGAGGTTCCGGTCACCGGAGGCAACGTCAGCCTGCACAACCGTACTGGCGATGAGTCCATCCGGCCCAACCCGTTGGTGGGTGTGCTGGGCGTCATCGACGACGTGCACACTCGTATTCGTGCGGGATTCAGGCACACGGGCGATGCCGTGCTCGTGCTCGGTGAGACCAAGTGCGAGTTGGGTGGCTCGGTGTGGGAGGACGTCCTGCACGACGGCCATCTCGGCGGAATGCCTCCGATGCCGAACCTTGCCGCCGAGAAGGCTCTGGCCACGGTGATGGCCGCTGCGGCGCAGGAGGGGTTGCTCTCCTCGGCACACGACCTGTCCGAGGGTGGCCTCGCCCAGGGGCTGGTGGAGTCGTGCCTGTACGGCGACCACGGCGTCTCGCTCACCTTGGAGGGTGAGCCCACCGTTGAGCTGTTCTCCGAGAGCCCGGCTCGTGCCGTCGTCTCACTGCCCGCCGCCAGCTATGGCCGCTTCGTCGAGCTCTGCCATGACAACGACGTGCCGGTCAACCGAGTGGGCGAGGTCGTCGCCACCGACAAGATCGAGATCCAGGGGCTGTGCACCGTCGATCTGGACGAGGTTCGCGAGGTCTGGGCCGCGACGATTCCTGCCGCGATGGAGCACTGATCTTCCGAGGCCACCGATCCTCGACGTCTCGGGGAATCACGCCCTTTCGGCTCTGGTTTCCGGTGATTCGGCCCGACAGGTTCAGGTTTTGCGCCGTGACGTCTTGAGGATGCACCCGGGACTCGTGTCGCTCCTTCATCGAGTCGAACATGCGGTCCCCACGTGCAGCGGACGTCAGTCGTAGCCCTCAGCCATGATCAATGTGGCAGACAGTGAGTCGGTCGATGCCCCAATTCCCGTTGCGGTGCAGCAGTTCTTCGTGCGTGTCATGTGTGGCAATCGGTTCAGACTCCTCGTCCCACACCTGCATGCCAACGGCGTAGCCCCTGCGATCAGGTCGTGCAGCACATCGCGGACAACTAAGCTGGCGGCATGGATTTCACTTCTGATCTTCCCGTTCTCCGGGCCAAGGTGGACGAGCTCGCCGACGGGGCCGTCGAGCAGCTGAGCCAACTCATGGCCATCCAGTCCGTCAGCTCCCTCAACCCCGACGGGGTGAACGAGCATGCCCAGGCAGTCGCCGATGCTGCTCGGGCCGCCGGCGCTGCCGACGCCACCGTCGTCAGCGAGGCCGGGGGGTTGCCTGCCGTCATCGCCCATTGGCCGGCCCCCCAGGGTCAGCCGACCATCCTGCTGTACTCCCACGGTGACGTCCAGCCCACCGGGGACGTCTCCCAGTGGCACTCCGAACCATTCGTCGCCACCAAACGCGGTGAGCGCCTGTTCGGACGCGGAAGTGCCGACGACAAGGGCGGAGTCGTCTCCCATCTCGCGGCGCTCAAGGCCTTCGACGGCAACCCGCCGGTGGGTGTCACCCTCTTCGTCGAGCACGAGGAGGAGATCGGCTCGCCGTCCATGACCTCCATCATTGAGGCCCACAAGGACGAGCTCGCCGCTGACGTCATCGTCGTCGCCGACTCGGTGAACTGGGACCAGGGCGAACCCTCGGTCACCACCACCCTGCGTGGAGTGGCCGACTGCGTCGTCGAACTGCGCACCCTGGACCATCCGCTGCACTCCGGGCAGTTCGGTGGTGTCGTGCCCGACGCCCTCACCGCCATGTGCAAACTGCTGGCCACCCTGCACGACGAGAACGGTGACGTCGCCGTGGCGGGCCTGCACAGTGCGGAACCGGCATCCGTGGAGTACCCCGAGGAGCGGCTGCGCACCGAGACCGCGATCCTGGACGGCGTCGACTGGCTCGGCACCGGCAACCCCGCCGACAAGATGTGGACCCGCCCCTCGCTGTCCGTGCTGGCCATCGACGCCACGCCGGTGGCCGAGGCCATCAACATCCTGCCCTCGGTGTGCCGCGCCAAGGTGGGTCTGCGGGTGGCTCCCGGTGGCGATGCCACCCAGGACCTCGAGGCTCTCATGGAGCACCTGCGCACCCACGCCCCCTACGGCGCCCAGGTCGAGGTCACCCCGGGTGAGGCAGGCGCTCCCGGCGTCGTGCCGTTCGAGGGGCCCTACGCCGAGATCGCCAACCAGGCATTCAAGGCGGCCTGGGGAACCGAGCCGGTGCAGATGGGCACCGGAGGCGCCATCCCGCTCATCACCGACCTGCAGCACGCCTTCCCGCAGGCCACTGTGCTCGTCACCGCCGTCACCGACCCGGACTCGCGCATGCACGGACTCGACGAGTCACTGCACCTGGGCGACTTCCGCAAGGCGATCCTCACCGAGGCCCTCATCCTGGCCGGCATGGCCAAGTGATCCTGCCCGGGTGATTCTGGATCAGGCTGATCCTCTGACGATTCTGACTCAGGCGGCTCTGATCCAGACGGCCTTGGGTCGCGTGTCACGCGACGAGGTGGCCCAGTGGACCCGCGGGGCCACCAGCCCGGGGCAACAGTGCGGAAGGTCGTCGAATGCAGATGACCTACGACCCCACGGGATCATCAGTCCGACGTCCGTTCTCGACCGGCACCAACCCCGCGACGGGCGTGTCCCATGACTCGTCTCGCTCTTCGCAGGGTGGGGTCCTCGGCACTGGCTGATGATGGTGGTCACACCCGCGTGATGTGTTCACCGGTCGTCACAGCACCAACGGCGCCAACAGGAACCCCAGGATGATCGTTACGATGATCGACACCGTTCCGGGGATGACGAACGGGTGGTTGAGCGGGAACTTGCCCGCCCGAGTCGACCCGGTGTCATCCATCTCGATCGCTGCGACCGTCGTCGGGTAGTTCGGCAGGAGGTAGTAGTTGGCCACGGCGGGGTAGCAGGCGACGAGGGCCACTGCCGGCAGGCCGAGCTTGACCATGAGCGGCATGAACGCCGCCGTCGTCGCCGCGTGGGAGAACATGAGTGGGGCGGCGAGATAGAAGAACACCCCGAGCAGCCACGGCTGCGCCTGCAGCGGACCCTGCAGGGCGGACTTGATGGTGTCCATGTACGCGGTGACGAAGGTGTTGCCCAGCCACGCAAGGCCCATGATGCTGATCGCCGCGCTCATGCCCGAGCGGAAGGTCGACTGAGTGGTGATCGTCGAGGTTGGCTTCCTTGCCAGCAGGCAGACGACGACGGCACATGTGAGCATCATGAGCATGATGGCGGGGCTGGAACCCATGGGCGGATCCTTCACGAGACCCACCTCGGGGCTCGTGAACGTCGCGTAGAGCACGACGAGGATGAGGGTGACGAGGAAGGCGACGAGGCTCGCCACGGCCCCCTTGGGAGCCTTGTAGTCGGCGTTCCCAGTGCCGGGATCCCTCACAAGTCCCTTGGCCATGCGGTCCTTGTATACGGGATCGTCGGCGAGCTCCTTGCCCATGTGTCCGGCGACGGCGGCACCTACGAGGGTGCCGATGAAGGTCGTCGGGATGATGATGGCCAGGCACTGCAGGTACCCGACGTGGATCGGTTCGAGGATGGTCGTCAGGGCGATCATCGCCGCGGAGATGGGTGAGGCGGCCACGGCCACCTGGGAGGCCACGACAGCGATGGACAGCGGTCGTGACGGACGCACACCGTGCTGCTTCGACACGTCGACGATGACTGGGATGACGGAGTACGCCGTGTGGCCCGTCCCGCACAGCAGGGCCATGAGATAGGTGACGACGGGCGCGAGGAAGGTGATGTGCTTGGGGTGCTTGCGCAGGAGTTTCTCGGTGAGGTGGACGAGGTGGTCAATTCCTCCGGCGAGCTCCATGGCGGCGACGGCGCAGATGACGGTCATGATGATCCCGATGACCGACCACGGAATGGCCTTGGTGGAGTCGGTGTGTACTCCCGTTGCGGCCAGTACGAGCACACCTGCCCCGCCGGCGAGGCCGATTCCGATGCCTCCAAGTCTTGACCCGAAGACGATGAACGCGATGACGATGAGCAAGTGGACCCAGAACACGGTGAGTGTCTCCTGACCGTTCGGACGTAGCAGGTGAGAAGCTTCGCAGTGGTGCAGCTCGGAGGTGCCGGGTCTGGCTGCAACCGAAGCAAGTTTCGCGTATAGATACTAGTGGTAGGTACCTGCAGTGCGGCAAGTTGGTTTCGCGCGTTGCCAAGTACGCCTCCCAAGTCGGCTCAGCCCCGCAGGGGGGAAGATGCCCACCTTTGTCACCGATGCCTCGGGACGATTCCGTGTCATGAGTCGGGGCGATCCGCCTCATGGTCCGGGAGATCTACCACGACCGTGGCGGGTGTCCGCGGGGTGTTCGGCGTCAAGGACGATGGCGGGCTCCTCGATTCCAGCGGAGGCGTGTCGGCAGCTACCATGACGACGTCGCCGTAAATTCTGGCGGCAGGGGTGCAGCTGCACATGCGCCAGATCCTCAGCAGGGCGCGGGCAGCAGACTGCACGAGGACGTCAGCAGGGTGGGGAGACGTCGTGCCCACCTCGTCGTCTCGAGAGGACTGCTGTGACCTCCCTGTCGTACCCTGACCTGTTTCGTCTCACTGGCCGTGGATTCGTCGTCACCTCGTTACTGGCTCGGCTGCCGTTGGCCATGAGTCAGATGGGAACCATGTTGCTGGTGTCCAGCCCCTTGGTGGCAGGGCGCATGGGTCCCGGGGGTGCTGCCGCCGGGGCCGTTGCTGCTGCCATCGCCGTCGGTTCCCCGATCGTGGGGGCACTCACCGATCGGCACGGGCAGCGCACCACCCTGCTCGTCCAGTCGATCGTCGCGGGCTTGGGCCTCATCGGTGAGGCCGGGGCCGCCCTGTACGGGGCGGCCTGGCCGGTGATCGCCGCGATCGGCGTCGTCATCGGCCTGTTTCTGCCCCAGGTGGGCACGATGGCGCGCGTGCGGTGGCGTCAGGTCGCAGCACACCATCCGCCAATTCGAGCTGGGGTGTTGGAGACCTCGTTCGCCTGGGAAGGAGCAGTCGACGAGGCCTCCTTTGCCCTGGGGCCAGCCCTGGTGGGCATCCTCGGAGTGATCTTTGGACCGGTACCCGCGCTCATCACCGCCGGTGTCATCCTGCTCGTCTTCGGCAGCTGGTTCGCGGTGCATCCCACCGTTCGGCTCGTCGCACCGCACCCTGCCACCACCGAGCACGCCCAGGGGCGTCTGCTCACCCTCGGCACCGTGCAGACGACGATCGGCATCCTCTTCATGGGGCTGGTCTTCGGCACCGTCCAGACCGGTACGACGAGCTTGGCGACTCAGGCGGGCCAGCCCGGGTATGCCGGACTGCTGCACGCCCTGCTCTCGATCGGGTCGGCCAGTGCGGGTCTCCTGCTTCCCCGGCTGGCCAGGCGTCTTGACATGGTGCGACGCTGGCAGATCTTCGCCCTGGGGCTGGCCGTGCTCTCAGTGCCGCTGCTGTTCGTGCACACATTGGGCAGTGCCGCCATCGTCATGGTGATACTCGGTCTGGCGGCCGCTCCCTACATGATCACCCTGTACTCCAGCGCGGAACGGGTGACTCCGGCCTCCCGGCTGGGCACGGTGATGACCCTGCTCGCCGCGACGACCTCGCTGGGATATGCGGTGGGGGCGGCAGCAGCCGGCCGAATGACCGACCTGCACGGCCCCATGGGCGGCTATGGCCTCACGGTAGCCGTGGGTGCGATGGCATTCATCCATGCCTTGTGTGCTGCCCGGCCGGTTCTGGCGCGGGCCGAGTCCCCGGTGCACATCGACGTGTCGGCGCAGGATTGATCATCCTCGGGCGCGGGCGCCACTCCCGTGCCCGGCTGCGTTGGGTGACGATTTTTGTCAGCTGGTCCCTCGGTTCCTCACTGTGGTGCCTGGCCCCGCTGTCTGGTGTCATTTTTGTTCAACCTGTAAGTAGAGGGTTGGCTTGGTGCGCCCTGTCTGGTAGCCCCGGGTGCGACAGTGGTCCGACTGGTGACGATTTTTGTCAGCTCCGGGTCTGTGTCGTCACCGTGGTGTCGTGCCACCTTGCCGTCACCATGATGTCGTGTCACCTAACCGTTGACATGTCGTGCCCGCCCAGCTGGTGACGATTTTTGTCAGCTGGTCCCTCGGTCCCTCACTGTGGAGGCAGGCCCCGCTGTCTGGTGTCATTTTTGTCGGTTGAGGTGTTGCATCGTCGCTCATGTGGTCCGTGCTGGAGCGTGGCGTCATTTTTGTCAACCCGTGAGTAGGGGGTTGGCGTGGTGCGCCCTGTCTGGCCGATCCGAGGTCTGGCTGCCCCGGGGGTGCGACAGTGGTCCGGGGGTGCGACAGTGGTCCTGAGGTGACGATTTTTGTCGCCACGGGCTCTGTGCTGCTGTGGTGTGTCGAGGCTTCTCGGGCTGACATTTTTCTCATCACGGGTCTTGTGTCGTCGCTGCAGTGCCGAGGTACTTCAAGTTGACATTTTTGTCAGCCTGAGGACCTGTACCGCCGCTACGGTGCGAGGCGGTCGTGGGGTGACGATTTTGTCACGTGGTGCCACTCGTCGTCACAGGTGTGGCTCGGTCGTGTGTCTGGTGACAAAAATGTCACCAGACACACGGACTCCTGCCTCGTGGTGTCCAGCTGTTCCAGGCAGGGCTGCTCCGGTCGGGGCTGTTCATCGGTGGCTCGCGGCCTACCGGCGCGAGAATGGCGCAGGTGCGATAAGGTGGACAGGTGAACCGTGCTGACGGAAGGCTCACTGCAGACCTCGATCCCTTCGACCATGGCCCTCAGGACGAGTGTGGTGTCATCGGTATCTACGCCCCCGGTGAGGACGTTTCCAAACTCGTCTACTTCGGCATGTACGCCCTGCAGCACCGCGGGCAGGAATCTGCCGGTATGGCGGTCTCGGATGGTAGACGAACCATGGTCTTCAAAGACATGGGGTTGGTCTCGCAGGTGTTCGACGAAGCGACCCTGAACTCCTTGGCGGGGCACCTGGCCATTGGCCACACCCGCTACTCCACCACCGGCTCGAGCGTGTGGGACAATGCCCAGCCAACGTTCCGGTCCATGCCAGACGGCGGTGGACTGGCTCTGGCGCACAACGGCAATCTCACCAACGCCGATGAGCTCGAGCAGCTCATCGCCCAACGCAATCCGGAGGGCACCGTCCCGCACAAGGAGCGCATGGACTCCTCCAACGACACATCCTTGGTGACGGCACTCATGGCCACCTACGACGGTTCGGTCGAGCAGGTGGCCGCGCAGGTGTTGCCCAGGCTGCGTGGTGCCTTCAGCCTCGTCCTCATGGACGACAACACCCTGTACGCCGCCCGCGACCCCCAGGGCATCCGCCCGCTCGTGCTGGGGCGTCTGCAGAACGGCTGGGTCGTCGCCTCCGAGACGGCAGCCATCGACATTGTCGGCGGCACCTTCGTGCGTGAGATCGAACCCGGCGAGATGGTGACGATCGACGCGGCCGGGCTGCGCACTCGGCGATTCGCCGAGGCCCGACCCAAGGGCTGCATCTTCGAGTACGTCTACCTGGCTCGTCCCGACACGGTCATCTCGGGGCGCCGGGTGCACAACGTGCGCGTCAAGGTGGGCAAGATCCTTGCCCAGGAGGCTCCGGCAGACGCCGACCTCGTCATCCCGGTGCCGGAATCGGGCACGCCGGCGGCGATCGGGTATGCCGACGAGTCGGGCATTCCCTACGGCATGGGACTGGTGAAGAACAACTACGTCGGGCGTACCTTCATCCAGCCCTCCCAGACCCTGCGCAACCTGGGTATTCGTCTCAAGCTCAACCCGCTGCGTGACGTCATCTCGGGCAAGCGCCTGGTCGTCGTCGACGACTCGATCGTGCGTGGCAACACCCAGCGTCAGCTCATCCGCATGCTGCGTGAGGCCGGTGCCAAGGAGGTGCACGTGCGCATCTCGTCCCCGCCGGTGCAGTGGCCGTGCTTCTACGGCATCGATTTCGCCACCCGGGCCGAACTCATCGCCCCCGGCCTGAGCATTGACGAGATCTGCCGGTCCATCGGCGCGGACTCCCTGAGCTACATCAGCCTGGACGGGCTCACCCGTGCCACCCACGTGCAGCCCGACGAGCTGTGCCGGGCCTGTTTCGACGGCGTCTATCCGGTGGACGTCCCCAAGGGATCGCAGGCCATGCTCGCCGACGCCACCCTTGACCCCCATCAGCCCACCCCGAAAGACGAGGACTGACCAGTCATGACCCACGAAACCGCGTATGCCCGCGCCGGCGTCGACATCGCTGCAGGTGACCGCGCCGTCGAGCTCATGAAGGAGCATGTGGCTGGTACCAGGCGCCCCGAGGTGCTGGGCGGTCTGGGGGGATTCGCCGGGTTCTTCGATGCTGCGGCGTTCAAGGACTACCGACACCCGGTGCTGGCCACCTCGACGGACGGGGTGGGCACCAAGGTGGACATCGCCCGTCGGATGAAGGTCTATGACACCATTGGTTTCGATCTCATGGGCATGCTCGTCGACGACTTGGTCGTGGTGGGCGCCGAGCCGCTGTTCGTCACCGACTACATCTCGTGCGGCCACGTGGATCCCGAGGTCATCGCCTCGGTCGTCAAGGGGATCGCCCAAGCCTGTCAGAAGACTGGATGTGCCCTGCTCGGCGGAGAGACCGCGGAACATCCCGGGTTGCTCGCTCCCGATGAGTTCGACGTCGCTGGAGCCACCACAGGTGTCGTGGAACGCGACGAGATCCTCGGCCCCGAGCGTATTGCCGAGGGCGACGCGCTCATCGCGGTGGCCTCCTCGGGGCTGCACTCCAACGGCTACTCCCTGGTGCGTCACGTCCTGCTGGAGCAGGCCGGCTGGACGCTGGACCGTCACGTCGACGAGCTGGGACGCACCGTGGGTGAGGAGCTCCTGGAACCGACGATCGTCTACGCCGCAGACCTGCTCGCCCTGGCCCATCACAGCGAGGTGCACGCCATGTGCCACGTCACCGGCGGCGGACTGGCCAACAACCTGGCCCGCGTCATGCCCAGCCACCTGACGGCCACGATCGAACGATCCACCTGGTCCCCGGCCCCGATCTTCCGGCTCGTCCAGGAGGTCGGAGCCGTCTCACAATCTGATATTGAGGAAACCCTCAACATGGGCGTCGGAATGGTCATCGCCCTGCCGGACGATCAGGTGCCCGAAGCCCTGGAGTTCCTGGCAGGACGTGGCCTCACCGCATGGCAATGCGGCACCGTGGCCTCCCGCGAGAGCTCCGACGTACCTGCTGTCTCGCTGCTCGGTGGGTATTCCATGGACTGATGCGTCAACCTTTTGCGCTCAGGTGAGGGGCGTGCTTTGGCACTGACCCGTCGCCTCCGGTAGCCTGTGTCTCACGACAGTAATAGGACCTACGGCGGCAATGCCGCGATGACAAGCGAGGGGGTCGACCCATATGGGGCGCGGCCGTGCAAAGGCGAAACAGACCAAGGTCGCTCGCGATCTGAAGTACCGTTCGGTGAACATGGATCTGGAATCCTTGGAGAGAGAACTTCGAGGTGATCGAACCCATGAACAGACTCACTACGACGATGACGGATTGTCCGACGAGTACGCCGATCTTGCCGAGAAGTACGCACACTACGGTGAGGACGACTGAACTCAACCAGCCATGACTGGTGCTCAGCAGCGGTTGGCCCGACAAGGCCAACCCTGCTCTTTCACTGTGGTGAACCTATTCCTTCAAGTGGGTGAGCGTTGTGGACTGGCACCCGGATCGTGTTGTTCCGGGGTTCCACTGCGCCGTCATGGGTCTGCCCCATGCGCGCAAGGTCCCCGGTGATCCGGACGGTGAACTGACGGCCACCATGGTGGCCAGATGCTCCCAGCCACAGCAGCAGCGTGCAGTGCTGTACATCCATGGCTGGTCCGACCTGTTCCACCAGGCCCATCTGGCAGCTGAGGTCGAGTCATGGGGTGCAGACTTCCATGCTCTCGACCTGCGTCGGTACGGACGCAACATCGTGGCAGGGCAGCACTCCGGCTGGATCGACGACCTCGGGGAGTACGACGAGGAGATCGACGCAGCGATGGGCGCCATCCTCGCCGATCATGACTCCGTGACCCTCATGGGGCACTCCACCGGCGGCCTCATTGCCTCGCTGTGGGCAGATCGACACCCACACACCGTCGACGGGCTCATCCTCAACTCCCCGTGGCTCGACATGCAGGGGTCGGCCATCACCCGATCAATGATCAGTGCCGCGAGCAGAACCATGTGCCGGGCAGATCCCGATGCGGTGATCCGACGCTCCGAGCGCGACAACTTCGGCCGGTCGATACGCAGGGCCGATGGGGGAGAGTGGGACATTCCCGAGCTGAAGAATCCCCAGGACGCGCCATTCAAGGTACGAGCTGGGTGGCTCGCCGCCATCGTCTCCGGGCAGGAGCGAGTACGTGCCGGGTTGAGCATCGACGTACCGGTGCTGTGCCTCATGTCGGCGCGCAGCGACCTGTCGACGACCTGGAACGAGGACATGCGGCACGTTGACACCGTTCTGGACGTGGAGCGGTTGGCCAGCGCAGCGGTACATCTGGGTGCCCACGTCACCGTGGCACGCATCGACGGTGGCCTGCACGACCTCGTCCTGTCCGAGGAGCCTGTCCGCGCCGAGGTGTTCGAGCAGATGCGCACCTGGCGAGACGCCTGGGTGACTCCCCATTCTCGGACCCGCGCTGTGGACCATTGCAAAAAGGATTGAGCTCTGCGAGAGTTGATCTGCTGGACGCAGGGGTTCAGAGGCCGTCCGTGTGCGTGGATGCTCACGATGAGGACGGTCCCACTGCTGATGTGAGGTAACGATGAACGGTAAGAAGATCGGGGCACTGGCTACCGCGGCAGCCATTCTGCTGACGGGTTGCGGCTCCAACGGCGACGGGAGTGCTGACGACAAGTCGTCGGATCAGGTGGCGTCGTCCCCCAAGGCAGGCGGTGCCGGCGGCGAGGTGGGCGTGTTCACCTGGTGGGCCGACGGATCGGAGAAGAAAGGCCTGGACGCTCTGGAGAAGTCGTTCAAGAAGCAGTACCCGAACGACACATTCGTCAACCTGGCGGTTGCTGGTGGATCCGGGTCCAACGCCAAGGCCAAGCTGGCTTCCGACCTGCAGAACGGCAACCCGCCCGGCTCCTTCCAAGGACACGCTGGTGCCGAGCTCACCGACTACATCGACAACGAGCAGATCGAGCCGGTCGACGACCTCATCAAGGAGCTGGGTGGCGACTCCGTGCTCCCCAAGACCCTTCTGGATCGTCTCACGGTGGACGGCCACATCTACTCCGTACCCGTGGACATCCACCGCTCCAACGTCGTGTGGGCCAACACGGCGGCGCTGAAGAAGGCTGGCATCAAGGACACCCCGTCCGACGTCAAGAGCTGGCTCGCCGACCTGCAGAAGGTCAAGGATTCCGGGGTGGCCACTCCGTTGTCCATCGGTGGTACGTGGACTCAGACCGAGTTGTTCGAGTCGATCCTCATGGCCAACCTCGGTGCCGACGGCTACTCGGCACTGTTCACCAAGGACGGCAACTGGAGCAGCCCAGAGGTCAAGGCCTCCATCGAGGACTTCAAGAAGGCTCTGAGCTTCGCCAACACCGCCTCTGACGGGGACGACTGGCCAGCAGCCACCGACATGGTGTCCGATGGCAGTGCCGCCTACAACATCATGGGCGACTGGGCGGTGGCCGAGTTCGACTCCAGGAACAAGACCTTCGGCAAGGACTACACCGCCTTCGCCCTGCCCGGCAAGGAGGACGTCTACGGGTTCCTGGCCGACTCGTTCACCCTGCCCACCGGCACCAAGAATCCGGAGGCCACCAAGGACTGGCTGCGGTTCGTGGGTTCCAAGGACGCTCAGTCCACCTTCAACCAGATCAAGGGCTCGATCCCCGCTCGTACCGACGTCTCCCCAGATGGTTTCAACGCGTACCAGCAGAAGGCCATGAAGGACTTCAAGGAGAAGAAGATCGTCTCCTCGATCGCCCACGGGGCTGCCGTTCCCCTGGCCTGGAGCTCAGAGATCAACACGGCGATGAGCAAGTTCCACCAGGACAAGAACACCGACAACTTCGTCTCGGCCCTGGTGGCTGCGCACGACAAGTACGCCATGTGAGTCTGTTGCGCTGGACGAGCCTTCAGACAAGAGTCAGGCCACGTGAGGCGGACTCGTCACACATTGAGTGGGTCTGCGCTCCGCAGAACCAGTCGATCTGCGGGCCAGCCTCGTGGTTGACGGTTGCCAGCCACTGACCGGGATCCCGTGACGATTCACGCTCTGGTGACCATGTCACCGGGGCATCGGGAGAGCTGGTCGGCTCGTGGTGGCTCCGAACGTCCCGGGAGCCACCACCTGAGAAGTTCTCAGTTTGGCATGGGGCGGGTGTCGTCGATCCATGACGGTGCCAGTGCAGGACGCCCGAACAAAGATGTCCGCGGAGTCCGTGATGTGTTGTGGACGCAGGTGTCCACGAGGGGAAAGAGTGTAATGCAAAGAGTGAAACGCTGGTTGCCCAGTTTCCTGTTCGTTCTGCCATCGATCATTCTGGTCGGTGTCTTCGTCTATGGATTCATCGGCAAGAATATCGCCACCTCGTTCGCACGAGTGACGACGCGGTCGGGTCGGGTGAAGGCACCAGGGGGTTGGGGCAACTACGCTGCCCTGTTGTCCGATGATCGCTACCTGCACTCGTTGTGGAACCTGTTGGTTCTCACCGTGGTGTTCGTCGTGGGAACGATGATCTTCGGTCTGCTGTGGGCCTTGCTCCTGGAGAAGGGAATACCGGGGGAAGGGCTGTTCCGCTCGATCTTCCTCTTCCCCATGGCGGTGTCATTCGTGGCGGCCGGCGTCATCTGGCGGTGGTTGCTCTCGCCAGCCCAGGGGGACCAGGCAGTCGGACTCAATCAGTTGTTCCAGATCATGGGGCTGCCCGGACTGCAGTCCACGTGGTACTCCGCCGGTAGGTTCAACATGGCGGCCATGGCGATCCCGGCCATCTGGCAGCTGTCAGGTTACATCATGGCGCTGTTCCTTGCCGGGTTCCGGGGAATCTCGGAGGATCAGCGTGAGGCGGCTCGCGTCGATGGAGCCAGTGAGTTCAAGCTGTACTGGCACGTACTCTTTCCGCAGTTGTCGCCGATTGCGTTGAGTGCACTCATCATCGTCGGCCACATGTCCATGAAGATGTTCGATCTCATCTATGCCATTGCCGGGCAGAGCTCGTTCACCACCGAGGTGCCCGCCACCTTGATGTGGGTGCAGATGTTCCAGCTCAACAACCCGACGATGGCGGCCGTCAACGCAACGCTTCTGCTGCTCATCGTCGCCGTGGTCGTGGTGCCGTACCTCGTCTACACCAACCGCACCGAGAAGGGAGGACGCTGATGAACACCGCCGCTGTGGAATCTGAGACGCTCAACCCCGCATCTGACCGGCACACAAGCAGCAAGGCCCATGATAAACACAAAAACCACGGACCGGGCAGGGTACGCAGCTCCACCACGGCGCACCGAGCATGGATCGGGCTGCGGTACGTGCTGCTCGTCTTCTTCTCCGTGCTCGTGCTCACACCGCTGTACGCGCTACTGGTGACGAGTTTCAAACGACCATCGGAGTATTCCCAGTCCACGGCCTGGAAGCTGCCCTCGACGTGGTCGGTGGAGGGCTGGCAGGCTGCTTGGCACGTCCTCGCCCCGGCGCTGGGGCGCTCCCTCGTACTGGCAGTCGTCGCTGCCGTGCTGTCGGCAGTCCTCGGCTCCCTCAATGGATACATCTTCGCGAAATGGAAGTTCCCGGGATCGCACGTCATCTTCGTGCTGTTCCTGTTCGGAATGTTCATCCCCTACCAGGCGATCATGATCCCGTTGTCGGGCATGATGCTCGACGTCCAGGCGGGGGCTCCGTGGTTCGCAGGTATCCCGACGCTGATCCTGGTGCACATCGTCTACGGCATCCCGATCTGCACCCTGATCTTCCGCAACTACTACGCGACAGCGGTGCCCACCGAGATCATCGAGGCGGCTCGGGTGGATGGGGCCAACACCTTCTCGACGTACAACAGGGTTGTGCTGCCAGTGTCGGTTCCCGGGTTTATCGTGACGTTGATCTGGCAGTTCACGAGTGCGTGGAACGACTTCATCTTCGCGTTGTTCCTCACCAACCAGAACAATGGCCCGGTGACGTTCGGGCTCAATGCCCTGGCATCGGGCCAGAACCCCAACTATCCGCAGATCATGGCAGGTGTGCTGGTGGCGTCGTTGCCCACCCTCATCGTCTACATCGCCTTGGGCAAGTACTTCGTGTCCGGGCTCATGAGTGGCTCGGTGAAGTGATGGTGGATGAGTTTCATGTTTTCCAGCGCGATGAGAAAATCGTAGCGGTGATGTCACATGTCTGGCAGATTGGATTGCGCAAACCATCGGTGAAGAAGTCGGTCAGGGCACGCACCACGGGACGCGTCAAAAGGTCTGTGAAAGGCGCTGTCATCCCGTGGTACGGCAAGAAAGGCGTTGGGTTCGTCAAGAGTCCCAAACGATCGGTGAAAGGTGCGATCTACCGTCGCACGACGTTCGGGTGGCGCGACCTGTTCAGGTGAGTCGAGTCTGAGCTTGATGCAGTGTGTCTGCCTGCGTCGATCCCACGGTGCTCACTGGGTTCTTCTTCCGTAGTCGTTGAAGAAGAGTGTCGCCGAGAATGCGATGAGGGCACCTATCATCGGCACAAGCATCGACTGCCCGAATCCACGGGCGAGGTTCGGAGCTGCCGAGGTGCGCCAGTCGAGAATCGTGGCAATGATCGCTGAGCCGATGACCTGTCCGATCTGCCGTGTCGTGTTGTAGACGCTGGAACCTGCCCCAGCATCCTCGTGAGCCAGATCATGGCTCGTCGTCCACGAGATCGGCGGCCACACGAAGGCGCTTCCCACTCCCATGAGGGTGGTGACGAGTAGGAACACCCACAGGGGTGTTGCATCCGTCATGAGAGCCAACCACAGCAGACAGACGGTGGCCACAGCGCCCGTGCCGAACGCCCCGACTCGCCCAGAACTCCTGCGCTGGACGATACGTCCGGCCACGGGGGAGAGCAGCACCGAGAACAGCGAGGCTGGGATGAGCAACAGAGACGCCTTGGTGGGCGTCAACCCACGTGCCTGCTGCAGGTACATGGTGGGGACGAGGGTGACGGCTGGCACGTAGGTGCCCACGAAGGCCACCGCCAGGATCCCCAGACAGAAGTTGTGTTGCCGAAAGAGCCGCAACGGGATGAGTGGCTGACCTGCAGTTCGCCCGAGGTGCCCCTGCCAGAGGAGGAAGACGATCATGGTCACCACTCCGAGACCAATGAGCAGTGGTACGGAGATGACGCCACGGATGGCTCCCCAGTGGTAGGTGCGTCCTTCCTGGATGCCGAAGACGATGAGGGTCATGGCGATGCCCGACAGCGCCACTCCCACCCAGTCGATGCGGGTGGTGGTGTGCGGCAGTCTCGGCATGGCGTGCATGGTCTGCCACAGTCCGATGGCGGCGATGGGCAGGTTGATGAAGAAGATGGAGTGCCAGCCGAAGTGGTCGATGCACACCCCGCCCAGGATGGGGCCGATGAGGGTGGCCGCCCCTGACGTGGCACTCCACAGTCCCAGGGCACGTCCGCGCTCCTGTGGCGGGAACAGCTGGGTGATGAGCGTCATCGACTGCGGTGCCATGAGCGCCGACCCAAGTCCCTGGCACACCCGGAAGGCGATGAGCATGCCGACGTTGATGGACAGCCCACTGCCCAAGGAGGCGAAGGTGAAGACGAGCATTCCGATGACGAAGACGCGGCGGGTGCCGAACCGATCACCGAGGCGTCCGGAAATGATGAGGGGGATGGCATAGGACAGTAGATATGCGGTGTGTACCCACATCGTACCGACGAGGCTGGCGTGCAGCCCCCGTGTGATGGCAGGCATGGCTGTCGCGACGGTGCTGAGATCCACCAGACGCATGAACAGGGCGATGAGCAGTGCGCTCAGGGCTCCCCAAGCTCCGCTGGTGGTGACGACGTCGCCGTTGACGTCGCATGGTCTGGATCCCGGTGCAGAACTGTGTTCCTGGGTTGAGGATTCTTGCTGGGCACAGGTTATGGCCATGTGAAGACTCTTTCAAAGAGGCGCGGTACTGGCGTGGCGCACTTGCCAGGCTGCCCACCCGTGTGAGCAACGCGCATCAGCATACACATGGTTTTGCGAGGAGTGCTGGCGGGGGCGTGGTGTGCACCGGATGGTGGTGGGAGCGGTGAGTGCTCCGATTCACTGTTCACTGGGTGAACTCTTCCCGAGACTTGTCGGTGCGCCCACATGTTCGGCCGATGTGTGCTGGTTGCTGTCAATGGTGTTCCGAGACCGCCCGATGCCATTTTGGCTGGGGTCACCTTCTGGGCCGGAACTTGTGACAACGACTCATCCCTGATGGAGGCTGTCTCGGCGGCCTTGCCTCGACGTGATGTTCTTCACTGCACTGGCACGTCTGGATACGAAAAAGCCCCGACGTGGGGGGCTGTGGTGGCCGGGACCGGGATCGAACCGGTGACCTTTCACTTTTCAGGCGAACGCTCGTACCAACTGAGCTACCCGGCCATCTGCGTCTCGTGGTGACCACTCAACACAAAAGCGGTGACTTTCATCACCGCTTCCGCGACCCCGATGGGACTTGAACCCACGACCTCCGCCGTGACAGGGCGGCGCGCTAACCAACTGCGCTACGGGGCCTCATCTCTCCGATGTCCACGAGGACTTCGAGGAGTTTCGACCGCTGCTCTCCAGCAGCTCGAATAGCTTAGCAATAGGGAGGCGTAAAAGTGAAATCGAGGGAACGTGTTGATAAAAAATTGCTCTGACTAGGCACTTTGCTCTCCTGGAGCGAGTCTCGTGGCGGCCGCGCAGTTCGCCAGAAGCGAACTTCCTGTATCGGCGCATCTCGGGACCGAACAGTAGGGAAGGTGCAAACATCGTCAGATGTCTGGGTGAGCCGCATGGCCACTGGATGGGGGCGCACCGTCATCACCCCATGCCCTGAGGTGGGTGGCACGGTGCAGCGAGGTGGGTGGCACGGTGCAGCAAGTTCTGGGTGCATGGCCTGCCGGGGCAGCCCCACCCTGGTCAATGTGAGAAAAACCGCAGCGATCGTGGTTGCGGCAGTGGTATCCCGAACGGGATTCGAACCCGCGTTGCCGCCTTGAAAGGGCGGTGTCCTAGGCCTCTGGACGATCGGGACAAGGCGCAGGACCTCATATTAGCGGTCGCCGAGCATCCGTGCGAAATTCCAGACGATGGTCTCCTCGTGGGTCTCGTCGTGCAGCATCATCGTGGCCGTCGAGGTCCTAGCTCTGTGGGGTGTCGCTGAGACCCATGTGTCCGGCCGACCATTTCCATGGGGCTCTGGGCTGTGCGAAGGCTGTGCGGGGCTGGTGGGGCGCTCGCAGCCTTCGCGAGTGACGAGCATGGGAACGGTCGGCTCGGCCAAGCGCATTCTCACGGCCAGTACGGGGGCAGTACGGGGGTGGGGGCACGAGTCGTGCCTCCACCCCTGCGAGGCATCAGTCCCAGATCGTCGTGATGTGTACGTGATCCATGTGGTTCGCGGTGTCCCCACCACGATCCTCCATGTGACGCCATCCCTCGGAGTCGCGGGCGACACTCCAGATCTGCTGGTGGAAGATGATGTAGCTCACTCCCAGCTCACTGGCGTGAGCCTGGTAGTACTTGGCCATCTTCCAGCCCAGCGCCTCATTGCTCTTGTAGTTGGGGAGCATGAGGTCGATCGCGTGACCACTGGGATGATCCGGGTAGGGATCGTGGGGCCGCACACCGTAGATCGTGGTGATCTGCGAGAAGTTCTGGAGCACGTTGTTGACGATTCCCTTGGCGCTCGGACGCAGTCCCGACAATCCCTCGGATCCACCGGCCATGAGCTTGTTCCAGTTGCCCGGGCTGCTCGGGGTGCTGGCTTTGCCGGACTTCGCCTTCTTGGGGGCAGCAGGTTTGGTGGCGCTGGGTTTGCTGGCCGTGCCGGGCTTGTTGGCGGACAGCCACTTGCTGGTGACCCAGCGGGTCTGCCCCCGGTAGACGATCTGGGAACGACCATTGGCGGTGACCCCCGTGATGCTCAGGGCAGTGCCGGTTGCCACCTCGCCCACGGTCCGGGAGGAGGATCCCGAAGCGGTGCGGATGTCCAACGCAGTGGTGGCGTAACGCACACCAGTGACCTTGGGGGTGGCAGGGGTGCTCGGTTTTGCCGGTTTGGCCGGTGTGGTGGGACGTGCGGGCTTCGCGGGGGTGCGCGGCTTGCTTGGTTTCGGCTTGGAGCTGCCGACCGGTGTCAGGTACTTGGCGTTGACCCAGCGGGGGCGTCCTCGCCAGATCACCTCAGCCATCCCGTTGGCCCTGCGGCCGGTGACGTCGAAGATGGTGCCGGAAGGAGCGTCACCCTCGGTGCCGAAGTGGCTGGTGTACGACGTGCGGATCATGAGAGCCGTCGTTCCGCGAGCCTGCCCGACCACCGGGCGCACCACAGGTTTGGCTGGCTTGTTCTGTTTTGTGGGCCTGGCCGGTGTGGCTGGAGTGCTCGGCTTCGTGGGTGTGGCCGGTGCGGTGGGATGTGCAGGTTTTGCGGGTGTGCTGGGCCTGCTGGGTGTCGCAGGTTTTGCCGGGGTGGCTGGTTTCGCGGGCCTGCTCGGCGTGCTGGGGTTCGCAGGCTTGGCCTGCTTGCTCGGCCTGGTCGACTTTCCAGGGTTGCTGGGTTTGGTCGACTTTCCGGGCTTGGTTGCAGCGTTGTGCTTGGCGGGACGGTAGGTGTTGACGGAGGTCAGGTACTTGGCGTTGACCCAGCGGGGGCGGCCTTGCCAGATCACCTCAGCCACCCCGTTGGCGGTGCGGCCGGTGACGTCGAAGATGGTGCCGATCGGGGCGTCACCCTCGGATCCGAAGTGGTTGGTGTAGGAGCTGCGCACCATGAGCACTGCCGTGCTGCGCTTCTGCCCGATCACCGGACGCACCACGGAGTTCGACACCGGGGCAGCCTTGGGCACTCCGGGTGATGGGCGCAGGGTGACGTGGGTGTTGCTTGGGCTGGCAGCAGAGGAGTCACGCAGGTACCGGGTGGCGACGTAGGCAGTGTGTCCTTTCCATGTCACCTGGGTCCAGCCGTACTTGGTACTGCCAATCTGCCGGGCAGTGTGTCCTGGGTACAACACTCCCAAGATCTTGTAGGAGGTTCCCGGGCCGGATCGCACGTTGACGGCCGTGGTTGCCATGACGGTTCGGCCCTCGGCGTGTGCCAGTTGGGATGTTGGGAAGCCGAGCCCAGTCGTGACGAGCCCTGCAGATGCAAGTGCGGTCGCGCTGAGTCGGACGGGGCGAGACAAACCCATGAGCGTGCTCCTCCTTCATGTAAGGGCGTGGATCCTGTGTCGCGATGCTCCTTGGGTCTTCCTCGGGTACACGACCCACCCAAGGTGTGTGTCGTCGGCGGGACCAAATGTAAATCGTGTGTTGCGCCATGGGGAGTCGAGGTTGAGGGTTGTGGGTAGGTTGTCAACTTGACGCGCCGTGGTCTGACGTGACGGTTGTCCAGATCATGCTGCTGACTGGGCGGGGAATGTGAAAGCCGCTGACTAGGACAGATGTCAGCCGAATGTCGCGCAGGGTGTGCTCCAGCGGAACATGGAGAGGCAATGACACGAAGATATTTCGCTATTAGAGGAATGCGGTTGTGGTTGAGGGTTTGTCGAGTCGAGGGCGTAATCGGGCAGGTTCTCGTGTCACCCATCCCCCGGGCTGGGCTCTGTGTGCGGTGGGGCTGGGGGCCGTGGTGAGGATGCTCCTGCTGCTTTCGTTCGAAGACGTGATGTCGTCTCGTTGCTCGCACGATCCGCCGGTGTGTATCCACCTGCGGAGGGAGGCAGAGGTGTCACACGCGTTTCGCCGCGCGGAAGATCTCGAATACTTGTCATATTTTGTTAGGAGACTTGAGTACTTCGATGGTTTTGAGGCAAACTATGCTCCGGGAGGTGCATCGTGGACATTCAGAAAATCTCACACCGAGTACGCGGTGCTGGTGCTGGAGTGGTGGCGTTTGTCGTCGCCATGGCGGGAATCACGACGAGCGCCGCATACGGGCAACAGGCTGACACCGGTGAATCGGGATCTGCAACATCGAATGCCGTGACCAGCGCTGCGCCATCTGCGAGTGCTGGTGTGTCATCCCATGAGCTCGACGTGACGCCAGCGCAGGCTGACCGGATGCTCAATCCCGATTGGTCGACCACCGGGGCGATGCCAACTCCGAGGGGAAGGGCGAGTTCCAAGCCCTTGGTGAGCACGAGCAGTGCTGGGGCATCTGCTTCCTCTACGCCCCCCGCGTCTGCGCGTAATGGTGCGGAAAGATCGGTGGCAAGTCACCCGAGCACTTCCCCGGTGGCCGGGATGCGCGCTGCAGCCAGCCCAACCGAGGAAGTGGAGCACGTGGTTGCGGCAAATGCGTATTTCGGTGGTTACCGCTCCCAGGACAGGAACGACGCCTACAGCTGTGATACCGGATCATGGCAGATACAACCAGTCGAGCAGAACACGTCAAGGATTCCCGAAGATACCGATGTCCGGGCGTTCTCCATGGTCGTCTACGACGCATCTGGCATCTCCTTCCCACAGATCGATGGTGCCTCCGTGCGCGTTGAGGGCAGGGGAGCCGATATCGATTCCCACACCACCGTGACGGTGGAACGTAAACACGATGATCAACTGAAGGCTGAGGTCATTACCTTCAGGTTCAACCCGGCATTCCAGCTCTCCGGTACCCGACTTACCCCCGAGAGCAAACTTCGGATGTACTTGGATGTCAAGGCACCGTTGTCCGGTTCGTGTGCGCAGCAGAGCGCGGCAAGCAAGGCAATCGTCGACAAGGCCACGTCTGGTGCGTCCGCCGAACAGGGGATCGGGGCCTACTGGGCCTACGTTGATCACCCCGCTTCACCTGTGGATGGTATGGATCCCGATGACGTCCCCGCCGGCCAGACGGCTACGTTGCGGGTACACGTCGCTGGGGCTCGTGGTGCAGGTGGGGATGCACAACCACTGGCGGGTGTCAAGTTGCATCTGTACCGCAACGACAACCCGAAGGTCATCCAAGATCCCGGGGTGGTCCAGCAGGCTCCAGGCAGTTACCACTGGGGAGTCCCCGGGACACGTATTGAGCGTCCGTACGCGAGTTGCGTGTCGGACGCCAGCGGATACTGCACCTTCACTGTGCCCGCCCCGGCTGAGGGGGGAAAAGGCACCTACTACTGGGTGGGCCAAGAATCAGCTCCGGACGGCTGGCACACTATCGACACCTTGCGGGTGGGCTTCTCGGGCGGTACTGTCCCTGGCTGGCTCGGTTCCCATGGACCAAGTGAGCTCTTGGACTATGCCTACCGCACACCGGAGATGTTCGCAGGCATGACGGCCACTTCGGGCGATCAGAAGAAAGGTCTGGATTCGTTCGAGAACAGGAACGGGTTCATGAATTACGACTCAGCGTCGTACATGAATCCACTCATCCTTGGTGACGGTGCAGAAGGCATCACCAATGCGCGATCGTCCTCCACCCACATGGTGGTGGTCAAGGACAATCCCGAGCTGCGTTCCAAGTGTGGGTTGAAGATCCAAGTTCTTGCGGACTACTCAACGAGTCTGGACACCAACAAGGCGATAACCAGATACAAGGACGAGTTGGAGACGTTCGTCAATTCGTTGGTGGGTACTGGAACCCAGCTCAGCTTCATCCCCTTCACAGGTAGCGCGCACACGGGACCACAGGCCGTAGTAGATCCCGTGGAGGTCAATGAGGCCAATGCCAAGAAGATAAGTGGGAAGATCCAGGGCCGTGGGACCTCTGGTGACACGAACTGGGACGATGCGTTGCGTCAGACGGTTGACTACAACTCGTCCCACCCCGATGCGCCCTACGACGCCGTGTTGATGATCACGGACGGCAATCCGACGCGTTCATCCGAGAAAGGCCAACGAGGTGAAGGGAACTCGACCGATTTCGCCGTCGTTGAGAATGCCATGATGACTGCAAATGCCATCAAGGCGCAGGGCACGCGTGTGTTCGCCATTGGTGTGGAGTCCATAGTCAACGGTGGTGGAGCGGATTCTGCTTTCAACATGAAGGCGATCTCCGGTGAGACTGGTAACTCATACAGCAACATTCCCCAAGGTCAGGCTGCCAAGCAGGATTACATCATGGCCAGTCATCTGGATGATCTGAGCAAGACTCTTCGGCAGATTGCGCTGGACGGGTGCACGGCTCGTGTGACCGTTGAGAAGCAGCTCAACGACAACGGAACCTTGGTCACAGGCCAAGACGTGAACAAGGTGACACCCGGTGGATGGGTCTTCGATGCCACCAGACCGACCAACGATGCCATGTCGTACACCGGTGCGCAGATTGACGGCAAGGTGTCCTTGGCTCCTGATGGCGGTGCGCAGGGGCGCACCGGTGACAAGTCTAGGGTTACCTTCGACATCGGCATGAAGAACCCCACCGACAGGGGAGACGTCACCATCAGTGAACGCACCCAGGATGGCTGGACGTTGCAGAAGGACCCGCAGGTTGCGGTGTGTACCGATGACAACGTCAAGGGCCCCGACGGTCGACCTCAGCCAGTGGCGATCAAGGCCGTGGGCGCAACTGGTTTCACCGTACCGAACCTGGGTCAGGGTTCCCATGTGAGCTGTGTCGTCGTGAACAGCAGGGTCACCGCGAATCCTGAAGGCATCATCAAGGTGGTCAAGGTCGATGAGGATGGTCACACCAAGCTCTCTGGTTCGCAGTTCGTCCTGCGGAAGGGCACGACTGCAGGGCCGGACTGGTCTGGGGACCCGCTTGAGTTCACCACCGGTGACAGCGGTCAAACTTGGACCTCTGGCAAACTCAAGGAGGGTATCTACTACATCGTGGAGACGCAGTCCCCGCGCGGTCACAGCCTCCTTCCCCAGCCGGTTGGTCTCAAGTTGACCAAGAGCGGGTCCGACAGCCTGACAGCTTCCCTGCTCAACCCCAAGGATGCTGCGATGGTCCGACTCGACATGAAGGACAATGTCGCCACGCTCATCGTGAGCAACGTCCGCTCCGGCGGAACGTTGCCACACACCGGTGGCAATGGAGTGATGTGGTACCTGCTCGTCAGTATGGCCCTCATCGGCGGAGGTCTGGGAGCTGGTTCGCACATGCGACATCGCAGGAAGGTATGAGACACGCTGGTGACTCGCTGAGTTGATCCTGGCACAGATGAGTCGTTCGGTGACGAGGGCGGTGTGGTGGACACGTTGTGTGTCCACCACACCGTGGTCGTTCTCTCACATGGTTGTGCGGCCAGACATTCGTGATGGGCACACGAGGGGACTCCACGTGTCGGGGTTGGGCGCACATGGGGCCGTTGTGGAGCCGATCAGGTGTCCTTGACCGTTGATGCAGATCTGCTGGGTGAACGTCCAGCGACAAGCATCAGTTCACACTGGGGGTGGCTGACTCATGCGGCAGGCGATGAGCGGGCTGGCGTGGACTTCAAGTTTTCGCGGTGCCTTGCGTCGGCGAGGAGACATGTTGGCCTCAGCCCGCTATGATTGAGCAGTGCTGGCCCCTGTAGCTCAGTTGGCAGAGCAGCGGACTTTTAATCCGTGGGTCCTGGGTTCGAGCCCCAGTGGGGGCACCAACACACTGCTGACGCGTCCGTGGGTGCTTGGCGGTCACCCATGTGTGATGCTCGTATTGCTGTGTCGCGAGCTGGCGATCTTTGGAGTCATCTCCTCCCATTGGCTTGTTCCTGGATCGCTTCAAGCTCCAGCAGAAAGCGCTTGACGGTGCCCCCGCCCCGGTATCCACCCATCGAACCGTCTGCATGCACCACTCGGTGACACGGGACGATGATCGGGATCGGGTTGCGGCCACAGGCCGACCCCACTGCCCGTGCTGCCCCGGGGTGCCCCAGTTCGGTGGCGAGTTTCCCGTAGCTCCACCGTTGCCCGTAACCGATCTGCAGCAACCCGTGAAGCACCTGCATGGTGAAATCATTGGGCGTGTGACCGTTCCTCTGTTGGGCAGAGCGTGGACACGTCAGTGCGGATCCTGTGTCCGCCGACCAATCCAGTGGGATGTCAAAACTACGGCGCTGCTGGGCGAAATATTCCTTGAGTTGACGTTCGGTGTCGTCCAGAACCGCAGTGGCTGCCGGATCCATCCGTTCCTCACCGCCTGGACCACTCAGTCCCGGGTTCTTGCGTCCCGACCCAGCGTCATGGTCGACCAGCTCGCCGGCGAAGCACACGCGTGCCAAACCCCTTCCGGAGACGATCAACGTCAGGAGGCCAACCGGGGAGGAAACGGCCCTGGAAAGGCGCACACTCGAACACTCCTGGTCTGTGGGTACGGGTCGTGAAGGCACAAGTGGATCATCGCACACCCCCATCGAGTCCACGGAGGCGGGGCCGGCGTGACAAAAAGTGTCAGTAGACGTTCCCGAACGACACGACGGTGACGAGAGTGCGTCCCCACGGGGATTTTTCGTCAGTGAGGATTCTCCATCGACAAACTCGATCTTGAGAACCCCCGCAGAGCCTCCCCGTGCAGGAATGGTTCGCCAGGGTGGGAGGTGGCGTTCCAAGCCAAGACCGCTGCCCACACATGACGCGACTTCAGCTGTGGGCCGCCCAGCCACGCGGTTGGGCCCGGCCCGCTAAGCTTGAGCCATGCGTAATCCGGCTGACATCGAGTGCTGGCTCACCGACATGGACGGCGTCCTCGTGCGCGAGAACCACGAAATCCCTGGAGCGAGCAACCTCATCGAGCGATGGGTGGACACTTCACATCGCTTCCTGGTGCTGACGAACAATTCCATCTTCACCCCGCGAGACCTGTCAGCCCGGCTGCAGATGTCCGGTCTGACAATCCCCGAGGACAACATCTGGACCTCCGCTCTGGCCACGGCACGATTCCTTGCCGACCAGCAGCCGGGTGCCCGACTCTTCGTCATCGGTGAGGCGGGTCTGACGACGGCTCTGCACGAGGCGGGGTTCATCCTCACCGACACCGAACCCGACTACGTCGTCCTCGGCGAGACCCGCACCTACTCCTTCGAGGCCATCACCAAGGCCGTCCGATTCATCGTCGACGGGGCTCGATTCATCTGCACCAACCCCGATGCCACCGGCCCCTCCAAAGAAGGCCCGCTGCCTGCCACCGGTGCCGTCGCCGCGATGATCGAGTCGGCGTCACGTCGCAAGCCCTACGTCGTCGGCAAACCCAACCCGATGATGTTCCGCTCGGCCCTCAACCGTATCGAGGCCCACTCGGAGAACACCGCCATGATTGGAGACCGGATGGACACCGACATGGTTGCAGGCATGGAGGCTGGCCTGTTCACCGTCCTCGTACTCTCCGGGATCACCAAGCGCGAGAACATCGACGCCTACCCCTACCGGCCCAATCTCGTGCTGGACTCGGTGGACGATCTCATCGACCTCATCTGAGAGACCAACTTTTCGCCTTGGTCAATGCCGGAGCCCGTGACAGCCAAGGTGGAAGCGTCAGCGGTGATCTTCCTCGGCGCTCCCACCCGCCTCACATACGAGGGGTCTCCAGCTCGGGCACCGGCTGCTCCAGGTGGCTGTGCCGTTCCATCCGTTCTGACCAGCTGTGCGGGTCTGAGGTGACGAAACCATCGTCCCGAACGGGCTGGCCACCGGACTCCAGGAACTCGTCGGGGATCCGTGTCACCGTGCTGGCGATGGCCGACCGTGCGTGCTCCAATCTCATGCGCACCTCACGTGTCGTCTCGCCAGCCAGCCAGGTCTTCTCCAGCTGCCAGCTCTGCATCCGCGCCGTGATGACCGTGTCGATGGCCGCGCAAACGTCCTGGGAGGCGTCCTGGCACACGGCTGCCGCCCGCATCCAGCCATAGTCGCGGTTGATCGCGAGCAGCCCCGGGTCGACGACACGTGAGCCGTGCACGTCGACATTGGGCTCGATGATCGTCGCACCGGCGCTACGTGCGTAGGACAACTCGTCGCGGGACGTCTCATTGGTGAGGATCGAGACCGTTCGGGACGCCAGATCGAGCATGTTGCGATCGGCGAAGTCAGCTGCCCGTTCCATGTCGGAGGGTGCCGCAGCGATGACGTAGGGCTGGGTCACCCCGAGTCGCTCGATGGTGATCTCCACCGGAATGTTCTCACGCACCCCGCCGTCGACGTAATGCTCCCCGTCCAGATCCACCGGACGAAAGACACCGGGGATCGAACAGGACGCCAGCACCCCCTTGGACAGGTCGAAGGTGGAGGAGCCGATCGGGTCGTCGTTTCGATCGACGAGAATGCCCTGTTCCGTCATGTACCGCAGCTGACCGGACTCCAGGGCAACCGTGGCAATACGTAGCTTGATCCCTGACGATGACACCATCTCGGCGCGGAAGAACTCCCGATCCAGCAGCTTGGCGAGAATGGGGCCGGCCCGGTGGGTCGACGAGGTCTGGTCGGCTCCGCGCAGCACCCCGGCAATGTCGGAGCCGTCGCGGGTGAGGCGTGAGAGGATCGACAGGGCCTGCACCGTGGCGGTCGGCGTCCAGCTGGCCGTCTTGATCGTCTCGTCGGAGGTGGCCAGGGCCAGGGTGGCGGCCTGCCCGGTGAGCTCCTGCTCGTCCTCCACAATGTCTGCTGCACCACTGGTTCCTGCTCGTGACGCCGTGGCGTCGGCGGTCACGTCCTGCCCTCGCTCATCGCTCCCCGCACCGTGGGATCCGTTGCCAGCGAGCCAGCGCGGCAGCAGGGAACGGCGATTGGGGGACGACTGCTGCTTCTGCTCCTTCTCGAAGAGCTTGGACCAGTGTGGTGCCATGGCCTCGAATCGGGTGTACCAAGCGCGTGGGGTGAACATGTCCTCGGGTTGCTGCATGGCCAGCCACATCGTTTCCAGATCGTGCAGTGCCTGCCGTTGGTGCGCGACGTCGGGCCACTGGGCCAGGGCGGAACCGACGATCGACCCGGCTGAGGTGGCAGAGATCACCGACGGGTTCATTGCGCAGCGGTCGTACAGGTAGCTCAACGCGCCGATCTGGAAGGACGCACGTGCCCCGCCGCCTGCCAGCACCAGCCCCTGCCTGGGGGTGCGACTTCCGCGCCCCAGATGCAGGGAGTGCAGTCCGAACCATGAGGACAAATCCATGAGGTCATGGTATTGGTCCTCCGGGGGGGCAGCGCCCGTCGACATCTGTCAGGCACGATCCGCCCTGATCTGACCGTATGCCTCAACCCACCTGGCTCAGAATCACCTCAACCCATGAGGCGAGAGTCGTCGAGACGATTACAGAGAGGTGGCGGCCGAGGCGGCCATGCCTGATGGGGAGGTCTGTGGAGAAGTGAGGAACAATGGAGGAGTGAGTAACCCCGAAACCTGCCCTGACTGCGATCAGGAACCCAGCTCGGCCGACCCGCTGCTCGAGACGGCCGTCCCCAGACACCGCCCGCCGAAAGACCTGTCGAAGTACGCTTGGCTGTCAATGGGGGCAGCCGTCGCAACGATCGTCCTCAAGGTGGTCGCCTGGCGACTCTCCGGCTCGGTGGGGCTGCTCTCCGACGCCGCCGAGTCGCTGGTGAACCTGGTGGCGGCCATCGTCGCCCTCATCGCCCTCAAATTGTCGATCACTCCCCCCAATGAACGATTCAACTATGGGCGGTCCAAGGCGGAGTACTTCTCGGCGATCACCGAGGGGGTGCTCATCTTCCTTGCCGCAGCGGCGATCCTGTACTCCGGCGTCAAACGATTCATCCATCCCCAACCTCTCGACAACGTCGGGGTGAGTCTGCTGGTCTCGGCCTTGGCGTCGGTGCTCAATGGGGCAGTGGCCTGGGTACTGCTCACCCACGGCAAGAGGGAACACTCCGCCACCTTGACCGCCGACGGCAAGCATCTGCTCACGGATGTGTGGACCTCGGTGGGCGTCATCGTCGGCGTCGGGCTGGTGTGGGTGTCGAAATGGGATCGCTTCGACGCTCTCGTCGCCATCGCGGTGGGTGCCAACATTCTCGTCACGGGCTTCAAACTCATCGCGTCCTCCGGTGCTGCTCTCATGGACGTCTCGTTGCCGGAGGAGGATCGCAGGCAGATCGAGGACTTCATGCGCAGCTACTGTGGAGCCAAGGTGAAGTTCCATGCCATCCGCACCCGTGAGGCCGGGTACCGTCGATTCGTCGACTTTCACATGCTTGTGCCCGGGGAGTGGACCGTGCGTCACGGCCACGACGTCATGGAGGACCTCATCGACGCCATGCTCGCCAAGTGGCCCGATCTGCGCGTCATGGGGCACTTGGAACCCGCCGACGATCCCCGCTCGTACGAGGATCTGGACGTGTGAGCGAGACACCATCGCCACGCGGGAACGTTTTTCGGCGCGCCACATCGGGGCGGATCGTGCAACGCACCAGCACAGCGAGGATCAGGAGGTGCACATGACCGACGAACACGGCAACGAGGAGAATCGACGCTGGCAGGCCGACGCCCAGACGGATGCCACGACTCCACGGATCGGCAAAACTCCACGGACTGGCATACACGAGTGCGGATCCGCCGGGTTCGACGCTTCACAAGGGCGACGGGTCCCCTCGTCAGCGGATCAAGGTGCTTCGAACAGGGTGCCGATGGATGAGAACCCAGATGAGGGGGATCCGGGCCACGGGGATCGAGGGGGTGACCGGCCAGCACCTGGCCATTCCCACACTGGGCAGGCCCCGGACTCGCCCATCACCGTGCCGGGCTGGGACGAGTACTTCCTGGGTATCGCCGCGGCGGTCTCGGCACGCGCCAAGTGCACGCGTCGCCGGGTGGGAGCCGTGCTGGTGCACGAGCATCGAATCATCGCCACCGGGTACAACGGAGCCGCTCCCGGGCGCCCGGACTGCCTGGAAGGCGCCTGCCCACGTGGACGTCTGGGCTACGCGGAGGTGCCTGCCTTCAGCGACTACGACGTACCGGGGGCGCCGGGATTCTGCATCGCCATCCATGCCGAGGTCAACGCGCTGCTCTTCGCCACGCGTGACACCGCAGGATGCACGGCCTACGTCACCGACCAACCCTGCCCCGGATGCCGCAAGGCGCTGGCCGCTGCGGGGGTCGTGCGAGCCGTGTGGCCCGATGGACAGTTCGACGCCGACGAGCTCGTCGACTGGAGCAGGTGAGCTGGCCTCAGTCAGCCAGTTGTGACTGCTTGGGAGACAGGGCGTTGGCTGCCTCGGAGGCCACGGCCTCCAGCGGAGCGCCGGTGGACGCCGTGATGAGCGCGGCGAACAGGCCCTCCACCAGCGGAGCAGGAGAAATCGTCACCGTGGAGGCGAGTTCAGGATCGACGAAGTCCAGAGCCATCTGGGCCGAGAGGATCGCTGATCCCAGATCGACGAGCACGAGGATGCCCGGGCACTCCGAGAGCTCCTCGATGGCTGCCGACACGGCCGCGGCATCGGTGCCCAGGGTCGTCTCGTCCAGCCCAGCGGCAACTCGGACCGGTGGACGGGTCTCCTCCGAAACCATCTGTGCCACCAGATCCACGGCGGCGGTGGCGAGTTCGTGGCTGTGCGAGACGATGACGATGCCAACCTGCGACATCTGCGCTCCCTTCCTTGATGACGTGCTCAGGACTGTGCCGGCAGGCAGCGGGCGGCGGCCTCGATGAACAGCGTCAAGGAGGTGGCACCGGGGTCCTGGTGCCCCTTGCTGCGCTCACCGAGGTAGGAGGCGCGTCCGCGACGGGCAATCATGCCGACCGTGGCGTCACGCCCCTGGGCGGCGGCCTGTGCAGCATGGTCCAAGGCTTCCTGCAGCGTCCTGCCGGCCTCGGCGTCGGTCTGCAGGGCCTCCACCGCAGGTGCGAGGGCGTCAACCATTGTCTTGTCACCGGGTTCGGCCTTGCCGCGGGTCATGATGCCGTCCAGACCAGCCTTGAAGGCCTGGGCGAGGTTCTGCACCGACAGCTCCTTGTCCGGGCCCAGGAACGCTCCCAGTCTCAGGAACAGCGTGCCGTACAGCGGCCCGGAGGCTCCGCCCACGGTGCTTACCAGCGTCATCCCCGCCTTCTTGAGCAGGGCGCCGGTGTCTGCGAAGGACTGCGGGTCCAGGGCTGCCACGGCGCTCATGCCGCGAGTCATGTTGGAGCCATGATCGGCGTCACCGATCTGGCGGTCCAGATCCGTCAGCATGGCGGAATTGTCGGTGACCACCTTCGCGTAGTCCGCGAGCCAGGCAAGGGTTGTTTCAACAGGCAGGTTAGACATCAGCATCCCCAACGAAGTCCGAGTGTGTTCACAGGTGCGTCCCACAGTGTGATGAGGTCGTCGCTGGCCCCCAGGAGGGTCAAGGAACATCCTGCCATCTCCAGGGAGGTGATGTGGTTGCCGACCACGGTGCGAGCAACACGCACTCCCTTGGCCTCGAGGATCTTGGCGACCTCACCGAAGACGATGTACTGCTCGAGCAGCGGGGTGCCACCCATGCCGTTGAGCATGGCGATGACTGGTTGGTTGGTGAAGTCACGGTCGGCGAGGATGGGCTCGATGAGCTGTTCGGCAACCTCGGCGGCCGATCCCAGCCGCACCTTCTCACGTCCGGGCTCACCGTGGATGCCGATCCCCAGCTCCATCTCGTCCTCGGCGAGGTCGAAGGTCGGTTTTCCGGCTGCCGGGACCGTGCACGAGGTGAGTGCCACACCGAAGGAACGTCCAGCCTCGTTGACGTGCTCGGCCAGGCTCACCAGGGCGTCCAGGTCCTGGCCCTGCTCGGCGGCGGCACCCAGGATCTTCTCCATGAGGACGGTGAGCCCCACGCCGCGGCGGCCAGCGGTGTACAGCGAGTCCTGCACGGCGACGTCGTCGGCCACGACGACCGACTCCACACGTACCCCGGACTCGGCATTGGCCATCTCGGCCGCCATGTCGAAGTTCATGACGTCGCCGGTGTAGTTCTTGACGATGTGCAACACGCCGGCCCCACCGTCGACGGCATGGGTGGCAGCCATCACCTGGTCGGGGACCGGTGAGGTGAAGACCTCGCCGCAACACGCGGCATCCAACATGCCTCGCCCCACGTAGCCGCTGTGCAGTGGCTCGTGGCCAGAACCGCCACCGGAGACGAGCCCCACCTTGCCGGGAACTGGTCCGTCGGAACGGTAGACGACCTTGTTCTCCAGATCGACGCGGATGCTGCCCGGGTGCGCACTGGCCAGACCCGTCAGCGAATCGGAGACAATGCTCTCAGCGGCATTGATGAGCTTTTTCATACCCCCAGTCAACCACCTTTTCGCCACGCGCCAAGTATTGGAACACCACAAAAATCATTTCCTGGCGTGGTGCGGGTTGAAATGCATTCATCTGCCACTCGTGGGGGTGGTGATGCACAGCGTCGTGGACGCATCCCGGCTGGGGGAGCGGCAATTCGGCGATTCTCGGCACGCCCAGGGCGACGCGACGTCAGTGCTGAGGCCAGTGGCAGGGTGCGGGCTGGCGAGCTGGTGCGGTGCCACGTGACACCGCACCATGTTGCTTGGTGCCGAGACCGTTTGGTGCTGAACTGGGGGCAGCGCCCACGGCCCGCAGCGGTTGAGGCGAGCCGCAGGCAATTCCTCAGCGAGTCTCCTGGGTGTAGTTGACCGTCACCTGGCCACGCTCAATGCGTAGCCATGGGGCCTTCTTGTGCGGGTCGAAACGCACCTTGAGGGAGTCGTTGTGCATGATGGTGGCCGTCACACCGACGAAGAGCATCCCAATGATGATCGCCGGTATCCCGACCGTCCATCGCGGTCCCCACTGGTCACCTATCCACCCCAGCACCGGGGAGACGAATGGTGTACCCCCCAGCAGGAGGGTGGACCACAGGCTCATGACACGCCCACGCATCTGCGGTGACACCGAAGTCTGCACCATCGAATTGGCGACGATGAGTGTGGAGACCGCTCCCCAACCCACCGGGACCTTGAGCAGCGCGAAGAGAAAGTAGTTCGGTGCGATGGCCGACAGCCCCATGCTCACGGTATAGACGACGAGGGCCAGCTCCACCCAGCGCATCCGTGGCTTGCGGTGGGCCGATCCCAGGGCGGCTGCGATGGCACCAAGCCCCATGATCGAGCCCAACAGGCCGTATTCGCCGGAACCACGACCGAATCCCACCGTTGCCATGAGCGAGTCGGAGAGGTTGAAGTTGAAGCCGAAGGTGCCCATGACGAAACCGATGGCCAGCAGCACCTTGAGATCGAACCGCACTCTGACGTACTTGACGCCATCACGCACGCTCAATTTTCCCTGGACAGGCGGTGAGGGGTGCAGCTGGTCGGCACGCAACATGATCAGAGTGGTGATGAATCCGATGAAGCAGGCCACGTTGATGACCATGACCCATCCGGTTCCAATCCCAGCGATGAGCAGACCGGCAACACCGGGGCCCAGGATGCGGGCACCATTGAAGGAGGCGCTGTTGAGGCTGATGGCATTGGGAAGCTTCGACAGCGGCACGATCTCCGAGACGAATGCCTGCATCGCCGGGTTGTAGAAGGACGTGGCCGTACCGTCCATGGCCACCAGGGTGAAGACGTGCCACAGCCGTACCGTTCCGGTGAGGACGAGCGTTGCGAGGATCGCGGCATCGACGCACATGACGATCTGGGCGAGGACCATGATCCTGCGCTTGGGATACTTGTCGGCCAACGCTCCGGCCCACGGGGTGATGACTAGCAGCGGAGTGAAGGCCGCAGCCATCAGCCAGCCCAGGGCAGAGGCATTGTGATCGGTGAGAACCACCAGAACAAGCCATGACTGAGCAGTACGCGACATCCACTGTCCGGTGTTCGCCAGGATCGTTCCAGCAAAATATCGTCGATAATTCGGGACGGCCATGCTGGCAAACGTCTTGCTCATCAGTCAGTTCCTTCAATGAATGCGCGAGTGATCACCATTTACGGTGCAACATTACGTCATTGCCGGGCGCTGTCCGAGATACTCCTCTCACTGGAGAATTCCAGCCTGGGACGGTCGAATGCAGACCGTGAACATCACCTCCGTTCCGGGAATGGGGTTGAGACCTGGCGACATGTCAGGTGCCCTCCGATGGGCCAGTGCGCTTGGTGACTTCCCCACAAGGGAGGATGATTGTCGTCCTGAAGACATGCTGTTCCGGGGAACCATTGGGCCCCGGGTGTCACATTCCCGAACCGGAATGGGTGAGGAGACGTCATGGCGACGAAGGCGCAGTGGATCGAGGGTGCCCGGCCCAGAACGCTGCCGACGGCAATAGCGCCAGTGGTGGCAGGATCGGCCATGGCTGCCGCCATGGGTGGGCTGGCCCTGGTGCGGGCATTCCTCGCCCTGCTCGTGGCTCTTTCCCTGGTGATCGGCGTCAATTTCGCCAACGACTACTCCGACGGCATCCGTGGTGCCGACGGTGCGGATCGGGTGGGGCCGCTGCGTCTGGTCGGTTCGGGGGTGGCCAACCCGCAGCACGTCAAGGCGGCGGCCTTTGGCTGTTTCGGTGCAGCAGGAATCGCCGGGCTCGTTCTCGTCGCTCTGTGCGGGCATTGGTGGCTCTTGGCCGTCGGGGTGGCCTGCGTCGCAGCCGCTTGGTACTACACCGGTGGTGAACATCCGTACGGTTACCGGGGGTGGGGTGAGATCTTCGTCTTCGTGTTCTTCGGCCTGGTGGCCGTCACGGGAACGACGTACACCCAGACCGATCGGGTGGACGCGGCGACATGGCTCACCGCCGTACTCATCGGTGCCCTGGCCTGTGCCGTGCTCGTCTCCAACAATCTGCGCGACATCGACGGGGATCGTGAATCGGGCAAGCGCACCTTGGCAACCCGGCTCGGACACACCGGCACCCGCATCCTCTACCTGATGCTCATCGTTGTCGCCCTGGCGGGAGTGGTGTGGGTCGGTGCCCTGACGACGTGGTGGTGTCTGCTCGCCCTCGTCATGGCCGTGCCGCTCGTGGCCCCGGTCAAGACCATGCTCATCAGGGCGACGGGGATGGCCCTGGTGCCGGCACTGCGCAACACCGGGATCGCCGAACTGGTGTGTGCGGTGGGTCTGGCGGTGGGGGTCGCCATCGGCGCGTGAGGCTGCTGCAACACAGTGCAGCTCGTCTCCGATCCGCACAAGGTCCGGTGCAGAGGGTGCTGCCAACGTGCCCTGCCAGAGCTCAATCAAGTGGAGGCTGTAGTGACTGCGGTCCGAGATACCAAAGCCATTTCGCGGGGATGCTGCATGAGTTTCGTCGGATGGTGGACGTATCGATACCGTCAACATAGAATGAATAACAAGTACTGTGAACGCTTCATCAGGTTGGGTTCACGAGCGGCTTAACCGATAGTAGGGGGTACTCCGATGACTGACATCAGCCGCCGTTCCTTCACCCTCATGACGATACTTTCCTCCCTCACTGGCCGTGTGGCACGCCTTGGGCGCGACATCACTCCCGCAGGGTCGCAGGTGTCTGCGCCGCCGATCGACGGTCCCGACGATCTGCCGATCGAGTGGATCCCCGCTCCGTATGAGCAGTACGGTCCGGGACTGGCCAAGTACGGGAACCATGACATCGCCCACCGGCCCTCCAGCCCCCTGTTGACAAGGGTCGTCATCCACGACACCGAGGAGACGTACGACACCACCATCAAGCTCGTCCAGACGCCGAGCTACTTGGCTTGGAACTATACGCTGAGATCTTCCGACGGTCACGTTGCGCAGCACCTGGATCCCCAAGACGTCGGCTGGCACTCGGGAAACTGGTACTACAACATGCACGCCACTGGCTTGGAGCACGAAGGCAGGGCCGTTGAGGGGATGAGCTGGTACACGGACGCCATGTACCGCTCCAGCGCGGCACTGGTCCGGCACCTGTGCCGTAAGTACGCGGTACCGATGACGCGTGGTCACATCATCGGTCATGACGAGGTCCCCGGGATCGACACCGAACACATCAAGACGATGCACTGGGATCCGGGTCCCTACTGGAACTGGGCCCGGTATTTCGAGCTGTTGGGCTGTCCCCTCACGGACGGCACGACCGATGCCGAGCCCCAGCCCGGTGACGTCGTGAGGATCCTGCCGGACTTCGCGAGCAACACCCAGGTCTACGACGGTCGGGTCGTCACAGGACTGAATTTCGTGACGGCCCGGCAGGCCCCATCGCAGGATGCTCCTGCCGTTGTCGACATCGGCATCAGACCGGGGCCGGCGACGACAGAACCCTCCGACGTCGGTGCCCGCCTCAACACGGGGGCCGAGTATGTTGTCGCCGAGGTCGGAGGTCAGGACGACGAGTGGATCGCAGTCTGGTACCTCGGTGCCAAGGCATGGTTGCACAATCCGGTCGCACAACCCGTGGTACGTGTCGTACCGGGGGCGCGGACGGTCAGGGTGGTCTCTCGCACGTCAGGCTACGGACGAGCCTTCCCGGAAGCCTCCGCCTACCCGGACCCCGGTTGGGTGCAGCCGGACGCCACCCTGCCGTACGTGCTGGATCCCGATCAGCGCTATGTCGTCATCGATCCCGAGCCTCCGACGGACTACTACCGTTCCAAGACCTTCGGCTCCCCGCCGCCCACGGATCACGTGGACGTCATCGGTCAGGATCGATACGTGTGTGTCTTCCTGGGTCATCGCCAAGGCTACCTGAAGGCCACGGACGTCCGATCTGACTGGCTGGGCGCTTGAGAACGTTACAGCTCAAAGGACTTGCAGCATGACGCGATCAGGGAGTCAAGTGTACCGCCGTCGTCACGAGCACAAGGCGAGCAGTGGGGGAGGGATGGCTCGATCGACTTTGCCTTGGTGGGGTCAGGAAGGTGATCGTCGCTGGCGACATCATGGGTGGTTTGTCGTCGCCTGTCAGTGATGTTGCAGTGGGTCAAGTCAAGGAGCCCGGTCATGGTCAGGTTCCCGCCATGGAATGCGCATACCCTTCTTACCCTTGGTAGGGCTTTTGTCGCGACGTAGGGTGATTCCTGCCCCGAGGTTTGCGGATTCCTCGTAGTGTGGTCTGGGTTTGGCTACTGTTGACAGACGACGTGCATTGCTTCGTGGCCAGTCCGTAATCCGACACCCTATGGGGCCGACGGCCGCGATGTTTTCGTTCAACCGTGTGCGTGCCATCTCTCGTGATCTCCACGCGTGCGGTCAAATCGACAATTCATTTGCCATGCCAAGGAAATGGGTCGTTTCACGGGCAAACTCATTCGAGGTACCACAACCACCTCTCGGGAACATTGCTGTCGAATGTCGTCGTGGTCTTGCGCATTCCTCCTCTGCTGCCGTAAAGTTCCAACTGCACGGTGCAGGGTACATGTGCTTGCAAAATCTCGTGAATCTCACGGGGGCATGTGCCCGGGAATTGGAGGAGTGCACAATGGTTGCAAAACTTCGGCAAGCTGGGGTGCTGACCTTGGCTGCCCTTCTGATGCTGGCGGGGGTGCTTGCCATCGGCGGACGGGCGTCCAGTGCCCAGGCGGCCGACCCCGACTCGGAGAAATCGGTTGTCAACACCAGCTACCAGGGCAACATCCACCTGACCAAGTATGACGATTCCAAGGGATCCACGGCCCCGACCGGGACTCCCACGGAAGTTGGTGCCAACCCGGTTGAGGGAATCACCTTCAAGCTGAGCAAGGTCACCAAGGATGCCGACGGCAAGGCCATCGACCTGACCACCAACGAGGGGCTCAAGGCTGCTGCCAAGCTCCAGGCCAAGGACATCAAGGCGGACCCGGCCAAGTACGGTGTCGAGGAAGTCAAGACCGAGAAGACCGACGCAAACGGTAAGATCGACTGGAACGATCTGGACCTCGGTGTCTACCTGCTCCAGGAGACCGACAGTCACGGTAAGGTCAATGGCAAGGCCCAGACCTTCAACGCCGCTGCACCGTCCCTCGTGTTCCTGCCCACCACCGATCCCACCAATAACGACAAGTGGATCGAGGATGGTGCCGGTCACTACGGCGTGTGGGTGTACCCGAAGAACTCGGTGAACTCCAATGAGAAGGTCGTCGAGGACAAGGGCAAGCAGGTCGGTGACAAGATCACCTACAAGGTCACCTCTTCGATCCCGGCTGTGGCCAAGGACAAGGACGGCAACTACAACCTCAAGGACTTTGCCTTCTACGACCAGCTCGATCCGAAGCTGAGCCTTAACGCCAAGGACGTCACGGTGAAGGTCGGCAAAGAGAAGCTCGTGCCCGGCACCGATTACCAGGTGGAGGTGTATGACGGCAAGGATGGCAAGGGTCAGTTCCTGTACGTCTACATCGACAAGTCTGGACGTGACAAGATTGCGGCTGCCAAGGTTGCCGTCGGTGAGGATCAGGTTGATCAGGTTGAGCTGAGCTTCTCCCCGACGGTCAAGGAGTCCGGCCTCATCGCCAACCAGGCCCAGGTCTTCAAGAACACAGGTGAGGGCAAGGGCGAGACCGAGCCCCCCACCCCGGACAAGCCGAATGTTCCCAAGGGTTCCGAGGATACCAACATCGTCGTCTCCGGATGGGGCACGGTGAACATCACCAAGACCGACGAGGATGGCACGCCCCTCCCGGGTGCCACCTTCAAGCTGTGCAAGGATGATGGAAACGACACCACCAAGTGCACCGGGATCAAGGTCAACGGCAGGGACACATGGACCTCCGACAATGAGGGCAAGATCGTCATTGACGGTATCCACGTCGGTGACTACGCCGATGACCGTGACAGTACCGACCAGAGTGTGAAGTACAAGCTGGTCGAGACCGAGGCCCCGAAGGGCTACGAGCTCATCCATCAGCCGATCCCCTTCGAGGTCAAGGTCAACAACATCAAGAAGATCAAGACCAAGACTGTGGATGGAAAGGAAGTTGATCGCACCGTTGAGGAGATCTCGACCAAGCCTGGTGAGGCTGACAAGACCTTCGGCACCAACTTGGTGTTTGGCAAGGACGTTGTCAACATCAAGGTGAAGCCGAAGCTGCCGCTCACCGGTGGCAAGGGCGTCCTCACCTTCGGTCTCATCGGCTTGGCAGTGATTGCCGGTGGTCTGACGATCACCGCCCGTCGCTCCAAGAACGAGGCCTGATCACAGCCTGTGGGTTGATATGAGTGCTGTTCCCACTCGCGTGGTGCATACTGGGACATCCGAAGGTCTGTGTATCTGAGTGATGCCCCGGTGCCACGCCCCGGCGAGGTCCTCCCATGGATCTCGCCGGGGTGGGGGCACACCGCCTCAGCTTCGAGGGGAGTCGAAGCTCGAGCTTGGTCAATTTGCCGATGATGAAGTGACGGTGTCCGATGGGTCATCAAAAGCCGAGGCATGCGCTGCCAGAACCCGCATCGGGTTCAACCGGGAAGGCCAAGGGTCAGGTGCGGCGTCGTGTGATATCGGTGGTGATCGTTCTCGTCGGTATCGCGATACTTCTGTACCCCGTCGTGTCGACGGCGTTCAACAACTGGATGGAGAAGCGTGCCGCCGGAGAGTACTCGCGTCTGGTGGACAAGGGTGACATGTCTGCCATGCATGCACAGCTCAAGCGAGCCGATGAATACAATCGGCACCGTGCTGGCGTACCGATTCTCGATCCATGGAGCCACGACGACACGGCTGCCAACACTGCCTACCGGGACTATCTGTCACAGCTCAACCTCTTCGACGTGATGGCTCGGTTGCGGATCCCATCGATTGATGCCGATCTGCCGGTCTACCACGGCACGAGTGACGATGTGCTGACGAAGGGGATAGGGCACCTGTACGGCTCGGACCTTCCGGTGGGAGGTAAGGGAACCCACGCGGTGCTGACCGGCCATACCGGTCTCAAGTCCGCGACACTTTTCGACAACCTCAAGGACGTCAAGGTTGGCGATTCCATATACATAGACGTCTATGACAGAAAACTGCGCTACAAGGTCTACAACATCGAGGTCGTGCTGCCAGACAAGATTGACAGTCTCAAGGCACAATCTGGTCAGGACACGGTGACACTCATCACGTGCACGCCATATGGGGTGAACTCGCACCGACTGCTCGTTCACGCCAAACGAGTACCCTATGATGCACCTGAGAAGGCCAGTGGTGGACGGGGCTTACCCGGCCAGCTGTGGATGTGGTTGTTCGGCCTCGGAGCGGTGGTGGCACTTCTGCTGCTGGTTCTGGCGATGAGGGCGTCCAGGAAACGCTCCGCCAAGAGTTTGAATTGATGAGATGGGGAAGAGTGATCGGGATGAATAGGTACCGATTGAGCAGGCGCCTCCTCGCAGGTTGCCTGTCGCTGGGTTGCATCGCCGGTGCGGCGACGTCGGCCATCGCTGCACCAGTTGGTGGGGTGGACGACACGGACCCCAAGGACATTTCCTGCAAGACGGCGAATTTGAGGATTGTGTTACCGGAGCACAATCCCGATCCTGCTGCGAAGGGGACGTACCCGTATGGCGATGGCTCTGGTTACACGTTCAGTCTCTCGCGTGTCAAGGGTCTTGACGTGAAGGATCCCTCACAGTGGGACACAATCCAGAAGCTCACCCCCGAGTCCGCACGCAAGGCCGGTGTGTCGCCGCTTCCCGAGAAGCACGTCACTGGCCAGGACAAGACCGTCCGGTTCGATGGTCTCTCGGTTGGTGTGTACTTGGTGACGGTCACCCCGCCGCACATTGCAGGTCAACTGAACCCGGGCGTGGCCGACTTCGTGGTCACTGCCCCGATGGCCGATGTCGACGGCTGGAAGTGCGATGCAACCATCTGGGCCAAGACGGTTCCCAGCGTCAGCGTCGCACCCACCCCACCACCAACAAGTCCTGTTGCCCCGCCATCCATCCCTCCTGCGCGACCTAATCTTCCGCGCACCGGCTCCGATCTCATCGACACTCTCGGGATTGCCGGTACCGGAGTCCTCGGTGGCGTGCTGGTCCTGTTGGGGATTGGCGGCACTCTTGCGGCCAGGGCTCGACGCAAGAATCAGTTCGGTGAGTGAGAGCTGTCAGGAAGATCTTCGATGCGGGGAAACGTCATGAAAAGACAGACCAGGACAGAGAAGAGTTCATTCCTCCGGTATTGCGCGGGCGCGTGCAGTCTCGTGCTTGCGGCGACCATGTGCGCCGTCGTGCCGCCGGCTGCTCACGCAGAACAGGATGATGACTCGGCCTACTACTACTGGGTGAACACGGCGACTGGTAGGGTCAAGGACACCAGTGAGGTTGGTGCCAACAAGGTTGCACTGATGAAAGTCGCCCCCGACTATTCGAGCGTCGACTTCGTTCGCCAGTTCGACGCCGGTGAGGACAGAGGCTTTGGTGACATCGCGGTCGACTCCGACAACAAGTACATGTACGGAATTCAGTACATTGGTGGATGGAAACCTGACCCGAAGAAAGACGGCTTCCCGAACCTGACGAAACATGACGCCGACACTGGTGAGGTGATCTGGCGCAAGCCTCTTCGTACTCCGGACGGTGAGAACCTGCCCCACAGTGCTTTTGACGCCGTGGACTTGGCGGCTCCCCAGGCAAATGCCCTCAGTTTCGACAACCAGGGTAGATTGCTGCTTGCGAGCGACAAGGCGTCGCACGGTGAAATCTTCCGCGCCGACCTGAACAATGTCGGCGACTTCGTTCCGGTCGAGCAATTGGAGATCCAATTCCCCAAATATCACGGAACTCAGCTCAGATCGGCCGGTGACTTTGTCATTGGCCCGGACGGTGCCCTGTACGGATTGGCCAGCAAGGACGTGATGGATGCCGGTGGACGCTCCTACTTGGTGCGCTGGATGCCGAATGCCGATGGTACCGATTTCGTGGGGCCCGGCGTCGTCGTCGGGGCAACGGAGAAAGCTGGTTATGGGTTGGCCCGTGTCGGCGACAAACTGCTCATGGCCCTTACCAATGCCACCTTCGACAACGGCAAGTCCAACGAGACTGGGGTGTTCGACCTGTCCGATATGCGGGAGTACCCCGACACGACCAGGCTTCAGGATATTGATCTCCTTCCCCTCGATAAAGCCACCATGCCCCGGTTCGAGATCGCGACGTGGGGTGCGACCTCGGCCGGTGAGGGAGGGCCGACACCCGATGAGGGCTATTTGGTGGTGAAGAAGGACTTCGTCGATCGTGAGGACCCCACCGATCAGGTGTCGCTGTGGTCGTCCACCACCAGAGGCAGCCATCTGATGCCAGAGGTCACAACCTCAGGAGCCGCCAAGGGGCTCCAGCCCGTCGCCCACCGTGAGTACGTCCAGAAGGGATCGACACACCAACTGCACGAGCAGCTCGTGGATGGTGCAGCCTCCACGTTCGACAAGTACCAGGTCTCGGTGACATGCAGCGCGATTGACGAGCACGGCAACCCCACTGGGGAGAAATTGACCCCGGCATCCCCCACCACCAGTGGCGACAAGAAGTCACAGCAGAGCCAGGTCGTGGTCTCCAAGGTGAGCCGCGCCACCACGACCTGTGTCTTCCGGAACGATCCGACTCCGCCAGAGCCACCGGTGCCGTCAAAGGGTGAACTGCCCTTCACGGGTTCCGAGCTCAATTGGTGGGATCTCTTGGGCGTTCTTGGTGTGACCGCTGCACTTGGAACACCAGTCATCGTGAGGAGCTCACGTTCCCGTCGGAATGATTGAGTGGTCGGCGCGATTGCCGTCCGTACTGTTCTATGTCTTCGGGACTGTCCTGTGTGTGTTCATCGCACTGGGCCTCATCCAGTTCCCGAAGAACGTGGAACAGGGCGGACGTACTCACCACATTGGCCTGTGGCGCGGATACTTGGTGGCGCTGATGGTACTGGCCATCTCATCGTTCGTCCTTCCGACGGCGAGTCAGTACCTCAGCAACGCCAAGGCTCGGCATCGGATTGAGGCCGTGCAGGCAAGGACCACGGCGGCGCAGCAGGCCCGGATCGATCGGCTTCTGGCTGATGCGCATGACTACAACCGGTCGTTGCCATTGGACTCGTACTTGCGCATCGGTGATCCCGCAGCTGGGAACCCGGCTCGGGGGACCACCACCCAGAACCGCTACGACCAACTGCTCTCCCTCGACGGTGAGGCAGTGATGGGTGGTCTGTCCATCCCCGCGATTGACGTGCAGCTACCAATTCTGCACGGTACGGACCCCGATGCCCTCAGCGACGGTGCTGCTCATGTGTACGGGACGGCACTGCCCGTGGGGGGTGAGAGTACCCATACCGTACTGACGTCTCATGCGGGATGGTCTGGTCGGCGTCTGTTCACCGATCTCGACCGACTGACGATCGGTGACTCTTGGACGGTGACCGTGGCTGGTGAGAAGCTCACCTACAAGGTGGTGGCGCGCAAGGTCGTCGTCCCGACGGATCTCACGAGTCTCAAGCCCCAGCCGGGTCGGGATCTGATGTCCTTGGTGACATGTACACCGGTGGGCGTCAACTCGCACCGGCTGATCGTCACAGGCGAACGCGTCTCGTAGTCGACGACCCGAGTGCTGGAGTCGGAACCAGGTCATCGGGCGCGGCGGTGGACTGCTGGAGCATGACTTTGGTAAGCGTCCGGGACGCTACCTCCTGCCGTATTCCTTCCGCAGCCAGCCACGCACCGCGTGGGTGGCACGCACGTCGTCCTCGTTGTACTGGAGAACTCGGGTGCGTGAACTCTCACGCACCTGCGGATCGGGGGAGTGGACGGCCTCGTCCCACCAGGTCTGCGAGTTGAGACCGCCAGGTTCGGGGTCACGCCAGTGGAAACCGGCCCCTTCCTGGGCGACGGCCTTCAACCCGATCCCGTGCACCCCGAAGAAGTGCTGACGTATGACGCGAAAGATGTCGACGAAACATCCGGAGTGCAGCAGGTGTTCCACCGAGGCTGCCATGTGCGGATCGGTCGCCACCGCGCCGAAATGACGCAGATGAGTGATCTCGTAGTCCGAGTAGTGCACGATGATGCAGTCGGGAACCCGCTGGACGACGTGGTCCAGCCACGAGATCGCCTCCTTCGCGAGGCTGATCTCGGCTGCATCGTCCTGGTCGGAGAAGCTGGAGAAATGCACGTAGTAGCAGATGCTCGGATCCGCGGTCTCCGGCAGGAGGCCCTGCGGATCATCCACCCACATGCCCCACAGGTAGACCCGGTCGTCGAAGGAGGTCTCGATGTCGAAGTCGATCTCGACCTGCCCGGAAGGCAGGACGATGGGGTCATCGTTCCTTCGGGCCAGTGTGCGTCCCTGGTGCAACAGGGTGGCGCGTTGGGCAGCCAGTCGCAGTCGGGTCTCGGCGCGTGGCCGATGCTGCACCTGCGGCAGGTAGAGCGGTAGGACGACGTCCAGATCCGCCGCGGCGAGATCGTGAATGGTCTCGATGCCGAGGTCGCGCAGTGTCGTGATCTCGCGCACGTCCAGGGGTGCTTTCGTGACACGCAACGATATGTCGTCGGGATCGAGCTGGGACTCACACACCGGCCACCACGGGCACTGTGCGCACTCCGGTACCACGATCGGACGAAGCATCGGTGCCCGGCGAGGAGAGGTGGAGCTGTCCGCGGTGGGCTCGGACGTGACGCCAGGTTGGTTGGTCGGGTGGCTCGCTGGCGCGTCCCCGCTCGGCGTCGAGTCATGCCTGGTGGCCGTGCGTCTGCTCCGAACGGAGTCGCTCGAGGCGGTACGTGCCATGGCGTGTCTCGCGACGCTCACCCGGAAACTGTGCTCATGGTCGTAACGATCCAGCACACTGCGTCGTCTCCAGTGCTGGGATGCGGATTCCGTCGCCGATGAGGTCGTCGGCGCGGGAACGTAGGTGCGGATGAAGCGATGATCGAGGTCCAGCCAGCAGACAGCGAGATGGGGGGAGTCCTCGGCACACGTGGGCAGGTTGGCCAGCATGGTGACGTCGTCGGTTCCGATGAACCCGGCCAGACGACGTCGGCCGGACATCCCATCTGGTGGGCTCGTCACCAGACCAAGGTCGTCCAGCAGACGCCAGTGGTGCGCCCCCTGCAGCAGGGTGTGCTCCCGTCCGGGGCGAAACACCTGGGTGGTGCTGAGGTGGGCTTGACGCGGATCGGGCTCCTGCAGCGGCGTCACCCAGGTGAATTCCGCAGTGGTGGTGTTGCGTTGCAGCAACGACTCGTGCGCGATGACCACCGGTAGATAACCCGGCTGGCCGTCGGGGCGATCCGCCACTCGCACCAGCACGTCGGGACTTCCCGAGCGGTGCCCCTGCAGCGACGAGGGCAGCTGCGGGTCGATGATCAGTGCTGCCCCCCGCTCGAGCACCTTGCGGGTCATGGCGCGGTGATGCTGTGGCGAGGAGCCGCGCCACTTTCGCAGGTCCACCGCGTGCGGAATCTTGGCCAGTTCGTCGCACACGGATGTCACGAATCCCCGGGCGGCGTCGCTGAGGGGTGATGGCTGTGATTGCGGCTGGGCGTCCTGGGTGGGCGGCAGTGTGATGCTCGGGTCGAAGGCGTGCTGCGTCCTCACCGGACAGGAGCGCGCCGCCCAGGAATCCAGCAGGATCGGTGTGGGATTGGGATGTGTTGCAGAGCTCACCTGGCGGACCTCAGGCTTTCCAGGCCCGGTGCAGAGCCAACACACCGCCAGCCACATTGCGCCACGAGACGGCCCTCCAGCCACATTGCGCCATGAGATCTGCCAGGTGCTGCTGATCGGGCCAGGCCAGGATCGACTCGGCAAGGTAGTCGTAGGCGTCCCGGTTCGAACTCGCCAGTCGTGCCAACGCAGGGATTGCGGCCAGGAGGTAGTCCCGGTACAGATGGCGAAACACCTTTGCCGTGGGGGTGGAGAACTCACACACCACCAGCCGTCCACCGGGTCTGGTGACGCGCAGCATCTCCCGAAGTGCCCCCTCGGTGTCCTCGACATTGCGCAGCCCGTAGGAGATGGTCACGGCATCGAAGGTGTCGTCGGCATAGGGCAGGGCAGTGGCGTCACCGGCGACGAAGTGCAGATCGGGCTGACGTTGGTGGCCCACCTCGAGCATTCCCAGGGAGATGTCGGTGGGGTAGACCTCGGCGCCGCAGGCGGCGAATGTGGCGGACGAGGTGCCGGTTCCCGCTGCCAGGTCCAGGATCTTCTGCCCGGGGCCCGGCTCCACCGCGTCAACCACGTACTGACGCCATTGATCGACCGCTCCCAGGGTCATGAGGGTGTTCATGAGGTCGTAGCGTCGCGCCACGCCGTCGAACATGGAGGCGACGTCGGCGTGATGCTTGTCCAAGGTGGCCCGGGTGGTATGCACCAGCCCAGTCTCGCACACGAACGTGCCGGCAGTCGCAACGTGCCGGCACGTCTCCCACACGAGCGTGTAGACGGTCCGGCACCGAATATCCCGGACTGGTGGATGGTGGTCACCGTCCACCAAGATCCTCAGACTATGATCCCCAGATCATGATCGATGGTCCTTGCCGTGTGCAGGTGAGTGGCAGCGTGCCGGCGGGTGTCAGTTGTCCACTGTCCACAGGGGAGGTGTCATCTGCTGACGGCGATCGGATCACCTGTGGATGAGTTTTTGGTTCCCGCGGAGATGGTTGGACAATAACGCCATGGCTTCTCGCAACGCAGTCCTGGTCGCCAAGGACGTCACCAAGTCCTATGGGGATCACACCATCGTCAACTCGTTCTCCCTGACCGTGCATCCGGGGCAGGTCGTCGCCCTCACGGGACGCAACGGTGCAGGAAAGTCGACCGTGCTGCGTTGCCTCGTCGGGGCCGATCGGCCCACCTCCGGCACCATCGAGGTGCTGGGTCGCCCAGTCTCCGAGACCGATCCCGAGTTCCGACGCAGTGTCGCCACGGTCATCGACGACCTCGACTTCTTCCCCGACCTGTCCGTCGTGGAACATCTGGACCTGCTCGCTCGTGCCCACGGGCTCGTCGATGCCGACGAACTCGTCGACGAGGTGCTCGAGGAGGTGCAGTTGGTGGCGCAGTCGGGGCAACTGCCCGGAACCCTGTCGTCGGGTCAACGTCGACGACTTGCGTTGGCCACTGCCCTGGTGCGCCCCCGCAAATTGCTCGTCCTCGACGAGCCCGAGGCAAGACTTGACGTCGAAGGTGTTGCCTGGCTCTCCCAACGTCTCAAGAAGGAACTCTCCCAGGGGCTGGCCATCGTCATGGCCAGCCACGAGCCCGCCCTGGTCGACGAACTCGGGGCTCAGGTCGTCGAGTTGGGAGGACAGCGCGGATGAGTAGGCACAATCGTCACCGTAGGTCCGGCAAGAAGGCTCAACACACGTCCACCGCGGCTGCGACACCCGCCCCCAAGGACGTCCCCACCGTCAGCGACGTTCCTGCTGTCACACTCGTCGTCTCACACAGCCCTGACGAGTACTGGCAGGGGCAGGCCGACGAACGTCAGCTTGAACTGCTCATGGGCGATTGGCGTCGGGGCCGAACCACACGCAACATCTGGCAGGCCCTGGGGGATGCCTACGTCCTGTTGTTCTCACTGGCCATCATCCTCGCCATGCTCATCAGCCTCATCGTGCAGGCCCAGGGGCAGGCCGCAGGATGCTCCAGCTCGGGCTGTCAGGCAGCACGAAACGTCCTGCCGCTGGCTGTCGTCACCGCCGTCATGGGCTTCGCCCTGGCCGTCTCGCGGATCTTCGGTCCGGTCCTGGCGTCGGCGGCGGAAGGATTCTGGTTGTTCGACGCACCGGTCGACAGGTCCCGCTTCCTGCGCAAGCGACTACGGATCGCCGAGATCGTGAGCCTGGTCGGTGGGGCCATCGCAGGTGCCTTGGTCTCGGCACTGTCTGGGCTCAGCGCCCGGGCCATCATCGCCTGGACCGTCGCCACCGGGTTGAGCGCAGCGGCACTGGTGGCCTTCGCCGCTGCCGAGCAGGGAGCAGAACGGGTGCGTACCGTGCGCGTGCTGCAGAGTGTTGCCATGGTTCTGGCTGGGTTGCTCCTGCTCGCCCTGGTGTCCACCGCCACCGGCTGGTACCCGATGAGCATCTCGACCGAGTTGTCGGTGCTGATCGCCTGGTCCGTCGTGGCCGGAGCTGTCCTAGTGCTCATCGTGGCACTCGTCGTGGCCAACGGACGGCTCAACTCGATCAGACGGGCCCGTCTCATGTCGGGTGGGTCACTGGTCTCTGGTATGCAGGGTGCCGCCTTCGCCCTGGACTTCGCCCTCATCCGCGACATCCTTCAGGAGCGAGAAGCCGTCGAACGCGGGCAGGTGCGCGCCACTCGAGGCCGTGGCATGGGACTTCATGCCCTGGTCTGGCGAGATGTGCAGCGGTTGTTGCGTTTCCCCAAGCCCCTGGTGACGTTGGCCGCGACGACCGTCGTCCCCTACGCCCTGCAGGCCTTGGGGCTTGGGCGGCTCACCTCGCCGTTGTCGGCCCTGGTCCTGGTTGCTGCCATGGTGCCCTTCTTCACCAGCCTGCGTGTACTCAGCCGCACCAAGGGACTCATGAGGATGATGCCGTTCACCACGTCCCAGGTGCGTACTGCGGCGTCCATCGTGCCAGCGATCCTTGCCCTCGTCTGGGCCCTGGCCACCATCCCCGCCTTCCACGGGATCGGTGATGCCGCTCGGATGGACTGGTTCCACGCCGTGCTCCACGCCCTGGTGACGGCTGCTGCCGGATTCATCGGTGCCATCCGCTGGGTCTCGGCCAAACCAGCTGACTACTCGACACCGATGGTCGCCACCCAGGCTGGCGCCATGCCACCCAGCCTCATGTTCAACCTGTTGCGTGGGTTGGACATGGTGGCCCTCATCACCATCTGGCTCGTGCTCGGCCTGTCCCCGTGGATCGGTGTGGTCGCCGCGATCCTCGCCTACTCCTTCCTGCGTATGGGAGGCCTTGACCAGCAGGAGCTGCAACAGATGCAGGAGGAGTCCCGCCGCCAGCTCGCCGAGCAGAAGCGGATCGCCCAGAACGAACGTCCCGTCAGGAAGAAGGTTGTGCGCCGCTGACCACGGCGCATCGTGGTGGATACCGTGTGGTGAGAAGGCCAGCGTCAGTGCGCGTTGAGCACATCCATGAGGACTCTGACCCGGGTGCGCAGATCCTCGGCCATGTCCTCGGGGGTGGTGGACGAGGAAATGGGAATCCCGGTGAACAGGTGAATACGGCTGGAATCCGTGGCGTCGATCTGGCCACCACGGGTGTCGGAGAGCCACTGGCCGTTGCCCATGGTGTCGATCCAGCCCACCGGGCCGCTGACTCGGCCTCGATCCACTTCCTCCGCCTCCGACAGCACGGCTCGTGCTCGATCCGCAGGGGTCCCCGTGACGAACGCGGTGGGGTGGATGTTGGCTGCCACCGACAGGGAGGAGGCTGATCCGTCCGCCACGCCGGTGATGTCGGAGGCGAGGTAGTTTCCGTCCGGTGCGGTGACGATCCCGGGGTGTTGGGGGCGATGCCACGACTTGCTGAACGACGCCAGCGTCCTGCGTACGGATTCCACGGTCTGGGTATGTTCGGCGGCGATCGGCCCCTGACCAGTCAGGGCGTCGAGGATGTGGCACTCGGTGGAATCATGTTGGCGTGGAGCGTGGGTGAGCGCTCGAGACGTGATGAGATCGTCACGGACCTGTGCCAGGAGTTTTGACGTCGTCCCAATGGTTCCTGAGACGAGATAGGTCCACGACTGGGGAAACAGTTTGGTGAGCAGTGCGACTGGCCATCGAGGGTCGATGGGTGCCGTACAGCCGACCAACAGATCACGCATGATGATGAGCTGCTCTATACCGCCGGAGAAGAACAGCTCCTGGGTCTGACGAGCGAGCTGCAACCAGCGATCGTCGTCGATGGTGCCTGGGTGGGTGTCGTCAATGTGTGGTCGTGACGGGAGCATCTGGCGCATGGGTGGGTCGTCGTCGACGTCGCCATAGGAGAGCTGGGTGATCCAGCTGATTCCGTAGCGGCGGCCGACGATGGTGCGTGGAACGATCATCACCGAGCGAGCCGAGGTGCGATCCGGGTCGAAGACGAACGAGCCGAAGGCAACCGGTCCGGTGCCGTAGACGCCGGGAAGCTCGGTCTCGTTCTCCAGGTCGGCGCAGAACTCCTCCCACCACACGTCGGCGGCGAGCATGCTGTCGGGTGCGAACCGGGCGATGTGCCCGATACCGACAACCCCATCCCCTCTGTGGAGGATGCACGTGCTGTCCCTCGGCGTCATGAACGACTCCAAGGAGCCTGGATCGTCAATGACCACCGTTCGAGCGCGAAGATGACTGCTGTCCGGGTTGAGGATCACGCGGTCGAGGATACCCGCGGCTGTTTCGCACAACGGAATTGGGCACCGCGTGCCCCGCAGGCGATGGGGTGCCGCAGAGGATGGGATTCGGGGCCGGATGGATGGATTGGCTCGGGTGGAACGCCGGGACTGGCTTTCCGAGGGTCGAATGGACATGGCTCCAGCACACGAGCCCTACCATTAACCCAATTATGAAACAATTTCCTTTCTAAAATAGAGGAGAGGAAATCCGGGCACATGTGAAAATGCCATGATTGTGACGAATCGCTCATTTCACCATAGACTTTCATGGACGAGTGACGAGGAGGTTTCCATGGCGGATGTGGACGGCCGTGGGGTGTGCGCCGACGCCCTCGTCGTGGGCGCTGGACCTGGCGGATCGGCCACTGCTGCGCATCTTGCCCGCCAGGGACTGCACGTCGTGCTCCTGGAGAAGGCCACCTTTCCCCGTGACAAGGTCTGTGGTGACGGGTTGACACCGCGTGCTGTCCGACAGCTCATCAGGCTGGGTATTGACGTCAGCGAGGAAGCTGGGTGGAAGCACACCCAGGGGCTGCGTATTCACGGTGGAACCGTGCCTCCCTTCGTCCTTCCATGGCCGGAGCTGGCCGACTACCCGAACTTCGGTATGGTGTGTCGGCGTGCCAAGCTCGACGAGATGCTTGCCCGGCATGCCGAGTCGCTCGGAGCCGAACTCATCACGGGGGCCAACGTCAAGACCCCGATCATGGACGAACGCACTGGTCGCATCGTCGGCGTGCGGACCACTGATGGGCGTGAGTTCCATGCCCCCGTCGTCGTTGCCGCCGATGGCAACTCTTCACGCCTGGCCCTGGCCATGGGGCGCGAGCGCCGCCCAGATCGACCCATGGGTGTGGCGGTGCGCGCCTACTTCACCTCGCCACTCTCCCAGGGGGACCACCTGGAGAGCTGGCTGGAGCTGTGGGACGGCAAACCCCACGAGTCGGATCTGCTGCCCGGTTACGGCTGGGCGTTTCCGGTGGGGGACGGCACCGTCAACGTCGGGCTCGGAATGCTCAATTCCTCCGACGCCTTCCAGAAGACCGATTACCGATCCCTCATGACGCGCTGGCTGTCCCACCTGCCTGCGCAGTGGGGTCTCACCCCCGACAATCAGGAGGGGCCGATCCGTGGGGCTGCCCTGCCGATGGCCTTCAACCGCACCCCTGCCTACGATCGTGGTCTGTTGCTCGTCGGTGACGCAGGTGGCATGGTCAATCCCTTCAATGGCGAGGGCATCGATTACGCCATGGAGGCCGGTGAGCTTGCTGCCACGGCCATCGCCCAGGCCCACTACCGTGGCATGGGGTCCCGATCTGCCGAACGTGCCCTTCAAGGATACTCCATCGCGTTGCGTGATCGCTTCGGTGGCTACTTCCGGCTGGGAACGATCTTCGTCAAGCTCATCGGAGACCCACGGGTCATGCGACTGTGCACCACGTATGGGTTGCCGCATGCCGCACTCATGGGATTCGTCAACAAGCTTCTCGCGAATCTCACCGACTCGCGAGGTGGGGACGTTTCTGACCACGTCATCAATGCCCTCACCAGATTGGCACCGTCAACATGAGAGAATGTGCCAAAAATGCAGTGCTCACGCCTAAAGTATTGCTGGCCGGATCCCATGGCTCGTGCTCCGGTCACAGACATCATGTCGGACGAGGTGGTACCAACCGATGAACGAATACCTGCCCTTGGTGGGCCTTCCCATTCTTGCCCTGCTGTTCGTGGTGGTGACGATTTGCGTCAACCTGCTGCTGAGCCCCACCCGGAAGAACGCCTCGAAGCACCAGACCTTCGAGTGTGGTATCCAGCCCACCCCGCAGCCGCCGGGTGGTGGACGTTTCCCGGTGAAGTACTACGTCATCGCGATGCTCTACATCGTCTTCGACATCGAAATCGTGTTCCTGTACCCCTGGGCCGTGACCTTCAACCAGCTCGGTGCATTCGGCCTGATCGAGATGTTGCTGTTCATTGCAACGGTCTTCGTCTCGTACATCTACATCTTCCGTCGCGGCGGACTTGACTGGGACTGAGCAGGAGAGGAAGGAAAACATGGCCGAGTACGACGCCGACGTCCCCGCCGGCATCATGATGACCTCATTGGAGGCTGTCGTGGGATGGCTTCGCAAGACCTCCTTCTGGCCGTTGACGATGGGTCTGGCCTGCTGCGCCATCGAGATGATCTCCTACGGTGGTCCTCGTCAGGACGCGGCCCGTTGGGGCCATGAGGTGTTCCGCGCCTCGCCGCGTCAGGCCGATCTCATGATCGTGTCAGGACGGGTGAGCCAGAAGATGGCCCCGGTCGTGCGCCAGCTCTACGACCAGATGCCCAATCCCAAGTGGGTCATCTCGATGGGCGCCTGTGCCTCCTCCGGTGGCATCTTCAACAACTACGCCATCATCCAGGGCTGCGACCACATCGTCCCGGTCGACGTCTACCTCCCCGGTTGCCCGCCGAGCCCCGACATGCTCATCGACGCCGTGTTCAAGATCCGTGAGCAGATTCAGCACTGGCCACTGCTGGGGCACATGGCCGAGGTGGAGAAGACCAAGGAGAAGAACGCGCTGGAGGCCCCAGCCACCATCGAGATGAAGGGACTCATGCGATGAGCTCCAACGATGTTGAGCACACCGACGGTGCCGAGGTCGCCGCAGCCGAGGCGGGCATCATCAGCCCGGTGATGCGTACCACCACGGGGATGTGGGGGTCGGACTCCGGCCCGAGCGACACCTCGGGATACGGCGGCACGGTCCAGGAGTTCAGCCTCCCCGGCGCCTCCGAGCGTCCGTTCGGCGGCTGGTTCGACGAGGTTGCCGACCGGATGGAGCAGCTCGTCCCGGGGTTCTCCACCGGACTCACGACGATCCACCGCGGCGAGATCACCTTCTTCGTCCACCCCGAGAAACTGCTGGAACTCGTCAAGCAGTTGCGCGACGACGAGCAGCTGCGCTTCGAGAACTGCGCCTGCCTCACATGCGTGCACTACCCACAGATGGAAGGTGAGGAGTTGCACGTCATCTACAACCTGCGCTCCTACACCTACAACCATGAAATTCGCCTCGAGGTGGGGCTGGCCGATCCGCAGGACGGGCATCCTCACATCGACTCGGTGACGGGGGTGTACCCGCACGCCGACTTCCAGGAGCGTGAGGTCTGGGACATGTTCGGTGTCATCTTCGACGGGCACCCGGCACTGACTCGCATCCTCATGCCGGACGACTGGGTCGGGCACCCCCAGCGCAAGGACTATCCGCTTGGCGGCATCCCGGTGGAGTACAAGGGTGCCATCGTTGCGCCGCCGGACCAGCGCAGGAGCTACAACTGATGAGTGAGAACATTGCGGCCAAGGAGTACCTGGCCCAGGGCGGTGACTGGCAGCAGATCGTCTCCGAGGCTGCCGAGCGAGGTGACGAGACCGTCGTCATCAACTTCGGGCCGACCCACCCCTCGACCCACGGTGTGATGCGCCTGGTCATCGAACTTGACGGCGAGACCGTCAAGGACATGCGTGTGGGCATCGGATTCCTCCACACCGGGATCGAGAAGTCCATGGAGTACCGCACCTGGACCCAGGGCGTCGCCTATGCCACCCGCGCCAACTACGTCGCGAACTTCTTCAACGAGCTGGTCTACTGCCTGGCCGTGGAGAAACTGCTCGGCATCACCGATGAGGTCACCGAGCGTGCCAACGCGCTGCGCGTCATGATCACCGAGGTGAACCGGATCTCCTCGCACCTGGTCGCCGTGGGCACCGGGTCGATGGAGCTGGGTGCCACCTCGGTCACCGAGGTCGGTCTGAGGGAGCGTGAGATCTGTCTGGAGTTCAACCAGGCCGTCACTGGCCTGCGCATGAACAACGCGTGGATCCGCCCCGGTGGTACCGCCACGGATCTGCCGGACAACGGGATGGATCTGCTTCGCGACCTCATCGCCCGTATGGAGGACAATCTCCACGAGCTCTCCGAGTTCACCCTGCAGAACCCGATCTTCAAATCGCGCATGAAGGGCATTGCCCGCATGGAACTGGCGCAGTGCATGGCGCTGGGCATCACCGGGCCCACCCTGCGCGCCACCGGCCTGCCCTGGGACCTGCGCAAGACCAATCCCTACATTGGCTACGAGGACTACGAGTTCGACGTGCCGACCGCCGACACCGCCGACTGCTACGGACGATTCGTCATCCGTCTGGAGGAGATGAACCAGTCGGTCCGTATCCTCAAGCAGGTCGTCAAGAAGCTCGAGGACACCCAGGGCCAGCGCCACATGGTCGACGATCCCCACATCGCCTGGCCCGCCGAACTGGCCATCGGACCCGACGGGCAGGGCAACTCCCACGAACACATCAAACACATCATGGGGGAGTCCATGGAAGCCCTCATCCACCACTTCAAGGTGATCACCGAGGGCTTCAAGGTGCCGGCCGGCGAGGTCTACCAGTCCATCGAGGGCGTGGCCGGTGAGCTCGGCTGCCACCTCGTCTCCGACGGGGGAGTGCGCCCCTACCGCGCCCACATCCGCGACACCGGATTCATCAATGTGCAGTCCCTGCCGGCGATGTGCGAGGGCGGCATGCTCTCCGACGTCGTGCCGGCGCTGGCATCCATCGATCCCGTGATGGGAGGAGTTGACCGATGAGCGAGGAGTTCGACTTCCCGTACGCCGAGGAGTTCCGCTCGGACTTCACCGGATCCGGTGGCGTCGACCAGACGGACCGGTCCACGAACATCACCGACGAGACGATCGAGGAGATGCGCTCGTTGGCGGCCCGGTACCCCGAGCCGCGCTCGGCCCTGTTGCCGATCCTGCACCTGGTGCAGTCGGTGGACGGACGGGTCTCTCCCGCCGGCATCGAGGCTGCTGCCGAGGTGCTGGGCATCACCGAGGCCCAGGTCTCCGGTGCTGCGACGTTCTACACCATGTACAAGCGCCGTCCGGCTGGCCAGCACCACATCGGGGTGTGCACCACCGCCCTGTGCGCCATCATGGGCGGCGACATCCTCATGGATCGGGTCGAGAAGAAGCTCGGCGTCAAGGAGGGGCAGACGACCCCCGACGGCAAGTTCTCCCTGGAACGCATCGAGTGCAACGCTGCCTGCGACTTCGCCCCGATCATGATGGTCAACTGGGAGTTCATGGACAACATGACCCCGGCCAAGGCCGACGAGCTGCTCGACAGGCTCGCCGCCGATCAGGAGGTTCATTCCACGCGTGGGGCGAGGATCACCAGCTGGCGCGACTCCGAACGGGTGCTGGCCGGGTTCCCCGACGGGCGGGCCGACGAGGGCCCGAGCGCCGGGGAGGCATCCCTGCGTGGCGTCACGGTGGCCAGGGAGCGTGGCTGGAGCGCCCCCGATCCCGCCCGGATCAGCGCCCTACAGCAGACCGAGGAGGGCAAGTGAGCATCGAGACAGCATCTGGCCCAGCCCGTGTGACCCCCGTCCTGTCCGCCCACTGGGGTGAGGAGAGGTCGTGGAAGCTCGTCAACTACGAGCGCACCGGTGGCTACGTCGGCCTGCGCAATGCCCTGCAGATGGCACCGGAGGAGGTTGCCGGTCAGGTCAAGGAGGCCAACCTCCGTGGCCGTGGTGGCGCCGGGTTCCCCTCGGGCGTCAAGTGGGGATTCGTCCCCAAGGACAATCCCAACCCCACCTATCTGGTGGTCAACGGTGACGAGTCCGAGCCGGGCACCTGCAAGGACATGCCCCTCATGATGGCCTCCCCCCACACCTTGGTGGAGGGGGCGATCATCGCTTCCTACGCCATCCGCGCGAAGATGGCCTTCCTCTACATCCGCGGAGAGGTGCTGCACGTCATCCGACGGGTGCAGCAGGCAGTACGCGAGGCGTACTCGGCCGGATACCTGGGCAAGAACATCCTGGGTTCGGGCTACGACCTGGACATCGTCGTGCACTCCGGTGCCGGCGCCTACATCTGTGGTGAGGAGACCGCCCTGCTGGACTCCCTGGAAGGACGACGTGGCCAACCTCGACTGCGTCCGCCGTTCCCAGCCGTCGCCGGCCTGTACGCCTCCCCGACGGTCATCAACAACGTCGAGTCCATCTCGTCGGTGCCCTCGATCCTGGCCAACGGTGCCGCATGGTACAAGTCGATGGGCAGTGAGAAGTCCAGCGGGTTCACCATGTACTCGGTCTCGGGCCATGTTGCCCACCCCGGCCAGTACGAGGCCCCGATGGGGGTCACCCTGCGCGAACTCATCGATCTTTCCGGGGGCATGCGTGCCGGCCACGAGTTGAAGTTCTTCACCCCGGGCGGTTCGTCCACCCCGATGCTCACTCCCGAGCACCTGGACACCCCGCTGGACTACGAGAACCTCGCGGCGGCGAAGACCATGCTGGGCACCAAGGCGCTGCAGTGCTTCGACGAGACCACCTCGGTGGTGCGTGCCACCCTGCGTTGGGTGGAGTTCTACAAGCACGAGTCGTGTGGAAAATGCACCCCGTGTCGCGAGGGCACCTGGTGGCTGGTGCAGATGCTGCGCAAGATCGAGGCCGGTGAGGGCGAACCCGGCGACGTCGACAAGCTCATGGACGTCGTCGACAACATCGGTGGCAAGTCGTTCTGTGCCCTGGCCGATGGTGCCGTGGGCTGCGTACGTGGCGCCGTCGGCAATTTCCGCGATGAGTTCGAGGCAGGGTGCAAGGGCATTCCCGCCTGGCAGCTGCTGCCCTATGAGAGGAGCACCATCTTCTCCGCCGAGGACATGGGCAGTGGCGTCTCCAACGAGTTCGGAGTGAAGGCATGAGTGTGGACACGAAGAACGACGAGGTCGTCGCCAAGGAGGATCTCGTCACCCTCACGATCGACGGCGAGCCGGTGAGCGTGCCGAAGGGCACTCTCATCATTCGAGCCGCCGAGCAGAACGGCACCGTCATCCCCAGGTTCTGTGACCATCCGCTGCTGGACCCGGCCGGAGCCTGCCGTGAGTGTCTGGTGGAGATCCCCGACGCCGGAAATGGCCGTGGATTCCCCAAGCCACAGCCGGCCTGCACGATGCCGGTGGCCGAGGGCATGATCGTCAAGACGGCGGAGTCCTCCGAACTGGCCCGCAAGTCCCAGGCGGGAATCCTCGAGCTGCTGCTCATCAACCATCCGCTGGACTGCCCCATCTGCGACAAGGGTGGTGAGTGCCCGCTGCAGAACCAGGCCATGTCACACGGACGTGGTGAGTCGCGTTACGAAGGTGTCAAGCGCACCTACCCCAAGCCCATCAACATCTCGGCCCAGATCCTGCTGGACCGGGAGCGGTGCGTGCTGTGCCAGCGCTGCACCCGGTTCTCCGACCAGATTTCCGGTGATCCGCTCATCCACCTGCTGGAGCGCGGTGCCGTCTCCCAGATCGGGCCGTACACCGAGACTCCCTACGACTCGTACTTCTCGGGCAACGTCATCCAGATCTGCCCGGTGGGAGCGCTTACCAGCGCCGAGTACCGGTTCCGCAGCCGCCCGTTCGACCTCGTCTCCACGACGACGACGTGCGAGAACTGTGCGGCTGGCTGCGAGCTGCGCACCGATCACCGGCACTACCAGGTCAAGCGTCGCAACGCCGGAAACCGCCCCGAGGTCAACGAGGAGTGGAACTGTGACCGTGGCCGGTTCGGGTTCCTCTCCGCGCGCGGCGACGACCGCATCACCACTCCGATGGTGCGTCGGAACGGCACGCTGGAGCCAGCCTCCTGGGCCGAGGCCATCGACGCCGCCGTCGCCGGACTGACGAGGGCAAGGTCTGCCGGTGTGCTCACCGGTGGACGCCTCACCGTCGAGGCGAACCTGGCCTGGTCGCGTTTCGCACGCACCGTGCTGGGTACCAACGACATCGACTTCCGGGCTCGCGCCACCAGCGCCGAGGAGGATGCCTTCCTCGCCAGCCAGGTTGCCGGGGCAACGGTGGAGGAGTCGGTGACCTATGCAGACCTGCAGAAGGCCGGCAAGGTCGTCCTGGTGGACCTCGAACCCGAGGACGAGTGCCCGATGATCTTCCTGCGTCTGCGCAAGGCGTGGCGCAAGATGAAGCTGCCGGTGCTCACCGTGGGCAGCCACCTCAGCCGGGGTTCCCGCAAGCTCGGCGCCGCCTTGGTGCCGACCGCTCCCGGGGACGAGGCCGCGTCGTTGGTACGCCTTGCCGAGCAGGGCACCATTGACGAGGACACCGTCATCCTCGTCGGTGAGCGTGCCGCGACTGCACCAGGAGCACTTGCCACCGTCATCGACCTGTGCCGTACCCGCGACGCCCGGATGGCCTGGGTGCCGCGCCGCGCCGGTGAGGTCGGTGCCGTGGAGGCTGGCTGTCTGCCCACCCTGCTGCCCGGCGGACGCCCTGTCACCGACGCCAAGGCTCGGGTGGACGTCGCAGCTGCGTGGGGGGTCGAGTCGCTGCCCGACCAGCCCGGACGCACCACCCCCCAGATGCTCGACGCCCTGGGTGACGGCAGTCTCGAGGCGGTCATGCTCTCCGGTGTTCAACTGTCCGACCTGCCCGATCCACAGGCTGCCCGGCAAGCACTTGACAAGGCCTGCTTCGTCGTCAGCCTGGAGCAGCGCCGCAGCGAGGTGACCGAGCGTGCCGACGTCGTCTTCCCGGTGTGTCTGCTGGAGGAGACCTCCGGTACCTTCCTCGACTGGGAGCACCGCCCCGGCCGGGTACGCGTCATCAACAAGCAGCCTCGCACCCCGATGAACGAGATTCGCGTGTTGGCAGCCCTGGCCGACGCGATGGGTACCCCGTTGGGAATGCGTACCGTCAGCCAGGCCCATCAGGCCTGGCTCGAACTGGGTGACTGGGAAGGACGCGGACAGTCCGAGTCCACCGTGGTCGCCCCGCTCGCTCCCGAACGACATGGTGGTCTCGTCCTCGACACGTGGCGGGAACTGCTCGACGACTCCGCCTGCCTCGATGGCTCGCAGGCCCTGCGCCGGACTGCCCGTCCGCTGGTGGCGCGCGTGAGCCCGAGGACCGCCTCCGATCACGACCTCGGCAATGCTGACGTGGTGAACGTCACGTTTACCGCCGGTGACTCGGTGGAGGTGCCCGTGAGCATCGAGGAGTCCATGATCGACGGCGTCGTGTGGGTGCCTGCGCACTGCGGCACCGGTTCGGCTCCGGCTCGAGCTGGGCAATCCGTTCAGATCGACAAGGTCCATGGTGACAAGGGAGGTGTGGCATGAATCCGTTCGCAGTAGCCCCATTCGGACAGGACCCGTGGTGGCTCGTGCTGGTCAAGGTGGTCCTTCTCTTCGTCATCCTGTTGGCGTGGACCATCGTCAACGTGTGGTTCGAGCGTCGCGTTCTGGCGAAGATGCAGAACCGCATCGGTCCCGTCATGAACTCGGCGTGGGCCGGCGGTGTGTTCCAGGCCGTCGGTGACGGGCTGAAACTCGTCTTCAAGGAGATCGTCAAGCCCAAGGGGGCGGACAGCTTCGTCTTCAGCCTGGCGCCGATCATTGCCGGCGTCGCGGCATTCAGCTCGTGGGCGGTGATCCCGCTGGGCGGTCAGGTGTCGATGTTCGGCCACCAGACCAATCTGCAGATCACCGACGTGCCGGTCGCCGTGCTGTTCATCCTGGCCATCTCGTCCATCGGTGTGTACGGCATCGTGCTGGCTGGATGGTCGTCGGCCGGCAGTTACTCGATGCTCGGCTCGCTGCGGTCCTCGGCGTCGATGATCTCCTACGAGGTCGCGATGAGCCTCACGCTCGTGTCGGTGTTCATGTTCTCCGGGACGATGTCCACCTCGGGAATCGTCGAGGCCCAGGCCACCCCGATCATGTTCGGTGATGCGAGCCTCGGAGTCCCCGGCCACTACTGGCTCATGCTCCTGCCCAGCTTCCTCATCTACGTCATCACGATGTTCGGCGAGTCGAACCGACTGCCCTTTGACATGCCCGAATGTGAGTCCGAGCTCGTCTCCGGCTACAGCACCGAGTACTCCGGGTTCCCCTACGGCATGTACTACCTGGCCGAGTACATCAACATGGCCACCCTGTCTGCCGTGTGCGTCACCCTGTTCCTCGGTGGCTACCGTGCCCCGTGGCCGTTCAACCACATCGGCGTCATCGACTCCGGCTGGTGGGGGCTGTTGTGGTTCTTCATCAAGGTGCAGCTGGTCATCTTCTTCTTCGTGTGGGTGCGCGCCGCGATTCCGCGGTTCCGGTACGACCACTACATGCAGATGGGGTGGAAGGCACTCATCCCGATCGCCCTCGTGTGGCTCGTCATCGTGGCCGCACTGCGCTCGATCGGCTCCCAGGGTGCCTCCTACAACCCGCTGTTCATGGTGTTCGCCGGTATCGGCGTGGCAGCCCTCATCGCGTGGGCCTTCGGTGGGGACGCAGGTGAGCCCGAGAAACAGTCGGTCAGTGAGGAGTTCGACGCCTTCGCCGGTGGCTACCCGGTGCCTCCGCTGCCTGGTCAGAAACTGGTGACGGCCAATGCCATCGTCTCCGGTGAGACCGTCTCGGCACCTGGTGGCGAGAACGTGCCGCTGGCCGGAGCCACGTCGAACGTGCCCGAGACCCCGAAGGGAGACAACTGATGGGAGCCTGGTCAGGGTTCGGAATCACCTTCCGGACGATGTTCCGCAAGACCTTCACCCAGGAGTATCCGAAGAAGGGCAAGGAGAAGGTCATGGCGCCCCGGTTCCACGGGCGTCATCAACTCAACCGCTGGCCCGACGGGCTGGAGAAGTGTGTCGGCTGCGAGCTGTGCGCCTGGGCCTGCCCAACCGACGCCATCTACGTCGAGGCCGGTGCCAACACCGACGAGGAGCGCTACTCCCCGGGTGAACGGTACGGACGCGTCTACCAGATCAACTATCTGCGCTGCATTCTGTGCGGGATGTGCATCGAGGCGTGCCCCACCAGGGCGTTGACGATGACCAACGACTTCAAGATGGCAGACACCACTCGCGCCAAGCACATCTGGACCAAGGATGAGTTGCTGGCCCCGCTGGTCTCCGGCATGGAGCAGCCCCCGCATCCACGTCGTCTCGGTGACGACGAGAAGGACTACTTCCTGGGGTTGCCTGCCACCGGAAAGCCGGACACTCGTACGGCACGTCATGACTCGCAGGGGGCCGTGAAATGAACACATTGACGATGGCCCTCACGCCGTGCACCGTGGCCGTGCCCATGGTGACGGCGTCGCACTGGGCCTTCTGGACGCTCGCACCCATCATGGTGCTGGCCGCGCTCGGTATGGTCGTGGCCAGGAAGCCGGTGCACTCGGCACTGTTCCTGGCCGTCATCATGATCAGCCTCGCCGTGCAGTATGCCAGCATGCAGGCACCCTTCCTCTTCGTGGTGCAGATCATCGTCTACACCGGTGCGATCCTCATGCTGTTCCTCTTCGTCGTGATGCTCGTCGGCGTCGACACCTCGGAATCGTTGGCCGACACCCTGCGTTCCCACCGCGTGGCGTCGACCATCGCCGCCATCGGCATCGGTGCCATGCTCGTCGTTGCCGTGGGACATGCCGTGACGGTGGGCAACATCGGTACCGACGCCGCAGTCGGTCTGGAGAGGGCCAATGCGGCCCACGGCGACAACGTCCACTCGCTGGCCGTGCTCATCTTCACCCAGTACGTCATCCCCTTCGAGGCGACCTCGGCGCTGCTCATCACCGCTGCGCTCGGCACGATGGTGCTGGCCCACGGCGAGCGTCTGCACCGCAAGAAGGGGCAGCCGGAGCGCATGTCCGATCGTATGGACGCCTACCTCAACGACGGCGCCCAGCTGGCTTCCCACCCGGCCCCGGGCGTGTACGCCCGAAGCAATGAGATCGGTGCCCCCGCCCTGCTGCCCGATGGCACGGTGGCCCAGGCCTCGGTCTCCGAGGCCCTGGCCAGCCGTGGCGGCATCATCGACGCCGGTGAGCTCAAGGCTCCCACGGCCAGTGCATTCGCCACGATCAGTGCCTCTCGTCGTGAGGTCGAAGGAGAGCTGGAATGAACCCGAACTACTACCTGATCCTCTCGGCGATCCTCTTCGCCTTCGGGGTGCTGGGCTTCCTGCTGCGTCGCAACGCGATCCTGTCGCTGATGTCCGTGGAGCTCATGCTCAATGCTGCGAACCTGGTGCTCGTGACGTTCTCGCACGTCCACGGTGCCCTTGACGGCCAGATCGGGGCGTTCTTCGTCATGATCGTGGCTGCTGCCGAGGTGACGGTCGGCCTGGCCATCATCGTCACCATCTACCGATCTCGTCGCTCGACCTCGGTCGACGACGTCAACCTACTGAAGTACTGAGGAGTGTCGGCGTGTACTTGTTGGAAACCGTTGCTCCGGTGCCGGCCGATGGTCTGTTCAGCCTTGCCTGGCTGATGATCGCCGTGCCGCTGGTCATCGCCGGGCTCCTGCTCGTGCTGGGCAGGCGCTCCGACGCCTGGGGGCACGTCCTCGCGACCCTGGCCCCCATCTTCTCGTTCGTCGTCGGGCTGGTGCTCTTCATCCAGCTGCTGGGGCGTGACGAGGGCCGGCGTGCCGTGTCCGTCCCGGTCTACTCGCTCATCGACACGGGCGCCTGGGACCTCAAGGTGGGCCTGCTCGTCGATCAGCTGTCGATCCTCTTCGTCCTGCTGGTCACGTTCGTGGGATCCCTCATTCACATCTACTCGATCGGTTACATGGCGCAGGATCCCGACCGCCGTCGGTTCTTCGCCTACCTCAACCTCTTCATCGCCTCGATGCTGACGTTGGTGCTGGCCGACAACTACCTTCTCGTCTTCTTCGGATGGGAGGGCGTGGGGCTGTGCTCCTACCTGCTCATCGGCTTCTGGTTCCAGAGGCCGAACGCAGCGGCTGCTGGCAACAAGGCCTTCATCATGAACCGCATCGGTGACCTCGGCATGGTCATGGCGATGTTCACCTTCCTGGCCCAGCTGGGGACGCTGAACTTCGCCGAGGTGAGTGCCAAGGCCCCGACCCTGTCGGGCGGGTACGCCACCCTGCTGGGCTTCCTCCTGCTGCTGGCTGCCTGTGGAAAGTCTGCCCAGGTGCCGTTGCAGGCCTGGCTCATGGATGCCATGGAGGGCCCGACCCCGGTGTCGGCGCTCATCCACGCGGCGACGATGGTCACTGCCGGCGTCTACCTCGTGGTGCGGTCACACGCCGTCTACGCACAGACCGAGGCAGCCTCCCTGGCCGTGGCGATCGTCGGCACCGTCACCCTGCTGTTCGGCGCCTGGATTGGTTCGGCGCACAAGGACATCAAGCGTGTCCTCGCCGGTTCGACCATGTCGCAGATCGGCTACATGATGCTTGCCGCGGGTCTGGGACCGGCCGGTGCCGCGCTGGCCATCTTCCACCTGCTCACCCACGGGGCCTTCAAGGCCAACATGTTCCTCGGCTCCGGGTCGGTGATGCATGGCATGGGTGAGGACACGGATATGTACCACTTCGGTGCCCTGCGCAAGGCCATGCCGATCACTTTCTGGACGTTCGCCTGTGGTTACCTCGCCATCATCGGCTTCCCGGGCTTCGCGGGATTCTTCTCCAAGGACCCGATCATCGAGGCCGCGTGGGAACGTGGTTGGGCATTCGGCCTGCTCGCCCTCGTCGGTGCCGGGATCACCGCGTTCTACATGACCCGACTCATGGTGCTCACCTTCGGAGGCGAGAAGCGCTGGAGGAGCGACGTCCATCCGCACGAGTCGCCCAGCACGATGACGATCCCGCTCATCGTCCTGGCCATCCTCTCGGTGGTCGCTGGATTCGCCATGAACGGGTGGATCGCTGGCTGGCTCGCCCCTGCCACGGGTGCTGAGGTGCCCGAGGGCGGTGTGTTCCACTGGAGCCTCATCGGCATCATCAACCTCGTCGTCGTGGCCGTGGGCATCCTGCTCGGATGGTTCCTCAACCGAGCCAGGGTTCCCGGCGAGGAGCCGGCGACCAGCAATCCGTTCGCGCTGGCCAGCCGTCACTACCTCTACGGTGATGCCATCAACAATGCCGTCGTCATTCAGCCGGCTCGTGGCATCGGTCGCGGTGTCGGGCTCTTTGACAAGGGCATCATCGATGGGCTGGTCATGGGCGGCAGCGCCGTCGTGGCTGCCTGTTCCCAGGGGCTGCGCAAACTGCAGAACGGTGCCGTGCGTACCTATGGCCTGACGATGGCGTACGGCGTCATCATCGTGTGCCTCGTCGTGATCCTCGGTCGGATGGCCTGAGGGAGGAGATGAGATGAGTTTCCCGATCCTGACGATCCTGGCCCTGCTGCCCCTCATCGGCGGTGCCATCGTCCTTTGTGTCAAGGGCCGCAGCGGACGTGCCACCGGCCTGGTGATCTCGATCGTCACCGCCGTGCTGGGCGTCATCGCGTTCATCGCAGCTGCCAACGGCACCGACGTCTCCGAGAACTACCACTGGATCAAGGCCATCGGTGCCTGGTACGCGCTCAGCTCCGACGGGCTGGGCATGACCCTGGTGCTCATGACGGTGATCCTGGTCCCCGTGGTCCTGCTGGCCGAGTGGAACATTGGTGAGAAGAAGCCCAGCGACGGCACCCAGACCTGGGGAGCCAACGTCTTCTCCGGGCTCGCCCTCATGACCGAGGGATTGGCGATCTACTGCTTCACCGCGGTCGACGTCCTGTTCTTCTACCTCATCTTCGAGGCCTCGCTGGTGCCGATGTACTTCCTCATCTCCGGATGGGGCGGTGCGCGACGCCGCAGGGCAGCCATCAAGTTCCTCATCTACTCCCTGGCTGGCGGTCTCGTCATGCTCTTCGGCGTCATCGGCGTCGGGGTGCACGGCAACAGCTTCCTCCTCGGCGAACTGGTGAAGGTGAACTTCGACGGGTCGATCGGCAAGTTTCTCTTCGTGGCCTTCTTCATCGCCTTCGCGATCAAGGCCCCGATGGTCCCGGTGCACACCTGGCTGCCCGATGCCGCCGAGCAGGCGACGCCCGGTGCCTCCACCCTGCTGGTGGGTCTGCTGGACAAGATCGGCACCCTCGGAATGATCCGCATCTGCCTGGGCCTGTTCCCGCAGGCCTCGCAGTGGGCCACCCCGTTCGTCCTCGTGCTCGCCGTCATCTCGGTGCTCTGGGGTGCGACGATGGCCGTCACCTCCAAAGACCTCATGAGGTTGGTGTCGTACACCTCGGTGAGCCACTTCGGGTTCATGATCATCGGCATCTTCGCCGTGACGACGACCTCGCTCACCGGATCGATCTTCTACATGTTCAACCACGGCTTCTCCACCGCAGCGCTGTTCCTGGTGCTCGGATTCCTGGTGAAGCGTCGTGGATCGGCCCAGGTCGACGCCTTCGGTGGCGTGCAGAAGACGGCCCCCGTGCTCGCCGGAATGTTCCTTTTCGCAGGTTTGGCGACGATGTCCCTGCCCGGTATCTCGAACTTCATCGGCGAGTTCATGGTGCTGGCCGGGGCATGGTCCAGGCATCCGGTGTACGTCGCGGTGGCCACCCTGGGCATGGTGCTCGGTGCGGTCTACATCCTCCTCACCTACAAGAGGACGATGACCGGCCCGCTCACCCAGGCCACCAAGGAGCACGTCACCACGGACCTCACTGGTTTGGAGAAGGCTGCGCTGACACCATTGGTGATCCTGCTGCTGGTCTTCGGCTTCTTCCCACGACCCATGCTGCACGTAATTGAACCCGTGGCCCACCAGACCATGTCGATCGTCGGCGTGACTGATCCGGCTCCGGCTGCTGAGGAGGGTGTGAAGTGATTTCCCCTACCATGACCGGCGCTGTGACGGCGTCCCCACTGGTGCTTCCGGCACCGCAGATCGAGTGGTCGAACCTGGTCGCGATCTTCGTGCTCTTCGGTGGTGCTGCCCTGTCGGTGCTGCTGGAGGCGCTGGTACCGCGTCGGGCCCGCCGCAGCGTACAGATTGCCCTCACCATTTTGGTGCTCATCGCCGCGCTCGTCGCGGTGATCGTGCCGTGGAGCAGGGGAGACCACCTGCTGGCTGGCGAGAGTGCGCTTGCCCTCGACGGTCCAACCTGTGCCACGTGGTCGATGCTCATGGTGTTCGGGCTGGGAACGGTGCTGCTCTTCGCCGAGCGTATGGGTGGGGCTCAGACCTCATTCGTCGCCAATGCCTCATCGGTGCCCGGTTCCGCCCTGGAGCGTGAGTCCGAGGAGGCTCGTCGTGAGCACACCGAGGTCTTCCCGCTGCTGCTGTTCTGCCTGTTCGGCATGATGCTCTTCGCTGCGAGCAATGACCTCATCCTCATGTTCGTCGCCCTGGAGATCTTCTCCCTGCCGCTCTACCTGCTCACCGGCCTGTCCCGGCGACGCCGCCTGGTGTCCCAGGAGGCCTCGGTGAAGTACTTCCTGCTCGGGGCCCTGAGCTCGGCGATCTTCCTGTACGGCATCGCCTTGGTCTATGGGGCGGCTGGTTCGTTCCAGTTGGGCATCATCGCCCAGGCGAGCATGACCCAGATCAGTGGATCCAAGATCTTCGCAGCCGGCATGATCCTGTTGGCCGTCGGACTGCTGTTCAAGGTGGGTGCCGTTCCGTTCCACAACTGGACCCCGGACGTCTACACCGGTGCCCCGTCCCCGGTGACGGCCTTCATGTCGATCGCCACGAAGATGGTGGCCGTCCTCGGGCTCATGCGCGTCATGTACGTCGCCCTGGGTGCCATGCGGTGGGACTGGCAGCTCCTGCTCGCCGTGGTTGCGGTGGCCTCCATGGCGGTTGGCGCCATTGTCGGTCTCTCCCAGACCGACATGAAGCGCATGCTCGCCTACTCCTCGATCGCCCACGCCGGGTTCATCATGGTCGGCGTCGTCGGGGCCTACACCCTGCAGACCGGGCAGCGCCCCGACCAGACCGGTTCGGTCTCCTCGGTGCTCATCTACTTGGCCGGCTATGGTCTGGCGACCATCGGATTCTTCATGGTCATCCTCATGGTGCGCAAGGCTGGTGGCGAGTCCACCGAGATCGACTCCTGGGCAGGTCTGGGACGCCGTCACCCGATGCTGGGTGCCCTCATCGTGCTCTTCATGCTGAGCTTCGCGGGTATCCCGGCCACTGCCGGGTTCACGGGCAAACTGTTCGTGTTCCTTGCCGGTTGGCGCGGCGGGTACGCCTGGCTGGTGCTGCTCGGTGTGATCTTCTCGCTGGTGGCCGCCTACTTCTACCTGCACGTCATCTACGTCGTCTTCTTCAAGACGCCGGGCGAGCAGGCGCAGGACGTCGAGGTCGGTGACCCGAGCGTCGGCGGCTGGATCGTCCTGGTCGTCTGCGCCCTGGGCACCCTGATCCTGGGTCTGTACCCCCAGCCGATCATCGAGATGGTCAACCACGCGAGCGTCTTCCTCCGCTGACGTCCCACGCGAGCACAGGGCCGATACGGATCAGAGGTCGATACGGATACAGGGCTCGATATGAATACAGGGGCCGGAGCCTTCGGGCTCTGGCCCCTGTCTTGTGCCTTGCAACGGGCATTCCCGGCAACCGTTGAGTGTACGCGGGGCCCGCTGAGGGATTAGGCTAGAAGAACCGGCGTCCACCGACGTCACCCCCGACTACACCCGCTGGGTCTCCCGGCGACGAGGAGTACCGTGTCGCAGAACGTGAGTAACGAGTTCACCGACAACGTCACCGCGAAGCTCGCACTGGTCGAGGAGGAGCTGTCTCGGCAGGCAGGCGCTGACACCCCGTTCGTCACCGAGGCCGCCAACCACATCATCTCCGCTGGGGGCAAACGTTTTCGCCCGTTGCTGGTGACGCTGTGCTCCCAGTTCGGCAAGACCGTGGCCGACGTCGATCTGGTACGTGCCGCCGTCGTCATGGAACTTACCCATGTGGCCTCCCTCTACCACGACGACGTCATGGACGAGGCCTCGATACGCCGGGGTGCGGAGTCGGCCAACTCCCGCTGGGGCAACTCGGTGGCCATCATGGTCGGAGACTTCCTCTTCGCTCGGGCCTCCGAGACGGTCGCCAAACTTGGCACCGAGTACGTCGCCCTGCAGGCACGGACCTTCTCCCGGCTCGTCCAGGGACAGATTGCCGAGACCCGCGGCCCCCAGCCCGACGAGGACCCATTGGAACACTATCTGCAGGTGGTGTCCGACAAGACCGCCTCGCTCATCTCGGCCGCTGCCGTCTTCGGGGCCATGGTCTCCGACGCCTCGGCCGAGATCGTCGAGTCACTGCGTGAGTTCGGCGAACAGATCGGTTCGGTGTTCCAGCTCTCCGACGACATCATCGACATCACGTCGACACGGACCGGCAAGACACCGGGCACCGATCTGCGTGAGGGGGTTGCCACCCTGCCCACACTCATGCTGCAGGCCTCCACCGACCCGGCGGACGACGAGCTCAAGGATCTGTTGACGGCCGACCTCATGGACCAGCACAACCTTGACCGTGCCCTGGCAGGGTTGCGTGCCAGTCACGTCATCGACGAGGCTCGCGCCGAGGTGCAGCGGCGTGCCGATCTCGCCCGTGGCCATCTCGCCATCCTTCCCGCAGGCGATGCCCGTACGGCGTTGGAGACCCTGTGCGACGAGGTGGTTTCCCGGTCGTCCTGAACCCGGACCCTGCCAGTCTGCGCCCCATCTCCTCGCCGTGACCGCTCCAGCGTCTGCCCTCTGACAGCTCATCGTTCTTCCGACACCAAGGAGTTTCTCGTGGCCCGTCATCTCGATCTCATCGGCATTGGTCCCGGCAATCCGGACTGGATCACCCTAGCTGCCGTCAAGGCCATCCAGTCATTGGACGTGCTCTTCGTCGTCCTCAAGGAGCGTGAGGTCGACGACCTCGTCGAGTTTCGACGAGAGGTGCTCAGACGGCACCGCCCGGACGCCGGGGATTCCTCTGCACCGCACCCGCTGCGCCTTGTCGAACTGCAGGACCCGCCTCGTCCCTGGCAGTCCACCCCGGACTACCCCAAGGCTGTCGCCACGTGGCGCGCCCAGCGCCTTGGGCAGTGGACCCAAGCCGTCGAAGGAGCTCTGGAGGATGGGCAGCGGGGTGGGTTCCTCGTGTGGGGAGATCCCAGCCTGTTCGAGTCGACCCTGGCCATCGTCAACCGGCTCATCGCCGAGGTGGACTCCCGTGGCGGTGTGCCGATCGAGCTCAACGTCATCCCAGGCATCTCCAGCTCACTGTCGCTGGCCACCCGCCACCAGATCGCCCTCAACCGGCAGGGCAGGGCCGTGCAGATCAGCCCGGCTCGTCTGCTGGAGAAGGGCATGCCCGAGGGCGTGGACGACGTCGTCGTCATGCTGGACGGGAAGCAAACCTTCAGCCTCATCGACCCCACCGGTATCGACATCTACTGGGCGGCCTACATCGGCAGCCCCGACGAGATCCTCATCAGTGGACCGCTGGCGGACGTCAAGGACGAGATCCTGCGAGTGCGCGCCCAGGCCAAGGAGGAGCACGGTTGGCTCTTCGACACCTACCTGCTGCGACGCCGCTGAGCGATTGACCGGGTGCCGCCACTTGGGCGGCCCCAACAGGCAGAACACACCCACGACAGTGCGTGGTCTGAGGGGCGGTGGGCTCTCCCGAGTCCCAGGAAAACGGACTTCTCCAGCCCTTGCCTGCTCCGATGACTCGTCACGCAGAGCGCACCGTGTCATGCGGTCGACTACTCGTCATGCTCCCGGTACACGTGACGCGCACTCCAGCTCCGGGTCGAGGATGCGGCACAATGAGAACCATGGATCCTGTGTTGCGTCCCCGTCGTTCCGTCCTCTTCATGCCCGGTGCCAACCAGCGCGCGTTGGAGAAGGCCAAGTCACTGCCATGTGACGGCATCATCATCGATCTGGAGGACGCCGTTGCCCCCGATGCGAAGGTGGCTGCCCGCAACAATGCCGTGGCAGCCGTCGAGAGTCGCAGTTACGGCTATCGTGAAGTCGTCGTGCGCGTCAACGGCATGGACACCCCGTGGTACGCCGATGACCTTGCCGCCGCCGTTGCCGCCCGGCCGGACGGCATCGCCGTACCCAAGGTGAGTTCCGCCGATCAGGTACGCCGCATCGCAGCAGACCTGGACGCTGCCGGCGCTGACCCGCAGCTCGCCATCTGGGCCATGATCGAGACCCCGCAGGCCGTTCTGGACGCCCGTGAGATCGCCCAGGCCTCCGAACGGCTGGCCGTGCTCGTCATGGGTACCAATGACCTCGTCAAGGAGCTGCACTCGCGGCACGTGCCTGGGCGTGCCCCCCTGACGACTGCCCTGCAGCTGTGCGTCCTGGCTGCCCGTGCCGCCGACGTCATCATTCTGGACGGCGTCTACAACGACGTGCGAGGCGCGGAGGGATTCGCTGCCCAGGTGAACGAGGCCGTCCTCATGGGATTCGACGGCAAGACCCTCATCCACCCCTCACAGGTGGCACCTGCCAACGACGGGTTCGCCCCCAGCCCGGCCGAGGTCGAGGACGCACGTGCCCTCATCGCAGCGTGGCAGGAGGGCAATGGGGGAGTGGCCACATATCGCGGCCGGATGATCGAGCAGCTGCACGTTGACGAAGCCGAGCGAGCCCTGGCCATGGCCGACGCCATTGCCGGACGTGATCAGGGGTAGGAGCTTCGTCTCTCAGCTGTACGACAACGAGTACACGGGCTGTACGTCACACATTTCGTGTTGCGTGCAGCTCGTGTTTCTTGGCTGTCCCCCCGGCAGGGGCGTACTGCTGATCGGAGGCGAATCTCCGGGATCCATACAACATATCAAAGTCGTCTTGGACAATCCACACCACGGGCCTCATGTTTCCTTGTCGGCTACTCCCACAGTTCTCGCTCCGTCTTTGATCCTCGTCAGGAATTACTTAGGCTTGGCTCTGGTTTCAATAAACCTGAATCCTGTGTTTCACCGATGAGAGGACGAGAAGTTGAAGACTGGAGCTAATCGGGTCGAAGTCGATCTACTAGGGGAAAGGGAAGTCCCAGCAGAGAAGTACTACGGAGTGCATACTCTGCGTGCTCTGGAGAATTTCCAAATTTCTTCAGGATGCATGAACAATGAGCCCGAATTCATCCGGGGAATGGTTCAGGTAAAAAAGGCTGCTGCCTTGGCAAACCGCGAATTGCGCGTTCTCTCCGAAGATGTTGCCGACGCAATTGTTGCCTCCTGTGATGTGATTCTCGAGGAGGGGCGCTGCATGGACCAGTTCCCTCTCGACTTCTTCCAGGGCGGTGCTGGCACCTCCGTCAACATGAACACCAATGAGGTTGTGGCCAATCTCGCGCTGGAGCTGTTGGGGTATAAGAAGGGACGTTATGACCTGATTCATCCCAATGATCATGTCAATAAATCACAGTCGACGAATGACTCCTACCCGACTGGTTTCCGGCTGGCAGTCTTTGCGCTGCTCAAGGAGCTTTCCCAGGCCATTGAGAACCTTGCTGCAGCCTTCGAGGCCAAGGGCAAGGAGTTCTCCCACGTGCTCAAGATGGGCCGTACCCAGCTCCAGGACGCCGTACCGATGAGCCTGGGAGATGAGTTCATCGCCTATGCGACGACTCTGCGTCATGAGGTCGAGCGCATCGTCGTCGCCGGTGAGCTGCTGCTCAAGGTCAACCTTGGTGGTACTGCCATCGGCACCGGTATCAACACCCCGGAAGGTTACGCGGCCACGGCATGCCGCAAGCTCGCCGAGGTGACTGGCTACGAGATCGAACCGGCCGATGACCTCATCGAGTCCTCGTCGGACAACGGTGCCTACATCACCGTGCACTCCGCCATCAAGCGAGCTGCCGCCAAACTGTCGAAGATCTGCAACGACCTTCGTCTGCTGTCGTCCGGGCCGCGAGCAGGGCTCAACGAGATCAATCTTCCCGAGATGCAGGCTGGATCCTCGATCATGCCGGCGAAGGTGAATCCGGTGATCCCCGAGGTCGTCAACCAGGTCTGCTTCAAGGTCTTCGGCAACGACGTCACGGTGACGTTCGCCGCCGAGGCTGGCCAGCTCGAACTCAACGTCATGGAGCCGGCATTGGCCCAGTCGTTGTTCGAGTCGATCCATCTGCTCACGCGAGCCTGCGACACGCTGCGTACTCGTTGTGTCGACGGTATCACCGCCAATGAGGAGCGCTGCCGGGACAGCGTCATGAACTCCATCGGGATCGTCACCTACCTCAACGACGTCATCGGTCATCACAACGGTGATCTCGTTGGTCGAGAGGCGGCGCGCAGTGGCCGTTCCGTGCGTGACGTCGTCATCGACATGGGACTGCTGACGTCTGAGCAGTTGGACAAGATCATGACTCCACAGAGCTTCCGTCACCCCGTCTACACCGGGCGTCGTTATGAGCCCGGTGAGAGGGAGCTGCCGGAGAGGACCGGAGCAGAAGCCAGTTCTGGCGCGGCGGAAGGCCAAGAGTGACTCTGCTGACATTTCTGGCCCAACTTGCCGTCGTCCTGGCATTCATCTTCCTTGGTGCCAAGGTTGGTGGGTTGGGTATTGGGCTGGCAGGTGGCGCAGGCGTCATCATCCTCGGTCTGCTGGGATGCAAGGTTGATCCTGCCACCGGCATTCCGTGGGAGGTCGTGGGGATCATCATGTCGGTCATCTGTGCGGTGGCTGTCATGGAGAAGGCCGGTGGCCTTGACGTCCTCGTCGCTGCCAGTGAGAAGATCCTTCGCGCCAATCCGCAGCGGATCACGTACGTGGGACCCATCGTCACCTTCATCATGACCGTGCTGTGCGGCACGGGGAACGTGGCATTCGCAGTGCTCCCGGTCATTGCCGAGGTGGCCAAGGAACAGGGCATCCGGCCCTCGAAACCGCTTGCGGCGTCGTCGGTCGCATCGCAGATGGCGCTTGTCGCCTCACCGATCTCGGCTGCCACCGTCATCATGGCCGGGGCCGTCGAACCGATGGGGATCAGCTATCCGAAGCTTGTCGCCGTGACCCTGTGCACGACCTTCGTCGGTTGCATGGCGGCGGCGTTCGTCTCGAGCCGACAGGGATGTGATCTTCAGGACGACCCCGTCTACCAGCAGCGAAAGGCCGCTGGGAAGGTGCATCTGCGTGAGGCCGGCACCTACCACATCGACCGACGGGCCAAACTGTCCCTGGGGATCTTCCTCTCGGCATTGGGCGTGCTCATGGTCTACGCCGTCGCGATCAGCAAGATCGACAATCCGCCCCTGCCCCGGGGAGCAGCCATCATGTGTGCAATGCTCGGTGCAGCCCTCCTCATCTGCCTGACGTGCAAGGTGCCGATGTCGGAGGTCAACGATCAGCCGACCTTCAAGGCCGGTATGAGTGCGGCGACCTGCATCATCGGTGTGGCCTGGCTGGGCAACTGCTTCGTGGCCTCCAACATGGGGCTCATCAAGTCCTACGGTGCCGACGCGCTCAGCGGAGCTCCGTGGCTGCTCGCAGTGGTGTTCTTCCTCGGCTCGACCCTGCTCTACTCGCAGGCAGCGACGTTGGCCACCTTCCTGCCAGCAGCCACTGCACTGGGCGTGGGGGCGACGGTGCTGGTGGCCTCCTACTCGGCCGCGGCAGCGTTGTTCGTCCTGCCCACCTATCCGACGACGGTCGCCTCGATCGAACTTGACGACACCGGCTCCACCCGGATCGGTTCGTTCATCTTCAATCATCCGTTCCTGCTGCCCGGATTGACTGCCATCGTGGTCTCGGTGTTGCTGGGTTACGGGGTGCTCACACTGCTGTGACCTGATGTTCCACGGCAGATGGCCAGTGAGGTGCCGCGTCACGGATTTTCCGGACGCGGCACCTCATTGGTGTGCTGGTTCACCAGATGCTCACCCGCTGACTGGGGTCCAACCACAGGGCGTCGTCGGGCGTCACGTCGAAGGCGTCGTAGAAGGCGTCGACGTTGCGCACGATCTGGTTGCAGCGGAACTGTGTGGGCGAGTGCGGGTCGGTGGCGAGCTGGGTGCGGCAGGCCTCGTCACGGACCTTCTCACGCCAGATGGCGGCGTACGACAGGAAGAATCGTTGCTGCCAGCTGAGCCCGTCGACAGGCTCGGGGGCACCACCGGCATCCTGGTAGGAGATCTGCAGGGCCCGGTAGGCGATGCTCACCCCACCCAGGTCTCCGATGTTCTCCCCGATCGTCAGGGCTCCGTTGACGTGCGGGCCGTCCGGCTGCAGCTGCCGGGGCACCAGGGCGTCGTACTGGCTGATGAGGGCCTTGGTGCGCTCCTCGAAGGCGGCTCGGTCGTCGGCGCTCCACCAGTCGCGCAGCGCACCGTGGCCGTCGTAGGTGGATCCCTGGTCGTCGAACCCGTGACCGATCTCGTGCCCGATCACCGCACCGATCCCACCGTAGTTGACGGCGTCGTCGGCCGTCACGTCGAAGAACGGTGGCTGCAGGATGGCAGCGGGGAAGACGATCTCGTTGCGCAGCGGATGGTAGTAGGCGTTGACCGTCTGGGGGAACATGAGCCACTCGTCGGGATCGATCGGTCCCGAGAGCTTCTCGATCATGCGGTCCAGCTGGAAGGACGACACGGCAGCCACCGCGTCCACCAGGGATCCCTCGGGGATCAGCAGGCCAGAGAAGTCTCGCCACCTGTCGGGGTACCCGATCTTGGGGCGGAAGTTCGTGAGCTTCTCCAGGGCCTCGGTGCGGGTCTGCTCACCCATCCAGTCCAGGGAGCCGATCGACTGTCGGTAGGCCGCCAGCAGATTGGCGACGAGCTCATCCATCCGCTCCTTGGCGGCTGGCGGGAAGTGCCGTGCCACGTACAGTTTCCCGACGGCCTCGCCGATGGCCGACTCGACGAATCCCACTGCCCGTTTCCAGCGCTCCCGCAGCTGTTGGGCGCCAGAGAGGGTGCGTCCATAGAAGTCGAAATTGGCCTCGACGAACTCACTGGGCAGGAACGGTGCGAGATCCGAGATGACGTGCCAGGTGGCCCAGTCGCGCCACTGCTCGATGGGGGAGCTGGCCAGCAGGCGCTCGATCCCCTCGAAGAAGGAGGGCTGATTGTCGATGACGTGGTGGACGGCCTCGGCGGGAATCTGGGCCGCCGTCAGCCAGGTGCGCAGGTGCAGGCCGGGGCGGGCGTCGGCCAGATCGTCGAACGTCGTGGGATTGAACGACGCCCGCGAGTCGCGAGTGCGCACCTGATCCCAGTGGTGGCTGGCGATCCGGGTCTCCAGATCGACGACGCTGCGTGCCCGGGCCTCGGGCTCGTCCAACCCGGCCAGGGTGAGCATGCGGGTCACGTGGGCCTGGTACTTCGTGCGAATCTCGGCCTTGTCGTCGTCGCGGTAGTAGGCCTCGTCGGGCAGGCCCAGACCACTCTGCCCCATCCAGGCGACGTAGTGGGTCGGGTCGGCGGGATCGGACTCGTTCTCCAGGTAGAACAGCCCACCCACACCCTGACGATGCTGGGCGCCCAGGACTGCCATGAGATCGTCGGTGTCGGTGATCGCGTCGATCTGGGTCAGGTACGGGCGCAGCGGTGTGGTGCCGGCGGCATCCACGGCGTCAACGTCCATGAATCGCCGGTACAACTCGGTCATGACCTCGATCTCGTGATCGGTGGCCTCTGGTGCCAGGGTGCGCAGCTGCGTGGCCCCACCTGAGCTCAGATCCGCCAGGATCTGGTGGACGGCAGCCTCGGAATTGTCACGCAGCACCCGGAACGATCCGGTGCTCGCCTGATCCGAGGGGATCTCGGTCACACGCTCCCAGGCGCCGTTGACGTGCTGGTACAGGTCATCGCCGGGACGAATGTTCTCGTCGCGGTCATCAAAGGATGCGCTCATGGAGCCAGCCTAGCGACTGGTCGAGGCAGGGCCGGGCGGCTGGTTCCATCCCTCGTGTTGGCGCGGCACGGATCCGTGGGTTGGTGCGGCACGGGCACGTCCGCCCCTCGTGTCTCGGCCATCGGGGGTTCAGGAGGGCGCGACAACCGACATGCCGATTTCGTGCGCCGCCGACTGCAGACGCTGGTCGTAGGTGACCAACGCGTCAACGCCAAGATCGGTGGCAGCAGCCAGATGCAAGACGTCCAGTGAGCGCAGGTTCTGGCCGGGGAGGAGTCCGGCATGCGTGAACTGCGCTGGTTCGATGAGGTACAGGGACACTTTTGTGAGCAGTGAGCTGACCATGTCCTGACTGAGCTGCGGGCAGTGATGAACCATTCGACGCAGCTCGGTCTCCAGCAGCAGTGCGGCCATCACATCTGGTTGGGAACGGTTGATCTCGGCGATCAAGGCAGCTGATTCGCTCTGCCACCATGAGCTTGGCGGCAGCCGAGGTGTCAGCGGATCATCGTTCGTCGCGCAGATCGTCGAGAATGGCCCCGGTTGCAGCGGAGCTCGTCACCAGATCATTCACTGCGAAGGTCGCGGGTGCACTGGCTGGCCTGATCGCCTTGCGGCAGCCTCCACAGGGCATCACCTGGGCGACCGGCAGGCCGCGTCGTGTGACGACCATGGCCTCCCCGGACTCGACGTTCCGGAGGATCTGGCCACTGTCGTTGCGCATCTCCCGCTGGCTGATGGTTCGCATGCAGCAAACGTAGCAATCATGTGGCAGTGGGGGAAGTGGTGTTGCGGGGTGAGCCACCACCCTCAGGGCCATCAAGACCCCCGGGGACGCCATCCCCAAGGCGTCAAGGCTCAGGGGGCAGCGATGATCCCCGGATCATCGCCCATGATCCGGGGATCCAGTTCTCAGTTGTGCACCTGCCAGGTGTCGTTGCCGCGCAGCAGCTGCTGCAGGGCGGCGTCGCGTGCCGGCTTGTCGTCGGCGGAGCCGCCGGCCAACCGCAGCTGGTCACGCACCATGTCGTCGTAGGTGGGCAGGCTCACCGAACGCAGGATGCCCAGCGGGATCTGGGAGATCTGGCCGGAGTCGTGCAGGTGGGCCAGTTCGAAGGCCAGTGACGGATCGGGGCGCGTCGCGTCGTGGACGACGACGTGGTCCATGCCGACCTGCGCCACCTCGGTCACCGTGAGCGAACCATTCACCGGGTCACGCACGACCCCCTTGGATCGATCGGCACCCAGCAGGATCGGCTCACCGTCCACCAGACGCACGATCCGCTCGGCAGCCTCCGGCCCCTTGTAGCCGTCGAAGGCCCCGTCGTTGAAGATCGGGCAGTTCTGGTAGATCTCCACGAACGAGGTGCCGCGATGGTGTGCTGCAGTGGTGAGGGTCTCGTCCAAGCCCTTGCGGTCGGAGTCCAGGGCTCGTGCCACGAAGGAGCAGCCTGCCCCCAGGGCCACCGACAGCGGGTTGAACGGGTAGTCCACCGATCCCATCGGCGAGGACTTGGTGACGCTGCCAGCCTCCGAGGTGGGGGAGTACTGGCCCTTCGTCAACCCGTAGATCTGGTTGTTGAACATGAGGATCGTGAGGTTGACGTTGCGGCGCATCGCGTGGATGAGGTGATTGCCGCCGATCGACAGCGCGTCACCGTCACCAGTCATGACGAACACCGCCAGATCCGGTCGGCTCACCGCCAGCCCGGTGGCGATCGCCGGGGCACGCCCGTGGATGGTGTGCATGCCATAGGTGTTCATGTAGTAGGGGAACCGCGAGGAGCAGCCGATGCCCGAGATGACGACGGCATTCTCCTTCTTGATGCCGAGCTTGGGCAGCATGCCCTGGAAGGTCGACAGGATCGAGTAGTCACCGCACCCCGGGCACCAGCGAACCTCCTGGTCGGAGGCGAAGTCGCGGCGTTTGAGCGTCACATCGGTGACGGGCACACCGGTCAGGCCGGTGTCGGCCCCGGAGAGATCGGCGGCAGGAGCGGAAATCGACGACGTGGTGGACATCATGCCTCCTTGGAGTTGGCAGTGACCTGGTCGCATGCGGCGACGAGCTCGTCGCACAGATCGACCGACGAGATGGGCAGACCGCGCACTCGGCTCACCGACTGCACGTCCACCAGGAACTTGGCGCGCAGCAGCATGGCGAGCTGGCCGGTGTTCATCTCCGGCACGATGACGCGACGGTAGCGGTGCAGCACCTCGTCTAGGTTGGCCGGGAACGGGTTGAGGTGGCGCAGATGGGTCTGGGCGATCGAGCATCCGGCCTCCCGGGCCAGGCGCACCGCAGCCGTGATCGGGCCGTAGCTGGAGCCCCAGCCCAGCACGAGCACCTCGGCATCGCCGGTGGGATCGTCCACCTCGAGGTCCGGGATTTCGCGCACGATCCCGGCAACCTTCTGGGCGCGCAGGTTGACCATGAGCTCGTGGTTGGCCGGTACGTAGGAGATCGAGCCGATCTCGTTGGCCTTCTCCAGGCCGCCCAGGCGATGTTCCAGACCCGGTGTGCCGGGCAGGGCGTAGTCGCGGGCCAGGGTCTGCGGGTCGCGTTTGTAGGGCAGGAACCGATCGGTTCCGTCGGCGGCCTTGGCATTGGGCGTGGTGGCGAAGTGCGGATTGATGGCCGGGATCTCGTCCAGATCGGGCACCTGCCACGGTTCGGCGCCGTTGCCCAGGTACCCGTCGGAGAGCATGATCACCGGGGTGCGGTAGCGCATCGCGATCGAACAGGCCTCCAGGGCGGTCGTGAAGCAGTCCGACGGGGACTTCGCGGCCAGTACCGGCACCGGGGACTCGCCGTTGCGTCCGAACATGGCCTGCAACAGGTCGGCCTGCTCGGTCTTGGTCGGCATGCCGGTCGACGGGCCGGAGCGCTGCACGTCGACGACGACCAGCGGCAGCTCCGTCATGACCGCCAGACCGATCGCCTCGGACTTGAGGCTCATGCCGGGCCCAGACGTCGTCGTCACGCCGAGCGATCCACCGAACGAGGCCCCGATGGCCGACGACACGCCCGAGATCTCGTCCTCGGCCTGGAAGGTGACGACGTTGTGCGACTTGTGCTTGCTCAGCTCGTGCAGGATGTCGGATGCCGGGGTGATGGGGTAGGAGCCCAGGAACAGCTGCACCCCTGCCCGGTTGGCGCCGGTGATGAGGCCGTAGGCGGTGGCGAGGTTGCCGGTGATCTGACGGTAGGTGCCGGCCGGCATCGGAGCCGGGGCCACCTGGTAGCGCACCGCGAACAGTCCACAGGTCTCGCCGTAGGCCGCTCCGGCGTGCAGGGCGGCGACGTTGGCGTCCCGGATGTCGGGCTTGCTCGCGAACTTCGTGGCCAGGAACTGTTCGGTGGACTCCAAGGGGCGTCCGTACAGCCAGCTCAGCAGCCCCAGGGCGAACATGTTCTTGGACCGCTCGGAGTTCTTGCGTCCCAGGTCGAACGACTCCACGGCCCCCACCGCCAGGCTGGTGAGCTTGATCGGCACCACCTGGAAGGAGTCCAAGGTGTCGTCGGACAGCGGATCGGTGGTGTAGCCGGCCTTCTTGAGGTTGCGCGGGGTGAACTCCTCGATGTCTACGAGGATGAGCCCGCCGCGTCGCACGTCCTTGACGTTTGCCGCCAGGGCGGCCGGGTTCATCGCCACCAGGACGTCCGGCTCGTCACCGGGAGTGGAGATGTCGTAATTGGCGAAGTTCACCTGGAAGCTCGACACACCCGGGACGGTGCCCTGTGGGGCGCGGATCTCGGCGGGGAAGTTCGGCAGGGTCGAGATGTCGTTGCCGTGACGGGCGGACTCGGCGCTGAATCTGTCGCCGGTGAGCTGCATTCCGTCACCTGAGTCGCCTGCGAATCGAATGACGACCCGGTCGAGGGTCTGAACACTGTGTGGTGCCGAGGTGGAGGGCACGGGGACCTCTTTTCTTGATTCGGTGCCGGTCGTCGCCTGCCGGCGGGATGCTGTGTCATGCTCTGGCACAGAGCTCCGCGAACGGAGCCCGACTCGACCCTCGAGCCTAGCATCGACGTGGGCGTCATCCACCCTGGCTGCACGCTCCACGGAGGCTCCGATCCGAGACGCTCCACGAAGGCCTCACCGACGACGTTGCCAGCTGCAGTTAGGCTGTGGTGGTGCAGATCATCGATTGGTACGGGGACGGATCCGTGGGGGTCGTCGACCTTGCCCTGGCGTGCTGTGCGGTGGAGTCGGGGGCCGCACGGTGGCTGCCGACACCTTCAGGCGGCCGTTCCGTCGACGATGCGCGCCCTCGTCCCACGATGTCGCTGGAGACATGGCGTGCCGAGACATCGAGTGGGCACGCTGACGCATCGTGCGATGAGGGACATCCGGCCGATGAGCCAGGTCGACTGGTGGCCGTCGTCTCCGGGACGGTTGCCGTCGGGCTGGCCGAGCGCGTCACCCGGATCATCGACGAGCTGCGTGCCACACAGCCGGTACATGTCGTGGCATTCGGGGCCTGTGCCTGCGCCGGCGGACCCTACTGGGACTCCGCGACGGTGGTGCCGGGAGTGAGCATGCTCACCGGGCGAGTCCCCGTCCAGGTTGACGGGTGGATCCCCGGATGCCCACCACCGCCCCAGGCGCTCTGTGCCTATCTGGACCGTCTCACCCACCGGGAGGAGTCATGACCGATTCCCAGGAACGCCGTGTGCGGGCCGAATCGTGGCGCGACGACGTGAGCCAGGCCCTCCAGGAGGGCTACACCTGGTTGTACCAGCTCACCGCCGTCGACGGCATCGGTGGTGAACTCGGCTCGGTGATCGAGATACTGCTGCGACTGGAGGACTCCGCAGGTCGCAGCCTCGTCATCCAGACCGCGGTGCCTCGTGATCGGGCGGAACTACCGGCCATCGACGATCTCATTGCCGGAGCTGCCTGGTACCAGCGCGAGGTGCACGACCAGTTCGGTGTCGTCTTCACCGCAGCCGACATGACGCCCCTCCTCGTCCACCCGCAAGCTCTCGCCGATCATCACCGGCCGCTCGGCGAGCACCAGTCGGCGCCTGCCGCACCGCTGCGCAAGGACGTCGTCCTCACGGCGCGCGCCACCACTCCCTGGCCCGGGAACCTCGACGATGGCGCCGGCGGCGCAGCACCCTCCAGGGCTGGTGGTCGCAGCGCCCGCAGCGGGGGACGTCGGCGCGGTACGGCACTCGGGGTGCCGGACGCCCAGACTCTCGCCAAGCTCCGTGCCGGACAAGAGGTCTCGGCCGAGGACATCGTCTCCTCGATGACATCCGGCCGTCGGAGGCGCCGATGAGCACACACCGTTCCATTGTCCTGGACGCCAGCGCATGCACCTGCTGCGACATCTGCGCCCGGGAGTGCCCGGCCTGGTGCATCCACATCCGCTCCCATGCCGAACGCGTGGACGACCCCGCAGCCAGACGCCCCCGCACCATTCAGGTGCTTGACGATTTCGCCCTCGACTGGGGGCAGTGCATGGTCTGTGGCATCTGTGTCGAGCGATGCCCGTACGACGCCCTGGCGTGGTCCGAGACGCCACCCCCCGTCGGTGGGTGCACTCGCACGGTCGCGTCCATCGCAGGTGACGGCAGTGCCGACACCACCGGTGGGACGACCACTGCCCATGACGCCGCCACGGGCGGCTCGCGGGGTGAACCCCGCCCTGACCAGCCCGGTCACGGCGCCCCGATGGATTGCGCCCCGTCGAACCTGGGGACGAATCGTGGGACGAATCTGGGCAGGTCGAGCCTCGTCACGCACTGGAGCGGCCGTGAGTAGGGGCGCAGTCGCGGCACGTTCCTGCTGGAGCTCCTGGCTGACTGCCTGGCGCTCCCGGACCGGGTGGGAAGGCCTGCTCGCCACGACGATGTTGCTCGTGGGTGCGCTCACGCCTGCCTACCTGCCGGCGAACTCCCCGTGGTGGCCCCGGCTGAGCCGGGTTGGCATGAGCGGTGTCACCTGGCAGGTCATCGGGTCGGCACTGGCGATCACCGGGGTCATCGTGCTGGTCGACGCCTGGCTGCGGCTGCGCCCCGGGCTGCAGGCGAGCACCGTGGATGTACGGGCGAAGCACTGGACCGTACTGGCGGTGTGGATCCTGCCACTGCTCGCCGCGCCGCCGATCTTCAGTCACGACGCCTACTCCTACGCCGCCCAGGGGTGGCTCATGGAGAACGACATCAACCCCTACGAGGGGTACCCGGGGCTGTTGCCCGGTGTCTTCGCCGACCAGGTTGCCCAGGAGTGGCGATTCACGCGCACCCCCTACGGGCCGCTCAGCCTGCAGCTCCAGCACGACATCGTGCGACTGGCTGGGTTCCACCCGTACTGGTCTGCGGTGATGATGCGCATACCGGCGCTCGTCGGCGTCGTCCTCATCGGTGTGTTCCTGCCACGGCTGGCGCGGCGAACCGGTCATGACGCCTCGTTCGCCGCGTGGTTCGGCGCCCTCAACCCGCTGCTCGTCGTCGACTTCGTCGGAGGTGCCCACAACGACTCCTTCATGATGGGTCTCATGGTGTTCGGCCTGTGGCTGGCCACCACGGCCAGCTGGGCGTGGATTCCCGCGGCTGTGGTGATCGGTGCCTCGGCAGCCGTCAAGCAGCCGGCCGTCATGGCTGCCGTGGCCCTGCCGTTCATCGTCCATCCGATGCCCAGCTGGCGTCCTCGGCACGTCGCGACCGCCCTGGGACGCGTCGTGGGCTCACTCGCCGGTGCCGCGGGCTCGTTCGCCCTCATCACCTGGCGCACGGGTCTGGGGTTCGGCTGGTACCACGCCGCCGACGTGCCGGGCAGGGTGATGACGGTGTCGCCGTCCACCCTCATCGGTCTGGCCATCCGATCCGTTCTCACGTGGTTCGGGCGCTATGGTGCCGCCACCTCGGTGGTCGGCGTCACACACACCATCGGTGTCGGCATCGGCGCCGTCATCCTCGTGTGGTTGGCGGTGCGGAAGTTGCCACAGCGTCCGCTGGCTTTCCTGGCTTGGGGGTTCTTCGCCGTGGCTCTCACCGGTCCGGCCCTGCACTCCTGGTACGTCCTGTGGGGGGCGCTTCTGCTCCCGTTGGTGGCCGGAGCGTCACGATACCTGCACGGTGCGGTGTGGGTGACGGTCGGATTGCTGGCCTATGACGCCATCAATCTGTCCTGGCGAAATGGTGTCATCGCCCTGGGAGTGGCGGCAGCCGTCTTTCTCGCGGTGTACCTCACGTGGTACACCCGTCGTAACGGCTCATGGCATCCCGGCCGTCACAACCATGGGCATCATCAACAACATGAGGGAGAGACGTCATGACCCAGCCAACCACCGAGGCTGTCGGCGACGACATTCGCATCGAGCGCACGCACGGCCTCACCCACATCACGCTCACCCGGCCACGAGCCATCAACTCACTCACGACCCAGATGCTGGACGCGGTGCAGCAGGGCACTGCTGGGGCTGACCGGGTCGAGATCCGCGGTGAGGGGGAACGTGGGTTCTGTGCCGGGGCCGACGTGCGCCTGCTGCGGGAGATCGCCATGGACGACCCACATGCGGCGGGTGACTGGTTGGAGCACGAGTACGTGGTCGACGCAGCGGTTGCCGCTCTGCCCGGTGAGACCCACCTGCACGGGATCAGCATGGGCGGGGGACTGGGAATGTCCATCCGGCAGCACGTGAGTGCGCGGGACGACCTCGTCCTCGCCATGCCGGAGGTGGGTATCGGACTGTGGCCCGATGTCGGCATGACCTTCGAGCTGTCCCGCGCACCGCGTCTGGTCGGACGGCACCTGGCCATGACCGGAGCCAGCATCGACGCACCCTCCGCCCTGTGGGCCGGTCTGGTGGACGAGGTCGTCGACGCCCAGGAGCGTCCGGTGCAGGTCGACGCGTCAGCCAGCCAACTTGCCCGGGACTCGTCATGGATCCAGGAGTGCTACGACTGCGCCGACCCGCTGGAGGTCGTCTCCCGGTTGCAGCAGCACCCCGACCCACGGGCGCACGAGGCTGCGCAGCTCATCGCCACCCGGTGTCCTCTCTCGGTGGCCGTCGCCCTGGAAGCGGTGCTTCGGGCCGAGGAGGCCACCAGCCTGGCCCAGGTGCTCGCCACCGACACCGCACTGGGTCACGCCTTCACAGCCGATTCGGATTTCGCCGAGGGGGTTCGTGCCCAGCTCGTCGACAAGGATCGCACCCCGCACTGGAGCCATGCCAGCCTGGCTGACGTTCCGCGGCGTCGGGTCGAGCAGATGTTCGACGGAGTCTGAGCAGCGACACTGGAGCCCACCCATCCAGGGCCCACACATGAGGCCCTGATGCAGCCCTGGTGCCCACGGGTGAGATTGCTCTTCAGAACTCGTAGTCGACGACCACCGGGGCGTGGTCGGAGATCCGTTCCTCGTAGGAGGGGTCACGGTCAGTGCCAGCTGCGGTGGCCGAGTTGGCGAGATCGGGGGTCGCCAACTGGTAGTCGATGCGCCATCCGGCGTCATTGACGAAGGCCTTGCCCCGCCAGCTCCACCACGAGTAGGGGCCGTTCTCCTCGGGGTGGGCGGCACGCACGACGTCGACGAGGGTGCGTGGGGAGAGGATTGAGCTGAACCACTCGCGTTCCTGGGGAAGGAACCCCTCATTCCTCCGGTTGGACCGCCAGTTCTTGAGGTCGGCGTTCTCGTGGGCAATGTTGAAGTCCCCCATGACGAGGAACTGGCGACCCTCCTTGGCGGCGCGTCTACGGGTTGCCGTGAGATGACGGGCGAAACCGGCAAGGAAGCTTTCCTTGCGAGCCTGCTTGTCCACCGCGGCCTGGTCCTGAGGATCTGGGGTGGCACCCTTGGGCAGGTACAGACAGGCGAGTGTGACTGGAGTCTCGGAGAGGTCTACCTCGACGTAGCGACCCTCCTCGGCGAATGGGTGCAGGGCGCGGGGCAATCCCGCAGTCGTGCCATCGGTCTGCTGGGCGTCACCGTTGGGTGCCATGGTCACCAGGTCAGGACCCCAGGCGCGTACTGCAGCCGGCTCCTCGCGGGTGAGCAGCGCCACGCCATTGCGTCCGGCCCTGCCGCCCGGCTGCCAGGCGACGTGGTAGCCGGAGAAGATTCCTGCTGGCAGATCGGCTGGCCGGCATCGCACCTCCTGCAGGCCCAGGACGTCTGGGCTGCGGTGGGCGATCCACGACTCGAAACCTCGGCGTTGCGCGGCGCGAATCCCGTTGACGTTGAACGTTGCAATGCGCATGACATCCATTGTGCATGACTCGGTGCGGCTGCCCTGGTTTGGAGCTACCGCTGGCATCTGCTAGTGTTTCTGGTCGCTGGCTCACGTCAGCTTGGCAGGTTGCCCGAGCGGCCAAAGGGAGCGGTCTGTAAAACCGTCGGCATTGCCTACGATGGTTCGAATCCATCACCTGCCACTGAAACCCCTGGATCGAATGGGTCCAGGGGTTTCGTGTATCTGCGTCACCGGCGTCGGGGGCGACGTACGAGCGCCGGCTGCTCCTCACGCCGTCAGTGCTGCAGCGGCGATCTCCAGGGCCGAGGAGAATGAGGTCTCGCGTTGCGCGGCGCTCATGTCCGTCCCGTCCTTGGTGAGATGGTCGGAGACGGTGAGTACGGCCAGGGCCTCCTTGCCCTCGGCCATGGCGCAGCCGTAGAGGCCCGCAGCCTCCATCTCCACACCGAGGGTGCCCACCTTGATGAGCCCTTCGGTGATCTCTGGACGTGTCGTGTAGAAGAAGTCGGAGCTGAACACCGAACCGACGTGGGTGGTTGCGCCGCTGGCTCGCGAGGCGTCCACGGCGGCTCGCAGCATGTCGAAGGAGGCCGTCATGGACAGTGAGGCTCCGGGAACCGGCAGGCTCGCGCAGCCATTGTTGGTGTGTGCACTGGCCGCGACGACGACGTCGCGCACGTCGACGTCGGGGGAGAGACCGCCACAGGTCCCCACCCGACAGATGCGTTGGACGCCGTAGAACCGGTACAACTCGGTGGCGTAGATGCTCAGCGAGGCGATGCCCATCCCGGAAGCCATGACGCTCATCGGGGTGCCGTTCCACGTGCCCGTCCATGCCCCGATGCCGCGTACCTCGCTCACTAGGGTGGCGTCGGTGAGAAAGCCCTCGGCAATCCGTGCGGCACGACGGGGGTCGCCGGGCATGAGAACCAGCGGAGCGATGTCTCCGGGTTCCGCGGTGTTGTGTGGGGTGGCCATGTGATTTCCTTTCCTCCCACGATCTGTGGCATATTTGTCGCCACGAGCCTAGAGGACGTATCGCCGCGAGGGCGGTTGTCACGGCGCAAGGAGATGTCCGCGACATCTCGATTTGCAACGGGGCTGCACATCGTGTAGTTTTCTGGGTCGTTGCCCCTATAGCTCAGTAGGCAGAGCGTCTCCATGGTAAGGAGAAGGTCAGCAGTTCGATTCTGCTTGGGGGCTCTGGTGCTGCTCGACCCCATCACCCAATGGGTTCGGCCGAACCGGTGTCGGTCAGCACAATGGCGGGGTAGCTCAGGGGTAGAGCAAGCGGCTCATAATCGCTGTGTCGCGGGTTCGATTCCCGCCTCCGCTACCGAGCGTTCAGCTGTGCACCACACATCTGAACCATCTGGCAGCTCTCGACGCCTCGAAAGTAGGAATCATGGCCAAGAAGTCCGGCGATGTTCGCCCGAAGATCACGCTTGCCTGCACCGAGTGCAAGGAGCGTAACTACATCACCAAGAAGAACCGTCGCAACAATCCCGATCGCATGGAACTCGCAAAGTTCTGCCCGCGCTGCGGCAAGCACACCGCGCACCGCGAGACGCGCTGAGGACTTGTGAATCCCTTCCGCTGAAGCGGAGCTTCGATGGTGAGGTCACTCGAGTGGGGTGGCCTCACCTTTTTCATGCGTGTTCTCCCTCGGCGGTCCCTGCGGCCGGACTAGCCTCGACACCATGCCGATCAGCAAAGATCATGTCGGGAGGACATACCCGACGACCGATCCGTATCACGTCAGTGCTGCCAAGATCACCGAGTTCGCCACCGCCATCCGCGACGACAGTCCTGCCTACCAGGGCCCCGACCCAGTGGCACCACCCACCTTCGCCATGGTCATCGCCGCGCACGCCTGGCAGCGACTCTTCGACGATCCGGACCTGGGGCTGCGTCTGGATCACACCATCCACACCGAGCAGTCCTTCACCTGGCGACGCCCGCTGCACGCTGGTGACGAGATCACCGCAACCCTGACGATCACCTCGGTGCGAGTGCGTGGCAACACCGACATGATCGGCCTGGACGTCGTCCTCAGGGATGATGCTGACGAGCACGTCGCCACGGCGTCCAGTACCCTGTGGCACACTCGAGGAGGCCAGGATGACTGAGAACGTTGCACCTGTGGTGCCTCGCACCAGAATCCACGAGGGTGACGTCCTGGAACCGGTGCAGATCCCGGTGACCCGGGAAACCCTGGTGCGCTATGCCGGGGCATCCACCGATTTCAACCCGATCCACTGGTCGGATCGTGCCGCTCGGGCGGCCGGGATGGACGGCGTCATCGCCCACGGCATGTGGACGATGGGAGCTGCCCTCGGGGTGGTCGTCCACTGGGTCGCGGACCCCGGCCGGATCATCTCCCAGCGGGCCCGGTTCGTCCGGCCGGTCCTGGTCCCCGACACCGACGAGGGCACCCAGGTGATCGTCTCGGGACGGGTGACCAAGGCTGACGACCAGACGGCGACGCTGTCCCTGGACGTCACCCACGAGGGCCAGACCGTTCTGGGACGCGTCGAGATCGTCATCACTCAGGAGAACTCATGACCCAGCCATCCATCGACGTCATCGGCCCCTACGAGGACGACGACCCCACCGAGTCGTGCAGCACCGAGCACTTCAGCTCGTCGGTGACCCATGAGCAGGACCTGCACGACGGTCATGACGTGCCCCTGAAGGACCTCACGACACTACGCATCGGTGGACCGGCTCGTCGCCTCGTCATCGCCCGCACCGAGGAACAACTGGTTCAGACCGTGCGCGACTGTGACCATCGTGGCGAACCCTGTCTGATCCTGGGTGGGGGGTCCAACATCGTCATCGGTGACGACGGCTTCGACGGCACCGTGGTGCGGGTGGACACCAAGGGAATTGACGCCGAGGTCTCCGCCTGCGGTGGGGCGTTCGCCACCATTGCCGCTGGTGAGGTGTGGGACGAATTCGTCATGCACTGCATCGGGCAGGAATGGGTCGGACCCGAGGCGCTGTCCGGGATTCCCGGTCTGGTCGGCTCCACCCCGATCCAGAATGTCGGTGCCTATGGCGTCGAGGTGGGACAGTTCATCGCTCGGGTACGTACCTGGGACCGCAAGGAGGATGCCCAACGCACCTTCACCGCGGATCAGTGCGGGTTCGGCTACCGCTGGAGCCGTTTCAAGGAAGACCTGGGGCGCTATCTCGTCATCGACGTGTCCATGCAGTTCCTGCTCGGTTCGCTCTCGTTGCCCGTCGCCTATGCCCAGCTCGCCGAGCGTCTCGGGGTGGAGCCCGGCCAACGAGCCAACTCTCGCAAGGTGCGCGAGACCGTGCTCGCCATCCGCGGCAGCAAGGGCATGGTCCTCGATCCCGACGACCATGACACGTGGAGTGCCGGGTCATTCTTCACCAACCCGATCATCCCGCCCGACCAGGTGCCAGACGGGGCGCCGGCCTTTCCTCAACCCGATGGACGGGTGAAGACCTCGGCCGCCTGGCTCATCGACCATGCCGGATTCCATCGCGGTTTCGCCCTGACCCACGACGCTGCGGCCAGTCTGTCGACCAAGCACGTCCTGGCCCTCACCAACAGGTCCTCGGCCAGCAGCGACGACATCTGCGCCCTGGCGGGAGCAGTCATCGACGGCGTGCACGATCGTTACGGCATCACTCTGGTTCCCGAGCCGCGATTCGTCTCCTGCACTCCCGTACGCGGGGGCCTGGCATGAGGCCCCGACTCCCGCGTCCGCCTCGACTTCCCACCCAGAACTCCGAACTCTCACCTGACCGGTCAAGCCGTCCCACCTGGCAACCCGAACGTGGGGCACGGCACACAATGAGGGAAAATGACACCATGACCACCGATTTGACGCAGATGTCTTCCGAGGAACTCCAGGACGTCCTGGATGAGCAGCGCCGACTGCACACCGAGCTCGTCGCCCAGGAGCTCAACCTCAACATCACCCGGGGCAAGCCAGCCCCCGAGCAGCTCGACCTCAACCGGCACATGCTCGACATGGACGTGCCCACCAAATCCGCCGATGGCACCGATGTGCGAAACTACGGCGGCAACCGCGGTCTGGTCGACATCCGGCAGATCTTCGCCGAGCTGCTCAACGTCGATCTTGAGGACATCATCGCTGGCGACAACTCCAGCCTGGCCCTCATGCACGACTTCCTCACCTTCGCCATGCTGCACAAGCTGCCAGGGGCGAAGGGCCGATGGGCCGATCAGCAGATCAAGTTCATTGCCCCGGTTCCCGGCTACGATCGCCATTTCACGCTGTGCGAACATCTGGGTGTCGAGATGCTTCCCATCGAGCTGGGGGAGCATGGTCCCGACATGGACGAGGTGGAGAGGCTGGCCGCGGATCCGCAGGTCAAGGGCATGTGGGTCGTGCCGATGTACTCCAATCCCAACGGTGCCGTCTACGACGAGACAACCGTGCGTCGCCTCATGGAGATGCCGGCCGCTCCCGACTTCCGCATCTTGTGGGACAATGCCTACGGTCTGCACCACCTCACCGACAACGAGATCCAGCCGTTGCCGGTGCTCCGGATGGCTCAGGAGGCTGGCAACCCTGATCGCGTCCTGGAGTTCGCCTCGACCTCCAAGATCACCCACGCCGGTGACGGAATAGCCTTCCTGGCCTCGTCCAAGGGCAATCTCGAATTCTACCTGGCCCACGCCGGGGTGCGCAAGATCGGTCCGGACAAGGTCAACCAGATGCGCCATGCCGCGTACTTCAAGGACGCCGAGGGGGTGCGTTCCCTCATGCGACGTCATCGCGAACTCCTGGCCCCCAAGTTCCATCTGGTGGAGCGCACCCTCCGGGCACGTCTGGGGGGAACCGGAGTTGCCACATGGACCCAGCCGGAGGGTGGCTACTTCATCAACCTCACCGTCATGGACGGCACGGCCACTCGGGTCGTCGAGCTGGCGAAGGAAGCTGGAATTGCCCTCACCCCGGCTGGTTCCTCACATCCGCTGCACCAGGATCCACGGAACCGATTCATTCGACTCTCACCATCCTTCCCGAGCCAGGGAGAACTCTCCCAGGCGATGGACGGAGTGGCCACGTGTGTGCTTGTCGCGGCAGCCGAGAAGCTCCTGGGCAAGAACTGAGGGGCACCTGATCTGGGAGTGTGGGCGAGTTCGGCGACAGGCCCAATTCGACCTGTGGACCGTAAACCGCCTATACTTCCTGTGCTGACGGACGCGTTCGGCCGAACCGCCGTCGAAGGGCACTAGCTCAATTGGCAGAGCAGCGGTCTCCAAAACCGCAGGTTGGGGGTTCAAGTCCCTCGTGCCCTGCAAAGTGTCGAGATATTCTCGCAAGAGGTCGTGAAACACGTCACGGCCAGTATCCCGAACCGATAGGACCAGCGTGAGACACGAGCAGCGACCTGACGGAGACGAGGTGAACACCTCTCCCGAGTACGGGACTGACGCCCGGGGCGAAGATCTTGCCCATGCTGGTGAGGCACCGGGTGAGGATTACACGGTCGTCGACGATGAAGCTGAGGAGCTCACGAACGCCAGCGACGAGGTGGATTCCACCCCGGATCGTGGTGATCCCGAGGACATGGTCGTCGATGATCCCCAGCAGCTGAGTGAGGCCGAGGCGGTTGCCCGTCGGGCCCGCTCGAGCCGGCCGCAGCGGCGGGACGGGGCCAAGAGTTCTGCTGGCTCCGATTCGCCACGCCGAGGCGCTGCCAGGCGATCCGACCGTTCCGGCGCGGACTCCTCGAACGGGGCCAAGGATTTGAAGACTGCGCGGCGGTCTCGCACCTCCGCCAAGGGGACCGATGCCCCGCAGCGCACGATGACCACCGCTCCGGTGCGTCGCAAGAAGGCGCAGGCAGCCAAGAACGACGAGCACAAGCGCGCCAACCCGATCGAGTTCTGCAAGCAGTCCGTCGCGGAGCTCAAGAAGGTCAAGTGGCTCAGCAGTCAGGATCTGGGACAGTACTTCGTCGTCGTCCTGGTCTTCGTGCTGGTCGTCATTGCCTATGTCAGTGGCTTGGACGTCCTCTTCGGCTGGCTTCTGATTAAACTGTTTGGCCAGTGATCAACAGCAATGGAGAATTATCACGGTGAGTGACACCCCAAATGTTTCCGACTCCACTGCAGGCGATGACATCGAACTCAACCTCGATGCTCTGGCACCTGAGGAGTCCCATGACGACGACGTGGACCTCAATCTCGATGCCCTCGCTCCTGACAAGGATGACGAGCATACCGATGAGGCCCCGCTGAACCTCGACTTCGACGCCGACTCCAAGGAGGAGTCCAGCGAGGAGAAGCTCGGCGATTCCGACATCGTCCGCAACCTCGGTCTGGGCCAGGACGCCGATGACGAGCAGCAGGATTCCGCTGGTGAGGAGGAGCAGTCGGCGGACAATCAGGATGCCGTCGACGAGGCCGTGGCCAAGCTGCGCGATGACCTCGACATGAAGTTCGGCCAGTGGTACGTACTGCACACCTACTCCGGCATGGAGAACAAGGTGAAGCAGAATCTCGACGCCCGGGTGCAGAACTTCAACATGGAGGACTACATCTACGAGACGGTCGTCCCCACCGAAGAGGTGGTCGAGATCCGCAATGGAGCTCGCAAGACCATCACCCGCGTGTTCATGCCCGGCTACGTCTTGGTGCGGATGGACCTCACCGAGGAGTCGTGGGGCACCGTGCGACACACCCCGTCGGTGACCGGATTCGTCGGCAATGCCATGGATCCCATCCCGCTCACCCAGGACGAGGTCGTCAAGATGCTCACGCCATCGGTCATCGCCCAGGTGAACCATGACATGGCAGGCCAGGCACCCTCGCCCAAGGCCAAGCGCAAGGTTGAGGTTGCCGATTACGAGGTGGGCGAGTCGGTGCAGATCATCGAGGGTCCCTTTGCCGGCGTCCCGGCCGTCATCGACGAGATCAACGTCAACAGCCAGCGGGTCAAGGCGTCGGTGGAGATCCTGGGTCGGTCCACCCCGGTCGATCTGGAGTTCAACCAGATTCGCAAGGACTGATCGGCTGGCGCACTGCACCAGCTTCGGCAAGTTCATCCCGCTCCTGATGTGAAGTGAGGGTCCACCGCCGTTGAACTGGCGGTGGCGTCGTTCCCCTGCAGCCCAATTGGGTTCTGCAGGGGAATTTGCGTATCATGGGCCAGTGCGTCCTCGTTCGGATCGTTCGTCACGAGCCGAGCAGGCGGTTCGTCATGCCGCTGGACGCATCGGCCCCACCACTCCCGGTGTGGCCGACACTCCGTCACGAGAAGGACCCGATTACATGGCTCCCAAGAAGAAGGTGGCGTCTCTCGTCAAGATCGCCCTCAACGCTGGACAGGCAACTCCTGCTCCGCCAGTTGGTACGGCCCTGGGCCCCACCGGCGTCAACATCATGGAGTTCTGCAAGGCGTACAACGCGCAGACCGAGGGTCAGCGCGGCAACGTCGTCCCCGTTGAGATCACCATCTACGAGGACCGCTCGTTCACGTTCATCCTCAAGACCCCACCGGCTGCCGAGCTCATCAAGAAGGCTGCTGGGATCAAGAAGGGGACCGAGAACCCGCTGACCCACAAGGTGGGCAAGATCAGTCGCGACCAGGTTCGCGAGATCGCCAACACCAAGATGCCCGATCTCAACGCCAACAGCGTCGAGACCGCGATGAAGATCGTCGAGGGCACCGCTCGCTCGATGGGTGTGACGGTCGAGGGCTGATCCTTCGCACCTGCACCGTTTTCTCGAGATCAACTCAAGTGGAGGGGCCGCGCAGCCCACACCACTCCTGGTGAAAGGAACCAGACATGAAGCGCAGCAAGGCTTACCGGGCAGCCGCCGAGAAGCGAAACCCGGATCAGCTCTACAGCCCTGACGAGGCACTCCGCCTGGTCAAGGAGAACGCGTCGGCAAAGTTCGACGAGTCCATCGATGTCGCAGTCCGTCTCGGGGTCGACCCCAAGAAGGCCGACCAGATGGTTCGTGGCACTGTCAACCTCCCCAACGGCACTGGTAAGACGGCTCGGGTCCTCGTCTTCGCCACCGGTGAGAAGGCCGATGCAGCCCGCGAGGCGGGTGCCGATGAGGTCGGTGACGACGAGCTCATCGCCAAGGTCCAGGGCGGATACCTGGATTTCGACTCCGTCGTGGCAACCCCGGACATGATGGGCAAGGTCGGTCGTCTCGGCCGTGTCCTCGGTCCCCGTGGCCTCATGCCGAACCCCAAGACCGGCACCGTGACCATGGACGTCGCCAAGGCCGTCGCAGACATCAAGGGCGGCAAGATCGAGTTCCGTGTGGACCGGTACGCCAACCTGCACTTCCTCATCGGCAAGGCCTCCTTCGACGCCGACAAGCTGGTGGAGAACTACCGTGCCGCCCTCGACGAGATCCTGCGTCTCAAGCCGTCGGCCGCCAAGGGGCGTTACCTGCGCAAGATCGCCGTCTCCTCGACCATGGGGCCGAGCGTGCAGATCGATCCTGCCGACGTCAAGGTTGCCAACTGACGCCTCCACGTCCCTGACGTAGTTTGCGAACACATGAATGGCCGTGGCCCCTTTCGGGGCTGCGGCCATTGCGCATGGTGTGGGGTGAGGTGGTCCTGCGCCGGGGCCACTGCCACGACGTGGAGCAGGTGGCGACGTGTTGACAGATTTTGTTCCGATCGTGCCGTGGCCTATACTCAGACGAGCCGAAGACCGCTGGTCGAGTTTTTCGTCAATCACGATGTCGCGCGTCGACGTCGTGGCCCGCGTAGGTGAACGTATCAACTCCGGAGAGTTCAGATCGCTGGATTCGTGTCGAGTTGCCCCGTTGCGCCTGCGCCTCGGGGCTTTTTTCATGCCCGGGTGCCTGACGAATGCACTGCGACGGCCACGGTCGCGCGGCACCTGTGCGGCCCACCGGTCGCACGTCGTAGCAAACAGTGGGAGGAGACCCAATGGCTAGGCCAGACAAGGCAGCTGCGGTCGCCGAGCTGAAGGAGAAGTTCACTTCAGCACAGGCGACGGTGCTGACCGAGTACCGCGGTCTCTCGGTCGGTGAGCTGAAGGACCTTCGTCGCTCGCTCGGCAATGAGACCACCTATGCCGTTGTGAAGAACACCCTGACCCGTATCGCCGTGCACGAGGCTGGTATCGACGGACTCGACGAGCAACTCGTCGGCCCGACCGCCCTGGCCTTCATCAACGGCGACGTGGCTGATGCCGCCAAGGGTCTGAAGAACTTCGCAAAGGAAAACCCTCTCCTGGTGATCAAGGGTGGCGTCATGGATGGAAAGATCCTCGACGCCGACGCCGTCAAGAAGCTTGCCGATCTTGAGTCTCGCGAGGTTCTGCTCGCCAAGCTCGCCGGCGGCTTGAAGGCCAACCTGACGAAGGCCGCCGTGGTCTTCGACGCCCTGCCCTCCAAGGCCGCTCGTGGCCTGGGAGCCCTGCAGGAGAAGGCTCAGGCTGATCCCTCCGTGATTGGTGGAGCCGGAGAGGCTTCCAACCAGGAGACCGACACCAATACCCCTGAGGCGTCCGACGCCCAGGACAACACCAACGAGTGAAAGGACGCCCATCATGGCAAAGCTCAGCAACGAAGAGCTCCTTGACGCCTTCAAGGAGATGACCCTCATCGAGCTCTCCGAGTTCGTCAAGCAGTTCGAGGAGACCTTCGACGTCTCCGCCGCCGCTCCGGTGGCTGTCGCCGCTGCTGCCGGTGCCCCGGCTGCCGGTGGCGAGGCCGGTGCCGCCGAGGAGAAGGACGAGTTCGACGTCATTCTCGAGGCCGCCGGCGACAAGAAGATCCAGGTCATCAAGGAGGTTCGCTCCCTGACCAGCCTCGGCCTCAAGGACGCCAAGGACCTCGTCGAGTCCGCTCCCAAGCCGGTTCTCGAGAAGGCCAAGAAGGACGACGCCGAGAAGGCCAAGGAGGCCCTCGAGGCCGCCGGCGCCACCGTCACCCTCAAGTGACGAATCGGTTCGCCACCCCCCAGATTCATTCGGGTGTGGCGAGCCTCCAGCGTCGCGCTTGCGTGACCGCGTGAGTTGGGTCTGACCCCGATTCAGCAGTTCCAGCGGTGCTCACCTCATGGTGGGCACCGCTGTTGCATGCGCGGACACCGCTGTCGGGTGGCGATCTCGAGACGTTCGACCTGGCCAGGCCGGTGAATCCCAGTGGGGGATTCGGTCTGGTATTATGCGACGCATGACGACACAGATCTCGGTTCGGCTTCCTGATGAGATGGTCTCCTTCCTTGATCGCTGTGTGTCCGAGGGGCGCGTTGCCAGCCGTGCTGAGATCATCGCTGGAGCAGTGGAGCGTGAGATGCGTCGTGAAGCGGCGATGCGTGATGCAGCCATCCTCGCCGAGGTCGGACCCGCAGATGATTTGGATGATCTTGTGGCATGGTCGGTGGAGCACCCGGAGATGGGGTCATGATCATGCGTGAGATCTGTCTGGCTCGGATGGACAAGACTCGACCAGTTGTCGTCCTCACCCGTGAAGTGTCCCGTCAGGCAATGACCAAGGTCACCGTTGCTCCAGTCACGTCGACCATCAAGGGGCTGTGCAGCGAGGTACGCGTCGGCAAGGCCAACGGTCTTGACCATGAGTCCGCGATTGCCCTGGACAATGTGTTGACGATCCCGGTGGATCGGCTCGGCCGAAGCATTGGTTTCCTCACCCCGGATCAGGAGAAGGCTCTTGCCCGTGCCTTCGTCATGGCATATGACCTTGAGCTTCCAGTGGCCTGACGGTGAGGTTGGTCGGGGAATCACGGTGTTGCCCCTGCCATTGGACATGGTTTGGCCGATGGTTCTCGCGCGTCATGCTTGCGCTGGCCTGTGAGCATGGGGCAAAGTGTCATCCTGCCACAGTGCCGTTGCATGGCTTGTGTCCTGCCGCAGACAGTTGTATAGTTTTTCCTTGCACCATAGCCAGCGTTCTGCCCATATTTGACATGGGCGGTTCGTCATGCCCCAAAACGGTCGATCCCCCGACCGTTTTCCAGGAGTTCTCGGAAGGACCGCACATTGGCCGCCACGCGCACCGCGTCGAAGAACACCAACGTCATCTCTCCAGAGAGCGGGCGAATCTCGTTCGCGAAGATTCATGAGCCGCTCGAGGTCCCGAACCTGCTGGATCTGCAGGTTGAGTCATTCAACTGGCTCGTCGGCAACGAGATATGGCAATCGCACGTCGAGGAAGCCCTTGCCCAAGGGCGCACCGACATCAACACGAAGTCCGGGCTGGAGGAGATCTTCGAGGAGATCTCGCCCATCGAGGACTACTCGGAGACGATGTCGCTGTCGTTCCGCGACCACCGCTTCGAAGATCCCAAGCACACCCTCGACGAGTGCAAGGATCGCGACAGCACGTACTCCGCGCCGCTGTTCGTCACGGCCGAGTTCACCAACAACGAGACCGGCGAGATCAAGTCGCAGACCGTCTTCATCGGTGACTTCCCACTCATGACCCCCAAGGGCACCTTCATCATCGGCGGCACCGAGCGCGTCGTCGTTTCCCAGTTGGTGCGTTCCCCGGGCGTCTACTTCGAGCGCAACGCCGACAAGACGTCCGACAAGGACATCTACAGCTGCAAGGTGATTCCCTCGCGTGGCGCCTGGCTCGAGTTCGAGATCGACAAGCGTGACACGGTGGGCGTGCGTCTGGATCGCAAGCGCAAGCAAAACGTCACCATCTTCCTCAAGGCGCTGGGCTGGACCCCTGAGCGCATCCTCGAGGAGTTCGGTGAGTACGAGTCGATCCGTCAGACCCTGGAGAAGGACCACGGTGTCGACTCCCAGGACCAGGCGCTGCTCGACATCTACAAGAAGCTGCGTCCCGGCGAGCCGCCGTCGCGTGATGCCGCCCAGCAGCTGCTGGAGAACTACTACTTCAACTCCAAGCGTTACGACCTGGCCAAGGTGGGCCGCTACAAGGTCAACAAGAAGCTCGGCCTCTCCCTGCCGTTCGACCAGCAGGTGCTCACCATCGACGACATCGTCGCCGCCATCCACTACATCTGTGCCCTACACGAGGGCACCGAGACCCTGCCGCGCGAGGACCATGACGACATCGTCGTCGAGGCCGATGACATCGACCACTTCGGCAACCGTCGTCTGCGTACCGTCGGTGAGCTCATCCAGAACCAGTTGCGTACCGGTCTGGGACGGATGGAGCGCGTCGTGCGAGACCGCATGACCACCCAGGACATCGAGGCGATCACCCCGCAGACCCTCATCAACATCCGCCCGGTGACGGCTGCGATCAAGGAGTTCTTCGGCACCTCCCAGCTCTCGCAGTTCATGGACCAGAACAACCCGTTGGCCGAGATGACGCACCGCCGTCGCCTGTCGGCCCTGGGGCCCGGCGGTCTGTCCCGTGACCGCGCCGGCATGGAGGTGCGAGACGTCCACCCCTCGCACTACGGGCGCATGTGCCCGATCGAGACCCCTGAGGGCCCGAACATCGGCCTCATCGGTTCGCTGGCCTCCTTCGCCCGCGTCAATGCGTTCGGGTTCATCGAGACCCCGTACCGCCGCGTCATCGACGGAAAGGTGACCGACGTCGTCGACTACCTCACCGCCGATGAGGAGGACCGCTACATCATCGCCCAGGCCAACGCCTCGCTCACCGATGAGGGACACTTCGCCAACGACCGCGTCCTGGTGCGCAAGCGTCATGGTGAGGCCGACGAGGTGCCCAACGACGAGGTCGACTACATGGACGTCTCCCCGCGTCAGATGGTGTCGGTCGGTTCGGCCCTCATCCCGTTCCTCGAGCACGACGACGCCTCCCGTGCCCTCATGGGTGCCAACATGCAGCGTCAGGCAGTGCCGCTCATCCGTACCCAGGCTCCGCTGGTGGGTACCGGCATGGAGTACGACTGCGCGGTCGACGGCGGCGAGGTCACCTTGGCCGAGAAGCCCGGATCCGTGCTGTCGGTCTCTGCCGACCTCATCGACATCGCCTGTGACGACGGCACCTACCAGACCTACCGTCTGGACAAGTTCCGCCGCTCCAATGCCGGAACCTGCGTCAACCAGCGCCCGATCGTCAAGGCGGGGCAGCGCGTCGAGGTTGGCACCCCACTGGCCGACGGCCCGTCCACCGACAATGGCGAGTTGGCCCTGGGGCGCAACGTCCTGGCAGCCTTCATGCCGTGGCACGGCCTCAACTACGAGGACGCCATCATCATCTCCCAGCGGATCGTCTCCGACGACGTCCTCACCTCGATCCACATCGAGGAGCACGAGGTCGATGCCCGCGACACCAAGCTGGGTGCCGAGGAGATCACTCGCGACATTCCCAACGTCTCCGAGGACATGCTCGCCAATCTCGACGAGAACGGCATCGTGCGCATCGGTGCCCACGTCGGCACCGGCGACATCCTCGTCGGCAAGGTGACCCCCAAGGGCGAGACCGAACTCACCCCCGAGGAGCGTCTGCTGCGGGCCATCTTCGGTGAGAAGGCCCGTGAGGTGCGCGACACCTCCCTCAAGGTGCCGCACGGCGAGGAGGGCGTCGTCATCGGGGTACGCATCTTCGATGCCGAGAACGGTGATGACGAACTCGCCCCCGGCGTCAACCAGATGGTGCGCGTGTACGTCGCCCAGAAGCGCAAGGTGACGATCGGTGACAAGCTCGCCGGACGCCACGGCAACAAGGGTGTCATCTCCAAGGTGCTGCCCGTGGAGGACATGCCCTTCCTGGCCGACGGCACCCCGGTCGACATCATCCTCAACCCGTTGGGTGTGCCCTCGCGCATGAACGTCGGGCAGGTGCTCGAGATGCACCTGGGGTGGATCGCCCACTCCGGGTGGGACATCACCCAGACGGAGGGTGACTGGGCCGAACGGCTGCGTGAGGTCGGACTGGTGGACGTTCCCGCGGACTCCCGCCTGGCCACCCCGGTCTTCGACGGTGCCACCGAGGAGGAGATCCAGGGTCTGCTGGACAACGGACGCCCCAACCGGGACGGCGAGAAGCTCATCAGCTCCGAAGGCAAGACCCAGCTGTTCGACGGACGTACCGGCGAGCCGTTCCCCCAGGAGGTCGGCGTCGGCTACATGTACATGCTCAAGCTGCACCACCTCGTCGACGACAAGATTCACGCCCGTTCCACCGGTCCGTACTCCATGATCACCCAGCAGCCGTTGGGTGGTAAGGCCCAGTTCGGTGGTCAGCGCTTCGGTGAGATGGAGGTGTGGGCCATGGAGGCATACGGTGCCGCCTGGGCCCTGCAGGAACTGCTCACCATCAAGTCCGACGACGTGCCCGGACGTGTCAAGGTCTACGAGGCGATCGTCAAGGGCGAGAACATCCCCGAGCCGGGCATTCCCGAGTCGTTCAAGGTGCTCGTCAAGGAGATGAAGTCCCTGTGCCTGAACGTCGAGGTGCTCAACTCCGAGGGCCAGGAGATCGATCTCCGCGAGCCCGACGAGGACACCCGGTCGAACCTGGGAATCGATCTGTCGCGTCGTCCGGGTGCCGACAACGCGCTGGCGGACTGACGAGTTCATCAATCGGCAATTGCGACTGAAACGAAGGGGGTGACGTCAGGCCTGGACACCCTGACGTCACACGAACCCCAGTTGGGACTCCTCCTGGGCAGGGATGGAGCCAGCACCCACCGGCAGTGGGGGAAAGAGACACACCGTGCTGGACACGAACTACTACGACCGCCTCCAGATCGGCCTGGCGACCGCTGACCAGATTCGCCAGTGGAGCTACGGCGAGGTCAAGAAACCCGAGACCATCAACTACCGCACTCTCAAACCGGAGCGCGACGGACTGTTCTGCGAGAAGATCTTCGGGCCCACCAAGGACTGGGAGTGCTACTGCGGCAAGTACAAGCGCGTGCGCTTCAAGGGCATCATCTGTGAGCGCTGTGGCGTGGAGGTCACTCGCTCCAATGTGCGCCGTGAGCGCATGGGCCACATCGAGCTGGCCGCCCCGGTCACCCACATCTGGTACTTCAAGGGTGTGCCGTCGCGGCTGGGCTACCTGCTCGACATCGCCCCCAAGGACCTCGAGAAGGTCATCTACTTCGCGGCCTACATGATCACCTCGGTCGACGAGGAGGCCCGTCACCGCGACCTGCCGAGCCTCGAGGCGAAGGTACAGGCCGAGAAGACCCACATGGCCCAACGCCGCGACTCCGAGCTGGAGACTCGTCGAGCAAAGCTCGAGGAGGACCTAGCTCAGCTGGAGGCCGAGGGGGCCAAGGCCGACACCCGCCGCAAGGTCAAGGACGGTGCCGAGAAGGAGCTGCGTCAGATCGAGCATCGCGGTCAGCGTCAGATCGACCGTCTCGACGCCGTCTGGGAGCGGTTCAAGACCCTCAAGGTCCAGGATCTCGAGGGTGACGAGGTGCTCTACCGTGAGATGCGGTCGCGGTTCGGCAAGTACTTCGAGGGCTCCATGGGAGCCGAGGCCGTCAAGCGTCGGCTGGCCGACTTCGACCTGCAGGCCGAGTCGGAGAGCCTGCGTGAGACCATCAAGACCGGACGCGGCCAGAAGAAGACTCGTGCCCTCAAGCGTCTCAAGGTGGTGCAGGCCTTCCTCGATTCCGGCAACTCCCCGGCGGGCATGGTGCTGGACTGCGTGCCGGTGATCCCGCCGGACCTGCGTCCGATGGTCCAGCTGGACGGTGGCCGATTCGCCACCTCCGACCTCAACGACCTCTACCGTCGCGTCATCAATCGCAACAACCGTCTCAAGCGGCTGCTTGACCTCGGGGCCCCTGAGATCATCGTCAACAACGAGAAGCGCATGCTCCAGGAGGCCGTGGACTCGCTGTTCGACAACGGTCGCCGTGGGCGTCCGGTCTCCGGGCCGGGCAACCGTCCGCTGAAGTCGCTGTCCGACATGCTCAAGGGCAAGCAGGGCCGGTTCCGTCAGAACCTGCTCGGCAAGCGCGTCGACTACTCCGGCCGTTCGGTCATCGTCGTCGGCCCGCAGCTCAAGATGCACCAGTGTGGTCTGCCCAAGACGATGGCCTTGGAGCTGTTCAAACCGTTCGTCATGAAGCGTCTGGCAGACCTCGAGCACGCCCAGAACGTCAAGTCCGCCAAGCGGATGGTCGAGCGTCAGCGCCCGGTGGTGTGGGACGTCCTCGAAGAGGTCATCAAGGAGCACCCGGTACTGCTCAACCGGGCACCAACGCTGCACCGTCTGGGTATCCAGGCCTTCGAGCCGCTGCTCATCGAGGGCAAGGCCATCCAGCTGCACCCGCTGGTCTGCTCGGCCTTCAACGCCGACTTCGACGGCGACCAGATGGCCGTCCACCTGCCGTTGAGTGCCGAGGCCCAGGCCGAGGCTCGGGTGCTCATGCTCTCGACCAACAACATCCTCAAGCCGGCTGACGGCCGACCGGTCGCCCTGCCCAGCCACGAGATGATCATTGGTGCCTACTACCTGACGATGGCCCTGGACGGCCGCAAGGGGGAGGGGCGAGTCTTCACCTCGCTGTCCGAGGCGATCATGGCCCACGATCTCGGTGAACTCGAGGTGGGGGCCAAGATCAAGATGCGCTTCCACGACATGGTTCCGCCGGTGGGCAAGGAGCTGCGCCCGGACGGCTCCATCCTGCTCGACACCACCTTGGGTCAGGCGATCTTCAACGAGGTGCTGCCCAAGGACTACCCCTACGTCGACTATCTCGTCGGCAAGAAGCAGATCGGCAAGATCGTCAACGACCTCTCCGAGCGGATGACCCAGCTCGAGGTGGCCCACATCCTCGACAACCTCAAGGACATCGGCTACGACTGGGGCTCGCTGTCCGGTGTGACCGTGTCCATCGGTGACGTGCAGACCCCGCCGACCAAGCCGCAGATCCTGGCAGGTTACGAGAAGCGGGCTGCCAAGGTCGACAAGGAGTACGAGCGTGGTGCCGTCACAGAGGAGGAACGGCGTCAGGACCTCATCCAGATCTGGACGGAGGCCACTGCCGAGCTCACCGAGGCGATGGAGGCCAACTTCACCCGCACCAACCCCATCTACATGATGGTGCACTCCGGTGCCCGTGGAAACATGACCCAGATGCGTCAGATCGCCGCCATGCGTGGTCTGGTGGCCGACACCAAGGGCGACATCATTCCCCGACCCATCAAGTCGAACTTCCGTGAGGGCCTCACGGTGCTGGAGTACTTCATCTCCACCCACGGTGGCCGAAAGGGTCAGGCCGACACCGCTCTGCGTACCGCGGACTCCGGTTACCTCACCCGTCGTCTGGTTGACGTCTCCCAGGACGTCATCGTGCGTGACGACGACTGTGGCACCACCCGCGGGATGCCCAAGACGATTGCCGTCGACGACGGTTCGGGCAATCTCGTGCCTGCCGATGGCCTGGAGACAGCGGTCTACGCGCGGTGCCTGGCAGCCGACGCCGTCGACGCCAATGGCAATGTCGTCCTGGAGGCCAACTCCGACCTGGGCGATGAGCAGATTCGCAGACTCATCGCCGCTGGCATCACCCAGATCAAGGTGCGTTCGGTGCTCACCTGCGCCGCTCCGGAGGGGTGCTGCGCCAGGTGCTACGGCCGGTCGTTGTCCACCGGCAAGCTGGTCGACGTCGGCGAGGCCGTGGGCATCATCGCCGCCCAGTCGATTGGTGAGCCCGGTACCCAGCTGACGATGCGTACCTTCCACACCGGTGGTGTGGCCGGTGACGACATCACCCAGGGTCTGCCTCGTGTCGTCGAGCTCTTCGAGGCCCGTTCCCCCAAGGGCAAGGCGCCGATCGCCGAGGCCTCCGGTGTCGTTCGCCTGGAGGAGTCCGACTCCCGTCGCAAACTCATCCTCGTGCGTGACGACGGTGAGGAGGACGTGGAGTACACCCTGCCACGTCGCGCACGCCTGGAGTTCGACTTCGGTGGCCGGCATGTCGTCATTCGCGATGGTGCACGGGTGGAGGCTGGACAGCAGCTCACCGCCGGTACCCTCGACCCCCACGACGTGCTGCGCGTCATGGGTGTGCGCAAGGTGCAAGAGCATCTGGTCGGTGAGGTCCAGAAGGTGTACGCCACCCAGGGCGCCCCGATCCACGAGAAGCACATCGAGATCGTCATTCGTCAGATGCTGCGCCGTATCACGGTGATCGACTCCGGCGACACGACGATGATGCCCGGTGAGCTGGCGGACCGTCCGCTCTACGAGGCTGCCAACCGTACCGCCGTCGCCGAGGGCGGTCGTCCCGCCGAGGGCCGCCCGGTGCTCATGGGTATCACCAAGGCATCCCTGGCCACCGAGTCGTGGCTGTCGGCCGCGTCCTTCCAGGAGACGACGAAGGTGCTCACCGATGCCGCGATCAACGGCAAGACCGACACCCTCGTCGGCCTCAAGGAGAACGTCATCCTCGGTAAGCTCATCCCGGCCGGTACTGGTCTGGAGCGCTACCGCAACATGCGTGTGGAGCCGACGGCCGAGGCCAAGGCAGCGGCGTTCACCATGAACTACGACCCGTTCGACTACGATTTCGGATCCGGCTCAGGGGCCTCGGTGGCCCTGGACGATCTCGATTTCGGAGACCTCGGTTGATGAGTTCGGTCGAGCACCGTGTGTGAACGCCACGACACGCGGTGAGATGCAGCGAGGCGGTTGCCGGCGGAGCCCGGTGGCCGCCTCGTCGTCTTGCTGGGGCACGTCTGCTTTGGCCTGACGGTGCCACGGTGATAGCCTTGATCATCGTGTCCGGTATCTCCGGACGCTTGTGCGTGCCTTGGCAGGACGGTACGACCTCTCGAGTTGCTGCGAGCATGGTCCGTCTGTGCGGAGTTCGCACGGCACCCCTTCCACTCAGAGCGCGGGACAGCGGTGGCCCAGCGCCGAGTGCCACGGGTGCACAGCCAGGGATTCTTAACCACAGACACGGAAAGAGAAACCAAGCCGGTGCCAACAATTCAGCAATTGGTCCGCAAGGGCCGTACTGACAAGATCAGCAAGAACAAGACCCCTGCCCTCAAGGGATCCCCGCAGCGTCGTGGCGTGTGCACCCGTGTGTACACCACCACCCCGAAGAAGCCGAACTCGGCCCTCCGCAAGGTCGCCCGTGTTCGCCTGTCGTCGGGTATCGAGGTCACGGCCTACATTCCCGGAATTGGCCACAACCTCCAGGAGCACTCGATGGTGCTCGTGCGCGGCGGTCGTGTGAAGGACCTCCCGGGTGTGCGCTACAAGATCGTCCGCGGGTCCCTCGATACGCAGGGTGTCAAGGGCCGCAAGCAGGCTCGCAGCCGCTACGGCGCCAAGAAGGAGAAGTGACATGCCTCGTAAAGGAGCCATTCCCAAGCGTCCAGTGATGGTCGACCCGGTCTACGGGTCCCCGCTGGTCTCCCAGCTCGTCAGCAAGATCCTGCTCGACGGCAAGAAGACCGTCGCCCAGGACATCGTCTACACCGCCCTCGAGGGGTGCCGTGCCAAGACGAACACCGATCCGGTGCAGACCCTCAAGCGTGCGCTCGACAACATCAAACCCTCCCTGGAGGTCAAGTCGCGTCGCGTCGGTGGCGCCACCTATCAGGTCCCGGTGGAGGTCAAGCCTGCTCGTCAGACCACTCTGGCGTTGCGCTGGCTGGTGACCTTCTCCCGTGAGCGTCGTGAGAAGACCATGTCCGAGCGTCTCATGAACGAGATCCTGGATGCCTCCAACGGTCTGGGAGCCTCGGTGAAGCGTCGCGAGGACACCCACAAGATGGCCGAGGCCAACCGCGCCTTCGCCCACTACCGCTGGTGATGAACGAGCCCCCTCGCCATTGATGTGAGGGGGCACCTTCATGTTCTCAGCCCGAACCCCGGTGATTTGGTTCACCTGCGGTTCACCTACGACGAGCATCATTCCGCATAGACCACGCACCCACAGATTCGAGGTTGACAACAGTGGCCAATACAGACCTCAGGAACGTCCGCAACATTGGCATCATGGCGCACATCGATGCCGGTAAGACCACCACGACCGAGCGCATCCTGTACTACACCGGCAAGTCCTACAAGATTGGTGAGACCCACGAGGGCAACGCCACCATGGACTGGATGGAGCAGGAGCAGGAGCGTGGTATCACCATCACGTCGGCTGCCACCACCACCTTCTGGCACGACACCCAGATCAACATCATCGACACCCCTGGACACGTGGACTTCACCGTCGAGGTGGAGCGTTCCCTGCGTGTGCTCGACGGTGCTGTCGCCGTCTTCGACGGTGTGGCCGGTGTCGAGCCGCAGTCGATGACCGTGTGGCGTCAGGCCGCCAAGTACGGTGTGCCGCGCATCTGCTACATCAACAAGATGGACCGCACCGGTGCGGACTTCGACCACGCCGTGCAGACCATCAAGGATCGTCTGCACGCCATCCCGGTGCTCCTGCAGCTGCCGGTGGGTGCCGAGGACAAGTTCGAGGGCGTCATCGACCTCATCGAGATGAACGCCAAACTGTGGCGTGGTGAGACCGAGCTCGGTGCCCACTACACCACCGAGGAGATCCCGGCCGAGCTCAAGGACGAAGCCGAGGCCGCTCACGCCGAGATGCTCGAGACCATCGCCGAGAACGACGAGGAGTTCATGGAGGCCTACCTCGAGGACGCCGACTCGGTGACCGTCGAGCAGGTCAAGGCCGCCGTGCGTCGTGGCGTGCTTGCCAACGCCTTCACCGCCGTGACCTGTGGCACCTCCTTCAAGAACAAGGGTGTGCAGCCGCTGCTCGACGCCATCGTCGACTACCTGCCCTCCCCGCTGGACGTGCCGGCCATCACCGGCTACAAGCCTGGTGACGAGTCCGTCGAGCTCGAGCGTCATCCCAGCGACGACGAGCCCCTGTCGGTGCTGGCCTTCAAGGTGGCCTCCGACCCGCACCTGGGCAAGCTCACCTTCGTGCGTGTGTACTCCGGCGTCCTCAAGGCTGGTGGACAGGTGCTCAACGCCACCAAGGGCAAGAAGGAGCGCATCGGAAAGATCTACCTCATGCACGCCAACAAGCGCGAGGAGATCTCCGAGATCGGCGCCGGCATGATCTGCGCCGTCATGGGCCTCAAGGACACCACCACGGGTGAGACGCTGTGCGACTCGTCCAACCCCATCACCCTGGAGTCCATGACCTTCCCGGCTCCGGTGATCGAGCAGGCCATCGAGCCCAAGTCGAAGGCCGACCAGGAGAAGCTCTCCAACGCCATCCAGCGCCTGGTGGAGGAGGACCCGACCTTCCGCGTCCACACCGACGAGGAGACCGGCCAGACCATCGTCGCCGGCATGGGCGAGCTGCACCTGGACGTCTTCATCGACCGTATGAAGCGTGAGTTCCACGTCGAGGCCAACATCGGCAAGCCGCAGGTGGCATACCGTGAGACGCTGCGCAAGCCGGTGGAGAAGTTCGAGTACACCCACAAGAAGCAGACGGGTGGTTCCGGTCAGTTCGGTCGCGTCATCATCGCCATCGAGCCGCAGGAGCCCGGCTTCGGCTACGAGTTCGTCAACGCCGTCACCGGTGGCCGCATCCCCAAGGAGTACATCCCCTCGGTTGACGCGGGTATCCAGGAGTCCATGCGCTTCGGTGTGCTGGCCGGATTCCCGGTCGAGGACATCAAGGTCACCCTGCTCGACGGTGCCTACCACGAGGTCGACTCCTCCGAGATGGCCTTCAAGATCGCCGGGTCGATGGCCTTCAAGGAGGCTGCTCGCAAGGCCAACCCCGGTCTGCTCGAGCCACTCATGGCCGTGGAGGTGACCACACCGGAGGACTACCTCGGTACCGTCATCGGCGACCTCAACTCGCGTCGCGGTCAGGTGCAGGAGATGGTCGAGGCTCACGGCAACAAGGTCGTGCGTGCCCTCGTTCCGCTCTCGGAGATGTTCGGCTACGTGGGCGACCTGCGTTCCAAGACCTCTGGACAGGCCTCGTACTCCATGGAGTTCGACTCCTACGGTGAGTGCCCGACCAACGTCGCCGAGGAGATCATTGCCAAGACCAACGGTGGCAAGTGATCTGCTGCGGTTGAGACCACTGGACAGTGGACAGGACGGCATCTTCCCGATCCGGGTGGGTGCCGTCCTGTTGTCATCGGCAGGGCACCGAGCGGTGCACCAGTGATCGGTGTCGACCGACGAGCGGTGTCACCGTGCGTGACGCTGTTATTCCAGTCATCATTTGATAACGTTGTGAGGCCAGCGTTTGACTACAGGCGTCTGACGCACAACAATTGGACAGAGTTCCCTGACCTCTGGTCGGGGGCCCGTCCTACAAGTCCGTGGGATCCGCCCACGGATTCACACACAGACGCGCCCCGCGCACAGCGGGCGACATCCCAGAAGGAGCCCCAGTGGCAAAGGCCAAGTTCGAGCGGACCAAGCCGCACTGCAACATCGGTACCATCGGACACATCGACCACGGCAAGACGACCCTCACCGCGGCGATCTCCAAGGTGCTGCACGAAAAGTACCCGGACCTCAATGAGGCATCGCCTTTCGACATGATCGACAAGGCCCCTGAGGAGCGCCAGCGCGGTATCACCATCTCGATCGCTCACATCGAGTACCAGACCGAGAAGCGTCACTACGCTCACGTCGACTGCCCCGGTCACGCTGACTACGTGAAGAACATGATCACCGGTGCTGCCCAGATGGATGGCGCCATTCTCGTGGTTGCCGCCACCGACGGCCCGATGCCCCAGACCCACGAGCACGTGCTGCTCGCCCGTCAGGTTGGCGTGCCGGCCATCGTCGTCGCCCTCAACAAGTGCGACATGGTTGACGACGAGGAGCTCATCGAGCTCGTCGAGATGGAGGTGCGTGAGCTCCTCTCCGCCCAGGACTTCGACGGCGACAACTGCCCGGTCGTCCGCATCTCCGCCTACCAGGCCCTGCAGGGTGACGAGAAGTGGACCCAGTCCATTCTCGACCTCATGGATGCCGTTGACGAGTACGTCCCGCAGCCGGATCGTGACCTCGACAAGCCGTTCCTCATGCCTGTTGAGGACGTCTTCACCATCACCGGCCGTGGCACCGTGGTGACCGGCCGTGTCGAGCGCGGCATCGTCCACACCTCTGACGAGGTCGAGATCGTCGGTATCCACGACGCCACCCAGAAGACCACCGTCACCGGTGTCGAGATGTTCCGCAAGATCCTCGACGAGGGCCAGGCTGGCGACAACATCGGCGTGCTGCTGCGTGGTACCAAGAAGGAGGACGTCGTCCGTGGCATGGTGCTCTGCAAGCCCGGCTCGACCACTCCGCACACCGACTTCGAGGGCCAGGTCTACGTTCTGAAGAAGGATGAGGGTGGCCGTCACAAGCCGTTCTTCTCCAACTACAGCCCGCAGTTCTACTTCCGCACCACCGACGTCACCGGCAACATCGAGCTGCCGGAGGGCACCGAGATGGTCATGCCTGGCGACAACACCACCATGTCCGTCCACCTGATTCACCCGGTGGCCATGGAGGAGCAGCTGAAGTTCGCCATCCGTGAGGGTGGTCGTACCGTCGGCGCCGGTCGCGTGACCAAGATCCTCAAGTGAGCTGACTCACTGATCTGAATCAAGGGCGCGGTGATCTCACCTTGTGTGGGCACCGCGCCCTTGCCATACCCGGACACGAACGGAGCCTTCGTGGCAGGTGACTCGCGGTGCGGATGAGAGTCTTCCCCGTGGCACCGCTGTCTGGCGTAAGTCGCTTGGTGATGGAGGCCGCATCCTCCCCATCCGGGCCCCATCACGGACGGCCGCTGCCAGGCCACGATCCCTCAAAGGGCTGCTGTGTGATGGCGGTCGGGATCGGATCGGTGGGGGAGCGTGGGCAGGAAGGAATCCAGCCTGGCGATGGGCGGTGCCGCTACCTGGGGGTGCGCGCTACTGGGGTGGTACTACTACCGGCGATTGAGAGCGTCGTCAGCGTTCGCGCATGGTGTGGGGAATGGCGGCAGCAATCCTGTCTATCGGCGGATTGCCGGTGATGCCCAGCACGTCGCGCCACACCGGGACGAATTCGTCATGGTAGTTGTGGCCATGGCCACCAGGCGTGGAGACCGAGGCCGCCATGTCGGCGGTCACCTGCCAGAAAGTGGACCACGGAGTCCACGAGAGGTAGGGGTTGACGTCCTCCCCGGCCTTCTCGCGGATCCAGTCAGGTTCCCGGGTGATGAGTTGAGGTTGCCACCACACGATGGGGTCCGAGGCGTGTTGCAGGAAGGCAATGCGTGACCCCTCCCACCTGGGGAAGTCGACGCCCCAGTGATCGTGATGCAGTTCGCCGGGGGTGGTGGCGAAGCGGAATGTCTCACCATTGTCGATGACTGGGGCGATCTCTGGACTGCCTGCTCGACGCGATTGGGTGAGACTGTTCCACAGGGGAGTGAATCCGGGGGTGCCGGCCCACACCGCACCATCGACCTTCCTGGCCATGTCCTGCGCCGAGGCGAAGGCGGACTGGCCTCCGTAAGCTCCCAACGACACCCCGGACACGTAGAGCTTGGGACGGTGATGGGGATCCAGGCTGCTCCAGTAGTCGTGGATGACGTCAAAGAGAACCCGTGAGCCTTCCTTGGGGGAGTCACGGTCCAGCAGGAAGGCCCCCACCGAACCCAGGTAGCTGTACTGCATGGATGCCGTGGCGCAGTCGCCATTGGTGAGGTATTCCACTGCGGCCACCGACCATTCCTCGAGCCACCCCGAGCCGGTCCCGAACTGGACGACGAGTACCTTGCGGTCGAAGGCCTTGGTGCGCAGCAGTTCGGCGAGTACCCCGTTGGCCTCCTGCTCGAACGTGCGTTTCGAGGAGAAGCCGGCGTAGACCCTGATGGGGGTCAGGGCTGGTTTGCCGGTGACGGCGTTGATGTCGACGGCCGAGGGACCGTTGGTGATGACGTCCTGGCCCTGGCGTCCCAAGGTGTCCCACGATTCCATGGAGTCCGGGCTGCCGGAACGTAGCGGAGAGCTCGGCTGGATGCGTCCGGGAGCGGTCGTCTTGTTGAGTTCGGCAGTCTGATGTGCCACGGCGTTGGCCGCCACTCGCACCACGACACTGTTGGACGCCCACAGCAGCAGGCTGACGACCAGAACGACGACGATGGTGGCGACGACTGGCTGGGTCACGACCTTGTGGACGCCGTAGTACAGCTTGCGCACACCACGGACGATGAGCCTGATGAGCAGCAGCAGGGCGGTGAACAGCAGAATTCCGGCGGGGACCCCGACCGTCTGGACGAACCACACATCGCGACGCAGACCCACGGTGTTGGCAACCCTGGTCTGCTGCTTGACGCTCCACAGCCACATCCAGACGCTGATGAGGATGATGAGGCCAGCCCCGGTCCATTTGAGGCGGCGGACTGCCCCGGGTGAGGCCGAGATCCTGAGCACGATGGCATCTGCGAACCAGCGAGCCATGGTGCCGATGAGTGATCCGATGCCGTAGAACAGCAGCGTGGACAAGGAGACGCTCACCGCGAGCATCCACCAGGTGCGCGGCACCAAGCTGGGTGTCAGGGCGGTCCACAGACCAAAGAGGGCGAACAGGAGCCCCATGGGGGAGCTGTGCGGCAGGATGCGGTGGGCATGCTGGCGAACTCTCACCGCCCAGTGTGGTGGTTGCCTGCTCACGGAGCCGTTGCGGGCCTTCTCGCCCACGGCCGACTCACCAGACGCGCGGGAAGTGTGCTGAGTCACGACCACCTCGCCTAGCGTCCGACACGCCTTGAACTGTGCGATGGCCCCGGCCTCAGGGAGAGGTCGGGGCCGACCTGATTACCTAGGTACAGTAATGCAGCAGCGATCGTGATGCCAGTTCCTGGCCGCCGAGGGATCAGACCCCCGTCCTCGGCAGTGCGAGGCCAGTGGAGCGGGAATCGGTGCTGGAAATCTGGTGTGTGCCGTTGGTGTCCTGCTGCCCTGACGCAGCGGGAGTCGCCGAGGCGTCACCAGTTCCCCTGCCACCATGATCAACACTGCTCTGGTCACCGGCCATCTGCCAGGTCTCACCGGTGGTGGTGAGGAACCAGTTGCGGTCGAAGAACGTGGTGGGGTCGATCTTGCCGTCCCTGCTGGCGTGGTCGATGAGTTCCTGACGGATCTCGACGAGCCCGTCCCAGGCCACGGGAGCCTTGCTGACGTGTGGGTAACCACCGCCACCGTTCATCCGATAGTTGTTGATGGCCATGATGAACTTCTGGTCGTCGTTGACCGGCTTGCCCTGCCAGCTCAGCCCCAGCACGCGCTGGCCTACCGGCTTGGAGATGTCGATGGAGTACTTCACACCGGTGACGGCGTCGTAGTTGTAGTCCCAGATGGTCTTGCCGTCGATGGTGGCCTGGGTGTGACCACCCTCGGAGGCCGGGGCCGGGTTGATCTTCTCCCCGGGTTTGGTCTGCACGAAGTAGCGGGCCGAATACTCCAGGTAGTCGCGCAGCTGGGCACCGGTGATCTCCACGGCGGCGAGGGTGTTGTCGAAGACGTACAGCCCGGCGATGTCCTTGATCTTCACGTCGCCCTTGGGGAACAGGGCGGTGCGCGAGAATGGCGACACCTGGGCGATCACCGGGGTGTCGGCGTACTTGGTCTTCTTGAGGGCGTTGGAGACGGTGTCGGCCTCCACGGATCCGATGAAGTCCAGGATGGGGGTGTCCTCGACCATGGACCTCTTCGCCGACATCTCCTCGGTCGATGTTGCGACGACCGAGTTCACGTACCTGATGGTCCTCTCGTGGGCGGCTCGCAGTTGCGGGTTGTCGGCGAGCTCTGAGTCCTCGGCAACGTCACGGGTGTAGCGCTGGGTGGCCCAGGTGGAGATCGAGCCGTAGTCGATGCCGACCTTGTCGCCAGAGAAGCTCAGCGGGATCTGCACATCGGAGACGGAGCGTGCCCAGTAATCGGGCTGCGAGATGAGCACCTTGTGCCCCGAGGCGCCGTCCACGACGGTCGAGACGTCGTCTCGGTGGGTGTGCCCGGAGATGACGAGGTCGACACCCTTGGCCTTGGTGGCCACCGAGGTGGCCATGTTCTCGTCAAGCCCCTTGTAGATCGGGGTGACGTTCTCCTCGTCCAGGCCACCGTGTACCAGGGTGACGACGACATCGGCCCCTTGCCTGCGCAGCTGACCGGCGTACTTGTCGGCGGCGGCAACCGGGTCGGTGAGGTCGACGCGGCCCTTGAGCACGGAGCGGTCCCACACGGCCGAGCCAGGCGTGGTGACGCCCACGATGCCAACCTTGACGTCGTGGCCGCCAACATTCTTGGTCACCATGGTCGTGGGCTGGCGCAGGGGCTCACCCGTCTTGACGTCGATGACATTGGCCCCCAGCAGTGGGGCGTCGAGACTCTTGGCGAAGTTGTTCTGGACGTCCACGCCGTAGTTGAACTCGTGGTTACCAGTGTTGGTGGCGTCGTAGCCGATGAGGTTGAAGGCTCGGGCCATCGGATTGGTGGAGTCGCCCAGTCGTTCCGGCTCCTGGGAAGCCAGATATGTCAGTGGCGTTCCCTGGATGGTGTCCCCATTGTCGACGGTGACGACCGAGTCGGCGCCGCGGTCCTGACGCGTCTGCTTGATGATCGTGGCGGCACGGGTGAGTCCGAGCGGGGCTGAGTTGCGCCCGGTGGTGTCGGGGCTGAACTCGGCGTCCTGGAAGTAGTCCCAGTTGTAGACGTGCCCGTGGACGTCGGTCGTGGACAGGACGGTCAGGGTGCTGGTGGTGTGTGCCGCATGGGCGACGGCGGTGAGCCCAGCAGACGTCAGCGTCACGGCTGCAGCAGCTACCACGGCTGCTGCGCGGGGGAAACGCATGGCAGATCTCCTCAAGGGGTGGATGGGGATGGTTCAGTACTAGCTCATCATTGCTGGTCATGGTGTCGTCCGGGTGAAGATCGGGTGATCATGGTGGGAAGAATTGTTCTGTCGAGCAGGACCTCACTGAGACCGATGTGCCTGATCCTCGTGTCCAGAGCAGGCCCATCGAACTCGCGCCGGACGACCGCGTCGGAACGGTGGCCTCAGCCCTTGCGTTTCTGCAGCTGTGCCCATTCGTCGCGCAGGCCGACGGTCTGATGGAACAGCTTGGCGGTCTCGGTGTCGGACACGAAGTACCCCAGCCGCTCGAACTGGATGCTCTCACCGGGTTCGATCCGGGCCAGGGTCGGTTCCAGTTTGCACTCGGTGAGCACCTCGCGGGACTGGGGATTGAGGTCGTCAAGAGCTTCGCCGGTGCGCTCCCCGGGAATCTCGGCGGTGAACAGCCGGTCGTACATGCACACGGTCGCATCGACGGCATGCTGGGCGCTGACCCAGTGCATCGTCGACTTCACCTTGCGGCCGTCCGGTGCATTGCCGCCGCGGGAGTCGGGGTCGTAGGAGGCGTGCACCTCGACGACATTGCCCTGCTCGTTCTTGACGACGTCGGTGGCGGTGACCAGGTAGGCGCCGCGCAGTCGCACCTCCCGGCCAGGCGACAACCGGAAGTACTTGCGTGGCGGGTCCTCCCGGAAGTCGTCCTGCTCGATCCACAGGGTTCCGGTGAACGGAACCTTGCGGGTGCCAGCCTGCTCGTCACCGGGATTGTTGGGCAGCTCGAACCAGTCGACGACCGGGTTGCCGTCCGCGTCGGTGGGCCAGCCGTCGAGGACGAGCCTGAGGGGATGGAGCACGGCCATGCGACGGTTCGCGGACTCGTTGAGGTCGCGGCGTACGAACGACTCGAACTCCTCGATGGCCTTCGTGGAGTTGTTGCGCGTGGTGCCGACGGCCTCGCAGAAGGCACGAATGGCCGAGGCCGGGTAGCCACGTCGACGCATTCCGCGCAGGGTTGGCATGCGGGGGTCGTCCCAGCCATCCACGACGCCGTCCTCGACGAGCTTGCGCAGCCGGCGCTTGGAGGTGATGGTGTGGGTGAGCTCCAGCCGGGCGAACTCGCGCTGTTTGGGGGCCGGGGCGGGCAACGGCAGTTGGTCGAGGAACCACTCGTAGAGCGGACGATGGGAGTTGAACTCCAGGGAGCACAGGGAGTGGGTCACGCCCTCGATGGCATCGGACTGGCCGTGCGCCCAGTCGTAGGTGGGGTAGATGCACCAGGAGTCACCGGTGGCATGGTGGCTCATGTGACGGATGCGATACATCACCGGATCGCGCAGCCACATGTTCTCGTTCTGCATGTCGATCCGGGCACGCAGGCATCGGGAACCATCCGGGAACTCCCCCTCACGCATCCTGGCCAGCAGGTCCAGGGACTCCTCGGCCGGACGATCCCGGAACGGGCTCTCGACGCCAGGCTTGCCGAATCCGCCGCGCTGCGCCGAGATCGTCTCAGGATCCTGGTCGTCGACGTAGGCCTTGCCCTCCTTGATGAGCAAGCGTGCCCATTCGTAGAGCTGCTCGAAGTAGTCGGAGGCATGGACGATCCTGCCGGGGGTGTAGCCCAACCAGGCGATGTCGTCGCGGATGGACTGGACGAACTCGGGGTTCTCGGTACCGGGGTTGGTGTCGTCCAGGCGCAGGTTGCACACTCCGTCGAAATCCTCGGCAATGCCGAAATCGGTGACGATCGCCTTGGCGTGTCCGATGTGCAGATAGCCATTGGGCTCGGGTGGGAACCGAGTCTGAACCCTACCTCCGTAGGTGTCGGCTGCAAGGTCTGCACGGACAACTTCGCGAATGAAATCAGATCGGGACGCCTCTGCCATGCACCGAACCCTACCGGAAAGCGTCATACCTCCGCGTGACGAGGAGTGCGGTGCCAGTGCCTCGGCGGGGTCTCAGGGGATCCTCGCGAGTGCCGAAGACGACACGCACCCCCGAGGTCCACGTGACGGACGAGCTCGGGGGTGCGTGATGGCCAGCCAGGCTGGCTGATGGTGTGGAGTGGTTGCTTGGAAGGGCTGGATCAGGAGTACATGGCCTCGGCGACGTAGACCTCGCGGGAGTCCCATTCCTTGTCGTTCTTGTCCCAGTCCCAGCAGATGAGGATTCCGATACGGGGCGTGCCGTTCTTGTTGTAGACGAACTTGGCGTCATCGGCTGAGTACTTGTCCACGTAGATCTTGCGCTGGTTGGTCACCTTGTAGCACATGGTCTTGTCGCCGCTGCTCACACGCACGACATCACCGGGCTTGAGGCTCTCGTGGATCTTGTTCCCGGACGCGCCACCCTTGTGGTAGGTGTGCGTCATCAGCAGTGACATGCCCTGCGGTGCACCTGGCTTGACGGACTTGTTGTACCAGGTGAAGTTCACCGGATCATTGAGGGGCGGGACTCCTGGGGCATTCGTCTTGGAATCGACTCCGGCAGCAGAAACCTTGGCATCGATGTTGAGGGACTCGATCTTGACCCTCGTGGGATCAATTGCCGAGCCCCTCGCGGAACAACCGTTGGGGAGATCGCTGGTTGACGAGGCCTGTGACCTTGCTGTGGGGGTGATGTCGGTGGCCGCTGGCACGGCCGAGGACGACCTCTCATCGTCGTCCTTCTTCTGGTGCAGAACGATCGCCACGACGGCGATGATGATCGCCAGCGCCACGACGATGATCCCGATGATGGCCCCGCGGTGCGACTTCTTGCCACGCTGTGGGCCTGCATGGGTAGGCTGATGGCCCTCGTTGGAGGGCCGGGGGCTGTTACTCTCGCTCACGATGACACTGTATTCCGATTTTCGTCAACTTCCACAACGGCGGCCGGGGATCACCGAAAGTTCATCCTCACCCGTTGCCCCATATAACTCCATATAACTCTGGTGTCCCCGCACCGCTCTGCCCCGTTGGCCCGTACAACTCTGATCTGTGATCAGTGATCATGGGAGCTCCCGCATGGGTGCTCTCGGTAAGCCCCGTCCGGTGAGGTCCCCATGAGCATGGGAGATGGACCCAGAGCCCGCCCCCGACTCCCGAGCGGAGCTGGGGTCTCCATGGACACGGGGGATCGGCGGTTGACGATGACGAGTGAGCACCGGAGCGCCTGGCGGGTGGCTGGAGTGCGCAGTGCGCTGCCGCGGCGATAGGCTGACCACATCATGACTGAGAATTGCGCCCCCCAGCCGGCACGTACCCGAGTAGCTCCGTCTCCCACCGGTGATCCGCACGTCGGAACCGCCTACATGGCTCTGTTCGACAAGGCCTGGGCCCGTAGGACCGGTGGCCAGTTCGTCCTTCGCATTGAGGACACCGACCAGAATCGCCTGGTCGAAGGCTCGGAGGAGCAGATCTACCAGACCCTCGACTGGCTCGGGCTGGGCCCCGACGAGAGTCCGCGCCTGGGTGGACCGCACGGCCCCTACAAGCAGTCCGAACGGCTGGACACCTACCGTCCCTACGTCGACAAGCTCATCGAGGACGGTCACGCCTACTACTGCTGGTGCTCCCAGGAACGTCTTGCCCAGCTGCGCGCCGACCGGGCTGCGGCCAAGTCCCCGCAGACCGGGTACGACCGCATGTGCCTGGGCATGACCAAGGAGGAGCGGGCCAAACTTCCCGGTTTCACCGAGAACCCCGTCGTGCGCATGCGCGTGCCCGATGACGTCGAGCTCGGCTTCGACGATCTCATCCGTGGTCACGTCAACGCGCCGCGGCCCGATGACCAGGTGATCCTCAAGGCTGACGGATTCCCCACGTACCACATGGCCGTCGTCGTCGACGATCACCTCATGGGCATCGACACCGTCGTGCGTGGCGAAGAGTGGATCTCCTCGACGCCCAAGCACATCCTGCTGTACACGTGGCTCGGCTGGCAGGTGCCGCGATTCGCGCACATGCCTCTGCTGCGCAATTCCGACAAGTCCAAGATCTCCAAGCGCAAGAATCCCGCTGCACGACTCATGTGGTTCCGGGAACAGGGCTACCTGCCCGATGCGTTGCGCAACTTCCTGCAGCTGCTGGCGTACCCGATCCTCGGCGAGGGGCAGGAGGTGGAGTCCTTCGAGTCCTTCGTCGCACGGTTCGACTGGGCGGACATCGCCACCGGCGGGCCGGTCTTCGACCTCAAGAAGCTCGACTGGCTCAATGGGCAGTACATTCGCAACCTTGGCCCGGAGGCTCTCACGAGCCGTGTGTTCGAGTACGTCGACCGGATGGGGCAGGCACAGGAGGTGCTGGGTCGCGATCTCACCGAGCGTGACCGCTCCATCGTCCGTGCCGCGATGCCGCTGGTGCGTGAGCGGTTGACACTGCTGTCGGAAGCTCTGCCAAAACTGGCCTTCCTGCTCGTCAACGACGACTCCTTGGTCTTTGACGCCGACTCGGTGGCCAAGCTCAAGGACGGTGCCGACGAGATTCAGCATGCCGCGGTCGAGGTGCTCAAGGGGCTTGACGACTTCTCTGCCGATGCCATTCAAGCGGCACTGCGTGCCAGACTGTGTGACGACATGGGTGTCAAGCCACGCCTGGCCTTTGCACCGGTGCGGGTGGCAGTGACCGGATCACGAGTGTCGCCGCCACTGTTCGAGGCGATGGAGATCCTGGGCCCGCAGTCGACGCTGCACCGCATGCAGAGATTCGAAGCCGAGATGAAAAGGCAGTGAGCAGTAGTGATGTCGGGGTGCTGCGACGCCCCGTGGTGTGGTTCTGGGGTCTCGTCACCTGCTACTGGGCTCTGGTGTGGCGCACGCCGGTGTGGGACATCGACGACTTGCGTTTTGCCACTCGATCCCGCACTCTCGGCGGTCGTATTGACTGGTCAAGTCTTGTGCCGTTTGCACGCTATGACCTGGCGGAGCGCAATGGCCGTTTCTCGGACATGATGGTGCAACTCATCATGGCCATGGGGGGATGGATCCGAATACCTCTGGTGATCTCGTCGCTGGCCATGTCGTTGGCACTGTGGCTCATGCTGCGGTCTCTCATTCGGAACCTGCGGGGAGTGGTGTCTGCCGGTGCTGACCTCTTGGCAGGTGTGGGTGCATTTTTCGTACCGATGATGCTCATCGGCCTTGACCCACACATGGGCGGCGACACGATCATGTTCATCGCTGCGAACATCGGCTACATGTGGGGTCTGGCGCTGGGGATCGTGGCCATCCTTCTCCTGTGGTCCCAGCGCAGGCCGAACGTCCGGCATGGCTGGGTGCTGTGGGTGGCGGTGCTCCTGTCGTTCGTCGCGAGCATGCACCATGAACTGAATGCGTTCGGCATCGTCGGGGCCATTGTCGCCATGGCCCTCATCACCCCTGCTGGGACGTGGACCCTCCGATGGGCTGTGGCCCTGGTGGTGACGGCGGTGGGCAACACCGCGAGAATGGGCATGCCGGGGTTGTGGGCACGTCGCCTTCAGCTGGGTGGCCCCTACCCCTACCCGAAGTCCGTGGGGGAGATCCCGAAGCGGGTGTCGTTCGTCGTCCACTCCGCCAGCCATTCCCTCACGAATTACCCAGTGGTGTTCTTCGCCATCGTCGTGTCGGTCGTCGCCATGTGTGTGGTGGTGATGAGGCGCGGTTATCATCGCCGCACCATCGGCATTCTGCTCACCCTCTTCTGCGTGGTATCCCTCGGAGTGGCTGCGACCAGTCTGCGCATCATGACGCGGCTCACCCGACGCAAGATGCGTGGAGACATCCACCTGTACCTGTCGACCACTGGACTGCTGGCCGGGGCATGCTTCGCGGTTGCACTGGCGGCTCTCGTGGTCCTGACCGTGCTCATTGCCCGAATGCCCGGCTGCGGCATGGTGGGTGTCTCGACCGGGGCCGCATTCGGATACTACGCACTGCCACTGATCCAGGGCTCCCCGGGAGGCCGAACCTCATTCCTGGGGCTGGTGGTCTTCACCGTGAGCGCACTGATGTGGGCGTGGGCAGCCGTGGCGCTGGCCATGGATGGTGCGACACGGCAGGGCACTGCGTCGGGGCCTGGCGCGCAGCCAGAAGGTGAGAGGGGCAGCATCCACGCCCCGAGGCTGGACGTGGCCATGGTCCTCGCCATCATCGCAACGGCGTCATGTCTGGGTACCGGCCCGCAGGGGGCATGGGGCATGCTCCAGGGAGCGACGACCAATGGCGGAACCTGGCGCGCGGTCAACGCCCAGGTGGATGCGGCACGTCGTGGCGAGCTCGACACGGTCGTCGTCCCGAAAACGCTACCGGCCCCCGAGTGGTTGCCCGACTATGCGGGTGCTCGGGAATCCGTCACCTCCTGGTTGTCCCAATACCTCGACCTTCCCAAGACCGTCACCGTGGTGCGTCGGTGAGGACACCACACCTGCATCCGAGGCTGCGGCGGCAGCGGTCATGGCGTGCTGAATCTGGGGTCCGACTGCCGAACTGCTCTCGGGCAGGCTCTCGATTTGCCTTGCTGGCTCATGGATGACACACTGTACAAGTTGCTCCGAACGGGGCTGCGGTGTGTCACGCCCATGATCCACGAGATCAGGCTCAACCGCCGGAGTCCACCGGCAGTGGTGTCACCGACACGGTGAGTCTGCTGCCGAGCCCACGGAAAGCGGGTGAGCGTCGGATGACTGCAGACAAGTCCACAGTGTTCACGGGGTCCTCTACGGCTGGTGATCGGTGGTGTTCTGCGGTTTTCGATACGCGACACCCCGAGTGCGTGGGGGAGGAGTGATGTGACCTCTCGACCCGCAAGTCTTGCGGAATCGTGAGGTTGGGACCAATGAGGAGTTCGCTCCTCACGCCGGAACCCTCTGGGCGTACCGGACTCCCACGTCAGGGAATCTTGGACGCGCCAGAGACGAGTAGAAGGAACAACTGTGGCGGGACAAAAGATCCGCATCAGGCTGCGGGCCTACGACCACGAGGTCATCGACTCGTCGGCGCGCAAGATCGTCGACACGGTGACCCGGACGGGTGCGAAGGTCGCGGGGCCGGTGCCGCTGCCTACTGAGAAGAACGTATTCTGTGTGATCCGTTCACCCCACAAGTACAAGGACAGCCGCGAGCACTTCGAGATGCGTACTCACAAGCGGCTCATCGACATCCTCGAACCGACCCCCAAGACCGTTGACTCGCTCATGCGTCTCGACGTTCCTGCTGGCGTCGATATCGAGATCAAGCTTCCGTGAGGTTGAGCACCATGAGCAATGAGCGCAAAGTGAAGGGGCTGCTGGGCACCAAGCTCGGCATGACTCAGTTGTGGGACGACGAGAATCGCATCGTCCCGGTGACGGTCATCCAGGCCGGTCCGTGCGTCGTGACCCAGGTGCGCACCCCCGAGACCGACGGCTACTCCGCCGTTCAGCTCGGTTTCGGTGCCGTCAAGGCCAAGAAGGTCACCAAGCCGGAGGCGGGACACTTCGCCAAGGCGGGGGTCACCCCTCGTCGTCACCTCGTCGAGCTGCGTACCTCGGATGCCTCCGAGTACACCCTCGGCCAGGAAATCAGTGCTGACGTCTTTGCCGATGCCGACATCGTCGATGTCACCGGCACCAGCAAGGGCAAGGGAACCGCCGGCGTCATGAAGCGCCACGGTTTCGGAGGCCTGCGTGCCACACACGGTGTGCACCGCAAGCACCGTTCGCCCGGCTCGATCGGTGGCTGCTCCACGCCAGGCAAGGTCCTCAAGGGCATGCGCATGGCTGGACGCATGGGCGCCGAGCGCGTGACCGTGCAGAACCTCAAGGTTCACTCCGTTGACGCCGAGCGCGGACTCATCCTGGTCCGGGGCGCCGTTCCCGGCCCGAAGGGTTCGCTCGTCGTCGTCCGCAGCGCCGCCAAGAAGGCCGCCAAGAATGGGGATGCCGCATGAACCAGACCAAGACCATCGACATCGTCAACGCCAAGGGTGCCAAGGCCGGCTCGGTCGACCTTCCCGGTGAGATCTTTGACGTCGACACCAACATTCCGCTGATCCATCAGGTCGTCGTCGCGCAGCTCGCTGCCGCCCGTCAGGGGACCCACGCCACCAAGACTCGTGGTGCGGTTTCCGGTGGTGGCAAGAAGCCGTGGCGTCAGAAGGGTACCGGACGAGCTCGTCAGGGCTCCATCCGCGCCCCGCAGTGGACCGGAGGTGGCACCGTTCACGGACCGCAGCCGCGTTCCTACGCTCAGCGCACGCCCAAGAAGATGATTGCCGCCGCTCTGCGCAGCGCGCTGTCCGATCGGGCTCGCGACGGCCGGATCGTCGTCATCGACTCGCTGGTGGTCGGCGACGTGCCGTCCACCAAGAGCGCCAAGGCTGCCCTGAGCGGCGTCGCCGAACTCGACAAGGTTCTCGTCGTCCTGGACCGTGCCGACGTCACCTCGTGGCTGTCGGTGCGCAACCTCGCCGAGGCCCACGTGCTCTCCGTCGACCAGCTCAACACCTACGACGTCGTCAATGCTCGTACCGTGGTCTTCACCAAGACTGCGCTTGACACCTTCCTGGGTGACAAGGCGAGCGCTGCCGACGCGGACGCCGCCGAGGCCGATGCCGCCGAGCTGCATCCCTATGGTGCCGACTCCTACCGGGGTGACAATCCGCCGGCCGGTTACGAGATCAAGGCCAAGGAAGAGTCCAAGAAGTTCCACACCCCGTCGTCGCCCTGGTACGGCCGCACGATCGCTGAGATCTGGTTCCGTACCGAGGAGGCCGCCGAAGCCGCTGGCTTCATCAACGCCGTGAAGAAGGAGGACACCAAGTGAGCGAGGTGAAGATCCGCGACCACCGGGACATCATCCTTGCCCCGGTCGTCTCCGAGAAGAGCTATGGGCTGCTGGACCAGAACACCTACACGTTCTTGGTGAAGCCCACCGCTAACAAGACCGAGATCAAGATCGCCATCCAGGAGATCTTCGGTGTCAAGGTCACCTCTGTCAACACGATGAACCGCAAGGGAAAGACGCGCCGCACCCGTTACGGGATGGGCAAGCGTCCCGACACCAAGCGCGCCATCGTCACGGTCGCCGAGGGTGACCGGATCGACATCTTCTCCGGCCCGGTCGCCTGAGCGAGAGACAAGGAATTCCAATGGCTATCCGAAAGCACAAGCCGACCACTCCGGGCCGTCGCGGCTCGAGCGTGTCGGACTTCTCGGAGCTGACCCGCTCCACACCTGAGAAGTCCCTGCTGGTCTCCAAGAAGAAGACCGGTGGCCGCAACAACAATGGTCGCGTCACCACACGTCACATCGGTGGTGGCCACAAGCAGGCCTACCGCATCATCGACTTCAAGCGCTACGACAAGGACGGGGTGCCCGCCAAGGTCGCTCACATCGAGTACGACCCCAACCGCACCGCTCGTATTGCCCTGCTGCACTATGCCGATGGGGCCAAGCGTTACATCATCGCCCCCGACGGTGTGAGCCAGGGACAGGCGATCCTGTCCGGTCCCGAGGCCGACATCAAGCCTGGCAACAACCTGCCGCTGCGCAACATCCCGGTGGGTACCACCATCCATGCCGTGGAGCTGCGTCCCGGTGGGGGCGCCAAGATGGGCCGTTCGGCCGGTGCCTCCGTGCAGCTGGTTGCCCGTGAGGGCAAGTACGCCACCCTGCGCCTGCCATCTGGTGAGATGCGTATGGTTGATGTGCGCTGCCGCGCCACGGTGGGCGAGGTCGGCAACGCCGAGTACGCCAACATCAGCTGGGGCAAGGCTGGACGCAGCCGCTGGAAGGGTGTGCGTCCGACCGTCCGCGGTGTCGTCATGAACCCGGTCGACCACCCGCACGGCGGTGGTGAGGGTCGTACCTCCGGTGGTCGCCATCCGGTGAGCCCGTGGGGCAAGCCCGAGGCCCGCACCCGTAAGAAGAACAAGGCGAGCAGCCGTCTCATCGTGCGTCGCCGCAAGTCCGGCAAGAAGCGCTGATTGGGAGTCTGAGACATGCCACGCAGTCTGAAGAAGGGCCCCTTCGTCGACGAGCACCTGGCCAAGAAGGTCGATGCCCAGAACGAGGCGGGTACGCACAACGTCATCAAGACCTGGTCGCGTCGTTCGATGGTGACCCCCGACATGATCGGGCACACCATCGGCGTTCACGACGGTCGCAAGCACGTCCCGATCTTCATCACCGAGGCCATGGTCGGGCACAAACTCGGTGAGTTCGCCCCGACGCGGACGTTCAAGGGCCACGTGAAGGAAGACAAGAAGGCGCGCAGGCGCTGACGAGAGGGAAGCTGATTCATGAGCACCACTGAGAGCCGACCGAGCCGTCGCGCTGCCCTGCTCGGGGATCGTCCTGGTTCCTACGCCATCGCGCGTCACGTCCGGATGAGCCCGAGCAAGTGCCGTCGCGTCGTCGACCTGGTTCGCGGCATGGATGCGGCTGAGGCCGTAGACATGCTCAAGTTCGCCCAGCAGGTCGCTGCTGAGCCGGTCCGCAAGGTCATCGCCTCGGCCATGGCCAATGCCGAGCAGACCGAGGGTCTGCGCGGCGACGACCTGTACATTTCGCAGGCTTTTGTCGACGAGGGTGTGACCATGCGTCGCATCCGTCCCCGTGCCAAGGGTTCGGCAAGCCGTATTCTCAAGCGCGGCAGCCACATCACCGTGGTTGTCGAGCCCAAGGATGCCCGTCCTGAGCCCAAGAGGGCGAAGAAGGGCCGTCCTGCCACCACCGTCCAGACCGAGACCAGGAAGGGAGCCTGACATGGGCCAGAAAATCAACCCCCATGGTTTCCGTCTCGGTGTGACGACCGATCACAAGACTCGCTGGTACGCCGAGAAGCAGTATGCCGAGCTGGTGGGCGAGGATGTCAAGATCCGCGACTGGCTCAAGAAGAATCTTGAGCGTGCCGGTATCTCCTCCATCGAGATCGAGCGTCGCTCCGAGCGCGTCACCATTTTCCTCTCCGCTGCTCGCCCGGGCATCGTCATCGGGCGCAACGGTGCCGAGGCCGAGCGGGTACGTCGGGAGCTCGAGAAGCTCGCCGGCAAGCAGATCCAGCTCAACATCCTCGAGGTGAAGAACCCCGAGACCGATGCCCAGCTGGTCGCCCAAGGAATCGCCGAGCAGCTCGCTGCCCGCGTCGCATTCCGTCGCGCCATGCGCAAGGCCCAGCAGTCTGCCATGCGCTCGGGTGCCCAGGGCATCCGCATCAAGTGCTCCGGCCGTCTGGGCGGAGCCGAGATGAGCCGTTCCGAGGGCTACCGTGAGGGACGCGTGCCGCTGCACACCCTGCGCGCCGACATCGACTACGGCTTCTTCGAGGCCCGCACCACCTATGGCCGAATCGGTGTCAAGGTGTGGATCTACAAGGGCGACGTCACCGGCACCCGCGCCGAGCGTGCCGCCCAGAAGGCCGCACGTCAGGCCGCCCAGGGCAATCGTCGTGGTGGTCCGCGTGGCCGTCGTGGCCGCGGTGATCGCCCCGACCGCGGTGGACGTCGTCGCGCAGCCGAGGCCAACCGCTCCAACGGGAGCCAGGCCGAGGCCAAAGCCCCGCAGACTGAGAACGCAGGAGCCTGAGAATGCTGATTCCTCGTCGTGTGAAGTACCGTAAGCAGCACCACCCCAAGCGTTCTGGTGCTGCCAAGGGTGGAACCGAGCTCGCCTTCGGTGAGTACGGCATCCAGGCCCTTGAGGGCGGCTACCTGACCAACCGTCAGATCGAGGCCGCTCGTATCGCCATGACCCGCTACATCAAGCGTGGCGGAAAGGTGTGGATCAACGTCTACCCCGACCGTCCGATGACCAAGCACCCCGCTGAGTCCCGTATGGGTTCCGGCAAGGGTACTCCTGAGTGGTGGGTCGCCAACATCAAGCCGGGACGTGTGCTCTTCGAGCTGTCCGGTGTGCCGGAGGAGGTGGCCCGTGAGGCCATGCGTCTGGCCATCCACAAGCTCCCCATGAAGGCCCGGTTCATCTCTCGTGAAGGTGGTGCCCACTGATGGCAAAGCTGAAGGCTGCCGACCTGCGACAGCTCTCTGGGGATGAGCTGCGCAGCAAGGTGAGTGAACTGAAGGAAGAGCTGTTCGGGCTGCGTTTCCAGGCCGCCACGGGTCAGCTCGAGGACACTGCCCGCATCCGTGAGGTCCGCAAGGACCTGGCGCGGGTCTACACCGTGCTCCAGGAGCGCAAGCTCAACATCATTGACGACCCTGACGCCACGAAGGAGGCCTGACCATGAGCGACAACACTGCGCAGCGTCAGACGCGCCGCAAGGTTCGCGAGGGCCTCGTCGTGTCCGACAAGATGGACAAGACGATCACCGTTGCCGTGGAGGACCGCTCCAAGCACCGTCTGTACGGCAAGATCATGACCACGACCACCCGTCTCAAGGCGCATGACGCCAACAACGAGGCAGGTATCGGTGACCGGGTGCGGATCATGGAGACCCGTCCGCTGTCGGCGACCAAGCGCTGGCGCCTCGTCGAGATCGTCGAGAAGGCCAAGTGACCTGATCCCCTCCAGCAGTCCGACCTGCTGTGAGCAATGGCCCGTCCCAATGGGGGCGGGCCATTTTCCATCCGCTGCGAGCGGAACGGACCGCTGCGCAGAATTAGCTCTCATACTCCAAGTGAGGTACTCTGTACAAGTTGCCCTGCGACTGTGCCTTCGCCGATGCTCCTGCTGACGCGATCTGGGACCTCTCGCGGGCCGTGCCGCGTGCCCCTCGAGGTACGGGCTTCCTCCTGGCAAAATCCAGGGGGTTCGTTTCGATGAGTCCCACCAGGCCCGAGAGGGAACCAGCGGGGCAAAGGAGAAATAAATGATTCAGCAGGAGACGCGACTCAAGGTCGCCGACAACACGGGGGCCAAGGAACTCTTGTGCATCCGTGTTCTCGGTGGATCCAAGCGTCGCTACGCCAGTCTCGGTGACACCATCGTGTGCACCGTCAAGGACGCCATCCCGGGCGGCAACGCCAAGAAGGGGGAGGTCGTCAAGGCCGTCGTCGTCCGTACCACGAAGGAGTGCCGTCGTACCGACGGTTCCTACATTCGTTTCGACGAGAATGCCGCCGTGCTCATCAAGGCCGACAATGAGCCTCGTGGCACCCGTATCTTCGGGCCGGTTGCTCGTGAGCTGCGTGACCGCAAGTTCATGCGCATCGCCTCGCTCGCTCCGGAGGTGATCTGAGTGAAGTCCCTCAAGATCAAGAAGGGTGACCGCGTCAAGGTCATCGCCGGCAACGACAAGGGCACCATCGGTGAGGTTCTCTCCGTCGACCCCAAGCGTGAGCGTGTGGTCGTCTCTGGTGTCAACATCCGCAAGCGGCACCGTCGCGAGATGCCCAATGCCCAGGGTGGTACCACCCCCGGTGGCATCATCAGCGCCGAGGCCCCGATCCACGTGTCGAACGTCCAGCTCGTCACCAAGATCGATGGCAAGGATGTCGTCACCCGCGTCGGGTACCGTCGTGAGGACGTGACCAAGCGTCGCCCCGATGGTTCGGAGTACGCCGCCCAGCGCAGCGTCCGTTACCTCAAGAAGGAGGAGTCCAAGTGAGCACTGACGCCCCCGAGAAGACGACGCACAGCATGCCCCGCCTCAAGCAGCGCTACCGGGAGGAGATCGTCCCGGCCCTGCAGGAGGAGTTCCACTACACCAACCCGATGCTCATCCCCGGTCTGGAGAAGATCGTGGTGAACATGGGTGTCGGCGACGCTGCCCACGACTCCAAGATCATGGACGGTGCCATTCGCGACATCACCGCCATCACCGGTCAGAAGCCGCAGGTGACCCGGGCTCGCAAGTCCATCGCGCAGTTCAAGCTGCGTGAGGGTCAGCCCATCGGCTGCCACGTCACCCTGCGTGGTGACCGCATGTGGGAGTTCGCCGACCGTCTGTTGACGCTGGCCCTTCCCCGTATCCGCGACTTCCGTGGTCTCAATGCCAACCAGTTCGACGGCAACGGCAACTACACCTTCGGTCTGTCCGAGCAGGTCATGTTCCTCGAGATCGACCAGGACAAGATCGACCGTGTCCGTGGTATGGACATCACCTTCGTGACCACTGCCAGGACCAACGACGAGGGCAAGGTGCTGCTCAAGCACCTCGGCTTCCCGTTCAAGGCCAAGGACGATCCCAAGAAGGCCCGCGCCAAGCGTGGACCGGCTTACTACGCCAAGAAGAAGAGGAAGTGAGGCTCTGATGGCGAAGACAGCTCTCAAGGTCAAGGCAGCTCGCAAGCCCAAGTTCGGCGTGCGCGCCTACACCCGCTGCCAGCGTTGCGGGCGTTCGCACTCGGTCTACCGCAAGTTCGGACTGTGCCGCATCTGCCTGCGCGAGATGGCCCATGCCGGCGAGCTTCCCGGCGTGACCAAGTCGTCCTGGTGACTCACCGCCTTCCTGCGGTGCCTTGACTCACCGAATCCGGGGCAGAGATGTTTTCCGGGTTCACCCCAATCATCCGACGCACCAGGTCCAGCACCCCGTTCCCTCACGAACCGATCGGGCTGGAAACCGATGCGAGAAAGAAGCCGAACAGCCATGACCATGACTGATCCGATCGCAGACATGCTGACTCGTCTGCGCAACGCCAGCTCGGCGTACCACGACTCGACGAGCATGCCCTCCTCCAAGATCAAGGTTGGAATTGCCGAGATCCTCAAGGAGCAGGGTTACATCGCCGATTACACCGTCAGCGATCCCAAGGAGGGCGAGGTCGGCAAGACACTCGTTCTCAACCTCAAGTACGGCGAGAACCGTGAGCGTGCCGTTGCGGGCGTGCGTCGTATCAGCAAGCCCGGTCTGCGCGTCTACGCGAAGGCCAACGCCCTGCCGAAGGTTCTCGGCGGGCTGGGCATCGCCATCATTTCCACCTCGAAGGGCCTGCTGACCGATCGTCAGGCCCACGAGCAGTCCGTGGGCGGGGAAGTCCTCGCCTACGTGTGGTGACCGGTCGAGACAGTAAGGAGTAGAAAATGTCGCGTATTGGCAGGCTCCCCATCACCGTCCCGTCCGGTGTTGAGGTGAAGCTGGATGGCCAGGACGTCGAGGTGAAGGGCCCCAAGGGTGCCCTGAACCTCAGCGTCGCCGAGCCCATCGCAGTCGACAAGAACGACGAGGGACAGATCGTCGTCACCCGTCCCGACGACGAGCGGGAGAACCGCTCGCTGCACGGTCTGACGCGCACCCTCATCAAGAACATGGTCATCGGTGTCACCGAGGGCTATGAGAAGAAGCTTGAGATCCAGGGCGTTGGCTACCGTGTCATCGCCAAGGGCCCCAAGCAGTTGGAGTTCAACCTGGGATTCTCCCACCCGGTGATCGTCGACGCCCCCGAGGGCATCACCTTCGCCGTGGAGAACCCGACCCACTTCTCGGTGCAGGGCATCGACAAGCAGCTGGTCGGCGAGGTTTCCGCGAACATCCGCAAGATCCGCAAGCCTGAACCCTACAAGGGCAAGGGTGTCCGTTACGTCGGCGAGAATGTGCGCCGCAAGGTTGGAAAGGCAGGTAAGTGACGATGGCAAACTCCCTGCATATTCACAAGCACCTGTCCTCGCGTACGGCTTCCCGCACCCGTCGCCAGATCCGTGGTCGCAAGAAGGTCTTCGGCACCGTCGAGCGTCCTCGCATGGTCGTGACGCGCTCGTCCAAGCACATCCTCGTGCAGGTTGTCGACGACGTCGCCGGTCACACCCTGGCCAGCGCCTCCTCGATGGAGGCCGACGTGCGTGCCCTCGACGGCGACAAGACCGCCAAGGCAGCCAAGGTGGGCGCCCTCGTGGGCGAACGCGCCAAGGCTGCGGGGATCGACAAGGTCGTTTTCGACCGCGCGGGCAACCAGTACCACGGACGGATCGCTGCGCTGGCCGATGCGGCCCGCGAAGCCGGTCTGGACTTCTGACCACGAAAGGTAAGTGAGCAACGATGAGTGAACCCCAGCGCCGCGGTGGCGGTGCAGGTGAGCGTCGTGGCCGCGACGACCGTCGTGGCCGCAACAACGAACGCGAGAACAATCAGTACCTCGAGCGCGTCGTGGCCATCAACCGCGTCGCCAAGGTCGTCAAGGGTGGACGTCGCTTCAGCTTCACCGCTCTGGTGGTGGTTGGCGACGGCAATGGCACCGTTGGCGTCGGATACGGCAAGGCCAAGGAGGTGCCCACCGCCATTGCGAAGGGCGTCGAGGAGGCCAAGAAACACTTCTTCCACGTGCCGCGCGTCGGCCGTACCATCACCCATCCGGTGACTGGTGAGAAGGCTGCCGGCGTGGTCCTGCTGCGTCCGGCCTCCCCCGGTACCGGTGTGATCGCCGGTGGTTCGGCCCGTGCCGTCCTGGAGTGCGCCGGTGTGCACGACGTGCTCGCCAAGTCCCTGGGCTCGGCCAATGCCATCAACGTCGTTCAGGCAACCGTTGCTGCCCTTCAGCAGCTCGAGGAGCCCGAGGAGATCGCACGCCGTCGTGGCATGCCTCTGGAAGACGTCGCCCCGGCTGCCCTGCTGCGGGCCCGCAAGGAGGCCGACGAGGCCGCCGCTGCAGCTCGTGCAGAAGCGAAGGCAGGTGCCTGATGAGCAAGATCAAGGTCACCCTGAAGAAGTCGGGTGTCAATGCCAAGCCGAAGCATCGCGAGACCCTGCGCAGCCTTGGGCTGCGTCGTCCCGGTGACTCGGTGGTGAAGGAAGACCGTCCCGAGATCCGCGGTATGGCCAACGCCGTGCGGCATCTCGTGATCATGGAAGAGGTGGACTGACATGGCTATCGAGCTTCATGACCTCAAGCCCGCCCCCGGAGCCCACAAGTCCCGTACCCGTGTGGGTCGCGGTGAGGGTTCCAAGGGCAAGACGTCTGGACGCGGTACCAAGGGAACCGGCGCCCGCAAGAACGTTCCCGAGTGGTTCGAGGGCGGCCAGATGCCTCTGCACATGCAGATGCCGAAGTTCCGCGGTTTCAAGAACCCGTTCCGTACCGAGTACCAGGTCGTCAATCTCGACAAGCTCGCAGCGCTCTACCCCGAGGGTGGCACTGTGAGCGTTGACGACCTCATCGCCAAGGGCGCGGTGCGTGATAACGAGCTCGTCAAGGTGCTCGGCGCCGGTGAGCTGACCGTGGCACTTGACGTCACAGTCGATGCCTGGTCCAAGTCGGCCAAGGAGAAGATCGAGAAGGCAGGCGGCAGCGTCTCCGAGCGCTGAGACAGCTTGACCTGAACCTTTGGGGCGGTGACTTCCTAGAAGTCACCGCCCCGATTGTCTTTTCCACAAGTGATTTCCACGATGTTGCATTTCGGTCAATCTTGTTTCATGTGACGAAACTGCGGTCTCACCTGTGTAATATCAACTCACACATTGCGGCGGGCTGGACCTGCCCGATGCGTGATTCGTGCAGAGCATCGACCGTGCCTGTGGTGTTGACAACGACATGTCGACACTGATGTGCCTTCCGAACCGTTGCTGGCACGAATCCGCGACGGTTGCGTGGGGGGGACGACCTCACACTCGAGAAAGGACGCTCGTGCTCAAGTACTTGCTACGACGTCTTGTCAACTACGTGGTGCTGCTGTTCATCGCCGTGTCGTTGGCCTATCTGGTGGCCTCGGCGGCGTTGGATCCCCGAAATGACTTTGATCGCACCAATCCGAAACTCAACTGGGATTCGGTCAATGCGACGTTGACCGATTACAACATCAATCCCGACACCAGTATCTGGACACGATACGTTCGCTGGCTCGAGATGGTCTTCGGCCACTGGAATTGGGGCTGGACGCCGCACGGGGAGTCGATCAATGCCCTGCTCGGCACCCGGATCGGTGTGTCCATCCGCCTGGTGACCATCGGTGCCATCATCGGCATGGCCGGTGGTGTCGCGGTCGGCGCATGGTGTGCGGTGCGACAGTACAAGGCCGGCGACCGAATCGTCTCGTTCATCTGCCTGCTGCTCATCTCCACCCCGACGATGGTGCTGGCGGTACTGCTCCAGATGGGCGGTACGGCCTTCAACCAGGCCACTGGCACGGCGTTCTTCCAGTTCATCGGGGAGACGGGTGCGCATGGCGACTATTTCGGTGCCGAACTCCTCAGCCGTATGCAGCACCTCCTGTTGCCCACCATCTCGATGTCTGCCCTGAGCCTGGCGAGCTACTCGAGATATCAGCGCAACCTCATGCTCGACACCCTGGGTGCGGACTACGTGCGCACTGCTCGAGCCAAGGGTTTGCGCAAGGGCCGAGCCGTCAAGCACCACGCCCTGCGCAATGCCATCATCCCGATGGCGACCTACTTCGCCTTCGGCGTGGCCCTCATCTTCACCGGTGCGGCCGTGACCGAGCAGGTCTACGCCTGGAACGGCATGGGCTCGTACTCGGTGACCTCGATCCAGCAGCAGGACATCAATGGCACGGTGGCGGTCGTGGCCTTCTCCAGTGCCTGCACCCTCACCGGTGCACTGCTGTCCGATCTGCTCATCGCCATCATTGATCCCCGAGTCCGGGCTCGGTGAGGAAGGTAATCATGACTGATCCCTCGAACAGCCCGAGCTTCGAGCTCAACACCCCATCCACCGGGCCCCATGGCACCGTCAAGGGGAGCAATGCCGACACGGCATCCACCATCGACAACCGAGTGAGGAAGAGTGACGATCATCCGACCGACGGCAGGCGACTGTCTCGTCGTCAGTTGGTGTTCCGACGGTTCTGGCGCTCCGCGGAGGCGAGGATCGGCACGATCGGACTGGCCCTCGTCATCCTGCTGGCCCTCATCGGCCCCATCTTCGCCAACTGGGACTACTCGGTGGCCGACACCTATGCCTTCCTCACCCCGCCAGACTCCACACACTGGTTCGGCACCAACCAGGGCGGGTTCGACCTGTTCGCCATGACCCTGCGGGGTCTGCGCAAATCGTTGGTCATCGGCTTCGCCGTGGCCTTCCTCGTGGAGTTCCTGGCGGCCATGATCGGCGCCTCGGCTGCATACTTCTCCGGCATCACCGAGAAGATCATCCTCTGGTTCATCGACCTGCTCCTGGTCATCCCGTCCTTCCTCATCATCGCCATCATTGCCCAGCACTCGGCATCCTCGGGAAGCTCGACGTGGATCCTCATCATTCTGTTGACCGCATTCAGCTGGATGCTGTCGGCACGCGTCATCCGTGCCATGACCCTGTCGGTGGTGAACCTGGACTACGTCCATGCCGCCAGGTTCATGTCGGTGCCGCCGTTCACCATCATCGTCAAGCACGTGCTGCCCAACATCGCGAGCTACCTCATCATCGACTTCACCCTCGGGGTGGTCTCGGCGATCATGAGTGAGACGATCCTGTCCTTCTTCGGGTTCGGCGTGCAGAAACCCGAGACCTCGCTGGGCACCCTGCTCGCCGACGGGACGAGGTCGGCAACCACCACTCCGTGGCTGTTCCTCTTCCCGGCCGGCATCCTCGTGATCCTGTTGCTGAGCGTCAACTTCATCGGAGACGCCCTCCGTGACGCCCTCGACCCGTCGTCCCAGTCTGGTGGTCAAGCATGAGCAAGAAAGAACACAAGACCTTCGAGTCCAGTGCCCTGCCGACACCCGCCCCGGGAGTGCCCGTGCTGCAGGTCGAGGATCTCAACGTACGATTCCCCTCCGAGGACGGTGTCGTCCACGCGGTGCGTGGGGTCAACCTCACGGTGCATGCCGGTGAGATCCTTGGCGTCGTGGGGGAGTCCGGCTCCGGAAAATCCGTCACCTCGATGTCGGTCATGGGGCTGCTCGACGACAACGCCAAGGTCGAGGGATCCATCAAACTGCACGGTACCGAGCTGCTCGGCCGCAGTGACGAATGGATGTCCGACGTGCGAGGCGCCCAGATCGCCATGGTCTTCCAGGATCCGCTGTCGTCGCTCACACCGGTGTACACGGTCGGTGACCAGCTCGTCGAGGCGCTGCTGGTGCATGATCCCGGACTCGGCAAGTCGCACGCCTGGGATCGTGCCGTCGAACTGCTCGACATGGTGGGTATCCCCAACCCCAAGGTGCGTGCCAAGGCCTTCCCGCACGAGTTCTCCGGTGGTATGCGTCAGCGCGTCATCATCGCCATGGCCATCGCCAACAACCCCGACCTCATCATCGCCGATGAGCCGACCACGGCATTGGACGTGACGATCCAGGCCCAGATCCTCGATCTGCTGCGCGTCGCCCAGCGGGAGACCCATGCCGGCATCATCCTCATCAGCCACGACCTCGGCGTCGTCGCCGGACTCGCCGACCGCGTCTCGGTGATGTATGGCGGTCGGATCGTGGAGTCCGCATCGGTGGAGGACGTCTTCTACCACGCACGTCATCCCTACACGATCGGTCTGCTGGGGTCGCTGCCACGCCCGGACTTGGACAAGACCGAGACCCTCACCCCGGTCGAGGGCAACCCACCGTCGCTGCTCAACCTGCCGCCGGGCTGCCCGTTCGTCCCGCGATGCCCGATGGCCGTCGATGCGTGCCGCCAGAGTGAGCCAGGCCTGGTGGACACGGACCTGCACGATCACCTCGCGGCCTGCATCCGCTCCTGCGACCTCATCGACGTCGACTACTATCAGGTGTATCCGCGTCCACAGAGTGCCAGGGCACGGTCCAAGCGGGCGCTGGAGCTTGCCGAGCGTGAGGCCCTCACCGATGTCCTCGAGCTCGATGGGCTCGTCAAGACCTATCCGCTCATGAAGGGGTCGGTGTTCAAGCGCCGGGTGGGCACCGTCCACGCCGTCGACGGCATCTCGTTTCGTATCAAGGAGGGCGAGACGCTCGGCCTGGTCGGTGAGTCTGGTTGCGGCAAGACGACGACGATCATGTCGATCCTCGAACTTGCCGCCCCCGAGGATGGACGGGTCGTCGTGCTGGGCAAGGACACCAGGAAACTTGACCGTGCCGACCGCAAGACGGTGCGCCAGGACCTGCAGGTCGTCTTCCAGGACCCGATGGCCTCTCTCGACCCGCGCATGCCGATTCACGACATCCTGGCCGAGCCGTTGAGATACAACGGCTACCCCAAGGACGACATCGCCGATCGGGTGAGTGAGCTCATGAGCCTGGTCGGTCTGGAACCGGCCCATGCCAACCGGTACCCTCGTAACTTCTCCGGTGGCCAGAAGCAGCGCGTGTGCATCGCCCGGGCCCTGGCCCTGGAGCCCAAGCTCCTCGTCCTCGACGAGCCGGTCTCGGCCCTGGACGTCTCGATTCGTGCCGGAGTGCTCAACCTGCTGGAGAGGCTTCGCGAGGAGATGGGGCTTGCCTACCTGTTCGTGGCGCACGACCTGTCGGTGGTGCGGCACATCGCCAACCGGGTGGCCGTCATGTATCTGGGACGCATCGTCGAACTCGGCGAGATCAGTCAGGTCTTCGACCACCCGATGCACCCGTACACCCAGGCGTTGCTCTCGGCCATCCCGGTGCCCGACCCGGCCAAGGAACGGGCCCGCAGCCGGATCATCCTCGAGGGCGACCTGCCCTCACCGGCAGCCCCGCCTAGTGGTTGCCACTTCCACACCCGGTGCCCGAAGTTCAAGCTGTTGAGCCCCGAGGAGCAGGTGAGGTGTCAGGAGCAGCGGCCCGGTCTGGACTACCCGGACGCGAACAAGGACCGACGGGTGGCCTGCCACTACCCGGAGTCGGTCTCGGTGTTCTGAGGTGGCCGGTCGGCACCGATCGACGCGTGTCACGGTTGGGTCACAATTTGATCCCAGGATGGCAAAAAGACGTCATGGGTCAGAAGAAGTGTGCAAAAGTTGGCTCACCATCACACCACGGGTGAGTGCTCACTCGTCATCAATCGGAGGTAGCGGTGCGTAAGTCAGTAACAGCAACGGTCGCCATGCTTGCGGTCGGCTCGCTGGCCCTCACGGGTTGTGGCCAGAAGAACCAGAGCAACCCGAATGCGGGCAAGGGCGGGGGAACGACCAGCAAATCCGCTCCACTGCAGGACCTCAACATCAAGTCCCGTGACGAGGTCAAGGACGGTGGTACTGTCCGGTTCTCCATCGAGACCCTGCCAACGATGTGGAATGCTCTGCACATCGACGGCAACTCGGTGGATCTCGGCACCACCATCATGGGTTTCGTCGGGGCGAACAACTTCGACATCGCCGAGGACGGCACCCCCAAGCCCGACACCGACTACCTGCAGTCCTACGACGTGCAGACCAATGGCGGCAAGCAGGTCGTCACCCTGCACCTCAACCCGAAGGCCAAGTGGAACTCCGGGCGCACCATCGACTACACCGACTACCAGGCCACCTGGAAGGCCAACAACGGTGCCAACGAGGACTTCAAGATGGCCAGCTCGGACGGTTTCAACCAGATCGAGTCGGTGAGGAAGGGCGACAAGGACACCGACGTCGTCATCACCTACAAGGCCACCTACCCCGACTGGACCGCCACGTGGAGCAGCGTCATGCCCAAGGAGGGTGTCGACACCCCCGAGACGTTCAACAACGGCTGGAAGCAGTTCAAACCGGAGTGGTTCACCGGTCCGTTCACCTTGGACCGCATTGACCAGGCCCAGAAGACCCTGTACCTCAAGCGCAACCCCAACTGGTGGGGTGAGAAGGCCAAGCTTGACACCGTCTCGTTCCGTGCCATGGACCCGGCCACCATGTCCAAGGCCTTCGCGAACAAGGAGATCGACGTCGTCGACGACATCATCACCAAGGACGCCTACGAATCGGCCAGGAAACGTGACGACGGCGAGCTACGTCAGGCAGGTTCCACGAAGTGGCGACACATCACCTTCAACGCCAAGTCTGGTCCGCTGCAGGACAAGAACGTCCGTCAGGCCATCGCCAAGGGCCTGGACCGGGAGTCCATCGCCCGTTCCGACCTCGCCGGTCTGCCGGTCGATGCCGCCTCGGTGATGCTCGGCAACCACTTCTTCATGCCCGGTCAGAACGGCTACACCGACAACAGCGGTGGTTCCAAGTACGACCCCGAGGCCGCCAAGAAACAGCTCGACGAGGCCGGGTGGAAGTCCGAGGGCGGCACCCGCACCAAGGACGGCAAGCAGCTCGTCATCAACTACTCCCTGCTGACCGGTGTGCCCACCTCCGACAACGAGGGGCAGTTGTTCAAGCAGGACATGGAGAAGATCGGCGTCAAGGTGAACTTCGTCAACACCCCGCCCGACGACATGTCCAAGGTGCTCACCTCACACTCCTTCGACACCATCAGCTTCACCTGGCAGGGCACGCCGTACCCGATGGCCAACGTGCGTCAGATCTACGGCGCCAAGGCCGAGGGGTCCAAGCAGCCCTCGGAGGCCAACTACTCCCAGCTCATCGATCCGCGCATCGAGAAGCTCATCCCCCAGGTGGACACCGAGATGGACGTCAAGAAGCGTCAGGAGCTCGCCAACGAGGCCGACAAGGCCATCTGGGACGACGTCATGACGTTGCCGCTGTACCGGCGCATCAAGTTCACCGGTGTGCCGAAGAACCTCGCCAACATGGGTGCGCACACCTTCCAGACCACCCGTGCCGAGGACATCGGCTACCTCAAGTGAGTGATTGCCCGGTTGGTCGGTGACGTGGGGGCGGGTCCGTGCGGCTCGCCCCCACGTTCACGTCTGGGCAGGCCGCATCCATCCCGGTGGCCATCGGCTCGGCGATACGCCCCCACGTTCGCGTCTGGGCACGCCTCTCCGGTGCAAACTGTTGATCCGCTGGTGCTCGCTCCCCATGTTCGGACACGGTGCGACGCCGTCCTGCGGCTGAGATCGGGGTGACCCCGCTCTGCGGCTGAGGTCTGGGGTGGTGGGGGAGCCTCGCTGGTGGTGCTGGCTGCCTGCGCCGTGGTGGCCGACTTTCCCGTGTTTTTCTCGATGCGGGACGGTCCCGTCGGCACTGTGGGCAGTCGGGGCTCACATGAGGATGGACAGCACGACGAGGGCGGCAGTGATGCCGATCGTCACCCAGTTGGGGCGCATGGCAACGGTTGCGGGGCCATCGGGATGACGCTCCACCTGCTCCATCTCGATGAGGTGGGCCGTGTCTGCGGCGTCCAGACTCAGCCGGACGGGGCGCTGCGCACCGTCAATGATCTCGGTATGCGTGTGTGCTGGGCCGCCGGCCCGACCGGTGAGGCGTCCGTGTGAGCCCCGGGCAGGAGCGGCCCAAGCCCGTACCGTCCTGGTCCTTCCCTCGGCAGGGTCGGCTGTGAGGGTGAGCCCCCAGTGCGGACTCACCGAGGTCAGTGCCGCCCATGAGACGTCCCAGATACGGAACTGGTTGATGACGTGGACGCCGTCGTCGTCGATACGCACCGCGGCAAGCCCCCAGAACAGCCACACCATCCACAGGAACAACCCGATGGTGGGCAGGTGCGTCAGCCCAGAGGCCAGGCCGATCCTGCTGGCGTCCCACACCAGCAGGCACAGGCAGATCACCGCAATCACCGTGGTTCCGATGCGTCCTGCATGGGAAGAGATGATGACGGGTGGTCGCATGTCGGCTCCTGGACTGGGAACTCGTGTCGGACGAACGGTTGGGGCAGGGTTGTAGGTTGACGGTGTTGCCCATGATGGGGTGCCCATCGCCCGGGGTCATGTGTCAGGCAGCACATGCCTGACAGGGGCTCTCTGGGCCGGAACCTCCGATCCTCAGCCTAGGAGCTTGCTCCAAAATGTGGTGTGTGGGCTCGGAATTGATAGGCTACTCCAGTCGAGGCGTGTCGATGGGCCCGGTTCGGGGCGCGACACCTCGATTATCAAGCACGAGATGATGGGAGCGGACACGGATGCTTTCCGCCTTCGCGAATGCGTTCCGGACGCCAGACCTACGCAAGAAGATCTTCTTCACGATTGGCATCCTGGCTATTTTCCGACTGGGGTCGGTGCTCACCGTACCCAATGTCAACATGGCAAACATCCACACCTGCCAGGCGCAGGCCAGCTCCAGTGGCGCTGCCAGCCTGTACACGATGATCGACATGTTCTCCGGTGGTGCGCTGCTGCAGCTGGCGATCTTCGCGCTGGGAATCATGCCCTACATCACGGCGTCGATCATCCTGCAGCTGTTGACGGTCGTCATTCCCAAGCTCGAGGCGCTGAAGAAGGAGGGTGCAGCCGGGCAGAACAAGATCACCCAGTACACCCGTTACCTCACGCTGGTGCTGGGCGTCCTGCAGGCCACCGCATTCGTCACCATGGCTGTTTCGGGCACGCTGTTCCAGACCTGTCAGCTGCCCATCGTCTATGACGAGAACATCTTCCTCGTCGTCGTCATGGTGCTCACGATGACCGCCGGTACCGCCATCGTCATGTGGCTGGGTGAGCTCATCACCGAGCGCGGCGTCGGCAACGGCATGTCCATCCTCATCTTCACCCAGATCGCCGCCCGGTTCCCCGGGGCCATGTGGCAGATCAAGACCTCTCGCAATGGTGCTGGCCAGGCCCATGCCTGGTTCATCTTCCTGCTGGTTCTCGCCGTCGGACTGCTGGTCATGGCAGCCGTCATCTTCATCGAGCAGGGCCAGCGACGCATCCCGGTGCAGTACGCCAAGCGCATGGTTGGCCGACGCATGTTCGGCGGCACCACCACCTACATCCCGCTCAAGGTCAACCAGTCTGGCGTCATCCCGGTGATCTTCGCCTCGTCGATCCTGTACCTGCCGGTGCTCTACGCCATGTTCCGCCCCCAGTCGAAGGGCGCTGCATGGATCAACCACTACTTCGTGCGCGGTGACCACCCGCTCTACAACATCGTCTACTTCCTGCTCATCATCTTCTTCTGCTACTTCTACGTGTCGATCACCTTCAACCCGGTTGAGATGAGCGACAACATGAAGAAGTACGGCGGCTTCATCCCGGGAGTCCGGGCCGGAAAGCCCACGGAGGACTACTTGGCGTATGTGCTCTCCCGGCTCACGGCACCCGGTTCGCTGTACCTCGGCCTCATCGCGATGATCCCGACCCTGGCGCTGGTGTACCTGCACTCCAACCAGAACTTCCCGTTCGGCGGCACCAGTATCCTCATCGTCGTGGGTGTGGCCCTGGACACCGTCAAGCAGATCGAGAGCAAGCTCCAACAACGTCACTACGAAGGATTCCTCACATCATGAGAATGCTCATCATGGGCGCCCCGGGCGCCGGCAAGGGAACTCAGGCCGGAGCGATCGCCGAGCACTACGGCATCCCGGCCATCTCCACCGGCGACATGTTCCGCACCAACATCAAGAACGGCACCGAGCTCGGCCAGAAGGTCAAGTCCATCATGGACGCCGGCGACCTCGTCCCCGACGAGCTCACCGATGCCATCGTCGCCGATCGCCTGAACCAGGACGATGCCGCCGAGGGCTTCCTGCTGGACGGCTACCCGCGCAACATGCACCAGGTTCAGTCCCTCGACGAATACCTCACCGAGCATGGCCAGGCACTCGATGCCGTCGTCAGCCTCGACGTCGATCCGCAGCTGCTCACCGAGCGGCTGCTCAAGCGTGCGCAGATCGAGGGGCGCTCCGACGACAACGAGGAAACCATCCGCAATCGCATGGAGGTCTACACCGACCTCACCCAGCCACTCCTGGACCACTACGAGAAGGCCGGGCTGCTCATCACGGTGGATGGGGTCGGTGAGATCGACGCGGTTCGCGAGCGCGTCCTCGCCGCCCTTGACGATAAGACCTCGAACGCCAAGGGCTGAGGCCTGATGTTGGGTCGTCACCGCATACAGACGAAGACCCCCGATGAGATCCGTACGATGCGTCGTGCGGGCCTCGTCGTTGCCGAGGGACTGGCGCAGATGGGAAGGGCCGCGGTGCCCGGTGCCACGACGGCCGACATCGACCGAGCCGGACGGCAGGTGCTGCGTGCCCACGGTGCGGAGTCGAACTTCCTCAACTACGGAGCCGAATGGGGCATCCCGCCCTACCCGGGCGTGGCGTGCGTGAGCGTCAACGAGGTCATCGTCCACGGCATACCCGACGAGCGCGAACTGCACGACGGCGACATCGTCTCGATCGACTTCGGTGCCATCGTCGAGGGGTGGCACGGTGATGCCGCACGGACCTTCTGCGTCGGGGAGGTTTCCGAGGAGGCCCGTCTGCTCAGCGAACGCACCCGGGAAGCCATGTGGGCAGGCATCACGCAGATTCGTCCCGGTCATCGCATTGGTGACGTCTCGGCTGCCGTGCAGGCCTCGGTGGAGTCCTGGGACCACCCCTACGGCATCGTGCGCGAATACACCGGACACGGTATCGGCACCGAGATGCACATGGACCCCGACGTGCCCAACTGGGGGCGCCCTGGACGGGGAGCCAGGATCACCGAGGGCATGTGCCTGTGCGTCGAACCCATGGTAACTCTGGGTGACGACGAGAATGACGTCTTGGATGACGAGTGGACCGTGCGCACCATCGACGGTTCTTGGGCCGCACACTGGGAGAACACCGTTGCCGTGACTCCCGGTGGCCTGTGGGTGCTCACCGAGCCCGATGGTGGCCAGGCCGAGCTCGAGGCCAGGGGAGTGCCCTTCGCGCCCCTGTGCTGAATTGACGGCCGTTGCACGGGAGCGAGGGGGGATGCGATGCCGAGCGATGTCGAGCCATACGATGACGTTCCGGAGGATCCGGAGGAGTTGCGTCATGCCGAGGAATCGGCCGGCTCTGCCCGGGCAGGTCACAAGATCGTCGTGTGGGTCCTCGTCGCGCTGATCGTTCTCGGCATGACCCTCGGTTTCGTCATCTGATGGCAGGGTGCGGGTGGACAGACGTGACGTGGCGGCCTGCCCTGCCTTGCATCGGCGCATGACATTCCCGTGGTCGCTGTCGATGACGGGTTCTGAGGGGATGACCTGGCGATCCGCGACCCGATTTGGGAATGATCCACTCGTCCACTATTCTTGACCCTTGGTTTCGTGTGCGCGGAATCATTCACGCCCGGAGCGGGTGTGACAGTCAAGCGAATAGGACGTAATGGGCAAGAAAGAAGGGGCACTCGAGCTCGAGGGAACTGTTGTCGAGGCACTGCCGAACGCCATGTTCCGAGTCGAGTTGACCAACGGACACCGCGTCCTTGCCACCATCAGTGGCAAGATGCGTCAGCACTACATTCGTATTCTGCCGTCAGACCGCGTCGTCGTTGAGTTGTCTCCCTACGACTTGACTCGTGGTCGCATCGTCTACCGTCACAAGTGACGTTGCTCGCTGGTGGTTCCAGCACAGGCACCGAATCAGGTGCACCTCTCAGAGTGCTTTCCGTGCTCTGAGAAATCCATCCAGATCCCTGCAGGGGATCGTTACGCGAAAGAGATGCTTGATGAAGGTTCGCCCGAGCGTCAAGAAGATGTGCGACAAGTGCAAGGTCATTCGTCGCCACGGTCGCGTGATGGTCATCTGCGACAACCCGCGCCACAAGCAGCGTCAGGGCTGAGCCCTCGCCGCGGACGGGATCGCAGGCCATCGCGCCAGCAGGAATGCAGAGGTTCGACCTCTGAGGTCCACCGTCAGACTCGCCAGCCAGACGAGTGTGGCGTACGAACTGCACAACTGAAGATCGCAGACGACATCCTCAGATGTCGTCAACCATGACCATCGCCTGCGAATGCGCATCAGCGCTGCCGGGGCCGCACCGGAAGCTCACAGGTCCGGTGCGTGGTCATGACCCACAAACGTGGATGCACGTCCCGGGACCCAGCTCGAAACCATCGAGCACGGATCTGGGCCACCACCCCCGGACGAAGGCCGGGGCCTCATCGGACGAACCATTCTCGTCCACAGCCACCACAGGTGATGAGGACGCTCCACGCCAGACACCTTCGCGGCCCTCACCGAGGGTCGTCAATGATGAAAGGGATGCCACATGGCACGCCTCGTTGGAGTCGACCTGCCGCGCGACAAGCGCCTCGAGGTCGCATTGACCTACATTTTCGGAATCGGACACACCCGTGCCCTGGAGACTCTCAAGGCCACCGGTATCAGCGGTGACCTGCGCGTCCACGAGCTGAACGACGAGCAGCTCGTCGCCCTGCGTGACCACATCGAGAACAACTACCAGGTCGAGGGTGATCTTCGTCGCGAGGTCTCCGCCGACATTCGTCGCAAGATCGAGATTGGTTCCTACCAGGGACGCCGTCACCGCAGCGGTCTGCCCGTTCGTGGTCAGCGCACTCGTACCAATGCCCGTACCCGCAAGGGCCGCAAGAAGGCTGTTGCCGGCAAGAAGAAGGCCAAGTGAGTGTGAACCCCGTCCCATGTGACTCAGGTCACATGGTCGATCTGGGCCACTCGCCGACTTTCTGCGCAGACCACACCGAACAGGAGTAAGAGACAATGGCTACTGCAGGCCGTAGGGGCGGCGCACCCAAGCTGCGCCGCAAGGAGAAGAAGAACGTCGTCGCCGGTCAGGCGCACATCAAGAGCACGTTCAACAACACCATCATCGCCATCACCGACCCCACTGGTGCGGTGATCTCGTGGGCCTCCGCCGGCACCGTCGGCTTCAAGGGCTCGCGCAAGTCAACGCCGTTCGCCGCTCAGATGGCCGCCGAGGCTGCTGGACGCCGTGCCATGGAGCATGGTCTCAAGCGCGTCGACGTGTTCGTCAAGGGCCCGGGATCCGGTCGTGAGACCGCCATCCGGTCGCTGGGTGCCATCGGTCTGGAGATCGGACCGATCTCCGACGTCACCCCCGTTCCGCACAATGGATGCCGCCCGCCCAAGCGTCGCCGCGTCTGATCCCCTCCCAGAGCACAAAAGGACTGATACATCATGGCCCGTTACACCGGCCCACTCACCAAGAAGTCCCGTCGTCTCGGGACCGATCTCGTCGGCAACGACAAGTCGTTCGAGCGCCGCCCGTACCCCCCGGGTGTGCACGGCCGCGGACGCACCAAGGACTCCGAGTACTCCCAGCAGCTGCACGAGAAGCAGAAGGCGCGTTACGCCTACGGCGTTCTCGAGAAGCAGTTCCGTCGCTACTACGTCGAGGCCGACCGCTCCGACGCCAAGACCGGTGACATGCTGCTGCAGATCCTCGAGTCGCGCCTCGACAACGTCGTGTACCGCGCTGGTCTGGCCGCCACCCGCCGTCAGGCCCGTCAGCTCGTGAACCACGGACACTTCCTAGTCAACGGCAAGAAGGTCAACATCCCCTCCTACCGGGTGAGTGCCCACGACATCATCGACGTGCGCGAGAAGTCCAAGGACCTGCACCCGATCGTCGTGGCCCGTGAGACCATGGACACCCGCCAGATCCCGGCCTGGATGGAGGTCCGCCCCAACAAGGGACGTATCCTCATCCACCAGCTGCCTACTCGCGAGCAGATCGTCATCGACGTCAACGAACAGGCCATCGTCGAGCTCTACTCGAAGTGAGTGGTGCAAGGGGTGACCCCCTTGCATCCTCCGAGCGGGTCATGGCCCTGTACGCGTCCACCAGATGGGTGGTTGTGTTCGGGGCTGGGTCTGTTCGGGATCCTGTGAGGGGGCGACCCTCACAATCCTGCTTTCCCCGGGTCGGCTGTGGTCGGCCCGGGGATGTCACAACCGAATAATCTCCCGGCGGGGAGTTCCCGTCATCCTGTTCCCCTCTGCGCCTTCATATAGCGGTTGGCGCGAAAGGAAAGAAAAATGCTCATCGCCCAGCGCCCCACACTGACCGAGGAATCGGTCTCCGAGTTCCGCTCCAAGTTCGTCATCGAGCCCCTGGAACCTGGTTTTGGTTACACCGTCGGAAATTCCCTGCGTCGTACCCTGTTGTCGTCCATCCCGGGCGCGTCGGTGACGAGCATCAAGATCGAGGGCGTCCAGCACGAGTTCTCCACCATCGAGGGAGTCGTCGAGGACGTCACCGAGATCATCCTCAATCTCAAGGAGCTCGTCCTGTCCTCCGAGGAGGACGAGCCCGTCGCCATGTACCTGCGCAAGTCCGGTGCCGGCGAGGTCACTGCTGCCGACATCAACCCGCCGGCCAGCGTGACGATCCACAACCCCGACCTGCACATCGCCACCCTCAACGATGACGGACGCATCGAGATGGAACTCATCGTCGAGCGTGGCCGCGGCTACGTCTCCGCCGCCCTCAACGAGGACCCGGACGCCGAGATCGGACGTCTGGCCGTCGACTCCATCTACTCTCCAGTGCTCAGCGTGAGCTACAAGGTGGAGGCCACCCGCGTCGAGCAGCGCACCGACTTCGACCGTCTCGTCGTCGACGTGGAGACCAAGCCCTCCATGCTGCCGCGCGACGCCGTTGCCTCTGCCGGCCGTACCCTTGTCGAGCTCTTCGGTCTCACCCGGGAACTCAATGAGGATGCCGAGGGTATCGAGATCGGGCCGGCCCCGGTCGACGAGCAGTATGCCGAGAGCGTCTCGACCCCCGTCGAGGATCTCGACCTCACCGTGCGGTCCTACAACTGCCTCAAGCGTGAGGGCATTCACACCGTGGGTGAGCTCATCTCGCGTTCCGAGCAGGATCTGCTCGACATCCGCAACTTCGGATCCAAGTCGATCGACGAGGTCAAGGAGAAGCTGGCCGAACTCGGTCTGGCCCTCAAGGACTCCAACCCCGGCTTCGACCCGCTGGCTGCTGCCGACAACTTCGAGGCCGAACAGGCCGGGGACGAGGACCAGGGCGACGAGGACTTCGCCGAGACCGAGCAGTACTGAGTGGTCGTGGCGCCTGAAGCGCCACGACCGGCAAGGGGGACACCCCTTGCACCCCGCGTGGTGTGCTGCCCCACATCGTGATGACGATCAGCGCAGTTGGGCACGCGCCCCACGCGCGGGCTACAATTTCAGAGTTTCTGCCCGTCGGTGACATGTCGCTGACGGGTGGTGGCCAAGGAGGTGGACCTTGGCCGAGCCCCCGCACCGCGGGGAGGGGAGGGCAACCGTCCTCCCTCCAGCCGGATCGTGGCGAGTCCACCTGCTCGCCGCGCCGACCCACAAGGAGTAAGACATGCCACAGCCGATGAAGGGTCCGCGTTTCGGTGGAAACGCAGCCCACAGCCGCATCATCCTGCGCAACCTCACCAGCCAGCTCTTCGAGCACGGTCGTGTCGTGACCACCCTGGCCAAGGCCAAGCAGGTGCGTCCGATCGCGGAGAAGCTCATCACCCGCGCCAAGGTGGACACCGTCGCGAATCGCCGCATCGTCAACAGGACGATCACCGACAAGGGCGTCTCGCACGTCCTGTTCACCGAGATCGCCCCGATGATGGCCGAGCGCAACGGCGGCTACACCCGCATCACCCGCATTGGTGACCGCAAGGGTGACGCCGCTCCGATGGCCGTCATCGAGCTCGTCACCGACAAGCCCGCAGCCAAGGACACCGCCGACGACGTCAAGGCAAAGATCGCGCAGGCCGACGAGTCCGCCAGTGCCGAGTCCGCCGAGGATGCACCGGCCACGCCGGCCGCAGCCGACGAGGCTGAGTCCGAGGCCGATGCCCCGGCAGAGGAGACCCCGGCCGACAAGGCCTGATCCTCCTACCACTTTGCTGTGCCCCGCTCGAGTTCGCTCGGCGGGGCACAGCCATGTCCGCTGCCTTCCCCGCCCTGCCGGCGACGCCAGGGCCCAGCTGGCGATGCCAGAGCTGACTACCATCCACCCTTGACATGACGCAATAAGCTGGACTGGTGACCGACCGACTTCGTATCGCCCAACTCGCCAACTTCGTCGGGCCCGTCTCCGGCGGCATGAAGGTTGCCATCGACCAGCTGGGCAAGCAGTACGTCCAAGCCGGGTGCGACCGCATCCTCGTCGTCCCCGGTCAGCACGACCACGTCGAGGAGACCGAGAACGGCATCGTCGTTCAGGTCGCTGCCCCGAAGATCTCCAAGCAGTACCGCATGATCGCGACTCCGTGGCGTGCGCTCAGCGTCCTGGATCGATTCCGCCCGACATCCATCGAGGTGTCCGACAAGTGGACCCTCACCCAAGCGGCCAGGTGGGCACGCCGTCGCGGAATTGGCTCGGTGCTGTTCAGTCACGAACGGCTTGACGACATGCTCGCCGGGTGGCTGCGCCGTCAATTCGGCGTGGAAGCCGCTGTGGGTGCGCTCAACCGGCGACTCGTCAAGCAGTTCGACGTCATCGTCGTCACCTCCGACTACTCCTCGGGGGAGTTCTCCGGGCTCGGTGCCGAACTGCACAAGGTGCCGCTGGGGGTGGATCTGGAGACATTTCACCCCTCGATGCGGCCGCAAGGCCTGCCCACACCACAGGGTGACGGAGTCATCCGGCTGTGCTACGTGGGGCGCATGAGTCATGAGAAGAATCCCGAGCTTGCGATGCGCGCCGCCATGGAGCTGCATCGACGGGGCCTGCCCGTCCAGATGAACATGTACGGCGTCGGCCCCGACCTGCAGGCCATGCAGGATGAGTCGAGCGGCTTCCCGGTGACCTTCCACGGCTTCGTCGAGTCACGTACCGAGGTGGCCAGGGCCTATGCCGACTCCGACATCTCCATGTCGGTGTGCCCTACCGAGACCTTCGGACTTGCGGTGCTCGAGGCCCTGGCCTGCGGCACCCCGGTGGTCACCTCGAATCGTGGTGGGGCGTACGAGCTCGTCAATGCCAACAGTGGTGCCAGCGGATTCCCCAACCCCAGTGGCATCGCCGATGCCACCACTACCCTCATCAACCGCCTCGGGTCCGGGCTGCGTGCCAGCGCCAGGGCTCGTGCCGAACAGTTCACCTGGCAGGAGTCGGCGCGCACGATGCTGCAGATCCATGTCGGCCTCGCCGAACGAATTGCGAGACGCCCCTACTGGAAGGACAACCTGGTCGACGCACGTTCGGCCCACCAGGAGAAGCACGGCGTCAAGGACCTGTTGTCTCCCACCAACACCACCACACAGCAGTCCCAGGAGGAGCGATGAAGAAGTCCCGAGCCATTGCCGTGGCACTGGCCTGCGCCACCGTCACCTATGCCGTCCCCCTCCTCGCCCGTCCCGCTCCCGATCCAGCTCGTCCCACGGTGCGCGGGGCCGACGGCGTCACCAGGCGGTTGTCGACGATCCACGACGTCATCGCCGCGGGACGTGCCAGTGGGGTCACCGGCTGGGACCTCGTCGACGAGGTCACGTCGATGGTGCACGACATGATGACCCACTACTCCTGCTGGCACCTGGGACTGTCGCCGGAGGAGGCGCTACGCGCGGGGCAGGGCACCTCGGCGCAGTACAACGCTGCACTGGCGAAGGTCCTGCGCGCACTGGGATTCGACGTGGAGCTGGTGCACGCTGCCCGGGTGCGGCTGGACAACCATCCCTGGTACCACGTCGGCCACACCTGGGTGCAGGTGACCGTCGAGGGCCGGACCTTGGACGTGTGTGCCTCGCGACGGACCAATCGTGCTGGCGCCGTGAGTTTCGTTCCGGTGACGCCGGTGCGTCCGGTGCGACGCATCACCATGATCGACGGCAGACTCGCCCTGGCTCCCATCGTCGCTGGCAGCATCTGGCGCTCCTGGCTCACCCGCAGACCCGTGTCACGCTGGGTCTATCGGGATTTCGGTGAGCCGGTCTGAGCTGATGGACAGAGATCTGGCCCCGCTGTGGGGCGGGGCCAGGATCCTGGGATGAGTACTGATGTCCACCGGCTGCGATCAACCCCGTCTGGGGCCGAGGGCCGAACTCAGTCAGCAGAGTCCTCAGAACAGATCGTTGATCTTGCGAGCCTTGGTGAAGCGCTCCTCGGCGTCCTGCCAGTTGACGACGTTCCACCATGCGGTGACGTAGTCGGCCTTGACGTTCTTGTACTGCAGGTAGTAGGCGTGCTCCCACATGTCGAGCTGCACGACCGGGATCTGGCTGGACGGCAGGTTGCCCTGGTGGTCGAACAGCTGCATGACGTTGAGACGCTGACCCAGGGTGTCCCACACGAGCATGCCCCAACCCGAGCCCTGAACGCCCTTGGCAGTGGCCTCGAACTGGGCCTTGAAGTTGTCGAAGGAGCCGAAGTACTCGTCGATGGCGGCGGCCAGCTCATTGCCCTCCGGACGTCCACCACCGTTGGGGGACATGTTCTTCCAGAAGACGGAGTGGTTGATGTGGCCGCCCAGGTTGAAGGCATAGTCCTTCTCGAGCTGGTTGATGGCACCGAAGTCGCCCTTGTCGCGGGCCTCGGCCAGCTTCTCCAGGGCCGTGTTGGCGCCCTTGACGTAGGTGGCATGGTGCTTGTCGTGGTGCAGCTCCATGATCTCGGGAGCGATGTGTGGAGCCAGGGCGCTGTAGTCGTACGGCAGTTCGGGAAGGGTGTAAGTAGCCATGTGTCCTCCTGACGAAGTCGTTGGCTGCAATCGGAGATTCCGATCAGCCGTTGGCGTCATCCAGTACAGCGCACAGTCGTGCGGGGCTATTCCTGATTCAGGAGAAAAATTTCTTCCTCCCCGGGGCAGACAGCTTCGTAAGGGACGCTCCCAGACCTCCATGCATCGTCTGAACTGTGCCAGTTCGCCTTGCGTGCGGCTCGCCGCAATACCTGCATGACTGCTTGGCCAGCAAGGATGACGAGGATGACGTTGGTCACGGCCCGCCCCAGGTTCCAACCCATCGACGTCGCAGCATTGAACAGGACGAAGTGCCACAGGTTCGTGTTGATGGAGGCCTCCGGGTTGAAGGACAACTGGGAATCCATGCCCAGATTGAACGGCCAGAACGCGAAATCCATGAGCCAGCCGTAGAGGAATGACGCAAGGGCCCCGTAGACGGCCAGCACCAGTGTCTCTGACCAGCCGCGCAGCCTGCGGGGCAGCAGACCGGCCCCCATCCCGACGAAGGCTGCAGCCAACATTTGGTAGGGCAGCCACGGTCCGAACCCGGCAGTGATGATTGCCGAGGTGAACAGGGTCGTCGTGCCCAGGACGAACCCGAAAGCCGGTCCGAAGACCCGACCGCCCAGCATGATGGTGAAGAAGACCATCTCGATCCCGGCGGTGCCCGCCCCCAGTGGGCGCAGGCCAGCCCCACACGCGGTGAGTACGCCAAGCATGGCCAGAGCCTTGACGTCAATGCCATCGGCTGACATCTGCGAGACGACGACCACCAGCGCCACCGGGAGGATCACAGCGAACAGCAGGGGAGCACGAGTGTGGTAATCGGCGATCGAGCCGGGATCGAGGAACAACGGCCAGCAGAAAGCCAGGAGACTCAACACCGCGGTGATGACGAGCAGGATTCTTGCGCTCCACGACGTCCCCATGACCGTTCCAGGACGATCGCGGTTCATCGTAGTGTCTTCCAGACCGATGGGGACCCCCCATCGGGAGGGACATCGGTGCTCGTCAAGCCCTGGACGGTGATGAGGCTGCGTGCGGCACGCACGTCGTTCACCGTGAGCAGGTCCGCGGGGTGGAAGACCTTGGCCACCTGTGGCGAGAACGCGGGAGAGGAAGTGCACACCGCACGGGTCGTCCCGTCGGCAACGACCTGCCCGTCAGCCATGACGAGAGTGCGATCAGTGGTGGCAGCAGCAAACTCGACGTCGTGGGTGGAGATGATGACTGCTGCCCGGTGACACGTTCCCTCTCCCTCGGCAATCTGACGCACGATTCGGCCCAATTGGGCTTTCATGGTGTAGTCCAGACCACGGGTCGGTTCGTCGAGCAGAACGACGTCGGGACGTGCGGACAATTGGATGGCCAGCACCAGTGCCAGGCGTTGGCCCTCCGAGAGATCACGTGGGTTGCGCCCACCGGGAAGATGTGCTCCCAGCGACGTCAGGATCTGCGTCGTCGTGCCCGGCGGCACCTCGGACTCCATGTCGGCCTGATGACACTCGGCGGTCACGGTCGGCAGGTAGAGCAGGTCAGCTGCCGACTGGGGCACCAGCGTCACCAGACGTCGCGCCACCTTGGCGTCGACGGTACGTGGATCGACCCATGATGCAAATCGGGGCGGCCTTCGATCGTCCGGGGAAGCTTCCTGATCGAGTACCGACACGGTTCCCGATGACGGTGTTGCTCCCTGCAGGGCCCACATGAGTGATGACTTGCCGGCTCCATTGCGCCCCATGAGGGCGCTGACTGTGCCGGACTGGAAGACGACGTCGAGGTGATCGACGGCAGTGAGGTCACCGTAGCGGACGGTCAACTTCGTCGTGCGCAGCACGTCGTGGCTGCCGTCACTGGCCCATGTCATCGCCTCGGTCGGAGTGGAGGTCGCTGACAGGCCTGGCTGCGGACCGATGGTGCGGCGTGCCTGCCGTACCGACAACGGCACCCGGGGCAGGGCGAGTTCACGAGCCAAGGCACTCAGCGGAGGCACGACGTCGGCCTGGGCCAGCACCGAGCTGGGATCGGCCTGCACGAGTCTTCCATCACCGGGCAACCACAGAATGGTGTCGGCGGCGTGCATGACGCGTTCCAGACGGTGCTCTGCCAACACCACGGTGAGACCCACCTCGTTGACCAAGGTGGTGATTGAGGCCAGGACGTCTTGGGCAGCTGTGGGGTCCAGTGCGCTCGTCGGCTCGTCGAGAACGAGGATGCGTGGCTGTGCGGCCAGCACGGCGGCGATGGCCACCCGCTGCTGCTGACCACCGGACAGGTCGAGCAACGGACGGCTACGCAACTCGGCGATGCCCATGAGGTCCAAGGTCTCCTCGACGCGCTTGCGCATGATTGACGGCGAGATCCCCAGCTGTTCCATGCCGTAGGCGATCTCGTCCTCCACGGTGTCGGTGACGAATCCAGCCAACGGATTTTGCCCGACGACCCCGACGACGTCAGCCAGATCGCGGGGGCGGCAGGTGCGGGTACGTCGGCCGGCGACGATGACCTCACCGCTCACCGTTCCACCGGAGAAGTGCGGCATCAGCCCGTTGAGCACTGAGAGCAGGGTGGATTTCCCGGTGCCGGTGCGCCCGACGACCAGGGCCAGATCTCCTTCCTCGATCATGGCATTGGCATGGCTCAGCGTTGGTTCATCGGTTCCGGCATGGCAGATGGAAACATCGTCGAGGATGATGGCGGGACTGGTGTGGCTCATTCGGTATCCTTCCGGAGCTCACGGGCATCATCGACGGTGTGCGGGTTCCTCAGCGGACGTTGAGTGAAGAAACTGGGGGCTGCGACGATCGCCGCGATGATCAACATGACCGGGTGCAGGACCGGCCAGGTGAGGGGCACCGTGCCGATGGTCAATGCGGTGGGGGCGTACCGCGACAGTCCGACCGTCACTGCCAGAGCGAACAGCCCGCACAGTGCCGCGAGGATAGACCGGGTCGTCCACGGGTCAGGGCGGTACCTGCTCACCCCCAGCCGCCGTCCCGAGGAACGCAGTCCGATCGTCACACCAACCAGGGAGGCAAGAGCGGCGAGGATGCCGATGCGTTGACCGAATCGGTTCCCGAACAGGGTCGCACACAGGGTTCCGGGACCACAGGTGGCTGGGTCGGGGGCGAGGTAGCCGCTGGGATTGGCCAGGATGAAGTAGATGGCCACCGTGAGCAGCATGAGGGAGACGACGAGCAGGGCACCGGTGCCCGGCCGCACCCGACGGTTGTCACGGGTGCGGCCATAGCCACGCGATTCCATCCCGCGAGCCAGGAACATCGACGACTCCACGGCATCTTCCAACACGGGGATGACGATGGAGTTGACGGCCCGGTAGCCCGTGACTCGTCCACCACGCAGACGCCTGGCCCGACGAACTCGTCCCACCGACACGATGATCTGGGGAAAGACCGACAGGGCGACGACCACGGCGGTCGAGATGTCATGCAGTGCTGCTGGTACCGACTTGAGGGCACGGCGCGGGTTCGCCAGCGAGTTCGCCGCCCCGAAACAGGCCAGCATCGTCGCCAGGCGCAGCGCCTCGTAGCCGGTGCCCACGATTGCCTCAAGGGTCACCGGCCCACCCAGGTCGATCCCTGCTGCCCAGTCGGGGAGGGCGACGCTGGGAAGGGTGAACAGGACGGTTCCCGTGCGGTTGGCGCCGAAGAGGGTGATGAAGACCATCCGTATGACGATGATGATCCCAGCGAGCTTGAGGTACGTGCCGGCTGATCGTGCCCACGGGTCGTCGGTACGCCGGTTGGCGACGACGAGGATGACGGCACCTGCGATCAGCGCGATGAGCAGCGGGTTGTTCGTCAGGCTCACGGCTGCCGCCGCACCCATGGCCCATGCCCACCAGGCCCACGGATGGGTGGTGAGGGTCTCGTGACTGACGGTCACTCCGGAGTTCCTGGTGCGATTGACCGGCTGTTCTGGTATGACGGTCCGTGCCGGACGTGTGATGAGACGAGACACGGTTCAGCGACGTCCCTTGCGAGCAGACCATCTTCCGTAGCCCACCCCAGCAATGACGAGGATGCCGAGAACGATGACAACTCCCCACGGGGTGTTCCCGTGCTTGGTGTCGTCGGCGGCATTCTGTCCGTGGTGATTGACGGCAGCCGCGGGGGATTCGGACGTGTCGTTCCCGTTCCCCGCTGAAGTGACGCTCGCCTCGGGGGAGCCGGCGTTGCCCGCCCGTCCGCTTGCAGCGGCCGTCCCAGTTCCCGAGGCGATTTCCGAAGTCGCCATGTCCGGCATGTCACAGCGGTACTCGCCGGGCTTGTTGTAGCACCACCCCTCGATCGAGCCGGGTTGTGGTCTGTAGGAGTCGGCTCCGCGTTTGGAGTACGTCCAGTCCCTGCCGTTCGTGGAGTGCCAGTAGGCCCAGTACTGACCGTTGAACTCTCGGCCCTTGACACAGTGGTCCGGATGACCATTCATCGTGCAGATGAAGCCCGGACTGTCGGAACGATCCTCCAACTCAAGCCCGGCTGAGAGCAGTGCTTGACGTCCGGTGGAGAAATCAGACACGCAGGTGTTCGCCAGCACGGGCCCGTCCTGGTAGACGACGTAGACCCACACACCCCCGGATCCCAGACAGGTGGTCCAGTCGCCCCCGGACCTCTCGACGATCGGCGACGGGTCTGTCGCGCTGAGCTGGCTGTGTGCTGCTGAGCCAGTGTGACTGTCGGTCACGGCACTCGTATTCGGGCACACGCCTGTCGTGCTGGCCCACCCGAATGTGCCAGTTGTGAGGGTGAGGATCATTGCACCGATGAATGATGCGATTCGCCGGGGAGCACTGCTCGTCATGAGTTCACTTCGGTGTCATTGACCGTGCGACGAACCGAATCGACAGCGGCGAGGGACGCAGATCTGTTCATGAACACCTCTTGGGATGCTTGACGACATCACGAGGTGGGGCCCGCCCAGCGGCAGTGGACCTCTTCGTGCCATCGACGAATTGTGCTGGTCTCCTGGTGGACGGCGATCCGACTCAGTTGCACTGTCAACACCTGCACGAGGCAACATCACGGTTGCGGGCCAGTCCCGGATTCACACCGGGTTCTCCGCCCACGAGGATGCTCATATCGTAGCCTCGTGGCTGTGTGCCCCTCAATGCGGGCGACGACATACCAGATTTGGCCTCTGCCGTGCCTGCCCTGATGAGCAGGATGCTACGTGCAACGCGGTTCAGGGCTGCCGTACCGGCTCGTTCCCACCGGGGGACGGGGCATCTCGGCCTCGACGCACGTCGAGGACACGGAATCCCTTGGAACTGGCCACTCGCTGGGTGGGCCACCCCTGCTCGTTGAGCCAGCGGGCCAGGGAGTCGGCCCCCAGGTTCTTGCCCACGACCAGGTGTGCGACGCCTGCGTCGGTGAGATGGTCGAACCAGGTGAGCAGCATTTCGTGCAGGGCTGCCTTCCCGATGCGGATCGGCGGGTTCGACCAGATCTCGTCGAAACGCTGCGCGGGGTCGACCTCCTCAGGTCGCATGGCCACAAGGCGGTCGGTGAGTCCGAGACGCCGCGCATTGAGGTTGGTCAGGCGTATGGCCTGATCGTTGACGTCCACCCCGATGACCCGGGCTTGGGGCACCTGATCGGCCAGGGCACAGCAGATGGGGCCGTAACCACACCCCAGGTCGAGGAAGGTACGTGGCTCGCGGCACGTGGTGGGCGGTTCGGCCGCCACAGCTTCCCCGGGTACGGCTGGCTCGGTGAGTCCGTTGGGCGGGTCGAGCTCGTTGAGCAGCACGGCGGTTCCCTTGTCCAGACGTGACATCGAGAAGACGCCGTCCGAGGTCGTCAGCGGGTAGCGGCGCCCCCAGATGGTGACGTCGATGGTGTGCTTCCGGGTCGGTTCGGTGGGGGTCTGGAAGTAGTGACTCACCAGCAGGTCTCCTCACGCGCTGCGGACTCGGTGACGGCTGGCCCCGTCGTGCCATGAGAGGTGCCGGGAACCGGTGGCGCACCGGGTAGGGAGCCCACCGTGCCGCTGCGTGCCACGTCGAGATCTTCCTGGCTGCGTCGGGCCCTGGCCTGCGCGGCCCGAGCTGCCAAACCATCCTCGTCGGGGTAACCCACCTCCTCTAGGGTGAGTCCGGCAGCTGGCATCACCAGTACCGAGGAGTGCCGTCGTGATGAGGTCATGACCTCATCCAACCAGGCCTGGTCACGTTTGCCGGAAGCCACCGCCGTCAGCGCCCCGACCAGGGAGCGCACCATGGAATGACAGAATGCGTCGGCCAGGACGGTGATCTCGATCGTCCCTGCGGCTTCGTCGGCTCCAGTGCTCCGCGTGACATTGATGGGTCGTGATTCTGCCTCGCCCCGTGTCATGCAGCGTCGTGTCGTGTTGCCCTGCGCCATGCAGTCCTGTGCCATGCAGTCCTGTGTCGTCTCGCCTCCGTGGACCGGGCTGGCGTGCTGGTCGGGCAGTGGACCATCGTGGTTGGTGTGAGCAGGACCAGGTGTGGATCCTCGACGCACGGCATGGCAGTCCATGAGGGTGCGTATCGTCGTGGCACCCTCGCGGTGCTTGCAGAATGCTGCGAAATCACGCAGGCCCAGCAGCGACTGCCCGGCACTGTTGAGGGCGTCGAGATCGAGTCGCTCCCGCACGGTGACGACGTGGCTGCGCAGCAACGGGTCGGGAACCGAGTCGGCGTCCCAGACCCGGTACACGTAGCGACGCCACAGGGCGGAGAATCGAGCGTCAAATGTTGACGGCACCTCGGTGATCTCGCGCACCACGAGGTCTGGGTCCAGCACTCGGGGCAGACGCCGGTGCAGGTCGGCACGCGGATCGAGGCCGTCCGGCAGGTCGACGTGGGCCACCTGACCGCGAGCGTGCACCCCGGAGTCCGTGCGTCCCGCCACCGTCAACGGGGTGGGGCGGTCGAGACGCAGGACGCGGGGGATCCAGGTCTCCAACTCGCCCTGCACGGTGCGCAGGTGCGGCTGGCGTGCCCAGCCCGAGAAGTTCGCCCCGTCGTAGGAGATGTCCAGGCGCCAACGAGTCATGAGGCCGACTCCACGGTGCGCACCCGCCAGGTGAAGTCGTGCACCACCCGTCCCGAGGTGACCCCCTTGTTCTCGTAGCGAGTGAGAGGGCGCTCCGTCCAGCGCGGCCCGGGTTGCGCACCGACCGACTCCAGCCTGTCATCGTGACCCAGCAGATCGAGCATCCAGTCGGCGTAGTCCTGCCAGTCGGTGGCCAGCCGCCACAACCCACCCGGGCGGACTCGCGAGGTGACCAGGTCGATGGTGTCCGGGTTGACGATCCGGCGCTTGTGGTGACGTTTCTTGCGCCACGGATCGGGGAAGAAGGTCCACACCTCATCCAGCTGCCCTGCAACGAACAGATGCTCCAGTCCGGCGGCGGCATCGGCCATGATGACGCGCGCATTGGAGACGTCCTTCTCCGCCAGCTTGTTCAACGTGGTGGCGATGGAGGGCAGGTAGACCTCGAACCCGATGAAGTCACGGTCCGGGTGGGCGGCAGCCACGGCGGCCAGGGTGTCCCCGGACCCGGATCCGATCTCGACGGTGAGCGGAGCTGTCCTGCCGAAGATCCCCGCGACGTCCAGCGTGGATCCGGCAGCCACCGAGGTGCTCGTCGTGTCACGGGGGACGTCGACGAGGTAGCGGTCCGAAAGTCTGTCCAGGGCCTTCTGCTGGGAGACGTTCATACGTGGGGAACGGCGTACGAACGACACGACTCCGCGGCGAAATGGGGTGCCGCCACGATTCGCACCAGCCGAGACCTGCACCCCCAGGCCAGGATGGTGTGTCGGAGAGCCGGGGGATTGGTGGTTGGAGCCGGACGAGGCCTCGGTCGAGTCGTTCCGTCGCCCGGCCTCGGAGCTGGGGGCAGAGGTTGGCTCGGCGGGACGAACGTGGGGTGGGGAAGTGTGTTCGCTCGGTGCCACGATGTGCTCGTCCGCGGTGTCCTGGGGCTCGTCTGCCTGGGGATCGTCAGATGGTGCCACAGGGGGTCATGATAGCTGCTCGTGCAGGCAGACATCTGGTCGTGGCCGCAACCGTGACTGTGGTACCGCCTGGTGGTCATGGGAGACTGGCACCGTGCGTACCTTCCTCAACATTCTGTGGGTGGTGCTCGGCGGCTGGCTGCTGGCCCTCGAGTATCTGCTCATCGGTCTGTTCTCCTGCATCTTCATCGTGACGATTCCGGCTGGGGTCGCGTGTTTTCGGATGTCCCGTTACGCCCTCTGGCCGTTCGGGCGAGACGTCGTCGCCAAGCCGGGGGTGGGTGGCGGCAGCACGGCCATGAACGTCGTGTGGTTCATCGTCGCTGGGCTGTGGCTGGCCGTCGGGCACGTCATCGTGGCCCTGGCTCAGGCGCTCACCATTGTCGGAATCATGAACGCCGTCGTCTCGATCAAGATGATCCCCGTGACGTGTTTCCCGTTCGGCAAGGAGATCGTCAAGCAGCCCTGAGGCCCGGTGCTCTACCGCCCGGGGGGTCGGGCGACCGCTCCGACGGGGCCGATGCAAGGGCGTAGGGGCTCATTTGACCTCAGCGCAGGGCACGGCCTCTGTCAGCACACTGAGCCTCGGACCAGTCCTCCGACGCCGGCGGCTCTCGATCCCCAGCCCTTGGATCCTACAGCCCTTGGCGTCACGCCGGGCTTCGGCGCCGGGCCGTCGCGCGCCCCGGGCAGTCCAGTACGGGCAATCCAGCTTCGCGGGTCTTGCCTTGTTCATACGCAATGGTGTAGTGTGGCCCTGTTGCTCTTGAGCAAACGGGAGTTGGCCACCGCGGCCGCTCCGTCTGTCCGACACGTCGATGTCGTGATGCGGTAGCCGATCTCCGGCGTCAGCGCACGACGCCGTTGCAGGTCAGACTGCCAGGAGAACCAATTGCAGTGCCCGGCCACCAGGCTTGGGCGACCACATCCCCATCTGGAGGTGTGGAAGTCAAAGACCCCCGTACGGGGGTGCGAGATTTCAAGAAGGTACCTGTGACCACCTACAGCCCCAAGGCCGGAGAGGTGACGCGGAACTGGTGGGTCATCGACGCTCAAGACATCGTCCTGGGCAAGGTGGCCGTCAATGCCGCGAACCTCCTGCGCGGCAAGCACAAGCCGCAGTACGCCCCCCACGTCGACACCGGTGACTTCGTCATCGTCGTCAATGCCTCCAAGATCGCCGTCACCGGCGACAAGGCCAACAAGTCGCTGCGCCACGACCACTCCGGTCGTCCCGGCGGCCTGCGCACCACGACGATCGGCGAGCTCCTCGAGAAGAATCCGCGTCGTGCCGTCGAGCGCGCCGTGTGGGGCATGATGCCCAAGAACAAGCTGTCCCGTCAGCAGATGGGCAAGCTCAAGGTGTACAGCGGACCTGAGCACCCGCACACCGCCCAGAAGCCGCAGCCCTACGCGATCACCCAGATCGCTCAGTGATCGCAGAAGGATTGGGAACAGTGACTGAGAACGCCAATGAGAACCTCGAGACCGAGGTGAAGCCCTTCACCGAGGGCGATCATGAAATCGCATACCGCACCGACTCCAACCCGTCGGTGGCCTCCGGGGACGCCATCCGTCCAGCCGTCGTGGCTCCGGGCCACGGCACGGGCCGCCGCAAGCAGGCCATCGCCCGCGTCCGTCTGATCCCCGGCACCGGCGAGTGGAAGATCAACGGCCGCACCCTTGATGAGTACTTCCCCAACAAGGTGCACCAGCAGATCGTCTCCGAGCCCTTCGCCACCACTGGCATGGAGGGCAACTACGACGTCGTCGCCCGTATCGTCGGGGGCGGCGTGACGGGTCAGGCCGGCGCCCTGCGCTTGGGGGTGGCTCGTGCCCTCAACGCCATTGACGCCGAGGCATCTCGCCCGGCACTGAAGAAGGCCGGCATGCTCACCCGCGATGCCCGCGTCAAGGAACGCAAGAAGGCTGGTCTCAAGAAGGCCCGCAAGGCTCCGCAGTACTCGAAGCGTTGATCTGGGATCAACTCGAGCAGTGAACCTGTCGGATCCGCATGGGTCCGTCGGGTCCAGGGGGGGACGGCACTGCCGTCCCCCTTTTTTGCTGGTTTTGCTGAAGGATGCCTCGACGCCCCCAGTGCGCTCGCGCTCAGTGAGCCCGGTGCGCTCAGCGAGCGTCCAGTGCGCCCCGTGAGCCCAGTGTGCTCAGTAAACCCAGCGAGCCCAGTGTCCTCGTGCGTTCCTGGCCGTGCACTTTTCCATGCCGACTCCCACCCCGGGAAAACCTGCGTGGGGCGAGACATTCTCGATATGTCATCGGGGGAGCGTGGTATTTGTGCGGCCAACGGCCACCTGTGCCATGGCCCCTGGCATGACATGACTTCACGAGCAAGCAGTGCACCGGAGCCGCAACGGGCAGTGACCACGGCAGCACCGCATTTCTCCATTGGACTGATGTCTGGAACAGGTACCATGAATATTCGTGGCACGACTATTTGGAACTGATGGAGTACGCGGTGTGGCCAACCAGGACCTCACCGCTGAACTGGCCCTCGACCTCTCGGTCGCAGCGGCCCACGTCCTGGGCGAAGCAGGAGCATTCGGACACCGCCAGCCAACCGCGCTGGTGGCCCGCGATCCACGAGCCTCCGGTGAGTTCCTCGAAGCTGCGGTGTGCGCCGGACTGGCATCGGCCGGGGTCGATGTGGTGCGTGTGGGAGTCATCCCCACCCCAGCAGCCGCTTATCTGGTGGGCGAGTTGGGAACGGATCTCGGCGTCATGCTCTCGGCCTCGCACAATCCCATGCCCGACAACGGCATCAAGTTCTTCCAGCGTGGCGGGATCAAGCTCGTCGACGATCTTGAGGACGCCATCGAGGAGCGGATGGGTGAGCCGTGGCAGCGTCCGATCGGTGCCGAGGTGGGACGCATCCATGCCTCCTCGAGCGCGGTGGACACCTACGTCAACCATCTGGTGTGTTCCCTGCGTCAGGAGGACGCCCTCAAGGGGCTCAAGATCGTCTTGGACTGTGCCAACGGCGCCTCGTCCATGACCGGCCCGGCAGCTTTCCGCGCCCAGGGTGCCGACGTCGTCGCCATCCACAACAGCCCGGACGGCATCAACATCAACGCCTCCTGCGGATCGACCCACCCCGAAATCCTGCAGGCCAAGGTGGTTGAGGAGGGGGCCGACCTCGGGCTGGCCTTCGACGGTGACGCCGATCGGTGTCTGGCAGTCGATCATGAGGGCCACCTCGTCGACGGCGACCAGATTCTCGCCATCCTCGCCCTGGCCCTGCAGGAGGACCATCGTCTGGCGTCCAACACCGTGGTTGCCACGATCATGAGCAACCTCGGACTCACCTTGGCCATGCGTGAGCACGACATCTCCGTCGACCAGACGAAGGTGGGCGACCGCTACGTGCTGGAGTCCATGAACGCCAACGGATTCTCACTTGGTGGGGAGCAGTCCGGCCACGTCATCATGAGTGAGTTCGCCACCACTGGCGACGGCGTCCTCACCGGCCTGCACGTGGCTGCTCGGGTGGCTCGCACTGGCAGGACACTCAAGGAACTCGGCTCGGTGATGACGCGCCTGCCCCAGTCGCTCATCAATGTTCGTGGTGTCGACAAGTTGCGTGCCGGCATCGATCCCGACGTCAACAAGGCCGTCTCCGACGCCAACCACCAGCTGGGCGACACCGGTCGCGTCGTGCTGCGCCCCTCCGGCACCGAGCCGGTGGTGCGCGTCATGGTGGAGGCTGGCACCCAGAGTGAGGCTGACCAGATCTGTGAGCAGCTCGCTGGGATCGTCAAGGAGAAACTGGCCATCTGAGCTAGAACCGGTTGGAACCACGTCGGGCGAAGGGTTGCATGATGCGTCGTCCAGCCCTTGGGACCCGGCCAGCTTGGCTGGTGCATGTGCCCGTCACCAAGCTATTCGCAGATGGAATCAGCGGTGGTGCTTGGTGACGCCGGGCAGTATCAGCTGGCAGGTAGTGTCGACCGTCAAATCTTTCGGATCCACACGTTCTTCACCTCGTGATCCGGGCCCTTGTGGAGAATCGCGGTGGCCCGGCCGCGGGTGGGCCGGATGTTCTGGGTGAGATTGGGCAGGTTGATCCGTCGCCAAATGGATCTGGCGATGTCGATCGCCTCCTCGTCGGGCAACTTCGCGTACTCGCTGAAGAAGGAGTGCGGGTTGGTGAATGCCGTCTGACGCAGGGTGAGGAAGCGGTTGATGTACCAACTCATGATGTCCTGCTCATCGGCGTCGATGTAGACGGAGAAGTCGAAGAAATCGCTCAGCGTCAGACCCATCGTCCCATTGCTGCGCAGCCTGGGTGGCTGCAGGACGTTGAGACCCTCGATGATGAGGACATCGGGTTGACGAACCACTCGCTGCTCACCAGCAACGATGTCGTACTCCACGTGGGAGTAGACCGGTGCCACCACCTCCGGGGCACCGGACTTCACGTCCACGACGAATTTCAGCAGCGCCTTGCGGTCATAGGATTCCGGGAAACCCTTGCGGTCCAGGATGCCGTGCTCCTCGAGCACGGCATTGGGATACAGGAACCCATCGGTGGGCACCAGATCCACCTTGGGACGTCTCGGTGAGCGGGCCAGCAATTCCTTGAGCAGGCGGGCTGTCGTGGATTTTCCGACCGCCACCGACCCTGCCACTCCGATGACGAACGGGGTGCGTCGCATCTGGTGGTCCTGGAGCTGCAGATATGCGTTGGAGGCCTCGAAGAGACTCCCCGTGTGCATGCAGTACAGATGGATGAGCTGCGTCAGCGGCCGGTAGACCTCGGCCACGTCGGTCTGGTCGGTCGGGTCGCCCAGCCCTCGGATGCGTTCCAATGTCTCGTCGTCGATGTCGATCTCGGTGCTTTCAGCGAGATCTGCCCATGCGTGTCGGGACAATTCGATGTAGGGCCCCGGTTCGGTGTTGTCGTCATCGACGGGTGTGGTGGGAGTCAAGTTCATCGGGCACCTCTGACGGATGGTCTGTCGTAGCGACTGTACTTCACGGCGATGTCGGGTGCTCGGGGGGCTCCGGGTGGTCGGGGCATGGACGATGGTGGCCGGTACGCCTTGCAACATTCGTGCCCAGTGACGTGGTGTGCCGTGTCATTTGCACGGGAACTGTTCGTCGCAGAGGGTCTATCGTGTGTGAACGTACCGGCCAACTGGTGATCAGGTGAGCGGACGTACGGAGCACCTGACCGGAGTGGCCCGATCGGGCGCGAGGGCGTTGAAGACGACCTGGAACGTCATCGGATCGTAGGTGATGTTCGTGTGGACGCTGAAGTCCAGGTGGCAGACATCCTGGATGACGATGTTCTTGACTCCCGGTTCCGGGATGAGCGCATTCGTCCACGGAAACACCCGGTTGTCGAAGCGGGTGGCGATGACGGTGTACTTGATACCCGGGAAGGTCATTCCGCCGTCGTTGAGTTCCTTGAGGAACGTGGAGCCCTGCAATTGCTGGGGTACGGATTCCATGTTCATGTGCTTCGCCACGGCGGTGAGGATGGTGTTGGCCGGTTTGCCGGTCTTGTTGAAGAATTTCTCAATGCCCAGCAGGCTCGTACCCTTGTTGGACGGAACCAATCCGATGAGATGGTTGACCTTCTTGTCACCGCCGTAGTACTTGATGTAGGCGCGTGGCAGGGGGCCGCCTCCCTGTGAGTGGCCGATGAGATCGACCTTGTCGGCACCGGTGGCCTTGAGAACCTTGTCCACGAAGTGTGCCATGAAGGCTGCAGTGGAGTAGATGTTGCCGGTGGTCGCGGAAGCCTCCATGAGCGGATGGGTCATCGGGTTGTAGTTGAAGGTGTAGACGCAGAGCCCTGCTTGCTGCAGACGCGGTCCGTAGTACGACCACGTGATGAAGGCGTCCTCGGTGGTGCCCGGAACGAGGACGACGGGGTGGGTGCCTTTCCGTGGTTTGCAGGTGAAGTCGTTGGTGCCGGGCACCTTGGTACCAGGGTGCCTATTCGCGAACCTGATTGCGGGGAGCAACCTGGACATGCTCGGTCCCTCAATGTTCGAGGGGATTCCCTCGGGGCTGTGGGGTGCAGCCACTCCACCCGGATGCTCTGGAGTGATGTCCTCCGGCGGGCCCGCGAAGGCCGTGGCAGTCGTACCCATGAGTGCGATAGAGGCCGTCACGGCAAGGAAGGTCGCACGTAGTCTGTTCATCCTCATGATGGATCTCCTCAAGATGGATTTGTCGTGTGTAGTAGTCCGCATTCGGGTTGTCCTGATACAGCTCTCAAAAGAAAGAACGTTGTGGGCCCTCGATGTTGAGGGCCCACAACAGAAATGGGTTGGGATCAGGGGCCCGGAAACGGATGTGGATGGGGTCAAGGGGTCAGCCGATGAAGGGCTGGTACTTGCACTTGACGGGTTTGGCGTTGTCGGGGTCG
>OKGH01000013.1_pt1 | contig 129973 bp, 105 predicted proteins | sample 1611211 | NCBI WGS metagenome assembly OKGH01 (sample SAMN04436718, study PRJEB24849) | human gut metagenome | biome: human gut; feature: NICU; material: stool | host: Homo sapiens | place: USA: Saint Louis, MO | collected 2010-09-29
ACGCGCGCCCCGGGGGTGAGTACCGCGTCGGCCTGCGCGGCCGGTGAGCAGAACATCGTCATGATCATGGCCATGACGACGCCCAACACGCCCCTCGCCCCGCTGCGGTTCATGACTGTCTGCTCATGGCCGGTGACTCCTCGTTCTGTTCCTGATGCTCCTGCCGATCCTGGTGTTCCTGCCGAACTTGGCCCCCGGCTCTCCGAGAGCCTCGCCGACACGCACAGGGATGAACGGTTCAGCCCTGCTGGAAGGTGCCCATGATCGAGGCGGAGTCCAAGGCGCTGGTGTGGATGGCGAACCTGGCCTGGACGTTGGCCGCCCCCTGCGGAGCCTCGAGGGTCTCGGTGGGCAGGGCGTGGACGGTGAAGACGTAGCGGTGCGCCGGACCTGCTGGCGGGTTGGGGCCACCGTATCCCGGCTCCTGGTAGTCGGAGTCGAACTCGCGCACTCCCTGTGGCAGTGGGCCGCCGGCATCGATGTGGGTGACGTCGGCCGGGATGTCTGCCGCGATCCAGTGCCAGAATCCCGACCCGGTGGGGGCATCGGGGTCGTAGCAGGTGATGGCGTAGGACTTGGTGCCCTCCGGGCCTGGGGTCCAGGAAAGCTCCGGCACGACATTCTCACCGCCTGCCCCGGAATGGGCGTAGCGCAGGGGGATCGCAGCTCCCTGCTCGAACGACGTGGTCTCAAGTTTCATGGTCGCTCCTTCTGGTTGTCGCGTGATGGCTCCAAGTGTCTGGTTCCATTGTGCAACGACGACGAGCCGGGCTGGGGAAGGGTGTGCACGGACGCCTCAGCCGGCCGGACGGGGTTCGGGGATCCATTCTGCGGGCCGAGCTCACGCCGGGCAGGACCCAGGGGCTCAATCGACGGGCAAGGCCCAGGGCTCGGGACGGGCAAGGCCCGGGGCTCAGTCGAGTCGGGTGAAGGCCCGGGTGCGGACGACGAGTTCGCCCGCCTCGTCGCACTCGTCCAGGTCCACGGTGGCAGCGATGGACCAGTCGTGGTCGCCGTCGGGATCGTTGATGATCTGACGCACCGTCCACAGCCGCCCCCTCCTGGACTCCTCGACGACGAAGAATGCCGGACTGCGGGCGTCCGGTCCGTCGTCGATCTCGTCGAACTCGTCCCAGTAGTCGCCCAGGGCGTCCTCCCAGACGTCGCTCGTCATGGCCGAACCGGTCGGTTCCAGGGCAGCCAAGGCCTCGAAGTCGTCGTCGGCGGCAAGGATCACCCTGCGGAACATGGCATTGCGCACCGCCACCCGGAACGCCCGCGTGTTGGAGGTGAAGGTGTGCACCGGACGTGCCTCTTGGTTCCCGGTTCCTGGTTCGTTCGCGGTCTCGGGATTGGTGAGGGCCTCCCACTCGTCGATGAGGGAGGAGTCCGTGGAGCGTACGACCTCACCCAGCCACGAGATGACGTCCGCCAGCTCCTCGGTACGTTCGGCCTCCGGGACCGTCTGGCGCAGGGCACGGTAGGCGTCGGTGAGGTAGCGCAGCACGAGCCCCTCGGAGCGTTGCACCTTGTAGAACGCGCAGAACTCGCCAAAGGTCATGGCCCGTTCGTACATGTCGCGCACCACGGACTTGGGGGCCAGGGCATCGGGGGACACCCACGGGTGGCTCGGTGCGAAGATCTCGAAAAGTGCCTCGAGCATCTCTGCAAGCGGTTGGGGCCACTCCACGTCCTCGACGGCGTCCATGCGATCCTGGTAGTCGTAGCCCTCGGCCTTCATGGCTGCGATCTTCTCGCCGCGAGCATGGCTCTGCTCGGCGTAGAGCACGGCCATGGGGTTGTCCAGGGTGGCCTCGATGACGCTGACGACGTCCATGGCATGGGTGGGCGATTCGGGGTCCAGGGTGGCGATGGCCTCGGCGGCGAACCCCGACAGCGGCTGATTGAGGGCGAAGTCGTCCTGCAGGGCCTCGTTCATGGCGTACTTGCGCCCACCCGGGGTCGGCTCGGGCAGCCGGTGCACCACCTGGGAGCGCAGCAGACCCGCCCCGATCTGGACACCCCGCCGGTACAGCCGACGCCGCCGCGCCGGGTTGGTGATCGCAGCGTCGATGATGTGCTGGACGGCCGTGACGGTGTCCTCGTCACGTTGCAGCACGTTGAGCACCATCGCATCGGTGACGCGCATGGTGGCGTGCAGCGTCTCCGGGGTGGAGGTGATGAGTTTGTCGAAGGTCTCCTCGGTGTAGTCGACGTATCCTTCCGGAGGTTTCTTGCGCTGCACCTTGCGTTTCTTCTTCGGGTCGTCGCCGGCCTTGGCCAGGGCCTTCGCATTGGCGACGACGTGCTCGGGGGCTTGGGCGACGACGTATCCGACGGTGTCGAAGCCGGCTCGTCCGGCGCGTCCGGCGATCTGGTGGAACTCGCGAGACTTGAGCACCCGGTTCCTGTGGCCGTCGAATTTCGTCAGCGCGGTGAACATGACGGTGCGAATGGGCACATTGATGCCCACCCCCAGGGTGTCCGTGCCGCAGATCACCTTGAGCAGGCCGCGTTGGGCCAGCGATTCCACGAGGCGACGGTACTTGGGCAGCATTCCGGCGTGGTGCACGCCGATACCAGCGGTGAGGTACTTGCGGATCGTCGTGCCGAAGCCTCGTGAGAACGGGAATCCCTTGAGTTCATCGGCGATCTGGTGGCGTTCCTCGGTGGACAACAGCTTGATCGAGGTGAGCGACTGGGCACGTTCCACGGCCTGCTTCTGGGAGGGGTGGACGATGTAGATCGGTGCCTTGCCGTCCTCGACGAGGTCGGCGATGGTGTCGTGGTCGGCCTTCATCGACCATTCGTACATCAGCGGTACCGGGCGAGTTGCTCCCGAGACCACCTCGACGTCACGGCCGGTCTGCTCCTCCAGCGTGGTCGTGAGCCAGCTGACGTCTCCCAGGGTGGCACTCATGATGATCATCTGGGCCTGGGGAAGTTCGGAGAGGGGCACCTGCCAGGCCCAGCCGCGATCCGGGTCGGCGATGAAGTGGAACTCGTCCATGATCACCTGGTCCACCTGGGCGTGTGACCCCTCGCGCAGTGCGATGTTCGCCAGGATCTCCGCGGTGCAGCAGATGATGGGGGCGGACGCGTTGACCGAGGCGTCACCGGTGACCATCCCCACGTTCTGCGCCCCGAACATCTCGCACAGGGCGAAGAACTTCTCCGAGACGAGGGCCTTGATCGGGGCGGTGTAGTACGTTCGCCCGCCTCCGCCGACGCAGGCGAACTGGCAGGCCGCGGCGATGAGCGACTTGCCGGAGCCGGTCGGTGTGGTGACGACGACGTGCGCTCCGGTGAGCATCTGGTAGATGGCCTCCTCCTGGTGCTCGTACAGGCTCAGTCCATCCTTGGCGACGGCTCGCTCGATGTGGTCGATGACCATGTCGGGATCGATGGGGCGCGCCCCCGGCCAGTGCCAGTCTCGCGGCCGCTCGGCGCGGTCGTCGGTGACGGGTTCCCGGCCATCGATGAGGTCTTCCAAGGCATCTTCCAGTCGCACGTCGTCCTCCACTGATCGGGGACTCCAACCTATCGAACTGGCATGATGTTCACATGATCAACGATCCTGCCCAGCCCGGTGACGCCCGCCTCGAGTTTCCTGCCGAGGTTGCCCGGGGGCGGCTCATCGCGGTACTGCCCTCAGCGCCGGCGAGCAATCTCATGGCCCCGGTCGAGGTGATGATCCAGGAGAGGGTTCGTGCGTTCAGCCTGCCGGCGCACGACGTCGAGCTGCGCCGAGCACTGCTGCCGATCTTCGGAGCCCGTGCGTGTTTCGGGGTGCATGGCCACCTCGAGGCGCAGGAGGCGGCCGAACTGGCTGACGACGGGCAGTGCCGGGTGGGTTTCGTGCTGGGAAGTGGTCTGGACGACGAGACCATCGCCAGTCTGCACGAGGCTGGCGTCCCGGTGGCCGACGATGCCCTCACCCCCGGTGAGGTACGGCACACCTGGGCACGTGGTCTTGACGCCGTCCAGGTGATACCGGCGGACATGGCCTCGGCCTCCTACGGGCAGACACTGGGCGAGCTCGCGCCGGGGGTCCCTGTTATAGCCCGTGGCGGTGTCGGCAGCTACGCCGTACGACGATGGCTGGAGTCTGGGGCGTTGGCGGTCTGTGGTGACGACTCCCTCGTCGGCGACGTCGCCGAGGACGCCAACATGAATGCGCTGCGGGAACGCTGCCGGGGGTTGCGCGCCGTCGTCGACGACGTCGAGGCGTGATCGTCTCCCGAACGGCCCCGGGACCCTCTCGTTCCGTCGTCACACTCACCGTGAAAGTCCCCTGACAGTTCGGGCACACACGGCACTCCCACTCCCGTCGCCACGTTCGTCGTCCACTCCGGAACATGGCTGCTCCCAGACCTCTGCGCGGAAGGTTGTGTGACGGCAGACCACATCGGTTTCACCGACCAACTACGCTGGGTGCCATGCAGACACCGGTTGATGCCACCAACACTCCTGCCTGGGCCACACTTGCCCACCTCCAGTCCATCCTCATCGATGGTCCGCACGTCATGCGTCGGTGGTTCGACGCCGACCCGACGCGTGCTGAGCGGTTCAGCCTGGACGCGGCCGACCTGCACGTCGACCTGTCCAAGAACCTGCTCACCGACGAGGTGCGTGACGCCCTGCTCGAGCTCGCCGAACAGACCAACGTCGCGGCCCGCCGCGACGCCATGTACTCCGGGGAGCACATCAACGTCACCGAGGACCGTGCCGTCCTGCACACCGCCCTGCGCCGTCCCCGCACCGACACGCTCACCGTGGACGGCCAGGACGCCGTCGCCGACGTCCACGAGACCCTCGACAAGATCTACGACTTCGCGGGCAAGGTGCGTTCCGGGCAGTGGAAGGGCGTCACCGGCAAGCCGATCCGTACCGTCGTCAACGTTGGCATCGGTGGTTCCGACCTGGGCCCCGTGATGGCCTACGAAGCACTCAAGCCCTACGTCAAGGACGGCCTGGAGTGCCGGTTCATCAGCAACATCGACCCCACCGACGCCGCCGTCAAGACTGCTGATCTCGACCCTGAGACCACGCTGGTCATCATCGCCTCCAAGACCTTCACCACCTTGGAGACCCTCACCAATGCCCGCTGCGTGCGCGCCTGGCTGCTTGACGGGTTGGTCGCCGCCGGTGCCATCGACGACACCGACGAGGCGCGCTCCCAGGCCGTCGCCAGGCATTTCGTCGCCGTGTCCACCGCCTTGGACAAGGTGGCCGAGTTCGGCATCGACCCGGTCAACGCCTTCGGCTTCTGGAGTTGGGTCGGCGGACGCTACTCGGTCGACTCGGCCGTCGGCACCTCGCTGGCCGTGGCCATCGGGCCGAAGGGATTCGAGGACTTCCTGGCCGGGTTCCACGCCATGGACGAGCACTTCGCCACCGCCGAGCCGGCCCGGAACGTCCCACTGCTCATGGGGCTGCTCAACGTCTGGTACACGAACTTCCTGAGCGCCCACTCCCACGCGGTGCTGCCCTACGCCCAGTACCTGCACCGCTTTCCGGCCTACCTGCAGCAGCTCACCATGGAGTCCAACGGCAAGTCGGTGCGCTGGGACGGCACCCCCGTCACCTCCGACACCGGCGAGATCTTCTGGGGTGAGCCGGGAACCAACGGCCAGCACGCCTTCTACCAGCTCATCCACCAGGGCACCCGCCTCATCCCGGCCGACTTCATCGCGGTGGCCAACCCGGCCCACCCCACCACCGACGGCGAGACCGACGTCCACGAGCTGTTCCTCAGCAACTTCTTCGCCCAGACCGCAGCCCTGGCCTTCGGCAAGACGGCCGACGAGGTGCGTGCCGAGGGCACGGCCGAGGAGATCGTGCCGGCCCGGGTGTTCGCCGGAGACCGTCCGACGACGTCGATCATGGCCGACGAACTCTCCCCGAAGGTGCTCGGCGAGCTCATCGCCCTGTACGAGCACATCACCTTCGTCCAGGGTGTCGTCTGGGGTATCGACTCCTTCGACCAGTGGGGTGTCGAGCTCGGCAAGAAGCTCGCCCTGCAGATCGCCCCGGCGGTCAGTGGTGACGACGAGGCCCTGGCCACCCAGGACCCGTCCACCCAGGGTCTGGTGACGTGGTATCGCGAGCACCGCGGATGAGGCACTCAGCCCGGTCGCGAGGGCATCACTGGGGCAGGACGGTGGGGCGATTCCTCATCTGGGCGGGGCTCGCTGCCGTCGTCGTGGTGCTGCTGGTGCCGTGGGGCGTCTCGGCTGCGCTCAGTCATGGCCGGGTTCACCCCGTCGACCAGACGCCGTCACGTGACGTCACCATCGTCTTCGGGGCGCAGGTGCTGCCCTCCGGCGAGCCCTCGCAGTACCTGCGTGCCCGTCTGGACCTGGCCGCCGACCTGTATCGGGCGGGCCGCACGAAGGTGATCCTCGTGTCGGGGGATGGCCAGTCGCCGTACTACGACGAACCCACCGCGATGCGCCGCTACCTCGTCAAGGAGCGAGGGATTCCCCAGCAGGCCATCGTGCGCGACGAGGCAGGTCTGCACTCCTACGACACCTGCGTGCGTGCCCGCAAGGTGTTCGGGGTGAATTCGGCCACCGTCATCAGCCAAGACTACCACGAGCCGCGCATCGTGGCGACGTGCCGGATGGTCGGGGTGGACGCCCACGGTGTGTCGGACGTCTCCCAGGTTCATGACTCGGTGTGGCGCAAGGGGTGGCTGCGTGAGTTCGGCTCCCGCGCCAAGATGATGTGGGACGTCACCACTCGACGAGACCCCATCCTCGGCCCACCGGACGGCTCGGTGCACACTGCCGTGCAACGCCACGGATGACGTCTGCAGACACCGGGGCAGCACAGCCAGACCTGTGCGGGGCTGAGATTTAAGTATGTGTGTCGGGGATCCCCGTATGGTGTCGGGGCTGAGACCACGAGTCGGCACTTGGCTTGTCGACACTGGGCCTGGCGGTACTGGGTCCCCGCCTCATCGCCCGGCCCGATGACTCCTTGGTATCGGCAAGGACCGGGACACGCAGAGGCCAGTGTCCGAGGCAAGCCCAGTATGGGATATCCTCTATCTGCCAATCATGACGAAAGTCGTCCGATCGGGAATGTCCCATGCCACATTTGACCGTTTCCCACCTCACTGTCTCGTACGGAAAAACCTGTGCTGTCGATGACGTGTCGTGGTCGCTGGGTCCGGGATTCCATGCGCTTCTGGGGCCCAATGGTGCCGGGAAAACCTCTCTTCTGACTGCCTTGGCGACGCTCGTCCGACCGACCAAGGGGACGATCGCCCTCGATGGTCGTGAGGGAAAGGACATCCGGTCGTTCCTGGGCTACTGTCCCCAGGACAATCTCGGGAAGTCCTCCTTCACCGTCGCCCAACATCTGGAGTACATGTGTTGGCTTCGCAAGATACCGTCGGCCGACACCAAGGCTGAGGTGGCGAGGATCCTGTCCATCATCGATCTGGAGGATCGCGCCGGGCAACGCATTCGCGCCCTGTCCGGTGGTATGCGGCGACGTGTCGCCATCGGTTCGGCCCTCGTCGGGGATCCCGCCCTCGTCGTCCTTGACGAGCCGTCGGCCGGTCTCGACATCGGTCAGCGTGAGGCCCTCACCAAGATTCTGGGTGCGGTGGCCGGCCACGCCATCACGATTGTCTCCACCCATCTGGTCGAGGACATCATCGATCACGCCCAGACCATCACCGTCATGAACTCCGGACGATTCGTCTTCGACGGTTCGTGTGAGGACTTCTCGGACACGCGATCCCTTGACGCCGTGCGTCGCACATATCTGAGGCTGGTCGCCTGATGCGGGGTGTCTTTCTGTGGCTGCGGCACCATCATGTTCCCCAGTGCGTGGTGGTGGCGGTCATCGGCACGCTGGTCTGCGGATTCCTCACGTCATCGGACACCTTCATCGCCGACGTTGCTCCGCTGTGGTGCGCAGCCTTGGCGACCATCCCCATGTTGTTCGTCGTCATCGGTGAGGACGACAGGGATCGCACTTCGTCGCGATCCCTGTCAGCCAGACGAGGTGTCCTCGTGGCCGTGGGGGCTGCGGTCATAACCTGCCTGGCCGTGGTCTGCTACCCCGATGGGGGAGAATTCGGCATGGAGACCATGCTGCGTGACAGCTTGGCCCTCGCCGGGCTCGGGGCGGCAAGCACCGTCTTCCTCCCGGCGACGGCCATCTGGGTCGTTCCCCTCCTGGTGGCCTTTGCATCGTCGCTGTTCGCATGGCCTCTGGACCCGACCATCATGCACGGGGTGTGGGGCTTCCTGCGCGCGCCGTCCGGGTGGCAGCTCACGCCGGGAGTACCGAATCTGGCATGGCTGGTCAGCGCCGTCATCGGGATCGGCGGGATCGCGCTGGGTGTGTTCCGGCGATCCGATTCATCATCAGGTGCTCGCCAAGGCTCGAGGCACTGCGCCCCCGGTGGCTTGGCCCGTGGTCTGCGTCGGGCTCGGCTGTTCTGGCCGGTCATGGCCCTCAACGCCGTGATCGTGGCATGGATGTTGTTCTCCGCGTTGCCCTTCTGGGGCGGAAGCGTTCGCCTGCTGCTGGCGTCCATTGCCGGTAGCGCCCCGTTCATCTATCTGACGTGTGCCGCAATCTCCGGGGCGGTTGCCTCGCAGGTTCGGTGGCGTACCGGAGTCGTCGTGTGGGAGCGCGTCTCGCCACGGGGCCCCACCGCACTGTTCTGGCGTTCCACGGTGGCTGCCATGATCCCCTGCGTCATCGGGGTGCTGGTGGCAGTCGGCATCGCTTCCGGCGTGGCAGTGGGTGGTATGGCTCATGACGGGGTACCGGCCTCGATCATTGGACGCGAGATCGGTGCGGGGCTCGGGCCCCTCGCCCTCATCCTGGTGTCAGCGGCGGTGACATGCGGGTGTGCGGCGGCACTCGGATGGTTCCTGTCCGGGCCGTGGGTCGCCCCGGTGGCTGCCGTCCTCGCCCTGGGACTGGCCCTCGGCCTTCCCAAGCCGGTACAGCCGGTCGGGTCCGACCACATTCGAGAATACGGATACACGGTATGTACCGACACTCGCTACTCCCGAGTGTGTACGTCGGCACCGAACAGCGGCTACCTGCCGGCAGCTGCGGCAATGGTCGATGAGATCTATGCCGAGTCTGACCACCCCGAGGTGCTTCCCCGACGCGTCGTCGTCACCGATGGGCAGTACATGGGGATGCACGCCGTTCCGGAGACTCCTGCGACCATTCCGGTGACAGGGCTTGCCGTCTCGCGCGCCGTCACCGCACCGGAAACCCTTTCGTCATTCGACACCAGGGATTCCTTGGCCTACTCCATGCACGACTGGTGCCCAGGAACCGACCTCGGCGACGTCCAGACCCTTCTGGGGATCAACAGTCCCGACACCGAGTCTGCGACCATGCCGACGACGCTGCGGGCCCTCGGCCGCTGCCGGGGCTGAGTTGCGGCCCCGGCAGGGCAGGATCAGAAGTCTGCGGTGTCCGGGTGCCCACCCAGCCGATTGCCCGCGTCGACGCCGTTGATGGCCTGGACCTGGGCGTCGGTGAGTTCGACGTTCGCGGAGGCGAGGTTCTGCTCGATGCGTGCGGGGGTCACCGACTTGGGGATGACGATGTTGCCGATCTGCAGGTGCCAGCGGATGATCGCCTGGGCCGGGGTCACGCCCAGCTCATCGGCGATCCTTGTGGTCGTCGCATCCTGCAGGTCCTTTGACTGGCCCAGCGGACTCCATGCCTCGGGGGTGATGGAACGCTTGGCCAACTCGGCTCGCAGCTCGGCCTGGTTGAAGGTGGGGTGCATCTCCACCTGATCGACCACCGGGGTCTCACCCTCCAGATGGTCCAGGTGCTCCGGCTGGAAGTTCGACACGCCGATGGAACGCGTCAGCCCCTCCGACTTGAACTCCTGCAGGGCGTTCCATGCCTTGACGTAGGCATCGCCGTACTTGACGGGAGCCGGCCAGTGGATGAGGTACAGGTCGACGTGGTCCAGACCGAGCTTCTCCAGACTCGTCTCGATGGCCTTGCGGGCATCCTCGGGCTCGTGGGCGTCGTTCCACAGCTTGGTGGTGACGAAGAGCTCGTCACGGGAGATGCCGGAGCTGGCGATGGCCCGCCCGACGCCTTCCTCGTTGCCATAGATGGCGGCGGTGTCGATGTGGCGGTAGCCCGCCTGAAGGGCGCTGGACACGGCCTTCTCGGCCTCGTCGTTCGACACCTGCCAGGTGCCGAATCCCAGCTGGGGGATGGTGGTGCCGTCATTGAGGGTGATGGTGGGAACGCTCATGGATCCTCCTCGTGGGTCGGTGATCGCGTGCGTGGTCGTTCACAGGTGACAACGTGAGATCGGTCCTTCTTGTTCCCCGCCGGTGACATCGACCCAGCCTTCCACCCGGTTGGCGCGCCGCCGCTGTCCCACGACTGTGACGGTGACGGGACATCGTGGGAGAATGCAGTCATGCCGTCACTGCCTTCCCAGCTCTCTGCCCGAATCGAGTCCGCAACCGGGGTCGACCCGCAACTTCGCCCCTCGACCAAACCTCAGTTCGGCCACTTCCAGTCCAACGTCGCCCTGCGACTGGCCAAGCAGGAAGGCCGCCCGCCCCGCGATGTCGCCGCCGACATCGTCGCCAAGCTCGACGTTGCAGACCTGTGCGAGACCCCCGAGGTCGCTGGCCCCGGATTCATCAACTTCCGGCTGCGCTCCGACGTCCTCGCCCAGGTGGCCTCCGACCTCGTCACCGACCCGCACGTCGGCATCGCCCAGGCCGACTCGCCACAGCGCGTCGTCATCGACTACTCGGCCCCCAACGTCGCCAAGCAGATGCACGTGGGCCACCTGCGCTCCACGATCATCGGTGACTGCTTCAACCGGGTGCTCAGCGCCCAGGGGCACACCGTCATCCCGCAGAACCACATCGGCGACTGGGGCACCCAGTTCGGCATGCTCGTGCAGTACGTCGTCGAGCACCGGATCGACGTCATGGAAATGGACCTTCCCGAGGTGGAGCAGCTCTACAAGGACTCCAAGAAGGAGTTCGACGCCGACCCCGAGTTCGCCGACCGCGCCCGGCTGCGCGTCGTCAAGCTGCAGGGCGGTGACGAACGCACCCTGCAGATCTGGCACGCGCTCATCGACGTCTCCCTGGCCGGATTCAACGAGACCTACGCCCGGCTCGGGGTGTTACTCACCGACGACGACCTCGCCGGTGAGTCCACCTACAACGATGACCTGCCGCGTGTCGTCGACGAGCTCGAGGCCGATGGGCTGGCCGTGGAGGACGGCGGTGCGCTGTGCGTGTTCGTCGAGGGCCAGGATGCCCCCATGATCGTACGCAAACGAGACGGTGGGTACGGCTACGACGCCACCGACCTGGCCGCCATCCGCCGTCGGGTTGGCAAACTCAAGGCCGACCGGATCGTCTACGTCACCGATGTGCGCCAGGCGCACCACTTCGAGGTGCTCTTCCAGGTGGCCCGCAAGGCCGAGTTCCTTCCCGAATCCGTGGTGGCCGAGCACGTGGGGTACGGAATGGTGTTGGGACCCGACGGGCACCCGTTCAAGACCCGCGAGGGCGGCACGGTGTCGCTGTCCAGCCTGCTTGACGAGGCCGAGCAGCACGCCGCCCCGAACATCGCCCTGGCCGCCATCAAGTACGCCGACCTGTCCAACGGGCTGCAGAAGGACTACGTCTTCGACGCCGAGCGGATGGTGCAGACCACCGGGGACACCGGCCCCTACCTGCAGTACGCCCACGCCCGCGTCTGCCAGATCCTGCGCAAGGCGGCCGCCGAGGCCGATCCGCACGTCGATCCCGAGGCCGATCTGGGCGCCATGACCTGGGGTCGGGTGACGGTGCTCGACGAGCCCGCCGAGCAGCAACTGGCCCTGTTGCTGTCCCGGTTCGGTGAGATCGTCGACGTCGTCGCCGCCGACCTCACCCCGCACAAGCTGTGCACCTACCTCTACGAGTTGGCCGGTGCCTACTCGAGTTTCTACGAGAAGTGCCCGGTGCTGCGCAGCGAAGGCCAGGTGCGCTCCTCCCGGCTCGCCCTGTGCGAGGCAGTGCGGCGCGTACTGGGGACGGGGCTGGGGCTGTTGGGCATCGACGCCCCCGACCGGATGTGACCCCGTGTGATCTTGGCTGTTCTGGGACAGCCGGTTCTGGCCCATCGCCGACGTGCCAGCCTTGCTCACAGGTGCGGCCGGTACTGTGCTGACGACGTGACGGCTCCCGCCCAGTCAGCACCATTCACCAGCTGGCATCACTCACCCGAGTGAGACGGTGGAGCTGGGTGAGGTGGAAACGCCCGTGCGGTGAACGAGCCAGGCTCGGTGGCCTCACCGTGGATCACCGCCCTGCCACGCCCTCCTCGGTCCAGTCACGCCCTCCGCGGTGCTGGCTCGAGGGTTCGGGAGTCGACCAGCTGCAGGCCCATGAGCTTGCCAATGAGGCCACGCGGCGTGAAGAGCACCGACAGGGCCTCGAGGACCAGCATCGCGTCCCCGATGCTCGACCAGGAGCCCACCCTGCTTCCCCAGAGCTGAGCGATGATGAGGCACGCTCCCATGACGAAGCTGTGACGTCGGCCGGCAAGGTTGCCCGACGCGTCCACCCAGGCCAGGTGGGCTGTGCCGCTACCGGGGGACACGCCGAGTCTGCCGGACATGGCAACGATGACGTAGCAGACGTTCAGAGCGGTCAGAGTGATCGACCCGTAGGAGTTGAAGGCCTGCTCAGCCCTCGGCTTCAGGCTGGGGTCCCCGGCCATGATGACCAATGACACGGCGGTGATGAGTCCCAGTCCGATGAGGTTGATGAGGATCACCCACCACACGTCGATGAGCAGGGCCAGCAGTCGTCGGCCACGAGTCACCTCGCGAGGCTTGCCGGCCTGGGTCTCCAGCTTCTCGGGGCTGTCCGACAGGCGCGGGATGATGTTGGTGGCCAGGACGCCGAGGGCGGCTCCGAGGGTGTTGGTGAGCAGGTCGTTGACGTCGGCCACCCGGTACTGGCAGCGGGCGAGGAACCAGTTGTCGGTGTACTGGGTGGTTTCGATGAGCAGGGAGGCACCGAATCCCAGCAGGATCGACGGCCAGGGACGCAGCCGCAGCAGACGACGTGCGTAGAAGCCCAACGGCACGAACAGGGCGATGTTGAGCAGCATCTGCAGCATCGCCCAGCTGGTGAGCACGGTGGTCACGGATTGCCCGGCGAACTGGTGGGCCATGTCGCGGAAGTACTCGGTGGGGTCGAGGACGAGCATGTGCGAGGTGTCGGCACAGTCCTCCCGCGACAATGACGGCACCGGGAAGATCGTGTAGGCGATGACCGCAGTGATGTACACGAAGTTCGTGAAGATCAGCGTCATCCGCCCCGGTGATGGTTTGCCGTAACGGCGAAACTGATGGATGAGTATCGGTACGAAGGCGACGAGGCTGATGCCGGTGCCGATGAGGATCGAGATGAGCGCTTGGTGGAGCATGGGTCCTTTCAAGGTTGTGTTCCTCGATCACTGTGCCACCGAGGTGAGACATGTCTCCTCATACCGGGACATGAAAACCATGTCATACCCAGGTGCGAGAGGGCGACTGGAGAGGTCGATGGATCCTTCCGTCTGGGGTTTTGGGCAGGTGGGTGTCAGGAGGCGTTCTCGGCTTTCCTGGCTGCCTTGACAACCTGCTTCTCGGTGACGTCGGGGTGCTCCAGACGCCACTGGGCCTGCCAGGCTGCGCCGATGATCCCGGCCCGGTTGAGCAGGGTGGCTGGCACGATCGGGGTCTGCAGGTCAAGGTACTTGAAGAACTTCTCGTGGTCCTTGGACACGCCACCACCCACGACGAGGAGGTCGGGGGAGAAGAGCACCTCCACCACCTCGTAGTAGCGCTGCAGACGTTTGGTGGCCCACTCCTTGTAGGACATGTGTTTGCGATCCTTGACCGACGAGGCAGCCCGCTTCTCGGCGTCGTGCCCGTCAATCTCCAGGTGTCCGAGCTCGGTGTTGGGCAGCAGGACCCCGTCGTTGATGATCGCCGATCCGATTCCGGTTCCCAGGGTGGTGAGGATGACCACACCGGGCACTCCGCTGGCGGCACCGAAGTGCACCTCGGCCAAGCCGGCGGCGTCGGCGTCATTGAGCACGGTCACCGAACGTCCCAGCTTGTCGGAGAGGTATTCCTCGGCATTGAGCCCGGTCCACTTCTGATCGAGGTTGGCCATGAACGCCACCACGCCGTGGCGGATGGGTGCTGGCAACGAGATGCCGACCGGCCCGTCGCCGATGGTGTCTGCGTAGTTGGCCACGATCTCGCTGATGACGGCGGCAACGTTCTTGGGGGATGACGGATGGGGGGTGACGATGCGCAGGCGCGGCTCGGCGAAGTCGCCCGCCTCGAGGTCCACCGGCGCGCCCTTGATCCCGGAGCCGCCGACGTCGATTCCCAGCACAGTGCTCATGGTGCAACCCTACTGGAGGTGGTGGGGTGAGGGAGGAGACTTGGTCATCGCGCCGGGTCGCGCATGGCAAGCAGTTTGAGTGCTGACGGCGCGACGATCACGCGGTGGCCCACTCGCGAACGGCGGTACGGATCGCCGCTGATCGATCAAGCCCTTCCTGCTCAGCGCGTGCCATCAGGTCAGCAAGTTCTGCGTCCGAGAATCGTGTGGACACCACATGGGACGCTTGTTCGGCGCGAGGCGGACGTCCCCAACGCTTCTTCAGCAGCTCCACGTCATAACCTGCCTCGGCCTCATCGGCCCAGCGCTGTACCTGGGTGTCCGAGACCTCAGCCTCATTGATGATGCGCTTGCTCATACCATTATTGTATTACGTAATTCGGAAGTGGCACAGCTGTCGTGCGCCTCTGGAGGATGATGAGGATTTCATCGCGGTGCAGCCATTCACTGCCCGGTGTCAGGGAGCTGGCGTGGCTGCTGATCGTCGGACGTGCCCCCTCCGCTGGTGGTCGAGGATGATGTGGCGTTCCTCGCCCCTTGCGTGGGGTCTGTGGCGGGGGACGAGGCCTGTGGCAAGGCTGATGTTGTCGATTGTGACGACGTACGAGGAGACGGTGCGCCGGCCGAAGGGGATGGCGATGGCGAGGCACCTGTTGAGGGCGAGGGGGAGGCTGAACCACGTGCCGGCTGGGAGGGTGACGGTGAGCTCCCGGTGTCGACGCTGATGAAGATCGGGTTGGCGTAGAACCACAGATCCTTCCACGGATCGGCTTCACGAGCCCGTTCCCCACCCATGACCGGCCCCCGTGGGTCGACCTGCGCGCCGTGGTAGCCCACACCGTTCTGTCGTCCGTCGGAGCCACGGAACCGCACGTAGAACGATTCGGTGACGTGGGCAAAGGTGTGGGTCAGCGTGAACCGACCAGTTCTGCCGCGAGTGTCGAAGGATTTCAGCACCGTGGTTCGGGGTGCGCGCAGCGTTTGTGGATCGGCGGCTGCCCCGGTGATGGGTCCGCCGATGATGTCGATGAACGCCACCTGCGGCACGGTGTCCACCCCGACTCGGGGATCCGTCGACTCCGCAGTGGCAGGGTCCATCCTGATGTGGCGGGTCGGCTCGGTTGTCGGTGTCACGGTCATGGTGATGGTGACGTCGTCGCCGGGATGCACGACGAGTTCGCCGCCCAGAGTCACGGCGTCATCTTGCCCCGGGGCGGTTGCTCGCACATCGAAGCCTGCCAGCAGATGCCCGTGATCGGCCCATACCCGACCCGATCGCAGGGCCTCCATGACGCCTCGGTAGCTGCGCTCGGTGACCCCAGTGTGGATTCTCGTGAACTGCCCGGGCCAGAAGTCTGACCCGCCCTGGGTGTCCATCGTGCTGCCCTGATCGCGCGTGGCGAGGGCTTGCGTCCAATCCCTGGCGGCCAGGTCGTTGCCGACGATGTCGCCGGCGATGGCGGGATGTCCGTGGGAGTCGCGCACCAGCAGTGGGCCAGCCGTCTGCTCCGTCCTGGTGTCGATGGGGTCGGGACGTCGTCCGCCGAGTGCCGTCATCTTGACGTCCTCCTTGACGTTCTGGTTGAACGGTGCTCGGTCGGGGTAGTCTCCCAGACGCCACGTGTGCCACACGTAGAGGTGGGCATCGGAGTTCGCCGTGATGAAGAACCGGCGCCTCTCGGCCAGCATGGAGTCCCAGAAACCGCCCACCGTCGCCGTCAACCAGTCCCAGCCGCCGTAGGTGCGCATCATGTCGGTGGTGTACCCGGGCCAGGAATCGGCCTTGGGTTTGTTGACGTACTCACCGCGGCGGTCCCCGTTGCCGACGTTGCGGCCATAGCCGTATCCCTGCGCTCCCGGCGCGCCCTCCATGCCGATCATGATGTCCGGGTCGGCGTCGTTCCACTGACGGATCTCGCTGGGGCCGTCGATGCCCTTGCGCATCGGGTGGTTGGCTAGGACGAGGGCGTCGTCGATGCGTCCGTCCTTCTTCATCTGGCCGAGCCATGCGATGGCTGCGGCAGCCTTCCTGGTCTGCTCGGTCTGTTCCGGGGAGTTGGCTGGGGTGTCCTGCCAACCGTTGAGGTAGCCGTCGAACACCAACTCGAACTGACGAAGGATCTCCGCCTCGTCCTTGCCGTGGACGAGCACCGTGCCGTGTTCCGCTGCGGGGATGTACCACTCGATGCCCTGGAAGATGAGCATGTCGCGGCGGCAACGTTCTGCGGCGATGAGATCGTGACTGGTGAAGACGCCGGCGTCGGCATGGAAGTCACGGGGATGTTCGGTGAAGGCGATCCAGTCGCAACCGTGGTGTTGGGCAGCGTCGAGCTGATCGGCGATGCGGTACTTGGCGTCATAGCTCCACTGGGTGTGGACGTGGTGGTCGCCGACCAGCCAGGTCAGCGAGTCCGGGCTCGGGTCAGCCGGGCCAGATTGCGGTACTGCCGCGTTGGCGGGTCGGCTCGGGGTGATCTCGGCGATTCCTGCCGCGGCAAGGGCAGCGAGCCCGGTTTGGAGGACGGTACGCCGGGTGATCCCCATCCTTGCGAGTTCGGCGTCCCCAACCTCCCTCTGAATCTGGAGGTCGTCGTCGGACAGGCGGATGTCGTCGTGATGGTGCATGGTCGTCCTCTCGTCATCGGAGAGGCTAGCCAGTCCAGGTGAACGCAATGCATCGGCAACGTGTCATGCAGAAGGAGTGCACGTGAGAGGGCGTTTGCAGTTGGTCCCACACGGCGGGGTGTGGATTGGTGCCGTCAGCGCTCCTTGACCATCGCGGTGCCCAGCTCGAGCATTCGGATGGCCGTTCGCAGGTGGTCACCGAAGAGGTCGAAGGCAGCGTCCTCGCTGAGCACCCCGCAGGGCACGTCGGCGGGGATCTGCCCTGCCTCCTGGGCCGCCACGTCGTCGAACCATTCCTGACTGCTGTAGTACGACGAGAGCTCACGACGGGCCGGCTCGTTGCGCTCGAACTCGTCGAGCAGCGCGTCGAGACGGTCGACGAGGTCGCGAGTGCGATTGAGCCGCTGTTCCATCGTGGTGACTCGGGCGATCCGGTCGTCCTGACCGGCTCCAGTGCCCTGACTGGTTCTGGCGTCCTCACGCGGCATGACGTCTCCTGACAAGTGAATGCTGCCGAATCTGTGACGGGTGCCACGATACCCAGCCGCTGCACTGTGGGCTCCGTGCTGCAACCGCCTTGTGCAACCGTCTTGTCCCCGCTGGTCGCGCGCTCACCGCACGTCGTGGTCTGCTCGGGGTGCGGCCGCACGTGGGGCCCTAATGGTGGGAGGAGCGGTTGTGGATGGGTCGGCGAGTTCGGCGCGCCGGGCCTGCGAGCTGCGATCCATTTCTGCGATGACGAGGTCCCGGGCCGTCCCTGCGTCCAGATCGGGGCAGACCAGGCCGATCCTCTTCTCCGCAATGGCGATTCCCACGTCGGCGAGCCGGAGCTTGCGCTGCAGGGGGCCTTGGGTCAGTGCGGTGGACTGCACCCGGGCGTGTGGCACGATCATGTGTTTGCGGGTGAGCAGTCCGCGTCGCACGGTGATGACGTTCCCGTCGGTTCCCCAGGAGATGTACCGCTGGGTGAACCAGTGGAACCACCGGGCCCGATTCGGAATCGGGTTGTGGGAGACGTCGTCCAAGGCGAAACTGGGCCAGATCGCGTCAAGGACGAGGTCGAGATCCTTGCCGGTGCCGACCGGCAGCAGATTCGACTCGGTTTTCCCATTATTGCCGAGCACGGTGACGTGGATGCTGTGATATCCCCAGATGCGCCACAACAACGACTGGGTGATCTCGACGCCCTGGATGCGCTGGACCGGAATGGTTCTGGTTTCCAGGCTCGTGAATCCGTGCACCGATTTCAACCCGTCACCTGAGCGGTACAAGGTGAGCCCCCAGCTTTTCGAGAGCTTGGTCCACAGGTATCCCACGATGCTGAGGACGTAGGCGAAGCACACCCCGAAAACCGATCCACCGCCTGCTGCGGTGAGGACGGTGCTGATGATGAACACCAGCACGAGCATGAGGAAGGCAGAACTCGTGACCTGGGAGAGGACGAAGCGTCCCTTCGGCACGGTGAGGATGACGTGCTCGTCCCGGCGACGGTCCAGCCACTGGGAACCACCCAGCGGTGAAGGAGACGTGCCCGGACGGAACCCCTCTCGTGGAGTGCTCGCAGGAGCTGGGGAGGTTGGTGGCGTGGCTGTGCCCGCAGGGTGGCGATCAAGCTGACCTGGCGGGGCAGTGGTGATCGAGTTGGCTGGTGTGATCGCGTTCTGCCTTGTGGGGGAGCCACTTGGTGCGGCTGCCGCACCTCGTCCGGATCGTGCGATGAGCAGATCGCGGAAGCGATAGGCGTCACGACGGGAAAGATATTCGATCTTCTTGTGTTGGGAGGCCCCCACGTCGATGGTGAGGGAGGCCAGCCCCAGAATGCGTGCTGCGAACGGTTGGGTGACGTCGACCGATTGTATCTTTCCGAACGGAATACGATCGGACCTTCGAGTGATGAAGGTGCGATTGATTCGTATTTCCGTGTCGTCAATACGAAATCGTGTGGTGCGCCATTCAAAGAATCCGACACCAATGCTGATGAGGAAAACACCGACGAAGATCGCCAGGAGAACAATCAGGTTCCTGGGGCGGAAGGTGTCGGCAGTGAGTTCGTTCTTGCTGGCCATGTCACCCATCTGCTTCACGACGAAGACGAGGACGGCAACGATGACGAGCCAGCCACGCACCAGGGGAGTCGCCCAGTGCGGGCGCTGCTCGACGTCAGTGCGTTCGGGGCCGGTGGGAGGCGTTTGTGCTGCGCGGGGTCCCGTGGACGTACTGGTGGGTTCGACGTTCGGGGCTGCCTGACTCGAGCAGGTGGGCTGCTCGGGGTGGGTGCGTTGTGGCACGGTGTGCTCACCTCGCTGGTCAGAGATGGATTCTGCCTGTTCGGAGGTGGATGGTTCCGGTTTCACAGTGCCGCGTCCCGAGTCTGCGCCATCTCGGTGATCCGATCACGGATGACCACGGCCTCCTCGGCGTCCAGCCCGTCAATGGTGGCATCGGTGCCTGACGAGGCGGTCACGAGCTCCACCGAGGCCAGCCCGTAGTGTCGATTGATCGGCCCGGCGTTGATCTCCACCGACTGCATCCGCCCATAGGGCACGATCGTCATGGAGCGGAACATGAGCCCGGAGCGTACGCACAGGTCGTCGCCGCGTTCGCACCATCCCATCGCGGCCACGAGGGCAGGCATGCGCAGCCACCGCCAGATCGTCACGCCCAGTCCCACGACTGCAGCTGCCAGGGTGGCCCACCACGTCCAGAAGGCCAGTCCGGCGCAGACGACCACGGTGAGCAGCCCCCACGTCAGCACGACCGAGAGCCGCTTGACCCTGACGTACCTTTCTGAGACGGGACGCCACGTGCCGCCGGGCGGGTTGAAGAGCTCGTCGTGCATGGGGACGACTGTATGAGTACACACTGCGTACTGTCCAGCATTGAGCCAGTGGCAGATGACTTGGGGCAACTTCGTTGCGGCGCACATCCGAAATATGCTCGGATGTGGTTGTTTTCCCACAAGGGGACGTCAATTCAGACGGTGATGACCTCGACCAGGTCGTCCAGACCAACGAAATCATCCGGGTTTCGTGTGATCAACGGCAGCTCCTCAGCCAGGGCAATCGATGCGATCAACAGGTCGGCAAAGCGCTTGCGAGGCTGACGTCGGCAGCTTCTGACGGCGGCGAAGATCTGTCCGTAGGCACGGGCCGCGGAGATTCCGAAGGGTATGGGCTCGAAGGTTGCCTCGACTCGCTGGAGCCGATCCTGTCGGCGAGCCCGTTCACGGGGATCGTCGGTTGCAGCAGGGCCAGCCGTCAGTTCGGCCATGGTGATCGAGGAAATGGCGAGACTACCGGGCAGGCATCCTCTTTTCAGGAGTACTGGCAGATCAATGACGACGGACGTGTCGAGCAACGCTGTTTCGCGGGCTGTGTCAGTCACGGGGCTCAATTCCTTGGTCAACAGCACCGTCAACGTCACGGAGGAAGGATTCCCGGTCAATTGTGGGGGAGGCAGCAAATACTCGTTCCACGACATGTCGATCCACGAACCGGTCACGGTGCAACGGGATGAGCTCTCCGACTGGCTTCTCGCGACGAGTGATGACGAAAGACTGCCCCTCATCCACGGCGCGGAGAACCCGCGCACTGTCGTTGCGCAACTCCCGCTGGCTGATGATGCGACCCATGACCCCGATGTAGCAACGTGTGCTACGGATGTGGAGGTGATGCCTCCTGAACGCTTGGACAAGGTCCCCATCCAGCAAGGCCCCTGCCCAGCCAGCCGCCGTGCCATACTAACCCGTGGACACGGGGTGCGCGAGAGCGCTGAGATGACACTCGTGGAACCTGGTCATGAATCCAGCTGACGAAGGGAATGTCCACCATGACGACGCCGTCACACCACGATGACTCTGCACACCTGCGCCACGGCATGGGGCCTGATCATGATCCGGGGCTTGATCACGGCACGCAGTCGCATCACGACACGGGTGAGCTGCGCGTACCGCGGGTGCTGTCGATCGCGGGAACCGATCCCAGCGGAGGTGCCGGTACTGCCGCCGACATGAAGTCGATCACTGCTGCGGGCGGCTACGGGATGACGGTGGTCACCTCGCTGGTCGCCCAGAACACGACGGGAGTACGCAGCATCCACGTCCCGCCGGTGGAGTTTCTGCGCGACCAACTCGCAGCCGTGGCCGACGACGTCCACCTCGATGCCGTCAAGACCGGAATGCTCGCCGACGTGGCAATCATCGAGACGGTCCACAGTTGGCTGGCGGAGCACCGTCCTGCCACGCTCGTCGTCGACCCTGTCATGGTGGCCACCAGCGGCGACCGACTGCTGGCCCCCGAGGCCGAACAGGCCATGTGCGAGTACTGCGCCACCGCCGACGTCGTCACCCCGAACATTCCCGAACTCGCCGTCCTCGTCGGCACCGAGCCGGCCACGGATGTGACCGAGGCCATCGCCCAGGCCACCGACTGGGCCCAACGCACCCAGACGGCCGTCATCGTCAAGACCGGGCACTTGGACGGGGCATCGGCTGCCAACATCTGGGTGGCTGCCGACGGCCACACCATCACCGTGCCCAGCACACGCATCGACACCACCAACACCCATGGCACCGGCTGCTCCCTGTCCTCGGCCCTGGCCACCCGGCTGGGAGCCGGTGACGCACCCGGCAAGGCCCTGGCGTGGACCACTGCCTGGCTGCACGAATCCATCGCCCACGGTGCCGCCCTGCAGGTGGGCACCGGCCACGGGCCGGTCGACCACGCACACCGGATACGTCGCCTGTCCCGCGCCGGCATGGCGACGCCGTGGTTCGCCGAGGGCTGCCTACCCGAGCACCTCGATTCCCCCGACCAGCTCGCCCCCACCGCCGAACCCGTCCAGGCTGCGATCCCGGCTCCCGGCCCGTGGACCCAGGCCCTGTGGCGGGCAGGTTCGGCACTCACCCGCCAGGTGGCGAGCAACGACTTCGTCACCCAGCTGGTCGGTGGAACGCTGCCGGACCACGCCTTCCGGTTCTACCTCGGCCAGGACGCCCGTTACCTCCAGGACTACGCCAAGGCGCTGGCCGGACTGGCGACGCGCACCGACGCCGTCGACGAGACGACGTACTGGTCGTACTCGGCCTACAGCAGCCAGGTCGAGGAGGCCGAGCTGCACCGCACCTGGCTGGCCGGTGAACCAACCGTCGCGCCGAGCCCGGTGACCCAGGCCTACACAAATTTCCTGCTGGCAAGTGTTTTCGTCGATGACTACGTTGTCGGTGCGGCAGCCGTGCTGCCCTGCTACTGGCTCTACGCCCAGACCGGGGCGCAGATCACACGGATTCCCGACGAGCACCCCTATGCCGTCTGGCTGCACACCTACCATGACGACGAATTCGCCCAGGCCACCGCCCAGGCCCTGGCCATCGTGGAGCGTGCCTTTGCGCTCGCTGCTCCCCAGGCGCGCTCCCGGGCGGCTCGGGCCTATCTCACCGCCTGTCGGCACGAGGTGGAGTTCTTCGACCAGGCGCTGCGCGTCGACCCGGACGATCCCGGGTGCGACGAGTGATCCCACACTGGGACTCGGCCGTGGGGCCCAACTGACACGCCGCTGCCCGGACCGGCCCGCCGAGCCACGACACCATGACGACCCACTCCCGTGACGATCACCCAGCCGCGGCATGACATGGCTGGCCTGGGAAGACCCGTGACGGACGTTCCCGCGGACCCACTCAACAAAACTCGCGGACCTGCTCAACAGGGGTTGAGTTCAGGGGTGTCGTTGTGACGGAGCCCCCGCAGCCCCACTGGTAGCGTCTGGTCTGTCATGTCGACGCCACTGTGTCGGCATGCCCGGTGCTTTTTGCGGTCAGGAGCTGACGGTGCGAGTTGTCTTCGTCGTGGACACGGTTCAACCGACGAATGGAGTGGCCACCTCGGCCCAACGCGCTGCTGCAACCCTGCGTGGCCGCGGCCACGAGGTCGTCGTCGTGGCCACCGACGGATCGGTGCGGCGTCCACATCGAGGCTGGATCGACGCAGCAGCTCCCAGTGAGGTGGATCGGTACGTGGCCCAGCCGTGGCACATCCCGGTGGTCTCGCTGTTCGCCCAGGCCCAACGCTTCACCTTCGCCACGCCGAGCCGCGAGCTGCTGGAGCGCGCCTACCGTGGCGCCGACGTCGTCCACATCTGGTTGGCCACCCCGATGGGCAGAATGGCACTGCAGGTGGCCCAAAAGATGGGCATCCCCGTCTCGGCCGGGTTCCACGTCCAACCCGAGAACATCACCTACAACATCGGCCTCGGCAGGTTCCGTTCGACGACGTCCGCGGTGTACACCGCACTGCGGGAGTACTTCTACGAGGAGATCGGCCACATCCACTGCCCCTCACAGTTCATCGCCGACCAGCTCGCCGACCACGGTTACCGCGCCCGGACCCACGTCATCTCCAACGGTGTCACCGACGTGTTCACCCCCGGTGAGCCCAGACCGGTGTGGACGCTGGACTCCGATCGACCACTGCGCATCATGAGCGTCGGGCGACTGAGCCCGGAGAAACGTCATGAATTGCTCATCGACGCGGTGAAGCATTCCCGGTATCGGGACAGAATCGATCTGCAGATTGCTGGCAAGGGACCACGCAGGACGATCCTGCAGGCTCACGGCGTCGGCCTGGCCCATCCCCTGCGTCTCACCTACCACAGCCAGGAGCGGTTGGTGGACGAGCTGCGCTCAGCCGACCTCTACGTCCATCCGGCAGACGCCGAGATCGAGGCAGTCGCGTGCCTGGAAGCGGTGGCCTGCGGGCTGGTCCCGGTGATCGCGCGGTCCCCACGCAGCGCAGCCAGCCAGTTCGCCCTCGACCCACGCAGCCTGTTCCCCACCAACGATCGTGACGCGCTCACCCGTCGTCTCGACTGGTGGATCGAGCACCCGCAGGAACGGGCCCGAATGAGGGCACGATACGCCGAGTCGGCCCGACGGTACTCGATTCACCGATCCGGTCAGCTGCTGGAACAGATGTTTCACCAGACCATCACCGACGCTGGGACGGGGCGATGATGACACGACTCCACGCGCTTCGGTCGCAACCCTCCCGCCTGCGCAGGCAGTACCGGCGTCTGCGTCAGTGTCGTCCCTGGCATCGGGTGCGAGGCGCTCATGATCGTCACCCCTGGAGCCTGCGGGGCGGTGTGGGCGCAGGAGGAGGTGAAGAGTGCCGCGCGGGGAATGACCGGGCCACATCCCCTCGCCGCACGACAGGTGAGGCTGGGGATGGTCGAGCCCCCCTGCATCGGGTGGCCAGGCAGGTGGGTTGGCACACGCTGATCCTCCCCGCGAGCCAGGTGCTCACCGTGGTGGGCATGGGCACCGACGTCCACCAGAAGAAGCCGATCCAGGGCCCGGCGGTCATCGTCTCGAACCACGTCCACCCCTTCGATGAGCTGGCACTCGTCCGAGCCATGTGGCCGCGAATCACCTACTTCGTTTCCATGGACGCCAATTTCGACATTCCCGTTGCCGGGAAGATCCTGTCATTCTTCGGCACCATTCCGGTGGGCTCGGACGCGGCCGGCCTGCGGGAGTTCCACCGGCAGACGCGTCGGCACCTGGCTGCTGGCGACCTCGTCGGCATCTTCCCGGAGGGGGAGCGTGGCCATGATCCCCGACGGATGGCGCCGCTGCGTCCCGGTGCCTTTGAACTCGCCGTCGGAGCGGGGGTTCCGGTGATTCCGTGTCGGCTGGTCGGGACGGGGCACGTCTTCGGCCTGCTGTGGCGGCGGGAACGGCTCGACGTGTGGGTCGGTGACCCCATCGTCCCCGATCCGGCGATGACGCGTCATCACGCTGCTCGGGCCATGATGGCCCAGGCCAGCGCGCAGTTCGAGGAACTCAGTCGTCGCCATCCGTAGGAGCCGTGAGCGTGTGCATGGGAAAGACGAGGCACACCGTCCAGCACAACAGTGATATCGACGAGATGAGCATCTCCTGAAAGTGGCTCATGTACGCGATACCGTCGACCACTCCGGTCGTCAGTACGGTCACGGCAGCCGCCACGGGCCACCAGGCAGGACGTGTCACGTGCGAACGTCCCTGAGAACGTCGCAGGCTGGTTCCGACCCACGCCGAGATGATGATGAGCCAGATTCCGATGAACTCGACGGTTCCGGAGAAGCTGTGCACGTACTGCTGCCACGGCAGTTCCCACGCCCACTGGCGCTTTCGACATCCCGGGGTCGTCGACTCCGCACAGACGAACGGGAACGTCCCGGCGCTGAGCACGGCAACCCCCACGACGATGAGTCCGCTGGTGAGAGCTCGGTCGGCGTGCCTCGTCGTGACTGGGCGTTCCCCTGCCTGCCCTGAAACGGCTGCCGTCCCCGCCGCGAGTGCTGGCCCGGCGTTGCGCAGTCGGCTGGTGAGGATCGTACCGACGACGATGAGGATCGCTCCGGCCATCTGGTCGCACCCCTGGAGGAGTCGGGCGTGTGGTGCACCGTCGACCTGCAGGTCGGAATACATCTGGTGCGGGCTCAGCACAAAGACGTCGGGCAGGAACAGCACGGCGATCCACCAGTTGTAGAAGAGCAGTCCCACGCCGAGCAGCGCCCAGATCCAGCTCTGGTGACGGGCGCGGGCGGTGAGGCTGGGCACGTGGCAAGAATACCGCCACGGTTTTGGGAAGGGCATGGCGGCTGCCATGACGCCCTGGCCGGCCGGGTGGTGAGCCCTGGGTCTCGGCGGCCGTCCGCGTCAACCCTGCATCCTGGCTGCCCTCGAATCCTCCTCATTCCGACACCCCGCGAATCCCCGGACCCTGACTGCCCACCAAATCCCCCCACTGCACACCAAATTCTTGGTATGCAGTTGGTGGCCCGGGACACCGGGTGTTAGGTTCACAGGCAGGGTCGGGAGACTTCTCGCCCCACCCGTCCGTCCCACATGCCATGTCAGGAGTTCTCGGTGGCGCAGTCAAGCAACCATCCCCAGCCCAAGTCTCGCCGGGTGTCGGTGGCCGTCATCGCCGCCGTCCTGCTCATCGCCCTGGCCGTGGTGGGGGTGTTCGTCGCCCCGGACGGTTCCAAGGGTGGCTCCGACGTGGCTGGCCCCGCCCCCTCGGGAGCTGGCCAGTCCAGTGGCGCGCGGGCGGGGCGTCACGACAAGGGCGACATCTCGGCGATGAAGCGCAGTGACGCCCACGGTCTGGCCCGCCGTGACGCCAAGGATCCCTACGCCCTGGGAGACGTCAACGCCCCACTGGTGATGATCGAGTACGCCGACTTCCGCTGCCCGTTCTGCACCGTCTTCGCCGGTGACGTGCTGCCACAGATCAAGAAGGAGTACATCGACACCGGATACCTGCGCCTGGAATGGCGCGACCTGCCGCTGTTCGGCAAGGAGTCGATCGACGCCGCCGTCGGTGGCAAGGCAGCCGGTCGACAGGGCAGGTTCTGGGAGTACTACCGCGACGTCTTCGCCAATTCGGACGGCAACGGTCATCAGTCCCTGCCGCGCAACACCATCACCGACCTCGCCAAGAAGGCCGGGGTGAGGGACGTCAAGACCTTCCAGGCTGGCTTCGACGACAAGCAGCTCGCCGAGCTCGTCGCCAAGGACGCCTCGGAGGCCAACCAGATCGGCTTCACCTCCACGCCGAGCTTCATCGTCGGTCAGACGGCGGTGGTGGGCGCCCAGCCGATCGACCAGTTCCGCGAGGCCATCGACTCCGAACTCGACAAGCTGCGCTGACGATGGACATCGGATACCTGAGCGCATTCCTGGGCGGTTTGCTGTCGCTGTTGAGCCCGTGCTCCATCATGCTGCTGCCGGCATTCTTCGCCTACGCCTTCAACTCCCCGGGCAAGCTCATCAGCCGTACCTGGATGTTCTTCCTCGGGCTGCTCGTCACCTTGGTGCCGCTCGGGGTGTTTTCGGGGACGGTGGGCTCCCTGCTGGGGCGCAACCGGCACGTCCTCATCACGGTGGTGGCCGCCATCGTCATCGTCATCGGGGTGATCCAGCTCCTCGGGATTCCCATCCCCGGTCTGTCACGCAGCGCCGAGGTCGACACGAGCCGCGGATCGGCCATCTCGGTGTTCTTCCTGGGCAGCGTCTACGCCGTGGCTGGGATCTGTGCCGGCCCCATCCTCGGGGCGATCCTCGTCATGGCCTCCTTGGGTGGTAGCGCGATCTACGGGGCGATCACCCTGGCCATCTATGCCCTGGGCATGGTGGTGCCGCTGCTCGTCCTTGCCCTGGTGTGGCAGAAGTGCGGATCGGGGGCCATGAACTGGCTGCGACCTCGCACGGTGTCCATCGGGGGCTGGCACAACTCGGTCGTCATGGTCATCTCCGGCCTGCTCTCGGTGGCGATCGGGGTGTTCCTGCTGCTCACCAGTGGCACTGCCGACATTGGTGGCGCGGTCGGGGTCCGCACCCAGTTCGCCATGGAGAACTGGGCCGGTCGTGTCGGACGGCGAGTGCCCGACTATGTCGTCGTCATCGCTGCGGTGGTGCTGCTCGTGGCGGTACAGGCAGTGCGACGTCTGCGGCGCAGCGGGTCCTGATCCGAACCATCATCTCACCGGCCCCAGATCATCACCCCACCTGCCCCAGACCAGCACGTTTCATCACGACCATGCCAGGGGTCTGCCCTGATGCCCGAGTGCAGCTGACCCAGCAATGCAGTTGACTCGGTCGGTGTGCCACGGGCACGCCTCCTGATCGCCCGACGGGATGCACACCGGGAACTTACCGGCTGGGCCGTCCTGCTGTGCTGCATGGGTGCCCACCGAGCAGGATCCGTGTGCGTGTGCCCCGCGGGGGAGCGGACTGACAATCGCCCATCAAATAATATTGAGATCCATTATCACTAAGGGTGGAAGGCGATCATGGTTCAGATGCGACGGATGCTGGGGAGCGTGCTGGCGGCTGGCATGCTGGCTGCTGGTGGGGTGAATCCGACGTTGGCGAGCGCCGGCCCGGATGACTCCAAGACCATCGCGACCCAGGAACATGTCGACTCACCGAAGGTGTTCTGGGACGAGTCGGCCGGAAACTTCGTCCTGCGCACCAACGTGGGTCAGAACCCTCCGCCCATCGAGACGACGGCGTTGTGGGTCGGCAAGGGCTACAACGACGCTGGTCACCAGCAGTACATCCATCCGATCACCAAGGACAATGCGCCGGAGCTTGGCTTTGCTGGCAAACCCGGCGATCTGCTCTACCGGGCTCCGGCCCAGCCTGGTTTCTCCCGCTCACCGATCTGGGCCGGGTTCGGTGCCGACACCAACGTGCCCATCGAACGGTTCCGCGACCAGTCATTCACCCTCGACATGGTGGGATTCGACGGGCCGGGTCGCATGGAGATGTTCAACAACTACGGCACCGAGCACAAGGAGTCCGCCTCGCGTCTGCTCTCCAGCCATGACGTCGGCCTGCGATCCGCCTTCCTCACCGCTGGTTCCCACACCCACAACGACACCACCTTCACCCGCCCCGGCCGCTACGAGATGACGTATCGCGCCAGCGCCCGCGACACCAACGGCACACTCATTCACTCCGCCCCCCAGACCCTCGTCTGGCAGGTCGGTGGCACCAAGCCCAGCGCCGAGGGCCTGGGTGACGTCGCCAAGGCCTACCAGGCGTCGTCGACGACGACCTCGCCGTCCTTCGCCCCCAAACTCAGCCTTGCACCCCATGCCGGGCGTGACAAGGATGGTGACGAACATCTGAGCCAGCTGGAGTTCACCACGGGCGACTCGGCCGATCAGGGTACGGCCATCTTCTACATCGACGGCTACCACCTGGCGGAGGTGCCGGTGAGCAGCGGTCACGCCACCTGGACCGAGATGGTGGGGTCACAGTCGTCGAACTTCCAGGTGGTCTACGTGCCCAGGTCGGGCCACAGCCCACGATGGGTGAGCGCCCCGATCGCCTACACCACCGGCCAGCAGCGGGCACAGACCTCCCAGCCCGGCCAGTTACCCACCAAGGCCAGCCAGGACCCGGCTCCGGCCTTCGACACCAACGAGTTCACCGATGGATCCGACGAGGCGACGGTCACCTCGAGCGTCAAGGACGGATCGGCCACCGTCACGGTCACTCCGGCCGATCCGCGCATGATCGCCCATGTCAAGGGCGGATTCATCACCAACCCCAAGGACGACATCCCCGACTGTGACGTGGACTTCGTCTCCGGCCCCAACACTCGCAGTGTCCGTGCCGACGTGAGGTACTGCGGTGGCGATGCGACGAGCCTCAAGCTCGACATCACCCCGCTGCCACGCGATCACCGCTCAGCAGCGCACATGAAGGTCTCCGGTGGCCTCAACTCCACGACCCAGGTGCGATGGGGCGAGAACACCGGCGACGTGAGCCCCACATCGGCCCCACCTGCGCCGACCACTCCAGCCCAGCCCGGCCCGACGGATCCCGACGGTCACACGGGTCCTGCGCTGCCCGGCCCGACGGATCCCGCGCGGCCTGCTCCAACGGTTCCCGCACCCACTGGATCCCAGCCCGGTGCCCCCACCGAGCCGGGGCAGGGTGTCAATCCGTCGGACACCAGTCCGGTGACCATCGACCGTGGCCACGTCGACGTCGGGCCCGTCAGCTCCGACGGTGGAGCAACCATGGCCTTGGTCGACGACTCACGAACCCATGCCAGGCAGACCGTCCTGCGTGATCCCGAATCGGTGAGGCTCAGTGTGCCCGATCATGCCAAGCATGTGCGAGGCGATGTGAGCGCAGCTGAGGTGAGGAAGGCTGGACTGTCCGGTCGGCCGGTGTTCCCCGACCACGCATACGACTTCCTCGGTGCAAAGGGCACCCCGGTGTGGGTGCTGCCCCAGAACCAGACCGACGGACTGGTCTGGCCCGGGTTCTCCACCGAGCGGATGCCCACCGAGGACTACCCCGATGGCGTCAATCTCACCCTGACCCCCATCTCGGCTCCGGACAAGGGGGCCTGGTGGGCGTTCACCGCTGGTCTCAGCAACGACGTCACCATGCTCGGATCGTCGGAGAAACCCCACGAGATCGTCAACAAGGCCCCGGCGCACATCCACAACAACTGGGTGTTCACCAAACCCGGCACGTACGTCATCGGGGTGTCGGCCTCCGGCAAGAACGCCTCCGGCCAGTTCAACGTCACACAGAAGAAGATGACGTTCGTCGTGGGTGACGAGGCAGCCACGGCACTGCCAACCCCCGGTGGGGACGCCGCCACGCCGGGTCGGCCGGCCGAGCCGACCCCACCCAGTGCATCGGGCCCCACCGCCTCGGCCCACCCCTCACCGGAGGCGAGTGCCCCCTCGGCCAGCCCCTCGAACCAGTCGAGCAACCCTGCCACACCTGATGGACAGAGCACGCCTGCCACACCCCACGGGCCGAGCACGCCTGCCCCCAGCTCCTCGACGAACACCAAGGTCGTCCTCGACCACGGCCACGTGGACGTCTTCCATGTCGGTTTCACCGGGGGCAAGCTCGACCTCAAGCTCAAGGAGGATGTCACCGGCTCCGGCGTGATCCATGAACCGCAGGATGTCGACCTGCAGGTGAAGGATTCCGCATTCGTCGACGTTCCCCGACAGTTCCCGGGGGCTCCCAGGGCCTACGTGCTTCCCATGACGCAGAATCAGGATCTGCTGTGGCCCGGGTGGGACACCATGAGTACCGGCAAACCGGTCGACCTCGTCGTCGACTCGGTGCAGGGCCCCGGGAAGGTGCACCTGTTCACCACCGACATCTCGGGTACGGCCGTCTCCCAGCTCACCTCGGGAGGCACGGCGCTGCCCGGCACCATCTCCGTGCCGTCGCCGACGCACGTGCACGCCAACTGGGTCTTCACCAAACCCGGCGTCTACACGATGACCGTCCACGCCGCGTCCGGTGTGATGCGATCGGCCACCAAGACCTACACGTGGCGGGTCGGCGGGGACGCCACCGCTGCCCCGTCGTCTGCTTCCGTTGAGCCGTCCGAGTCGGCCAGCCCCTCCGAAGAGCCGTCGACACCTGCCGGTGATGACACGGTGACCCCACTCCCCGATCCGTCGGTGGACCCGGAGGACACCCCCTCGGCCGCCCCGAGCGCCACCCCGAGTGACGAGAAGTCCACTGACCCGGACAACACTGGTGATGAGGCCACGATTCCCGCCACCTCGGAGGCCACGCAGGCTGCCGACAACGCTCCTGCCGCCTCCCACGGCGGTGCCTCTGTCGGCACCATCGCCCTGCCGCGCACCGGCAACTGATCTTCCTCGCGTTCCCACCTGACGCGGCGAGCCCCAGCCATGTTGGCTGGGGCTCTTCCATGTCTTGCATGTCTGCACCGCCGGACGAGCACGGTTCCGACGCCGGTCTTCATCACCAGGGCTGGCCGGAGCCGGCCCGGCAGAACATGGTGGCTGGTTCAGGAGGCAGCCACCGGGGAGTCCGCGCGACGTCGCAGCCAGGCACCCAGCAGGCCGTGCCTGGGGGCCAGCAGCCAGCTGAGCAGGAACACCACCGTCGCGACGAGGACGATCGTCCCACCGGCCGGCAGGTCGATCGACCACGACAGGTACAGGCCGACGAGGGCACAGACGGCGCCAATGACCGGTGCCAGCACCATCATCGTCGACAACCGATTGGTGAACAGACGAGCCGTGGACGCCGGGGTCACCAGCAGCGCGAGCACCAGAATGTTTCCAATCACCTGCACCGAGATGACGACGGTGAGGGTCACCAGCACGTAGAGCACCAGATCGAGTGCGAAGACCGGCATGTGACTGGCGCGCGCCGTCTCACGGTCCAGGCCGACGGTCACCAGCTCCTTGTGCAGGGCACGCTCGGCGGCGAGGATCAGCGCACCTGCGACGCACACGATGACGATGTCGTCATTGCTGATGCCGGTGATCGACCCGAAGAGGAACTGCTGCAGCGACCCCGAGTACCCAGGGGCTCGGGAGATGATGACGATGCCCAGCGCGAAGGCGCCGGCGAAGAGGATCCCGATGACGGAGTCCTCCTTGAGCCGTCGATTCTGTGAGACGACGGCCACCAGGATCGCGGTCACCAGGCCAGCCACGGCACCTCCCACCAGCAGGGACCCCTGCAGCAGGAAGGCCACCGCCAGGCCGGGGAACACCGAGTGGGCCACCGCGTCACCGATGAAGGCCATGCCACGCAGCACGACGTGCGACCCGATGACTCCGGCAACCATGGAGCAGACCACGGCAACCAGCAGGGCCTTCGGCAGGAAGACCAGCAGTGGGTTGGTGAGGTCGGTGAAAAACTCCCAGGGAGTGAGCATTGATGATTCCTCGTTCTCTCAGGCGGACGTGGCGACGGGTGCCTCCGGTGAGCTGGCGGCACGTCCAGCATGGGAGGGGGCGACGGGTCCGGCGGCGCCAACCGTGGTGAGCAGGGGAGAGTTCTCCGAGATGCCGAAGGTTCTCATCCACATCGCCGGGTCGCGCAACTCCTCGGGGGTGGAGTCGGCGATGACGGTGCGGTTGATGAGACACACCCGGTCGGCGGTGGCCATGGCCTGCACGAGGTCGTGGGTCGTCATGACGAGGGTGGTGCCTTCGCTGGCGAGTCGGCAGAACAGCTCGGTGAGCATCTCCTGGGTGGGCATGTCCACCCCGGTGAACGGCTCGTCAAGCAACAACACCGAGGGGCGGGTCGCCAGGGCACGGGCGATGAGCACCCGCTGCCGCTGACCCCCCCGACAACTCCCCGACGGTGCGATCGGCCAGATCGGCCATGTCGGCGATCCGCAGTGCGTCACGCACCGCGACGTGGTCGTCCTTGCCGGGATGACGCAGCCATCCGATGTGGTGGGTGCGTCCACTCATGACGACGTCGGCCACGCTGATCGGGAAGTCCCAGGCGAACTCGTGGCGCTGCGGCACGTAGCCGACGTGACGCCAGCCACGCCCCGGGGCCGCCCCGGCCACCGTGACGGATCCCCTGGCCGGGCGGACGAGCCCCAGCATGGTGCGCAGGATCGTCGTCTTGCCCGCCCCATTGGGCCCCAGCAGGGCCAGCAGGTCGCCCTTGCTGGCGGTGAGGTTGACGTCATGGAGCACCTGCAGGCCGCCCAGGTTGACCGCGAGATTGGTGATCCTGATGGATCCGAGATCGCTGTCACTCATGCGGATTGGCCCCGTTCCCCTTGCTGGCCCCGCCGTCCTGCCACACCTCGTCACGCATTGCGCGGGAACGAGACCGACCGATCAACGCTGCAACGACGATGGCGACGATGACCACTCCGGCGATGATCGCGATGATCGCGCCATGCGACGAGCTGCCGTGTGAGGCGTCGGAGGATGCCGCCGTCGAGTCGGAGCTGGCCGTGGCCGTCGGGGAGTCGGCGATGGTGGCCGAGGCGGAGGCGCCCATCGACCTGGCATCCTGCGCCGAACCCTTGTCGCCGATGACGAACCTCAGCTTGGTGGGGTAGGAGTGCTTGACACCCTTGGCATCCGTGCCACATACCTCCATCGAGATCGTCTGCGCTCCGGGCTCGGAGAACACCCAGTTGGCGTGCACATGGGTGTTGGCTTCCATGTGGACCGGCTGCTGCTCGGACTTCGTGGAGTCGTAGAGCGACATCGGGGCCTCGAACCCATTCTCGATGAACATGTGGGCCTCGCCCGGGCCTTCGTGTCCGGTGAAGACCAGCTCGGCACCGCGGGGGAAGTTCTTGACGATCTCCGGGGCCTGGGTGTTCCATCCCAGCCACACGACCTTCTGGTCCTGGGTCTGCGGAATGACGTAGGCCTTCCTGCCGCGCATGCCACCCAGGAAGGAGTAGGCATCATCGTTCGGTACGTCGATCCGGGACGCGTCGACGACCCTCAGCACCGCGTCGTCGGTGCTGCGCCACACCGGCGGATTGGCGGAGTCGTCACGGGCCAGCAGGACGAACTTGCCGTCGATGAGCCGGGGCCCCACGTCGACATGGCCACGTGTGATCTCGGCAGGGCCCTGGGCCACCTGCTCGTCCTCGGTGACGGTCTGCTTGAGAGCCGGGTCCGGCGGCGGGGTGCCGCCAGACGCCTGGGCAGGTGCAGGTGCGAGGCCGCCGCTCAGGGCGAAGGTCAGGGCAGACAGGGCGGCTGCGCATCGAGCTGCCAACGGGCGATGTTTCTTGGTCATGGATTCCTCCGATGTGAACCTCATCCCAGGCACCGGGCCAGGGAGTCGGCGTCGAATTTCATGAGGTCGATGTAGGTGGTGACGCGATCATCGAAGGTGTCACCGTAGATCGTGCAGACCTGCACGTCGTTCTCGTGCGCCATGGCCACCAGCACCGACGAGGCGCGCAGCACGTTGGGCTCGAGGAACACCGCCGGCACCTTGAGGTCGGAAATGGTCTGGTTGAGCTTGCGACGTTGGGCCATCGACGGCTCCACCCCCGGGTTCGCGGTGACGAATCCGGCGACGTGCATGCCATGTGCCTGGGCCAGGTAGCCGTAGGCGTCGTGACTGGTGATGAGCTGACGATTCCCCTTGGGAATACCCGCGATCCGGCTGTCGACGTAGTGCGAGGTCTGCTCGAGTTTGGCCAGGTAGGCCTTGGTGTTGTCCCGGTAGGTCTGCGCCCCGTCGGGGTCGGCCTTGATGAGGGCGTCACGAATCACCTGAACGTAGGCCTTGGTGTTCTTGATGCTCATCCACAGGTGGGGGTCGATCTCACCGTGGACGTGGGCACCGAGCACCGCCTGGGGCAACTGGTGTATGGAGGCGCCGGGACGTCCCAGGAATCGGAATGCCGGTGAGGGAGGTATCTCGGTGAGTGCTTTCGGCGGCACCCAGATCACCGATTTCTCCGGATCCAGACGTTTCTGGGTACGCACCCCGCCACCCGTCGGGTCGGAGAGGATGAGCATCCTGTCCTGGTCGATGTCGGCCGAGAAGTCGGCGTGCCCCTTGTCGACGACGGTGCGGTCGGCGAGTTCGGGAATGGTGCGTGGATCGGCGCCGACGGCGATCGTCAGGGTCTGCGAACCGATCGAGGTCTCACCCCGGGCAGTCGTGAGGGTGGCAGCGAACCTGGCCCGGTACACGCCGGGCTTGCTGAATGTCCAGGACATGTGGGTGTGGGCGTCGGCGGGAAGCTCCACGTCGTCGCGTTCGTCGACGCCATCGGTGGTCGAGTAGTAGATCTGGGGACGTCCGAAGGTGCCCGTGATGTAGGCAGTGAGATCTCCGGGGCCATCCACCGACTCCAGCCTGAGGTGCACCGAGGAGGAACGGTCGGCCCCATGCGCGGTGCCCTTGCCGATGACGCGCAGACCCAGCCAGACCGTGTCGAGGTTCGCATTCTCGACCAGCGGGATGACCTCGGCCCCGTACTTCTGGGCCTCCTCGGCCAAGGACATGTTGATGGCCCCCTTGGGCAGGGAGGCGTCGATGGTCTTGATGACCGAGTGCGGTTCGAGCATGAGGTAGTTCGACAACGCGACCTTCGAGTACACGACGGTACGTACGTCACGCAGGGATGGTTCGTAGGTGTGCGGGTCGGCGCCGGAGGGAACCAGGGAGGTGACGTCGGCCCGGTCGCCGGCCACATTGCGGGTGAGGTCGGCGAGGATGGGCGTGGTCGTCACCACGGAGAGCTTGTCTTCTTGGGCAGCGGGGGCATGACCGCACCCAGCCAGCAGGCTGAGTGCGGTCATGGCGGCCAACAGGCGTTTTCTCACCCGTGCCGTCTCCTCGCCACCACGGAGGTACCGAGCAGCAGACCGAATCCGCCGAGGGCGACGCCACAGCCCAGGGCCTTGTTGGACCTGGCGGCAATGGTGGCATCGCGCACCTGGCCGTCCGCGCCGGTTCCGGGCAGACCGTTGAGGTCACACGGCTTGCCGTCCGGGGTGCGCCCCACGACGGTGTAGGCCGGGCTGTCACCCTGTGCCGCATCGCCGTTCTGGGCGGCATCGTCGGCCTTGCCGGAATCACTGGACGGGGCTGCATCTGCCGAGGCGGGGGTCGCTCCCACCGAGGAGGCGACCGCCTTGGCGTCAGTGCCCACCGCGAAGTGCAGGGTGCCAGTGGCGCTGACCTTCTTGCCGGCCTTGGTGGTGGCCGTCTGGGTGACGGTCACGGCGTAGTGACCCGGCTTGGTGAACACCCAGTTCGGGTGGGCGTGGGTGTTCGCCGCAACGGTGTAGCTGGTGGGGCCACCGACGTTGTCGAAGACCCGCTGGCCCACGCCGCCACCGAAGGTGCCAGACATGAACACGGCCATCTTGCCGGGGCCATCCACCTTGTCGAGGTGCATCTGCACCGGGCCGGTGGTGCCGTTGACGATGGACGGATGCATCGTGTTGACGCCGAGCCACGGCACGCCGGGCACCTGGGTGGCGCCGATGAGCCACACCTTGGCACCACTCTTGGCAATGAACTCCATGCCGCCAGGGGCCGTGGTGTTGGCCTTGTCGCCGACCGACATCACGATGCTGGACGGGTTGACCCACTTCGCCGGGGCGGAACGGTCGTCCTTGAGGGCGGAGATGAGCTTGCCCGACTCCAGCTGGACACCCCAGTCGAAGTGACCTTCAGTGGCGATCGAGGCGGCCTGACCAGCCGGAGCGGCCGCCTTGGCAGCCGGGGTGGCGGACTTCTTGGCACCATCACTGGACGCGGGCGAAGCCTTCTTCGTCGCGATCTTCACCGGACGGCAGACTTCCTTCTTCGCAGCCGCGGCTGCGCCGGATGCTGCCTCTGCGGCATCCTGGGAACCATTGGCCGTCTCGCCGTCAGCAGCCGCACCCTCACCACTGGCCTCGGGTGCGCCGTCCAGCGAGGTGCCCACGGTGTTCAGACCACCCAGTGCTGCGCCACCGGTGTCACCAGCGGACTGGTCCGCAGCCGGTGTCGCGGCCGTGTCACTGGCTGCAGTGCAGCTCTTGGCCTGGGCGATGGCCTTGGACCCCACGGCCCAGGTGTAGGCGTGGGTGGCTGTCTTGACCGTCTTGCCGTAGCGCACCGAGGTGGCGTCGACCGTCATCTCGTAGCGGCCCGGTTTGGTGAACACCCAGTTGGCGTGCACGTGCGAGGGTTCCTTGACCGTGATGGTGCCCGGCAGGGCGGTGGAGCCGCCGTCGAGCAGGGCCTTGGTGCCTGCGAAGGAGTTCTGCGTGAACAGGTGCACCTTGCCCGGGCCCTTGACGTCACGGACGTTGATCTTCACCTCGCTTGACGTCGAAGGTCTCCCAACCCGGCCACAGCAGGTCGGGGTTTTGCGTGATGGGCAGGACGTATCCCTTGGGGGCGCCGGGGTAGCCCTTGGGGATGCTCATGAGTGCGGAGTCCTTGACGGCCAGCAGTACGTTTTCGGGGGTGTGAAGCACACCTTCACCGGTGACGTCCTCCTTGACCTTGAGGTTGAGACCGTTCCTGTCGGCCGAACCGACCCGGAAGACGTCGGAGTGTCCGTGGTCGAGCACCAACCTCGTGGCGCAGGGCTTCCTGCCAGCCTTGTCAGCAGGCTGCTTGTCGGCACCGGGCTTGTCGGTGGCGTTGGGCTTGCCGTCGGTTCCGGGCGTCTTGTCGGTGCCCGGCGCGGGGGCTGGCTCAGCGGTCGGCGTCGAGGTCGGGTCCTCGCTCGACTGCGCGGTGGGCGCTGGGCTGGGCTTGTCTGCGCTGGGTCTGGCGTCATCTGTCGGTGATGGGCTCGGTTTGGCAGTCTCGGGCGCAGCTGCCGTGCCCCACGGGGCGGGCAGCTCGGTCTTGTCGCCGACGACCCAGGTGTAGGTGTGCGGCTTGCTCTGGAAGGCCTTGCCACCCTTCTCGGCGCTGGCCTGGACGGTCATGGTGTACACGCCCGGCTTGTTGAACACCCAGTTGGCGTGTTCGTGGGTTGGCTGTTTGACGGTGATGGTACCTGGCAGGGTGGTGGAGTCACCGTCGAGCAAGGAACGCACGTCACCGAGAGTGCCCTGGGAGAACAGGTTGACCGTTCCAGGGCCCTTGACGTCACGAACGTTGATCTTGACCTCGCTGAAACCGTTGCGCTTGACGTCGAAGGTCTCCCAGCCCGGCCACAGCAGCCCGGACTTCTGGGTCAACGGCAACACGTAGCCCTTGGGGGCGCCGGGCAGCCCGGAGGGGATGTCGGTCAGTGCGGAGTCCCGTACCTTGAGCAGTACGTTCTCCGGTTCGCGGAGCACACCCTCACCGGTGGCGTCCTCCTTGAGCTTGAGGTCGATGCCGCCGTCGGCGGAGGAACCGACTCGGAAGGCATCCAGATGTCCGCGGTCAAGGACGACGTTGCTGCTGTCGGCGCGGGAGTTGTCGGGAACCGGATCAGACTTCGGGGTCGGATCAGGTGTGGGGGCCGGGTCAGCTGGCTTGCTGGGCTCGGGACTCGACTTCGGGTCGGCCGGCTTGCCCTGGTCGGGGTTTGACGAGCCGTTCAGCACATCTCCCTTGCTCTGGCAGGCGTTGGCCACCGCGGCGTCACCGACGGCGTACTGCATCGTGAATGGGACGTAGCGATGCTGTTTCCTGCCATTGGCGTCGGGCTTGCCGTGGATGGTGTAGTAGCCGCTGATTCGGTAGAACCCCGGCTTGGAGAACCACATCTCCATGGGGGTCTTCTCGGCCTTGTTGACGCGCATCACGGTACGCAGACTCGACTCACTGGACGACAGGACGGTCCGGGTCTGCCCATTGGTGGTGTCGACGACGGACACCTTGCCGTCCTGCGGTCCCTCGATCGGGTCCCAGGTGATGTCGGCCTCGCGGAGGTTCGCGAAATCGGTGCCGGTGGTGTCGAGCACCTGGCTCGGCTGGCCGTTCTGCGCCGATGCGGGGATGCGGTGGAACTGGATTCCAGCGGCGAAGATGCCGTTGAACTCGTCGGCTCCGGCCTGCGGGGCTGCTGCCTTGAGGGAGTCGGGCACGTTGATGACGCCGACCTCTCCGTCGATCTGCTTGCCGGAGTCACCCGAGGTGACGCTCATCTTCGGACGAGCGGGCTTCTGCGGGTTGTCGGACTTCCAGTCGGCCTGCCATTCGGCCTTCAAGGTGACGGGACCGCTGGCATGGTGCAGGCACCCTGCCATGGTCGCGGTGGGGTCGAATGCCAGTGGATCGTCGGATCCGGTGTCCTGACCCTTGGCGATGGGGAACTGTTCGGCCGGGGTGGTGATCTCGTGGGCGGGCTGCGTGGAGCCCTTGTCGAGGCCCACCTGCTCGTCGGTGCCGACCAGCCACGAGACGACGGTGGGGTCGGACTCGATGGTCTTCCCGTCGCGGGTCTCCACGGCTGCCTGCCACGTCAGGTTGTAGCGGCCAGGTTGGGAGAAGGCCCAGCTGGTGTGGGTGTGGCTCCCGGGGTGCACGACCTGCCGACGGTGATCGGTGCCGGTCGAGGAGAACAGGTGTGAGACACCGAGGGGATTGACGGTGAAGGCGTTGAACTCGCCGGGACCGTCGACGTCGACCAGGTCCAGGTGCAGCGTCTCAGGCTTGATGCGGTCCATGAGCTCGTCGGGGAAGCTGTGACCGGCACCGAATGCAGCTGCCACCGGGGCCCACTTGTCGCTCTCCTTCTGCGGAGCAGTCCACACGATGTCGCCGGGTTTGCCGAGGAAACCGAATCGGTGATCGTCGGGAACCTTGAGGCGAGATGTCTCCCGGCCGGTCGCGTCGGCGTCCGGCCCGAGGCGGATGTAGACGTCCTTGGCCTCCTTGAGCTCGCTCTCGTTCCACAGGATCTTGATGGTTGGTCTGCCGCTCGCCTGGTCCCACTCCACGTGGGCGACGTCGGCGTGGCCATTGTGCAGGAGCTCCCGATCCGGTGCTGACGCGTTCGCCAGTGACGGGTTGACCGTCATGAACGTCAGCAGGATGGCCAGGAGCGATGCTAACCGCTTCACGGTGCCTCCCTTGTTTTGGCTGATGACAGCCACATAGTACTGTTCGATAGTGATTATCACTATTGAGTGCGTACCTCACGTACTTTGAGCGCGAGAATGTCCTGCGCCTCGCGCATTTTGAGCTGATCTGGTGGTGTCATGGGAACGAAGGTGTGATGCCGAATGGGCGAACGTGTCGAGGTGACCAGACGACTCCGCCAGGCCTATCGAGGGGCGGCCAAGGCCGAGAAGACGGCGATACTGGACGAGTTCTGCAACCTCACGGGGTTGGCGCGGTCCACGGCCCGGCGTTGCCTGACCGGCCCCGAGGACTCCAAACGCATAGATCATCGCTCCACCCGGGAGCCGAAGTATTCAGCGCAGGCTGCCACCGTGCTGGCCAGGGTGTGGAAGCTCATGGGGTGCCCGTCGGGCAAGTACATGGCTGCCGCGATGGGCCAGTGGTTGGACGCCTTGACTCGGCATGGCGAACTCATCGAGGGACGCCTGGGATACAGCCAAGCGGTCCGTGCCGAACTCGAGCACATGAGTCCGGCCACGATCGACCGCTACCTCAAGGTCGAGCGATCCTGTGTGCGGCTCGAGGGCGGCTCGGCCATCTGCCACGGGAACCTGCTGCGCAACTCGATCACCACTCGTACTGCTGCTGACAAGGCCGAGGGGTACCCGGGATTCTTCGAGATCGACACCGTCGCCCACTGTGGTTCCTCCGTGGCCGGACGTTTTGCCCACACGGTGATCCTCACCGACGTTCACACCGGTTGGGTCCATCTGGAGGTCATGGAAGACGACACGCACGCTCAGATGGTTGCTGGGCTGCAACGAGCCGTTGAGGCCATCCCATTCACCATCTGTGGCTTGGACTGCAGCGCTGCTCCCGGCTTTCCCAACGGCGAGGTCACCGCGTGGGCGAGGAGCCAGGACATTCTTCTCACTCACTCCCGAGCCGGTGCGAGGAACGATCGGCCAACTGCGGATTCCTGGAACGGCCATGCCCTGCGCCGCTGCGGATTCGCCCAACGATGCGACACCGCCTGGCAACGACACACCCTCGCCCAGCTCTGGAAGGCCGTGCGGCTGAAGCTCAACTATTTCACTCCCACCCGCAAGCCCATCGGATGGAGCGATACCGCCGATGGACGACGTCGACGTCGCTACGACACCCCCACCGCGTCTCTTGACCGGCTGCTGGAATCGGGGACGCTCTCCCCGGCACAGCAGGATGAACTCATCACCCATCGCAACGGCATCAATCCTGCGAACCTGGCCCGGGAGATTCTGCGCTGCCAGGACCTCCTCCTCAACTCGGCCAGGTGATCTGCCGAGGCTGGCAAGGTTCTCACTGGTGTCGAGGCCTTGGTCGCGGGCACACTGGACCTGGCGACGTGTTCACTTGGCGACTACGTGGATGCTTGGTGACGCGTTGGTACGCCGGGATGGCCGGAAGATGGCCAGAGATTGCGCAATCCTGAGAAGCCGATTCCCGCACGACAATGATCCGCACCAACGATCATCGGCGGGTTCGGGACGTGAGGGGTTCGGGGCATGAGGCTGTGCCGGCATCATCGAGTGGTTGCTGGATCGTGCGAGGGGAGCAGCTTGTGGGCGAGGACAGGTTTTCGGGCGAGGAGCGGCCGACTGGAACGCCAAGCCCGAACATCACTGGTGAGGGCAGCACAGCCTCGGATCGGGGCGAAACCGTCCTCAGCGAGCGGGACCAGGCACGGTATGCCCGACACATCGTGCTGCCCGGGTTCGGGGAGGAGGCACAGCGCAAGCTGCGGGGGAGTCGGGTGCTCGTCGTCGGAGCCGGTGGGCTCGGCTCACCGGTGCTGCTGTATCTGGCTGCCGCCGGGATCGGCCACCTCACCATCATCGACGACGACGTCGTGGACGAGTCGAATTTGCAGCGGCAGGTGATTCATCGTCAGACTGATGTGGGGCGCCCCAAGGCGTTGTCGGCCAAGGAGGCTGTGCAGCGGCTGGACCCGCAGCTGTCGGCAGAGGCCATGGTGGCTCGTCTGACGGCTGACAATGCGCTCGAGTTGTGTGGTGACCATGATCTGGTGCTCGACTGCACCGACAATTTCGCCACGCGATACTTGGCCTCCGACGCTGCCGAGATCACCGGTACGCCGTTGGTCTGGGGCACGATCCTGCAGTACCAGGGGCAGCTCTCGGTGTTCTGGCCGGGGCGCGGGCCGATGCTGCGTGACCTCTTCCCCGAGGTTCCGGCTGCCGACTCGGTGCCATCAGCCGTTGTCGGCGGCACATTCGGGCCAGTCGTCGGTGAGACCGGGTCGATGATGGCCACCGAGGCCGTCAAGGTGCTCACCGGTATCGGAACTCCCGCCGTGGGCAGGCTCGTGCTCCTTGACGCGTTGGGCGTCGGCATCCGAACCCTCAGTTTCGCTCCCGATCCGGATCGGGCACCGGTGACCCGGCTCGTGGACGGTGGTCGATGAGGGGAATGCAAATACGAATGAACTCAATAGTGATATCGACAGCTTGCTATCCATATGTCGTTACCGGAAATTTTGTACACCAAACGATGTTCATCATTGATTCTACGCGACCAATATCCTGATAGCGAATATCTCAAAGCTTCCGGTTTTCCTATCCCATCGTTGCCATTGCGTGACACATCCTTGATGAGTTGGTTGATTCGGTTGAGGACCTTGCGATCATGACTCTGCCACCAGAGATATTCATTCCATGCGGATTGGTCCCAGATAATACGCATAGGTCATTCTTCGATGAGGCCGTGCTCCGTGCCGTGTCCATCCTCGAGTCTCTCGATGGAGTCCAGAAGATGGCGGGCATTTGCAGGTGACCGTAGTAGGTACGCAGTTTCACGCAGTGACTGGTAATCCTCCAAGGAGACAATTACTACGGGATCGTGGCCAGATCGTGTGACGATGGTCTCCTCGCGGTCTGCCACGACGTCGTCAAGCATCTTGGCGTACTGAGCCCGGGACTGGGTGTAGCTGAGTGTTTTCATCGTTACCTCCGTACAGAAAACTGTACGTGCTTTTCAGGCGTCCATCAAGACAAATTTACGGGTTGGCCATGGCGGTGATCTATCGATCCGAGTGGCATGATCATCAACGAAGCCAGCGGTCCGTCGCTGGCTGTCGATGGGATGCCAGCAAGTCAACAAGTTCAGTGGAACTCCGCTCGCCAATTGACGCCGTCAGTCTATCTGGATGGCAACCCCCTGACTTATCACGCGCTTCTGACGTGATCGTCCATCAGGGGCAAGCTGACGTCTCCGGTGAACGTATCCCTCGTGCCCAGTCACCCAGCCGTTCAAATGGATGTTCACCGCTTGTCACCTGCTGTTCGCTCCTGGCCACTAGGGTGAATCCGCTCGACCATGCGAAGGGGCAGTGATGCGCGTCTCACCGGTTCGGAAATTGCTCGTTGGTTCGCTGGGGATGGTGCTGGGACTCTCCGCCGTGCCAGTCCAGGCCGTCGACGTGGACAATTCCATGTCGACGAAGACTCCCTATGCAGCTGAGGGGAGCCACTACACGGCTCCGCCGCAGGGTTTCCATGCCGTCAACACCCAGATCGTTGCTCGGCACGGCTCGCGTGGCCTGTCCGGTTTCAAGTACGACGCGCTCACCATGAAGGTGTGGCAGAAGGCCCACGAGCTGGGGACCGTCAAGCCTGCTGGCAAGAGCCTCCACCAGCAGACCGAGGCGATGCACGAGGCCAACGAAACCCTGGGGGACGAGGCCACCTGGGCACAGGTGGCTGGCCGGGCACAGCTCACCGGCGGCGATTTCAAGCGTGGCTACGGCAACCTCACTCCGCTCGGGGCACGCGAGCACGAGCAGATGGGCGAACGACTGGCCCACCGCATGCCCGAGCTCTTCGACGGTGGATCGGGTACGACGGTCGATCTGGTGTCCTCCGGCGAGCCGCGGGCCGCCGAATCCGGCTGGCACTTCCGCTCCGGGCTGCTCAAGGAAGCTCCCCAGGCAGCTGGCAACGTCTCGGAGACGATACGATCCGACACCGCCACCTTGTACTTCCACAAGGACAAGAACAATGCCGACTACAAGGCATACAAGAAATACCTCAGCGGCGACCGGGTGAAGAACTACGTCGACTCCGTCTGGAACCAACCGAAATCCAAGAAGTACGCTCGTAGTGTTCTCACCAGGATCTACTCCGAGGATTTCGTCGATCGTCTTGCTGCTGGGCAATGGACCTTTGAAATCCCCTCCGGGAAGAAGATCGACAATGAGGTCGACGCTGCCGTTCAGCTCTACAACCTCTACATCGTGGCCCCGGCCCTGGGCATGGACTTCTCGCAGTACTTCACGCCCGAGGAGGCCAACTGGTTCGCCATGCTCCTGGACGCCGAGGACTACGTCCAGAAAGGCCCCGGATTCACCGGCAGCGACATCTCCTACCGCAACTCCCGTCCGTTGCTCGACGACTTCTTCGCAAGCATCGACCGTCAGAGCGCTGAGCACCCCGATGGTTCGGCAACCCTGCGGTTCGCCCACGCCGAGACGCTGATCCCCTTCGAAGCCCTCATCAAGGCCCCGGGCAGTCAGACGCAGATCACCACCGGTGACCTTGATTTCTGGAAGGCGACCGACTGGCGCGGTGCCTCGCAGGGGCGAATGGCCGCCAACGTCCAGTGGGACGTCTTCGCCAACGATCAGGGGCAGCAGGTGGTACGGATGCTCCTCAACGAGCGTGAGGTGCCGTTCGGCGGAACCTGTCGTGCCATCGGTGACGGATCGGTCTTCTACACTGTGCCCGAACTCAAACGTTGCCTCACCGGGGCGAGTGTCCCGGCCGACTCCTGGCAGGTCGCCACGCCGCAGCAGTCCGGCACCTCCAGCCCGTGGTCCGACGCCAGCACACCCAACAGCCATGCGACGACCTCCCCGGGGCTTCGGGGAGGTACTGCCGGATCCAACGCCCTCGGTTCACGTGGAGCCGAGTCCAGCGTGGTGTCAGGTGGGGCCGCAGGTTCTGCGGATGCTGGACGTCCCGGACTGCCGGCCACGGGAGGCTGAGCCGGTTGTCCTCCCCGACCATGACATCATCTCCGACTCCGAACCGTCGGGGTCGGAGCCGGGGATGCCCCCCGAGACGGAGGAAACTCACGGCGTGGTCGATGCGGTCTTAGCGCACCTCAATGGCCCACGTGAGTGGTTCGGCTTTCTTGACATCGGTCCCGGTGGAGTCTTCGGTGTGTGAGTAGGCGACGACGTATTTCCCCGGGTCGAGATGGTCGTTGAGGGACAGGTTGTAGTCAATCAGGCACAGTGACACCTGGGCCGACGTCTGCGGTGCGAGACCACCTTGTATCTGAGAACCACCCATCGAGAGGGTGACCCCCTTGAACGTCTCTGAGGTGTCACCTTCGGGGTGGATGGTGAACTCTTCACTGCGTGGTGCAAAAGTCCAGATCGACGTGTTCGAGATCTTCACGGGCAGGCATGTTTCGTTCCCGTTCTTGATCCTTCCATCGCCAAGAGTGAACTCAATGCCGGGGTATCCCAGAGTGTCTCCGCTCTCTCCCTTGGTGGGGGGAAGTTCGGAGGGTTTCAGGTGCAGATTGGAGACGATGGGGGTCGGTTCGGGAGGCTTCTGCATGCCAAGTTCGGTATCGGTGTCTTTCTGGAGGCCACCACCGATGAACATTCCTCCGATGAGGGACAAAATGAGGAGCAACACGTATGCGAGGATCCGTAGGCCCGGCTTGCGGTACCACGGTTGCCCCTGCTGATGGTTGTCCTCCAGCTTGGGGAGCCTGAGCCTCCATTCCGACGTTGACATGGGGATGGTGCTCGCCGGTGACCACTGGGAACCGTTCGGACTTTCCCATCCGTTTCCGGATGGGGTGTTCCATGGTTGGTCCTGGGACGACTGGCTGGGATATGGGTCGCGGCTCCTGGCAGACTGATCATTTGTGTGTTCTTCGCCCCGACGCGAGTCAGGGACGAACGGGTTGTTGGTGTAGGGGGACTGTGGTGACGAGTAGTCCTCTGGACGCCACGTCGGTTGCCATCTGTTGCTGTCATCTGGTTCGGGCCAGTCGTCGTCAGTCACGTGGTCCCCTTCCATGGGTCAGTTCGGCAACATCCTAGCGGTGCATCATGAGTGGTCCATCGCAGGATGTTCGTGTGCTGAGTTGGGTGAGATGACTCCTTGAGGTCACCGGCGGTTCACCCGTGGGGGCTACCCTGCAAAAGGCCTGTGGCTACGGATGGTGGTTGTCGAGCCGTCAACGTCACCGGTCTCGTCGTCGAAAGGTGCTGCCCATGTCCCATGACCACACGTCCCTGCTGGCACGTCTTGCAGTCGTCTCACTGGCTGCCGTGACGTTCGCCGTGCCCCAGTTCATCTCCGTGTCGAGCTGGGCCGTCTCCTCGCCCGCCCCCGCGGCGACCGCTTCCCCCAGCGGGGCGACCAGCCAGTCCGCCAGCCCGGCATCGGACGCGGTGGCCAAGGCCCAGGCGCAGCTTGATGCCGCGAATACCAAGCTTGACGAGGCCACGAAGAATCTCACCGCGGCACAGGTCGCCCGTGACAAGGCCGCTGCACAGAGCAACGTGTCGGCCCAGGGCTTCTTCACCTGGCTCGCCACCGATGCCAAGCAGGATGCCGACGCGGTCGCCGACGCCAAGCAGGCCGTGCGAGTGCTCAACGGTGAGGTCGACGGCATCGAGAATGCGTACTCGGCAACCGAGATCGGTGCCAGGAACGATGCCACCTCGATCGACAACGTCAAGTCGGCCGTGAAGCTCATCCGCACCGCCAACACGCTGCGTGCCGCCGACGGCCTGGACCCCCTCAAGATCAACAGCGCGCTCATGGCCTCCGCGCAGGTCAACGCCAACGCCCGTCAGGCCAATCCGACTCAGGAGATCGACGACTACCTCGGCCTCGGCTGGAAGGAGAACGTGAGCTCCGGGCAGTCCGATCCGCTCGACGGCTGGTACACCCAGCAGAAGAAGCTGTGGGACGCTGGTGACAAGAGCTCCGAGAAGACGGTCAATTACCGCAACCTCAGCGATCCCACGTTGACGCTCACCGGTCTTGGCCTCAACACCGCCGGCGACAAGGCTCCAAGCGCCGATCAGCTCCTCATCCACGCAACGACCCTGCAGTACGGCTACGACGTCGACGCCTACCAGGCCCTCCTGGATCAGTACCTTGCCCAGGCAGTGCCGCAGCTTGCCGATCTGCAGGCCAAGGTTGACGCCGCCCAGGACGCCGTCGCTGCTGCGAAGAAGGACGTTGCAGACGCCGAGAAGGCCCTGGAGGACGCCCGGCACGATGCCGACACGAAACCCGGTGCGGACGAATCGCCCTCCGCCTCCTCCTCGGCTGCGAGCGAGTCCCCGACCCCGGACCAGACGCCCACGCCCGATCAGACCCCGACCCCGGGTGAGCCGTCCGTGACGCCCTCGGCAGACGTCACCCCGGGCGCAGACACGCCGTCGGCGCTCCCGTCGACTCCCAGTGCCGGAACCCCGTCAGCCGATGCGACGCCCGGCCAGGACACGGCCTCCCCGTCGGCCTCGAACCAGGCTTCCACCGACGTCACTCCTGGCCAGCAGCCGTCCTCACCCTCTGCTGCCACCGAGAGCGCCTCGTCGGATGACGGCACGACGCCGCAGGGTGCTGAGAATCCTCGCGAAGCCGAGGTGTCGGAAAGCACCGGAACCCTGCGTCTGCCGGCAACGGGCGCGTGATTCACCGGCACGAGGATCGTGCCCAGCGCAGAGTTCTCTGATCGGTGGGGCACATCTGCCGGATGGTGAAGTGGGGCGGCTGCGGGTGACTCGCAGTCGCCCCGCACCGCCGAAACAATGGTTTGGTTGCGCGATGAGCGGGGTCGCGAATCACTGCGTGCTCGTGTTGCGAGGCGAATCCCGTGAATGCACGAATCAGGTGAAAGATGGAGCGGGCGACGGGAATCGAACCCGCGTATCCAGCTTGGGAAGCTGGCGCTCTACCATTGAGCTACGCCCGCATGTCCCCGCGAGGAGACTCGTCACATCATAGCGCATCGTGACTCGTGGGTCACCTCGGATCCCGAGCGCATGATTGTGGCCCCCGGGCAGCGATGGAGCTGGTCGAGGGCCACGTCACAGGCTGGGGGCAGCGTGAGGACTGCCACCAGCGGACTCAGGCGCTGAAGGCCTCGCGGATCGGCGTCTCACCATCGGCGAAGTCGAGCTTGCGACCGATGGTCGAATCCAGCTCCAGGGCAGCCACGATGGCACGGGCCACGTTTCCTCGCGCGGTCCTGCGGTCACCGGTCACCTCTTCGTCCTCCTTGCGCAGGGTGATCCTGCCGCTGGGGTCGTCCAGGGTGAGCGTGCCCGGCCCCAGAATGGTCCAGTCCAGGTCCGACGTGCGAAGGTGCTCATCGGCATGGGCCTTGGCCTCGGCATATGCGAAGAACGAGTCGTCCTCCGGCACACCGTGGTCCAGCTTGGCGCGGTCGTAGGACACCATGACGTAGCGCTTCACCCCAGCCTCGGCAGCCGCCTGCATCGACAGGATCGCCGCGTCCCGGTCGACGGCGTAGGTGCGCTCGGGGGTGGTGCCGCCACCAGCACCGGCGGACCAGACGATGGCGTCCATCCCGGTGAAGGCATCCACGAGCTGCTCGCGGGTGGCGTGCTCGATGTCCAGGACGAGGGGAGTGGCCCCGGCAGCCTGGACGTCCTCCTGCTGCTGCGGGTTGCGAATCATTGCCGTGACGTGGTGGCCGGCGTCGGCCAGCAGCGGCTCTGCACGGAGGGCAACCTTGCCGTGGCCTCCAATGATCATGATGTTCTCAGTCATCTGGAATCCTTTCCGTCTCGATGCCTTCACTCACCTGAACACGGATGGGTGGGCAGATGTTCCCGGAACCAGATGGCTCCTGGCGCAGGAGCTCCCAGCACGTCGACTCCCATTGCTGATGCCACTGGTGCGGGTGCCACATGCCCGCCTGAAAATGTCACATGGTGAGAAAAGGATTCTCGCAACATGATGTCGTCCATAGAATCTGTTCCACCCAATTCGTACACCCATTGAAGGAGGGCAAAATGGCGATTCGCACCACCCACGTCGGCTCACTGCCGCGCACTGCTGAACTGCTCGATGCAAACTCGAGGAGAAAGGACATGGGGGAGCAGATGTTCGCCCAGGTCCTCCAGAAATCGGTGAATGACGTCGTCTCCCGTCAGCACGAGATCGGAATTGACTGGGTCAATGACGGTGAATACGGCCACGCCATGACGGAATCGCTGGATTTCGGTTCATGGTGGAGCTACTCGTTCAGCCGCTTCGGCGGTATCGAGCTCACCGATGAGCCTTCTGAGTTGGCGCCGCCAGCACCGGGATCCAAGATCACACTCGTCGATTTCGAGGATCGTCGTGACTGGCAGGACTTCTCCGACGTCTATGCGGATCCATCATCTGCAGTTCTGCCACATTCCTGGAAGAGGAACGCTGATGACGGAGGCTCCATCGCACCAGTCCTCCCCGTCATCACCGGGCCGCTCACCTACACAGGCGCTGAGGCGGTACGTCAGGACATCGACGGCCTGGTCACTGCCCTGGACGCCAACGGAATCGATCGTCGGGACGGATTCATCGCCGCGGTCTCGCCCGGCTCGGCAGCCCGTCTGCACAATGCCTACTACGCCAATGACGAGGAGGTCGTGCAGGCCTGTGCCCAGGTGCTTCGCGAGGAGTACCTGGCGATCACCCAGGCCGGGCTGACCGTCCAGATCGACGATCCCTCCCTGGCGGAGTCCTGGGACCAGATCAACCCTGCCCCGAGTTTCGAGGACTATCGGCGGTACATCCAGGTGCGCTGTGACGCGATCAACGCCGCGCTCGAGGGCATCGACCCGGCACAGGTGCGCCTTCACCTGTGTTGGGGTTCGTGGCACGGTCCCCACACCACGGACATCCCGCTGCGGGAGATCGTCGACAATGTGCTCACCGTCAATGCGAAATACCTGTCGTTCGAGGCGGCCAATGCCCGTCACGAGCACGAGTGGACGGTGTGGGACGAGGTGGACCTGCCCAAGGACCGTGTGCTGATACCCGGAGTCGTGGGGCATTCGACCAATGTCGTCGAACACCCCGAGCTCGTTGCCCAGCGGATCGGCCGGTTCGTGCAGATCGTCGGCGCCGATCGGGTCATCGCCTCCACCGACTGTGGTCTCGGCGGTCGGATCCACCCGTCCCTGGCCTGGGCCAAGTTGAATTCCCTGGCACAGGGGGCGCGTCTGGTCGACTGAGACCAGACCACCGCACGAGACCTGAAAACCCGTGCGACGACAGACACCGCTGTCGAGGTTCAGAACCGTCGAGTCCAGAGGTGATACCTCGGGGTGTCGGCGGTTCTGCGCCCCGGCACGGCCGCAGGAGGTGAGTCACGGTAGCGGTGATCCTCTCGTTCCTGCTCCCCGCCGTCATGGGACAGCCCCGGCTCGTGGTACAACCAAGCCATGACCCAGATGAGTGCCCTGGAAACCGCATCGGCCATCCGCACCGGCCAGACGAGCGTGATCGAGGTCGTCGAGGACGCCCTGGACCGGGCCCACGCCGACGAATGCCACGCCTGGAGTTGGATCGACGACGAGGGGGGGGCCCGCCACACCGCACACGAACTGCAACGCAAGCTCGACGCGGGCGAGGTGGAGCCCGGGCCGCTGTTCGGGGTGCCCTGCCCGATCAAGGATCTCAACGCCCTGGCCGGAGCGCCGCGCCACCTTGGCAGCCGCGCCATCGGCGGACACCCCAGCGAGACCGACGATGGCATCGTCGCCCTGCTCAAGGCTGCCGGGACCGTGCCGATCGGCACCACCACCGCCCCGGAGTTCGGCCTGCCCTGCTACACCGAACCTGCTGGACGCGCGCCCACAGCCACCCCGTGGGACCTCGCACGCATGTCCGGCGGATCCTCCGGCGGGGCGGCCGCCGCCGTCGGTGACGGCCAGGTCCCGATCGCCCAGGGCTCCGACGGGGGCGGCTCGATTCGCATTCCTGCCTCGTGCTGCGGGGTCGTCGGCCTCAAACCCAGCCGGGGACGGGTCTCGGCCGGCCCATTCGGGGTGGATGGCCCCGGCCTGGTGAGTGGGGGAGTGATCACCCGTACCGTGCGCGACACCGCAGCAGCCCTGGACGTCATCAGCACGCCCATGCCCGGCGACCCGTTCAGTGCGCCGCCAGCACGAACCAGCTTCCTGACAGCATGCGACCACGAGGTGCCGCGGCTACGCATCGGCGTGTTGACCGAGCCAGTGATTGCCGAGGCCGACGTGCACCCGGCCTGCCTGGACGCCGTCACCCAGGCGGCCACGGCCCTGGAGGGCATGGGCCACGTCGTCGAACCCACGACGGCGCCGTTCGGTGCCCAGGAATGGGCCTCCTTCCAGTGCGTGTGGGAGGTCGGCGCAGCAAGCATTCCGTTGCCCGAGGGGTGTGAGAGGAACGCCATGCCGATGACGCGGTGGCTGCGCAGGGAGGGCCGACGCCGCACCGGCGTGGAACTTGCCGAAGGCCTTGCAGGTATTCAGATGATTTCGCGCACGGTCGGTCAGCACTGGGCAGACTATGACCTCATCGTCAGCCCCACTCTGGCTCAGCCGCCGCTGCCACACGGTCAGCTGCACGATGACGACGACCCGGCAGCCGACTTCGCGGCCCAGTGCCGATTCACGCCGTGGACCAGTCTGTGGAACATCACGGGCCGGCCAGCCATGAGCCTGCCGCTGCACACCAGCATCATCGACGGCATGGAACTGCCGATCGGCGTCATGATCGGTGGGCCACTGTACAGCGAGGAGCGGCTGCTCGCCCTGGGGTGTGCGCTACTGGGACGGTGACGACACGTCAGCGGGGTGTGGAGCGCTGCTGTGCTGTGGAGAGGTCGAGCCAACGCCTGCTCACCGGCAGCCACACGAGCACCAGCCCTGCGACGGCGAACGGTGCGCTCGCCCAGGCCACGGTGTTGAGTGTGACGGCCAGCGAGGCTGCGGCCAGCCCGCCGATGGCACCCCAGCGCACCCACCGGTGCCCCAACCAGCCGTTGACAGCCAGCAGGGCCGGCATCGCCGTCATGACCACCCCGATGAGCACCATCGCCGTGGCCCACAGCGCCGAGGCCAGCGAGCCCGGTCGAGGATCGGTCCATCTCATGAGGCGGGTCGCGGTGCGGAAAGTGGTCATGTTGATCGAGCCCCACCACGCCCAGGCCAGGGCCACCGCAGCCGACACCGCCGCCAACGCGAAACACACGGTGGCGGCAACGACGGCGCCCGGACGCGCCCCCGGTGTGGCCTCGGCGGGCCTGGGCAGGGGAGGCAGGGTGCGGATGTTCCGGGGATCGTCGGGGCCCCACACTGCTCGCTGTGCGTCTGGCCCCTGTGGGGGCTCCGCCGGTGGACCATCTTGGTTCACCTCGGCTTGGTAGCCAGATGGGGCCAGTTCGGGGGGCGCCAGCTCACTGCGAGGCGGGGAGGCGCCTTCCTCGGCGCTGGAAGGGGTTGCGATCCCGGGGGGACGCGTCGTCTCGGTGCGCCTACTCGTCGAGGACGTGGTCCCGACGTCTTCGGGTGCCTCGTCGATGGCGCGCCGGGGCTGGGATGATGGGAACACGGCTCTCCTGGTGTCGACGCGACGGGACTCAACCCAGCTTACGGCGTGGGACGGGGAGGGGCGAAGGACGAGGAACGAGGCCACTGTTCTGTGGGTGCCCATGTTCTGGGGGTGCCCATGTTCTGAGGGTGCCCATCGGCTGTTCTCACAGCATCGGCTCGTCGCGCAGGGTGCTGGGCGTGTCGTCCTCGAGACCGGTACCCTCGACTGCGCCCACCCAGCCGGATGACGGCTCCTCGGCTTTGTCCTTCCCCGATTGGGGCCAGCTTCTGTCTCTGCCCCGTACGGGTTGCTGACGAGACACCCGCCCCACCCCTGTGCCTCGTGGCTGAGGTGGGGCAAGGTCTGTTTTCGGTGAGGCCTGCCGTTGTGGACAGACCCCAACCGGGGCAATGGGAATCGGCACTTACCACCGAGTTTGCCGCGTAGAGAGTCTCAACGCCCAAGTGCTCCCGGACCATCGGTCCGGGAGCACTTGTTCAACGTGGCTGGGAGTCAACCCTGGCGGGTTCAGCCCTGCTGCATGGTGCCGGTCTCGAGGAACCGGGTGTGCCAGTTGTAGGCCTCGCCGAGCAGGTGCGGGGTGTGCTTGAACTTGCAGTCACGCAGCGCACGCTCGTAGTAGTCCTGCAGCATCGGACGGAAGTCCGGGTGGGCGCAGTTCTCGATGATCTTCGGGGCACGCTGACGCGGGGCCAGGCCGCGCAGATCGGCGATGCCCTGCTCGGTGATGATGACCATGCCGTCGTGCTCGGTGTGGTCCACGTGGGAGACCATCGGCACGATTGCCGAAATGGCGCCGTTCTTGGCCGTCGACGGGGAGACGAAGGCCGAGATGTAGGCATTGCGGGTGAAGTCGCCGGACCCACCGATGCCGTTCATCATGCGCGAGCCCATGACGTGGGTCGAGTTGACGTTGCCGTAGATGTCGGCCTCGATCATGCCGTTGGCGCCGATGACACCCAGACGACGGATCACCTCGGGGTGGTTCGAGATCTCCTGGGGACGCAGGATGATGTGGTCGCGGTAGAAGGCCGCGTTCTCGTTCATCTTGTGGGCGTAGTCCGGCGACAGCGAGAAGGCCGTCGCGGAGGCCACGTCGAGCTTGCCGGCGTCGATGAGGTCGATCATGCCATCCTGGATCACCTCGGTGTAGGAGGTGAGGTGCTCCAGGTCGGAGTGCAGCAGGCCGTCGAGTACGGCGTTGGGGATGTTGCCCACACCCGACTGCAGCGGCAGCAGATTCTTGGGCATGCGTCCCTGCTTCACCTCGTTGCCGTAGAAGTCGAGCAGGAAGCCGGCAATCTTGCGGGAGTTGTCGTCGATCGGCTTGAACGGCGAGTTGCGGTCGGGTCCCTCGGTCTCGACGATCGCGACGACCTTGCTGGCGTCGATCTCCAGGAACGGGGTGCCGATGCGGTCACCGGGGTGGGTGATCGGGATGGGCTTGCGGTTGGGGGGCAGCGCGAATCCCTGGTAGACGTCGTGCATGCCCTCGAGGTCCTCGGACTGCCACGAGTTGACCTCGATGATGATCTTGTCGGCGACCTCGCAGTAGGCGGAGTTGTTGCCCACCGACGAGGTGGGGACGATCTTGCCGTCCTCGGTGATACGGGTGGCCTCGATGACGGCGAAGTCAACCTTGCCGAAGAATCCCTGACGCACCATCATGCCGGACTCCGACAGGTGGATGTCGGTGTAGTAGCTGGTGCCGTCGTTGATCTTGGAACGCATCGTCGGGTCGGACTGGTAGGGCATGCGCCAACCGATGCCGTCCACACCGGCCAGGGCACCATCCAGCTCGGGAGCCGTCGAGGCTCCGGTGAGGGTGTTGACAGTGAACTTTTCGCCGCGCTGATGGGCAGCCTCGATGCGCTTGGCGAGTGCGCCCGGGAACACCTTGGGGTAGCCCGACCCGGTGAACCCACCGAATCCGATCTGGTCGCCATCCTTGATGAGGCCGGCAGCGTCGTCTGCGCTCATCACTTTCTGACGCAGGGCTGCATTGGCAATCCGCTCTGACATCTGTCCTCCTGCCGTCGTGCGGCTGGTCGTCGATGACGGCACGCGGAACGCTCCGCGAGTCGCCGAGAAACACACTGTTCCGGGACCCATCTCAGATGGGCCCGAAACCTTGGTATCACTTTATATCCACAGTCTCGGATGGCGTGCGGAACCCCTGTTCTTCAACGGTCGGAATCGGCACGGTGCTCACCCAGCATGGGAATGTGTGCATGTTTCTCACGTCGAGCAGGGTGAATTCTCGCGACCGGTTCGATCTGCAGCCATGACCGGGTGTTCGGACGGATCACGACACCTCGGTCGATGGCGTTGCGGCGGCACCGATGGGCGGGACGGGGATCACCGGCACCACACTGCCGACACCGCGTCAAGACGCTCAAAGCTCACGGTGTTGCGGGCGGCCGCCACGGCCACCGGCTTGGCGCAGAACGCGATGGCCAGCCCGGCCACGTCGAACATGTCGAGGTCGTTGGCACCATCACCGATGGCGATCACTCGCTCGGCCTCGACGGTGGCCTGCGCAGCCCACCTGCGCAGCCAGGACGCCTTGGCGGCCCGGTCGACGATCTCCCCAGTGAGACGTCCCGTGAGGTGTCCATCGGCCACCTCCAACTCGTTGGCCACGGCATGATCTGCTCCAAGTTCGGCGGCCAATGGTTCCACCATCGACGTGAATCCGCCCGACACCAGACCCACGGTGGCGCCGACCTCGTGGGCAGCGGCAATCAGCTCCTTGGCGCCGGGGGTGACGACGATGGCGCTGCGAGCCTCCTCCACGGCGCCGACCGGCAACCCTGCCAGGCATTCGACTCGGGCCCGCAACGACTCGGTGAAGTCCATCTCACCGGCCATCGCCCGAGCGGTGACGTCGGTCACCTCGTCCGCCCGTCCAGCACATTGTGCCAACAGGTCGATCGCCTCGGTGCGGGTGAGGGTGGAGTCGACGTCGCTCACCAACAGTCCGGGTGGTTGGGTGGCGAGCGCCCCGTGTGGATGGATGACGTCCGCGCCACTGGTCGAAGCCAACTCGCGCACCTCACGCATGTCTGCCTCGACGGTGGTGGTGTAGTCGAAGATCTGTGCCGCCCAGCCGTCGGTGTGGGTGCCACGCATGTGGGCGGCCTGCGGCCACAGTGCGGCGCCGGGGGAGCGCAGACTGGAGCGGTCGTCGCTGACGAGGATGACGCGAGAACTCATGACACCAACGGTAGACGCGGCGGGACGACATCGGTACCCCGTTCCGCCCCCATCCGGCCTGGGCCCGCTTGCCATCTGATTTTCCTCACGTGATGACTCCACCGATCCGGATCTCCCCGCCCCTGATTGGTGCGCGCCGTGTGGACAGTGTTGGGAAAACCCCGCCATCGCTGGATTGGTCTCGTGGGCATCGTGATGTGGCCGTGACGGCCGGAACCCAGACCGTGGAGGTGGGGCCGCGACGACACGGCGTGGGGGCGCTCACTTCCGCACGGTTCGCGTGACCGTGTAGTGACGATTGCGCGTGACCTGGCGCGTCTGACCGACGAAGCGTCGCAGATGTGCGGCCCACGGCAGGTGGTTGTTGTACACGCACCACAGCGCCCCGCCCGGGCGCAGTACCCGTACGGCGTCGGTGAGCATCGCGAAGGTGGGAGCGTGATCCTGGGCAGTGCCCCGATGGAAGGGCGGATTGGTGACGACGACGTCCATGCTGGCGTCGGGCAGATCGGCCAGTCCGTCACACCAGTGGGTGATGACGTCCAGACCATTCGCCGCGGCGGTGCGCCGGGTGGAGTCGACGGCCTGCCACGACACATCTGTGGCGTGCACCCGTGCCGTGGGCAGTCGACGTGCCAGCTGGGCAGCGATGATGCCGTTGCCACATCCCAGGTCGACGACGTCGGTGCGCACGTCCGCAGCAATGTCGTCCAGGTGAGAGAGCAGCAACGCGGTTCCGGCGTCCAAGCCAGTGGTGTGGAACACGCCACCGTGGGCGTGAATCGTCAACCCGTCCACGGTGCTGCTGCGTGGCCACGTGCCGGTGATCGCCGGACGTTCCCGCGGCCGTGAGATGTGCAGTACGCGGGCCTTGCGCACCCCGAGGCTCGCATGGACCTCATCGAACCACCGCGCGGCAACGTCGTTCATCGACCGGGTCATGTGTTTGATCCGTCCGCCGGCGATGATGTGGGCGTCGGGACCCAGCACGTGCCACAGGCAGCCGAGCAGCTCGTCCAGGGCGTCGAGTGACTGGGGAAGATCGAGCCAGACCAACTGGCGATCGGTGGTTGGATGGTCGGCGGCTCGGTGCTGCCCGGACGAAGGACCGGGACGGCGTTCCCCGGACTTCTCGGACGGTGGTGTGTCGGTCAGGGAGTCGGCTGGTTGGGACGCAGTAGGTGCCGATGTGGTGGTCGGGGAATCAGGGTCCTGGGGTGAAGCCGTCAGAGGGTTGAGCCGGATCGTGCTGGGGATTCCAGCGAGGTCACGGCAGTCGTCGGCCCACGCCGTGACCCGGTGCCCGGCGAATGGGATCAGCCGCGGTCGGTTCAGCACCCAGACGGCGTTGGCCAGTGGCGATTGTGTTCGCGTCGAGCCGGCGTCGGGCGTGGCATGCGCTGAATCCTGCTGTGGTGGATCAATCTGTGGTGATTCAGCGACGATGAGGGCGTCAACGGGGTCGAGCTCGGCAGCATCCATGATGGCAGTCTCCCAGAACGGAGTGCTGGTGTCGTCTCGGGTTCGTGATGTCGGCTTCTCGTGCCGTCAGGGCAGTCCGATGAAAGTTCCGGCAGGAAAGCTCGCCTCAGGCTCTGCGGTCTTCTGGCGGAAAGCTCCCCCCGTTTTTGCAGCCTTCTGGCAGGAATGCTCTCGCCCCGCCTCGATCCTCAAGACGACGGTAGAGGAATGGGCCAGGACCCTTTGCCCTGATGTTCCCGTTCTGTCGAGGCATTCCCCGTCCTGTGTCAGAACCTTCCCTGCCCCGTACGAAACTTCTCGATTCTGTGTGGGCCTTCCCGGCCCGGTGCGGACTTTCTCAATCTCGGGGCGAACCTTCCTGACCTCGTGCGAGCCTTCTCCCCTCCACCCCTCACAAGCACTCCTGATTCCGTGCGAACCTCCCCCTATTCCGGGCGGCCCCTCCCCACCCTGGCCGTCTCGCGTGACATTTTTGTCACGTCGAGCCCATGAGGGTCATGGGAACGTCAGGATGCTCGAAATGCTGACATTTTTGTCAGGCCAGCTTCCTTCGGGTCACACGAGTGCCGGGACTCTTCGGGAGATGACAATTTTTGTCACGTCGGGCGTGGACTGGGCAGGTGGGAGTCCGGGCGGAGCAGACATGGCGGGGGCTCGGGTGGAGCTGGCGTGGCCGGGTCCGGGTGGAGTAGGTGTGGTCGAGACCAGGCGTGATTCAGGGCAGGGGAGTGTCGCTCGTTCGCGGTGATGACATTTTTGTCATGAGACCGATGGTGCCGTCACGTGAGTGCGATGGATCCGTGCCGGGTGACATTTTTGTGCACACGATTGTGTCTTCAGTGTCTTTGGTGTCCTCGACCAGGGTTTGCCTTGAGCCCCGCTGCAGATCTCTCGCTCGGTACAATGCCGTCATGGCAGAGTCGCCCTTGGAAATTCACGTCATCGCCGATTCGACGGGTGAGACCGCCGTCCGTCTGGCACGGGCAGCCCGCAGCCAGTTCGAAGGAGTCCACTGGCACATCGTGCGTCACCCGATGATCGGCACCGTAGCTGAGATGATGGCCGCTCTGGAGGCCGTCATGGCGGCCCACGAGGCAGGTCAGTGGGTGTGCGTGGTCCACACCCTGGTGCTGCCGGACATGCGCCGGATGGTCGCCGACGCCTGCGAGGAGATGGGGATACGTGAGGTCAACCTCATGGGTCCGATGCTCGCGGCGATGGAGGAAGCCTCCGGTCTGGACGCCGATGCCGTTCCGCGTCGTCCGGTGGGGGTGGAGGCCGACTACTTCACCCGTATCTCGGCGATGGAGTTCGCGGTGCGCAACGACGACGGTGCCATTCCCGACCGCCTCACCGAGGCAGACATCTGCCTGGTGGGGGTGAGCCGCTCGGGCAAGACGCCGCTGTCGATCTATCTGGGCTATCTCGGCTACAAGACCGTCAACGTACCGTTGGTGCCCGATATCGCTCCGCCCGCCGAGCTGGCCGCCGTGGATCGTTGGCGCATCGTTGGCCTGACGATCGACGCCCAGAAGTTGTTGGAGATTCGAGGCCGACGTGTTCGCGGGCTCGGTGGGTACGGCAACGAGGACGGATACGCAGATCTCGCCGCCATCTACGACGAGCTGGACGAGGTGGGCAAGATCCAGCGTCGACTGGGCTGTCCGATCATCGACACGACTGGCCTGGCCCTCGAGGAGTCTGCCACCAAGGTCATCGACATTGTCGATCAGCGGGCGAAGACGGCTGGCACTCGGCTACGCAAGCCGGCGGGATCGTACCGGACGATTCCGTGAAACGTCAGATCGTCCGCTGTGGGACGATCCGACGCCTGCGATCCCCAGTGCCTGTCAGTGCCGGCAGTGCGGTGACTGCCTATGTGACAGGTTGGGAATCATGAGTTCGGGACCCGCTTCATGGTGCTGACGTCTCTGCCAGTTCGCAACGATATTCCGGGGTGGGAATTGTTGATGATCTTCAGCTGGGAATCCGTTGCTGCTAGGTACAGCTCATGCACCCTTTCGCCGTGCAGATAGGTGCGTGCAAAAGAGGCGAAGGTGGGATCACTCAGGTATTTCTGAGGCACCTCGATGGCGGCATCGTAGTATCGCGGAGTCGAGCTGAGGCCACGCTCACGATGTGCGAGCATCGAGATGGTCGAATCGAGACGGCCGTCAATACTGTGCAACGTGACGGGGTACTTCTTGCCCTGAATGGTGAGGTCGACTGTGCGAGACGTGGTCTGGTAGGCGAAATCGCGAACATCGAGTCGCACGCCACCAGGCAGGTGTCCCGAGTAGTTCACACCGGAGGCTGGTGCCAGATCGACCGCAGAGGTGTCCTGCTGCGGGTTGTCGAGTGGTTTGCCCTTGAGGGTCTGGTCCGTGACGATGAACTTCCAGCTCTTGTCATTGAGCATCTTGGTCCAGTAGCCGGTGTGTCCGCCCCTACGACCCTCAACACGCAGCTCGCGGTTCTGTGATCCCGGAGCGGTGGAAAGGATGGTGAGACGATCCGTGATCTCACCGGGAACCTTGGGCTGATGCTGCCATGGTGCCGGTGGAAGCTTGATCGCGGCATAGTTCGGATTGATCTTGCCCTGTGCCCACGTCCCGGCGTCAGGCAGATTGCCCTGATCCTTCCATGTGTAGCGGAACTGCGCGGGATCGGTTCCGGCAATGTCGTAGTCCCACAGCCGAGTGAACATGTCGCCGTGGCTGTTGGTGATGAACGCCACCGAGCCGGAGGCCGACATGGTGTGAATCCGGAACTGCGAGTTGTACGGGGTGGACGCTTCGAAGGAGTAGTCGTTGGCCAGCCACGGATCGTGCTGGTACAGGTGGGTGCCGTCGGGGGAGGCCATCATGATCTCGGTGCACATGGCCAACGAGATCGGGTGATCATGCCCATCCACTCCGCGGTAAGTGCGGTCAGTCTGGTTGTCGATGAGGGAGAGCGCCCATTCACCGTTGGTCTGATTCTCCAACTGCAGGCCGTGACCGAACCAGAATGGGGTGCCCCACGCGCGGAACCAGCCCCAGTCCTTGGGCGAGGAGAGCAGGTTGTTGAGGGTGTAGACCCAGCCGTTGGCGTCCACCGCGGCGAGCATGGCGTCATTGGCGGAGATTGCCGTGATCTGCCCGTCAAGGCAGGACGGGGTGGCAATGTGACGCCACTGCTTCTCGGATTGGAGACGTCCGTACACCTTGCCGTCGCGCAGGGCAAAGTCCATGCGCTGGTTGAAGCTCTCGTGATTGTCTCGCATGACGACTTTTGCGGGAAGGTCGGTGCGGTTGGTGGAGGCCATCTGTTGCCATCCCTCGGTTCCCCAGCTCGGTGGGATGACTCCCAGGGGGAGCTGCCCTGAGCTACCAGGACGTCCGACAAAGGGTACGCAGTTTTTGGGGCCGGTGGATGAGGAGCCCCGGTGTGCAGAGGCAGGGACGGAGGACTGATGTGTCGGTGCTGCCTGAGCAGGTTGTACCAGTGGGGTGGCACCGAACCCGGTGGTGGCGATGACCGCTGCCACCGCCGTGGTGAAGATTTTCGGTGATTTCATGGGGATCATCTCCTCGTGAGTGGTTCAGATCGTTTTGGTGCAGTCATCCGATGAATTTCATGAGTGTGCACTGGACAGCGTGCGCATGAGCCGAATCGAGTTCGTTGTCAACCATTTGGATGACGTTGGGGTCGTAGGTGATGTTGCCGTGGCCAGTCTTGTCGGTCGGGCAGATGTTCTGCAGCAACACGTTCTTCACCCCCGGCTCGTGGAGGTAGGCGTTCGTGTAGGGCACGACGACATGGTCATGGGTGCTGGTGATGATGGTGTACTTCACACCGGGCTGAGTGACAGGCGTGTCGTAGAGGGTCTTGTTGAAATCCGATCCTTGCAATTGTTGCGGAGCTGACATTCCGTTGAGCAGTGCCATGCTGTCGTCGAAGTGAGCTCCGAGTTTGCTTGTCGTCGAATTGAGGAAAAGGTTGAGACCGTATGCGGTCGTGCCGTGGTTGGAGGGGACCAGGCCGATGAAGTGGTCCACCCTGCTCGCTCCATTTTCGAACTTGAGATATTGGTTGGGGAGAGGCCCAGCTCCTTGGGACCATCCGACCAAATCAACCTTGTCGGTGTGGGTGCGGGTCAACACCATGGTGATGAAAGCTCCAAGTCCCTTGGCCGACTTTCTCATGTCTCCGGTGAGGGAGATGAAGCTGCTGTGCGGCACTCCGTTGAGATTGAAGGTGTAGGTGCAGTATCCGCGTCGGGTCAGCTCCTCCGACATCATTGACCACGAGGAGTAGGCATTCGTTGCGGTTCCCGGGATGAGAACTACTGGATTCTGGCCTGCTCTTGGTCGACAACGGAAGTTGTTGGCACCAGCTGGGGATGGAGCCATGTGGTGCGCAGAATATTCGACGGCCCGCCAGTAATTGGGCTGTGCCGGGCCAGTGGCTCCAGAAGGTATGCCCAGCGGGCTTCCCGGCATTTGCTGGTCGGTGAGGACGGTCTCGTCCTGCGGGGAAAGAGCTGTGTGATCGGCTGCTGATGCCGCTGAAGCGGTTGGAATCGACATGGCTGCGGCGGTGATGAGCGACACGACGGCGGCAGCTATTTTCATGGATCGTGTGGTGGTCAACATTGTTGGTGTCTCCTTTGTCACCGAACAGATGAACGACATGTATTTCTGATTGGGCTCTCCATGGGATGGGAGCAACTGGTCGGGATGTGCTCTCATGAGGGCGCATCGTAGGCAGCCTTGTGGGAATCTACGGTGGATGCTGTGATGGGTGAATCACGGCGCCTCCTCCACAACGCCATTCGTCGTCGAGGTGTCCCTGACGGGGGAGCATCTACCGCTCATCGTTGAGCAGCGCGAAAATTTTATCATGTGAGTGATCATCAGATCACGGAGTTGTGAAGCTCAGCCTGGGGGGAGAGATGTCTCATCAGTATTGAGGCAGTGTCGACATCTGAATACTGATCCAGATGCAGAGATGTGCAGTGACTGCCCTCCGAGAAACCACGTCAGATCATGCCCAGCACAGGTGGACAGCGGGGGCACACCAGGACGAACTGTGTCGACCCCGATGACTCATCTGCAGTGAGTGGGAGAGAGCTGCAGAAACGGTGGTGGGCCCGGCCATCAGATGGCCAGGCCCACACATTTTTCAGTTGTCAGATGTGTTCAGTTGTCCGCCGGGATCAGACACCAGTGCTCGGCAGGGCCGGGGCAGCGACGTGGGTGGGGGTGTCGTTGCTGACAGTCGTCGCGGTCACGGCGCTACCCTTGTCGGTGCTGATGACGACCTTCTTGGCCAGGTCATCCTTCTTGTCCTCGGAGGGCTTCTGCTCGTCGGCGGTGCAGTTGCCGGTCTTGCCCTGGGCTGCGTTGAGGGCAGCCTCACGGCCCTTGACGATGGCCTCCGCCTCGAGGATTGCCTCCTCGTCAGTGGTTACCTTGTTCTCGGCAGCCTTGAGGGCGGCGGAAGCGTCATGGAGCTCAGTCTCGGCCTTCGCGACCTTTGAGCTGGGCTCATCAGCGGCCTCAAGCTGCCTCTGGACCTCGTCGCGCAGCTGTTCTGGGCCTTGATGTCAGCTGCGATGTCAGCGATGTGGGCCTGCAGCTTGGCAACCCGCTCGTTGGCCTCAGCGGCGCGAGACTCCTGGGCGGCGATGTCGTCGAGGATCTTGTCACGTGCGTCCTTGTCGGCGGCGATCTGGGCATCGAGGTCAGCCAGGGCGTCCTTGAGCTCGGCGACGTGCTTGTCAGTGGTGGCATCGTCAAGAGCATTCTTGGCGTCGGAGAGGGCAGACTGCTTCTCGTCGACGACCTTCTTGGCGGCCTTGACCTTGTCCTTGTCAGCCTTGTGGTTTGCCCGGAGCTCGGCGAGGTTGTCCTGAGCAGCCTTGAGATCGGCCTGGGCCTTGTCGACAGCTGCCTGAGCCTCGGTGCAGCTGATCTTGGCGTCGTTCTTCTGGTCGATGTTGTCCCCTGCCTGAGCTGGGGCGGCGAGAATCTGGGCGCCACTCCCCATGACGGCGAGGGCGGTCAAAGCGCTGGCGAAGCGCCGGTTCACATTGGTCATGGACCTTGTCTCCTTGTGCTAGCTGGCTTGCGAAGAATCGCCATCGCTTTTGTATCGCTTTTGTGCCGATTCTCGCTCGAGTCCCACCTAGAGGCTGCAATTGATTGTGAACTTGCCCCCGTGGCCTGTCAACTGGAAAACAAAGCAGTCATGCCGGGTGTTCGTGAAGTTCGCAAAGGACATTCAAAATCCACTTTGGCTAGGGGTTCTGCGGTCTTTTTTTGGGGGGTTTGCTCGCATTGTTCGACTGTCCCGTGTGGTTGGATTCCTGCGGCTGTGCGAGCGAACAAATGACGGAGATCTTTGTGTGTCGAGTGTATGTCGAACCATAAATCTTGCTCGTTTTGAGTCTTTCTCTGTGGGGATAAACCCAGTGATGGGACGGATTTTTTCGGTTTGAAGCCATATGGAAACAGGAAAGACTCTGCATGAATATATGAGATCTGTATATTCTGGATTCATGGGTTTGGCTACTTTTGGTCCTCTGGAGTCTGCTGAGAGAGGTTGTCACGCATTGTGTGTGTGTCATTTGATGCATTCGACTGCTGCTGTCTTGGAGGTCGTCCTAGCTGACGTGTATGCCGGTGTGCGCGTGATAAGAGGATCACTCGCATGATCGGTCTCATGATTCGCCTCATTGCTGTGGTTTCCATCTCGGGGACCTTCCGAGCGGGGCTCATCGGCGCGTGACGGCAGGGATGAAAAGTTCACCTGTCATTCATGCAGGACCGCAAGCCGTGGATCAGGTGGGAAATCTGTGCCAGATCTACGTCTGATGAGGCAAATCGTCGGCGTGTCGTGTGAAGATCTGCAACGAGTGGTGGACAATACGGCGTCAAGTACAGGTTGAGAGTTTCATCGGGAAGGCGGAGCTGGCCCACCTGCGGGCCTATGGGTCATTGGGCGTTGTGGGCTGTTTCGGACATGAGGCGTCCGTGGGCTCGGAAGGGTCAACCTTCCGGGCGTGAAAAATGGTCTCGACCATCCGCAGATGGCCGAGACCGTGGTGATGGAGGAGTCAGATCAGTGCTCAGACGCCGGTACCGGGCAGCGCAATGCGCTTGCCATGGGCGAGTGTGCCTTGACGAGCATTGCTGACGGTCAGGGACACAGAGTTGCCCTCATCGTCTGCGTCGCACAGCCCGGCTGCCCTGGCACGGGCGAGGGAGTCCTGCTTCTCCTTGACAATTCGCTCTGCCTCGGCGACAGCCTCCTCATCGGCGGCAAGTTTGTCCTCGGCAGCCTTGAGGGCGTCCTGGGCCTCCTTGAGCTGCTTCTCGGCCTCAGCGACCTTTGCCTTTGCCTTGTCGATCTGCGTGGTGACGGAGACGAGCTCGGCCTTGGCGTCGTTGAGCTGACGCTCCTCGTCCTCGATCTGTGTGGAGATCTTGGTGATCTCCTTCTTGAGCTCCGCAATACGCTTGGTGGCCTCGGTGATCGTGGTGCGCTGCTCGGCGATGCTGTCGAGAATGTGCTGACGCTCCGTCTTCTTGGCCGTGATCTGCTCATCGAGATCGCTGATGGCCTTCTTGAGCTCGCTGACGCGTTGCTGATTCCTGGTCAGCTCGTCCTGGGCGGCGTCACGATCCTTGGTCAGGTCGGCGATTTTCTCATCGATCGTGGTGATCTGGGTCTTGAGTTCCTCGATCTTCTTCTCAGCGGCGTTGATCCGGTCGTTCTGCTCAGCGATGCTGGCATCGATCTTGTCGCGCTGCTGGGTCAGCTCGTCCAGGCGGGATGAGATTTCGGCCTCGCTCTTCTTGAGCTCATCAAGCTTCTTCGTGGCCTCGTCGAGCTCGGTCTGCTTGCCCGGCAGGGAGTTCTTGAGCTCCCCGATCTTCTTGGTGATCACGGTGGTCTCGACCGTCTTCACGGCAATGACCTTGTTGGCGTCGGCGATGTTCTTGACGCTCTTGGCGATGATGACTTTCTTGGCAATCCTCGCGGCTTTGAGGGCCCTGAGCTCACGTTCGGTTCCCGAGATCGAACGCTTCAGATGCACCAGCTTGGCGGTGCTGATGGCGACTTCGGCACCGCCGGCTGCAGCTGTGACGCCGCCGGCTGCGATCTTGGCGTCGCCGTCTGCGACGAGTCCGGAATCCACGGGTATGCCGCACGGGCCACAGGCGGCGCCGGCCGCTGCCTCATCAGCTCCAGCAACGGCTACGGCGCCACCAGCAACGGTGATTACTCCGGCGCCAGCGGCAAGTGCCCTGAGTTTGCGAAGCTTGACCTTCTGAGCTACCAAGCTGTGTTCCAGCTGGTCGATCTTGAGGTCGAGGGCGACGATCTCCTTCTTGCTCACCGAGATCTTGTGCTGCGACTCGACGATGTCCTTGGCGCTCTTGGCAATGATGGCTTCGTTGGTCACCTTGACAGCCGTGAGCGCCTTGATCTCCCTCTCGGTGTGGGTGATCGACTTGGCGATGCCGTCAACGTTTCCGGTCTGCTCCACGACCTTGCTGTGCAGCTCGTCCAGGGAGGTCTGGGTGGTGGTGATCTTCTCGGAGATCTTGTCGCGTTGGACGCGCAGCTTCTCGATGGTGGTCTTGGCATCCTTGATTTCGTGCTGGGCACTCTGGATGGCGGTGACGTACTCGTCGCGCTGCTTCTGCTGCTTGGTGATCTCGGTGTTGAGGTCGTCGATCTTCTTCTGCAGCTGCTCACCGTCGGTGATGGTGGTGTCCAACTCCTTCTGGAGCTCGGCACGTTTGGTGGTGGACGAGGTGATCTCCTCGTCGATCTTCTGCACATCGACCGTGAGACGATCGATGGTCTCGTTGGCCTTCGTGATGGTGGTCTGCTCGGACTCAACCTTGCTCTTGGTGCTCTGCAGGCTTTCCTGCAGATGCGTGATGGTCTTCTCGTGATCGGCGATCGACGACTCCAGCTCGGCAGCGCGCTTCTCAGCTGCGGCAAGGGTGGCTTTCGCCTCGTCGAGAGCAGCCTGCTTCTCGACGACATTCTTCTTGGCGGCGTCGACCGCACCGCGGTCGTTCTGGCGGTTGGCCTGTGCCGATGCCAGAGCCCGCTGGGCAATCTTGAGCGCAGCATCGGCCTTGTCCACGGCCTTGCGGGCGTCTGCGCAGGTGATGTTGCTGTCCTGCTCGGTGGACGACACGGCATTGGCGGCTGGGCCGAAGAACTGGGCTCCGCCCCCATGACGGCTAGGGCGGTCAGGGCGCTGGTGAAGCGCCGGGTGGTAGTGGCCATGTGGATTTATCTCCTCGTGTAACCAGGATGCGAAGAGACACCGTCAAGTATGGGTCAGATCTTCGCACAAGTTCCATCTCGGGAACTCGCGGATAATCCTGCATCGGTTTTCATGTGGTGTCAATCCGATATGGTATTTCTTATGAAGAAATATAGATCAGCACATGATCTGGTGATTTTCAGCTGAGTGAAATGTCAATCTGACTAGGTAAAATACCTGTCATTCCCTCATCTTGTACTGAGATGTCCAGAGCCTACCGACGCTGGTTCAGCCCTCGTGTGTCGTTCGGGTTCCTGCGTCACAGGTGCATCGGACAGGTCCGCCGGATGGCATGGGGAGAGGATACTGAGCGATGGAAGCAACAAGGATGCCCCCGGTGGCGAGCCACCTTGGGGGAGGTGGCACAATGTGGTGGTGTGCTGGAAGTGAGGCGGCATTGACGAACCTGAACTTGGGGTATCCCATTTACGGACCTACTACGTCATAAGGTTGTGCATGCAGGTCATCTTTCGGCTGGAAGATGATGACACCATACTGTGTTGGTGATCCAGAAAGGCCAAGTAGCTGGTGCTCATTCCCTACCGCACTTCCGCTGTGGGCGTAGGGATCTCTGTCAAGAAGATGCTCACCCAGCTGTCCATGTCCCACTACCGTGGTGACAACTCTTGGTAATAGTGAACAATCAATGAACCTGCTCCTTGTGTGGGTGAAGCCAGCCTGATCCTGACCGCGTTCCATGAACAAGATGACGGGCAAGGTCATCTGTCGCGGTGCTCCCACAGCATGCTGGCTGATCCATGTGGCAGGACCGTCTCCCCGTGTTCCGACACACAGGACCCGTGAATATGGAACCCGTGAAAATACGGCGTACCCGTGCCACAATGACTCACAGCGGCCCAATGGTGGGTCGCACTCGCGGTGCCGATGCGCAAACGCACGGGACCGAGCGCCGTCAATCGATGAGCAGACTGGCAAAGGTCGAAGGAGATCCGTCATGACTGACCGTTACGTGTACGACCTGTCCGAGGGCAGTGCCGAGATGAAGCCCCTGCTGGGTGGCAAGGGAGCTGGCGTTGCCGAGATGATGCGGGTGGGGGTTCCCGTACCAGACGGTTTCACCATCACCACCCAGGCTTGCGTGGAGACCATGAATCGCAAGGGTGAGTGGCCCGACGGTCTTGACGAGCAGGCCTGGGCCGGCCTGCAGCGTCTGGAGGAGCGTACCGGTCGTAAACTGGGTGATCCCGGCAAGCCGCTGCTGGTCTCGGTGCGTTCCGGCGCCATCATCTCCATGCCGGGCATGATGGACACCATCCTCAACCTCGGCATCTCCGACGAGACGGTCCCTGCGATTGCCCGTGAGTCGGGCAACGAACGGTTCGCCTGGGACTGCTACCGCCGATTCATCCAGATGTACGGCGAGGTCGTCGAGGGAATCGACGCCCACGTCTACGAGGACGCCCTCACCGCCCTCAAGGAGAGCAAGGGTGTGGAGTCTGACACCGACCTGTCCGCCGATGATCTCAAGGGCCTGGTCGACACCTTCAAGAAGCTCTCCAACGAACAACTCGGCGGCAATTGGACCACCGATCCGCGTGAGCAGCTCATGCGCGCCGTCGACGCCGTCTTCCGTTCCTGGCTCAACCCGCGCGCCTTCGTCTACCGCAAGGCCAACAAGATCTCCGACGATCTCGGCACCGCCGTCAACGTCATGCAGATGGTCTTCGGCAACCGTGGTGACGACTCCGCCACCGGCGTGTGCTTCACCCGCAATCCCGCCACCGGAGCCAACGAGCTCTACGGTGAGTTCCTGCAGAACGCCCAGGGTGAGGACGTCGTCGCCGGCATCCGTACCCCCAAGCCGCTGGCGCAGATGCAGGAGATCCTTCCGGACGCCTACGAACAGCTCACCGCCACCATGAAGAAGATGGAGGCGCACTACCGCGACATGCAGGACATGGAGTTCACCGTCGAGAACGGCAAGCTCTACCTGCTGCAGACCCGCAACGGCAAGCGCACCGCCGCTGCCGCCCTCAAGGTGGCCCGCGACCTCGTAGACGAGGGGGTCATCTCCAAGGAGGAAGCCCTCATGCGCATCGAGCCCGGCCAGCTCGACCAGCTGCTGCACGAGGCCATCGACCCCGACCACAGCGAACAGCCGGTTGCCGAAGGTCTGCCGGCCTCCCCGGGTGCTGCCGTCGGTGAGGCCGTCTTCGACGCCGACATCGCCGCCGAGCGGGGCGCTGCCGGTGATCGCGTCGTCCTCATCCGTTTCGAGACGACTCCCGACGACATCCACGGCGTGCTGCAGTCCCAGGGCGTACTCACCGCCCACGGCGGCATGACCTCGCACGCAGCCGTCGTCGCCCGTGGCATGGGCAAACCGTGCGTCGCCGGGGCACGCGGCATCAAGATCGACTACGAGGCCAGGACCCTCACGGTTGACGACACCGTCATCGAGGAGGGCGACCCCATCACCCTGGACGGCTCCACCGGCGAGGTGTTCGCTGCTGCCCTGCCGCTCATCCCCCCGCAGATCAACGCGGACTTCCAGGAGGTGCTCTCCTGGGCCGACGAGACCCGACGCCTGGGTGTGTGGGCCAATGCCGACAACGCCACCGACGCCGCCAAGGCACGTGAACTTGGCGCCGAGGGAATCGGTCTGTGCCGCACCGAGCACATGTTCTTCGGCGCGGACCGACTACCCGCCATGCACGAGATGATCACCGCCGAGACTCCCGAGGAACGCAAGACGGCCGTCGACAAGATCCTGCCGATGCAGCAGGAGGACTTCGAGGGCGTCTTCACGGCGATGAAGGGGCTGCCGGTCACCGTGCGGCTGCTCGACCCACCGCTGCACGAGTTCCTGCCGAGCCTCGTCGAGCAGTCCCTCAAGGTGCAGGAGATGGAACTCACCTCGGCCGATCCGGTGCACACCGACAAGGAACGTCGCCTGCTGGCCCAGGTGAAGAAACTGCACGAGCAGAACCCGATGCTCGGCACCCGTGGTGTGCGCCTGGCCATGCTCTACCCGGAGATTCCCGACATGCAGGCCCGTGCCATCATCCGCGCCGCCCTGGCCGTCCTGGAACGTGAGGGCGAGACGGTGGACCTGCACATCATGATTCCGCTGGTCTTCACCCCGGTGGAGCTTGCCACTCAGCGCAAGATCGTCGAGGACTGCCTGGCCGAGGAGTTCGATCGCGCCGGACGTCGGATCGACGTCGAGATCGGCACCATGATCGAGCTGCCGCGTGCTGCCCTCATCGCCGACCGGATCGCCGAGGTGGCCGACTTCTTCAGTTTCGGCACCAACGACCTCACCCAGACCACCTTGGGCATCAGCCGCGACGATGCCGAGAACGGCTTCCTCACCGAGTACCTGCGCACCAAGGTGCTCAAGCAGAACCCGTTCGCCTCGATCGACGTGGACGGTGTGGGTCAGCTGGTTTCCGGGGCCGTCGAGAAGGGACGAGCCGCCAAGTCGAGTCTGGGGCTCGGTGTGTGCGGTGAACACGGTGGAGACCCCGACTCGGTGCACTTCTTCAACCAGGTTGGGCTGGACTACGTCTCCTGCTCGCCATTCCGCGTGCCGATCGCCCGCTTTGCGGCCGCCCAGGCCGTCATCGAGCAGCGTGACGGCGCCAAGTGAGCGATCTGCCCGTCGGCTGACAGAGGGTCTGCTCATCAGCGGTCGGCTGCGATGCCTGCGAATGTGCTCGACGAGTTCGTTCGAAAGGTGTTGAGCCGCTCGGCAACACTTCACGGCTGAGAATGGCGCAGTGCTGAGATCGGGGGAGGTGTATCGGTGACGGTGCGCCTCCCCGAGCCATGGTGATGTGTGATGGGGCCAGGCGATGTGTGATGGGAAGGGCAGACTGCGTGAGAAAGCGGCCGTGCCCTCCCCGGGGCCATGATGATTTTGTTGTGGTGTGTCCCGGGGTGAAAGGCCTGGTGAGCCCAGAACTGCGCGTCGCGAATGACGTTCTGTGTCAGAACCGTGGCGGGGTTCACACGACTCGACGACGCGTAGGGATTCTTCATCGAAGCCGGGTTGGCGTATTTCCTGGCGGGATCGGAGGACTGCCTGACCCCGTGCACCGGCAGGTCGTTGCAGTGGGTGAGTTTTCTGCCCAGCTGCTCACCATGCTCGGATCATCGGCCTGCTCTGCAATAGGGTGGGATTGATCGGACGGCCACAGGTTGTCGCTAGTCTCGTCACTTTGGAGGATTCATGACCCAGTCTTTTGGTGCATGGCGTGCCAGCTACACCCCCGGTTCCTGGGTGGTTCTTGCCGGTGCCAGCAGCTTGGTCATCATGCAGCCGGCTGCCCCGCGCCACGCGGAACTGGTGGCGTCGATCTGGGACCAGGTGGTCCAGGCAGCCGACGTCGAGGATCTGGTGTCCACCCTGACCACCATCGGACTCTCCCAGATGCCAAGCATGGCGATGTTCTTCTGGCGTGGCAGGAACATGTGGTCCCTGGCCAGGGGGAGCGTCGTCGTGCGTGACTCCCAGGGTGACGTCGTCAACAGCGGTGAGGGGCTCCTCACCTGGAACGAAACCGTCCTCGACCCGAGCGTCATCCGTGTGGAGATGGACGAGGAGGGTGCTGAGGGTCTGGAAATGCCGCTCATGCTCGGCGTCGCGATGGCCTCGATGGTGACGATCGACGCCACCGGCGCCAACCAGGTGCTCAGGATTGCTGACGATCAGACCGGGGCTGCCGGTCGCCAGCCGTCGAGTGGTGCGGATGCCTTCTTTGACCATGCCGACCAGATCCTTGATGACGAGCCCCCGGCTGGACGTTCGCTCGGTGCATCGACGTCGACCGGAACCCATCTGACGCCCCTTCCCTCTACTGATGAGAGCGATCTCGACGCACCGATGTCGGCACGATCCATGGACTCCTCGCCATCGCCGGAGTCTGAAGTGACAGGTGGCTCCTCCGACGAGCAAGGATCCACCGTACCGACGGACGAGGACGTTGCCGAGCTGTTCGGCAATACCAACGAGGAGTCGTGGGACGATGAGCCTGCCCCGCGTGGACGCCCCGTCCTCATCTCATCCACCGGTGAGCGAGCCGATCTCGATGGTCCGGTCCTGGTGGGGCGCGCTCCCAGCACCGAGAACGATGATGCTGACATTGCGCTCATGAAGGTGCACTCGCCCGCCCATGACATCAGTCGCAGCCACGCCATGATCGCCCCAAGCCGATGGGGATTCGACGTCATCGACATGGACTCCACCAATGGCACTGTGGTGGAGCATCCCGATGGCGAGGAGATCTACGTCGACCCGGGCAAGACGGTGGGCATCAGTGCTGAGGACACCATTCAGATCGGCGACGGTGTCACCCTGCACATTGAGTACTGGGACTGATCCAGGCCTGGTCGGCACCCTTGACGCGAGGACAGCAGAGTCCTGCCTGAGGTGACCGACAGCTGGTTCGCAGCCGAACCAGTGCAGCGAAGGATCCGGACGCTCACCTGCCCGACGGGTGCCGGAATGTCATTGCTCGCGCGGTGCTCCGGCGAGGATTGCGTCGGTTGACGAGACGCCCAGGCGGGTGGCCCCTGCCTCGATCATGGCGCAGGCCGTCTCGTAGTCGCGAATACCGCCGGATGCCTTGACCCCCAGACGCCCGCCGACGGTGCCTGCCATGAGCTCGACTGCATGGACGCTCGCCCCGCCAGCCGGATGGAACCCGGTGGAGGTCTTGACGAAATCGGCCCCAGCGGCCTCGGCGGTCCGGCAGGCGAGCACGATCTGGTCGTCGTCGAGCGCAGCGGACTCGATGATGACCTTGAGCACGGTGGGGCTCGGGGCGGCTCGGCGCACGGCGGCGATCTCGGCCTGCACGGCGTCGGCGTCACCGGCAATGAGCAACCCGAGGTTGATGACCATGTCCACTTCGTCGGCCCCGTTGCGCACGGCCTCGGCAGCTTCGGCAGCCTTGATGTTGGCACTGTGCTTGCCCGAGGGGAACCCGACGACCGTGCACACCTTCACTGGTCCCATGCTCACATCCTCGATCGGCAGCATCGTGGGCGAGACGCAGATGGACCAGGTGCCCAGCTGCACGGCGCGACGGGCCAGGGCTGCGACGTCGTCAGCCGTGGACTCAGGCTTGAGCAGGGTGTGGTCGATGATGCGTGCCAAGGCGGCAGCAGAGGGTCGTGCAGTCATGTGAAATGATCCTTCGGGATGGGGCGTCCACCAAGAAGTCGGACGTGTCGCCCTCCACGATATGGCGGCCACAGGTGAACTGAAAATGAACTTTTCATGTCACCCTGACATGACCGTCAGATCGATTAGGAGCGCATCGCGCTGAGGTCTATCGTCTTGCGTGGCCTTCGCGTTTCGAGTCGGGGACTGCACCGATCACGTCGAAACCGGAAGCATCACACCGACCGACGTCCCTCCCGACCGGGTGAACGCGCTTCTGAGGAACACATACATGAGTTCAACACTGCTCATCGTCATCATCGTCGTCGTCACGGCACTGGCGTTCGACTTCACCAATGGCTTCCACGACTCAGCCAACGCCATGGCCACCTCGGTGGCCACCGGCGCGCTCAAACCCAAGGTGGCCGTCGTCATCGCGGCCGTTCTCAACGTCCTCGGGGCGTCCCTGTCCACGGAGGTCGCCAAGACGATCTCCGGTGGCATCGTCAACGATCAGCTCGTCACCGTACCGATGGTCTTCGCCGGTCTCATCGGAGCCATCATCTGGAATCTCGGGACCTGGCTGTTCGGACTGCCGTCCAGCTCGTCCCACGCGCTGTTCGGTGGTCTCATCGGGGCGGTGCTGGTGGAGGCCGGAATGAGTGGCATCCACGCCGGCAAGATCATGAGCAAGATCATCCTTCCAGCGCTCGTCGCCCCGTTCGTGGCAGGTATCGCATCCCTGCTGGCCACGTGGCTGGCCTACCGCCTCACCGACCACACCGCACACCACTCCTCGCGGATGTTCCTCAACGGTCAGCGGGTCTCGGCCTCCATGGTCGCGCTGGCCCACGGCACCTCCGACGGGCAGAAGACGATGGGCATCATCACCCTCGTCCTCATCGCGGCGGGATACCAGAGCTCTGGCACCGGCCCGATGTGGTGGGTCATCCTGGCGGCCGGTTGTGCCATCGGTCTGGGCACCTACTCCGGCGGCTGGCGCATCATGCGCACCATGGGCAAGGGGCTGTGCGACATCGAGTCCCCGCAAGGTTTTGCCGCCGAGACGGCTTCCACTGCCGCCATCTTGGCGTCCTCCCACCTGGGTTTCGCGCTGTCGACCACCCATGTCTGCTCGGGATCGATCCTTGGTTCCGGTCTGGGGCGTCACACCGAGGTTCGGTGGGCCACCGCCGGGAAAATGGTCGTCGCCTGGCTGGTCACCCTGCCGGCTGCTGGGCTCGTCGGCGCCCTGACCTCGGCGATCGCCGGTCAGGGTACGTGGGGCGTCATCGTCGACCTCGTCCTGCTGGCCATCATGGCCACCCTCATCGTCCGACAGGCCAACCAGCACAAGGTTGACCACCGGAACGTCAATGACTCCACCCAGGTGGGCGTGCGTCGCAAGGCCCCCGCCGCCACTGGAAAGGCCGCAGCATGAACATCGACTGGGCATCCCTCGGGCTGGTGGCCATCGTCACCATTGCAGCCACCGTACTCATCGTCTCCATCGTTTCCGGCGGTGCGCTCATGCTGGACCGTGCCCATGCACGCAGCGAGGCTGGCAAGGATGGCGCTACCGGGCTCATCGTCCTGGGGTGGTCGGCCATCGGCGTTGCCGGGCTCATCGTCCTGTACGGTCTGTACCTGCTCATCCCATACTTTCACTGAACCATCACGGCGTGCTGCGCACGGCGGTCATCGCGCGGCCAACGTCCTGTGTTGAGCTGACGCCGGAGTCCCTCGGGGCTCCGGCGTTCGTCGTGCTGATGGTGCAAGGCCCCTGACGACACTTGAGTCCACCCAGCTCAAGAATCACGAAAAACTCTCCTTGTCGCCTTGATAGAGATCGACTCAATGGCTAGCCTTGAGTCGTTGCCACTCAAGGGGACCTTGGGTGGCGGAAAGCTCGATGAATCCATGCCAAGCGCTGGGTTCGAGGAATGAACAACGAACAGGACGTGACGTCCGGGAGGAATGGCAGAGATGGCTCGTGCAGTCGGAATTGACCTGGGAACCACCAACTCGTGTGTGGCTGTGCTCGAAGGTGGCGAGCCGACGGTGATCGCCAATGCGGAGGGCGCTCGCACCACGCCGTCCGTCGTTGCCTTCACCAACGCCGGTGAGGTGCTCGTCGGTGAGGTGGCCAAGCGTCAGGCGGTCACCAACGTGGACCGCACCATCCGTTCCGTCAAGCGCCACATGGGCACGGACTGGAAGGTCTCCATCGACGAGAAGGACTACCGTCCCCAGCAGATCAGTGCCTACGTGCTGCAGAAGCTCAAGCGTGACGCCGAGGCCTACCTGGGTGAGCCGGTCACCAATGCCGTCATCACCGTGCCGGCCTACTTCTCCGATGCCCAGCGTCAGGCCACCAAGGAGGCCGGTGAGGTTGCCGGGTTGACGGTCGACCGCATCGTCAACGAGCCGACTGCTGCAGCTCTGGCCTACGGCCTCGACAAGACCGAGAAGGATCAGACCGTCCTGGTCTTCGACCTCGGCGGCGGTACCTTCGACGTCTCCCTGCTCGACATCTCCGAAGGTGTCTTCGAGGTGAAGGCCACCAATGGTGACAACAACCTCGGTGGTGACGACTGGGACCAGCGCATCGTCGACTGGCTCGTCAAGCGCTTCAAGGACGCCAATGGCATCGACCTGGGTGCCGACAAGATGGCCAAGCAGCGTCTGCAGGAGGCTGCCGAGCGTGCCAAGATCGAGCTCTCGCAGACCTCTGAGACCCAGATCAACCTGCCCTACATCACTGCTGGTTCCGCCGGCCCGCTGCACCTGGACGAGAAGCTCACCCGCGCCGAGTTCCAGCGCATGACCTCCGACCTGCTCGAGCGGTGCCGCACCCCCTTCAATGCCGTCATGAAGGACGCCGGCCTCAACGTCTCCCAGATCGACGAGGTCATCCTCGTGGGTGGCTCCACCCGTATGCCGGCCGTCTCCGATCTGGTCACCGAGCTTGCCGGCAAGGAGCCGCACAAGGGCGTCAACCCCGACGAGGTCGTGGCCCTGGGTGCCTCCCTGCAGGCCGGTGTGCTCAAGGGCGAGGTCAAGGACGTGCTGCTGCTCGACGTCACCCCGCTGAGCCTCGGCATCGAGACCAAGGGTGGTGTCATGACGAAGATCATCGAGCGCAACACCACCATCCCGACCAAGCGGTCCGAGGTGTTCACCACCGCCGAGGACAACCAGCCGTCGGTGATGATTCAGGTGTACCAGGGTGAGCGCGAGTTCGTCCACGACAACAAGTCGCTGGGCAACTTCGAGCTCACGGGCCTCATGCCTGCCCCGCGCGGCATCCCGCAGATCGAGGTCTCCTTCGACATCGACGCCAACGGCATCGTCCACGTCCACGCCAAGGACATGGCCACCGGCAAGGAACAGTCCATGACGGTGACTGGTGGATCGGCTCTCGGCAAGGACGAGATCGACCGCATGGTCAAGGAGGCCGAGGCCAACGCCGATGCCGACAAGAAGCGTCGCGAGGCCGTCGAGATGCGCAACGAGGCCGACGCCCTGGCCTTCCGCACCGAGAAGCTGCTCGAGGAGAATGGCGACAAGATCCCCGAGGACACCAAGGCTCCGGTGACCGAGTCCATCGCCAAGTTGAAGGAGGCCCTCAAGGGCACCGACAACGACGACGAGATCAAGGCTGCCATGGAGGACCTCAACCAGAAGGCCTCGGCCATGGGACAGGCCATCTACGCCGCTGCCCAGCAGGAGGCCCAGACCTCCGAGCAGGCTCCCACCGACAATGCCGGTGACGATGGGGACACCGTCGTCGATGCCGAGATCGTCGACGACGAGAACGACTCCGACAAGTGACGTGATGCAGGTCTGTTGACCTGACAGCGACGGGCCGCTCGTGACCCCAGACGGACACGGGCGGCCCTCTCACATCACCCCCACCCACGCAAAGGATGACATGAGCCAGAACGACAACCTCACCCCGGACCCCGAGGATCCCCGCGACAAGGAGAAGCTGGACGCTCAGCGCGAGGAGGCCGCCGACGAGACCGCCGCCGGCGCACAGCCGGACGGAACCGAGCAGGACGACTCCCACGGTGCTGACGTCGACGACGCATTCGAGCAGATCGTCGAGGGAGTCGACGTGGACGAGGCCCCCAGCAAGGAGCAGCAGCTCGAGACGATGCTCACCGAGCGCACCGAGGACCTGCAGCGGCTGCAGGCCGAGTACGTCAACTACAAGCGGCGCGTCGATCGGGACCGTGACCTGTCCAAGCGCTCCGGGATCGAGAAGGTGCTCGCCGATCTCATGCCCGTGCTGGACTCCGTGGCGATGGCCCGGCAGCATGGCGAACTCGAGGGCGGTTTCAAGCTGGTGGCCGACGAGCTTGAGAAGGTGAGCCGTGCCCACGGCATGGAGAGTTTCGGTGAGATTGGCGACGAGTTCGACCCGATGCTGCACGAGGCCCTCATGCAGATGCCTCTGGAGGGAGCCCGCGTCACCTGCGTCTCGCAGGTCATGCAACCCGGCTACCGCATCGAGGATCGAGTGCTGCGCCCAGCCCGTGTGGCCGTCTCCGAGCCTGATCCCCATGCCGCCCAGGACGACTCGGAGCATGCCAATGACGCCGCCGCCGACACGGCTCCCGACGAGTTGTCGAATGACGACAAGACCAAGCCGACAAACTGAACCAAGCCGACAAGACTGAGCCGTGGTGACGGGATGGCCGTCGCGCGTTCAGGGGCGGCGTCGAACCGTGACGATGCCGTCGTTGCACACTGGATGAAGGAATACGTGACATGAGAGGAGGCGCACGGTGAGCACCAAGGACTTCGCCGACAAGGACTACTACAAGGTGTTGGGCGTCTCCAAGGACGCCAAGCCCGAGCAGATCAAGAAGGCGTTCCGCAAGATCGCCCGTGACAACCATCCGGACTCCCATCCGGGTGACAAGGCTGCCGAGGCCCGATTCAAGGAGGCCTCGGAGGCCAATGACGTCCTGTCGGACCCCCGCAAGCGCAAGGAGTACGACCAGGCCCGCAGTCTCTTCGGGGCGGGCGGTGGATTCCGATTTCCCGGCGGGGGAGGACGCACCAGCTCGGTCAACGTCGAGGACTTCCTGCGTACCGCCAGCAACGGCGACGGGTTGGGGGACGTCTTCAGCAATTTGTTCGGCAGTGCCGGATCGGCACGCTCCACGGCCCGTCGGTCCCGTCGCGGGGCCGACGTCACCGGCGAGACGACGATCGATTTCATCGATGCCATCGACGGCACCACGGTGAGCCTGCAGATGGTTTCCCAGGAGGCGTGCTCGGCATGCCGTGGCACGGGTGCCCGGGCCGGCAGCCTGCCCACGACCTGCCCCTCCTGCCAGGGCTCGGGTATCAGGGCCAACACGACGGGGGACGTCTTCGCCAGCACCGAGCCGTGCCCGCAGTGCAATGGTCGCGGCCTGATCGTCGAGGATCCCTGCCCCATCTGTCACGGATCGGGGCGAGCTCGCTCCACCCGTACCATGCAGGTGCGCATCCCGGCTGGTGTGGAGGACGGCAAGAAGATCCGTATCCGAGGAAAGGGGTCGCCCGGTGAGAACGGCGGCCCGGCCGGAGACCTCTACGTGCTGGTGCACGTGCGTGCCCACCCCATCTTCGGACGCGACGGGTCGTCGGTGACGGTCGACGTCCCGGTGACCTTCCCCGAGGCCGCTCTGGGCGCCGAGGTGAGCGTTCCCCGGGTCGACGGTGGGACGGTGCGTCTCAAGATCCCCGCCGGCACTCCCGATGGACGTACCTTCCGGATCCGGGGCCGTGGCGTGCCGCGTTCCAACGGGACGAGGGGCGACCTGCTGGCGACGGTCCAGGTCGTCGTGCCTCAGAATCTGGACGATTCGGCCCGCGACCTCCTCACGCGATTCCGTGACGAGGCTCGTCAACCCAATCCACGACCCTGGGAGGTGAACTGATCATGCGTCGGCGCCCCAAGGTTGGCGCAACCGGACTGGCAACCATCGACCGGGATGCCGCGATCTTCCCCATCTCGGTGGCGGCGGAACTGGCTGGTATGCACCCGCAGACCCTGCGCACCTACGACCGGATCGGGCTGGTGGTTCCCTCCCGCGCCAGGGGACGGGGCAGACGCTACTCACCCGCCGATGTCGCAGCCCTGCGGATGATCCAACACCTCTCCCAGGAGGAGGGGGTCAACCTCAACGGGATCCAACGCATCCTCGAGCTGCAACGACGCATCGCCCAGCTCGACGACCAGGTGGAACAGCTCTCGGCGACGGTGCGTCGCATGCAGGCCATGGCCTACGAGGACCAGGTCGACCCCCGCGTCTTCACCGCGGAATCCACCGGGCGAGTGCACCTGGGGCGCAAGGTCATTCACGCCCAACTGGCCCTACCGGGACGCCACCGCTGATCCCTTCGACAACTGCCTCGATCACAACTGCCTCGCTCATCTGAGCGTGGTGCCGGAGCCGACGGCGCAGGGGGTGTCCCCCGTCTCAGATGAGCGCGATCACCTGCACCACCATGATCTTCACGACGGTGCCCAGCGCGAACAGGGCACCGTAGGCCGACTCGATGCGTTCGTCGTTGACGAGGCTGTTGGCGTACCCGAGGATCGCTGGCTGCCCGACGAACCCTGCGAAGGCACCCGTGGCCCGTGGGGCGGACAGCTTGAGCAGATGTGCTGCGGCGATGAGGATGGCCCCACCGATGGCCAGCGAGACTGCCGAGGTGAGGATGACGGCCAAGCCGTTCCACGTCGCCGCCTGGGAGAGGAAGGCCGGCCCGGAGGCAAGCCCGACGCAGACCAGGAAGAGCATGAGCCCCAGCTGACGCAGCACCGCGTTGGTGGCGTGCGGAAGTTCCCAACGGATAGGGCCCGTGCGGTGCAGGGCCCCCAAGATCATGCCCATGACGAGCGGGCCGGCGGCAGCACCGAGTTCGAAGACGAGTCCCCCGGGCAGGGCGACGAACAAGGCCCCCAGAGCCAGTCCGAGGGCGGCGCCGAGTCCCAGCGACAGGGCATCGACCTGGGAGACGTTCGCCTCGGAGTCACCGAAGAGGTCGGCGGCGTCGTTGATTCGCCACGACGGGACGACGCACAGCACGCGGTCCCCGGCCTTGAGGATGGTGTCATCACTGGCCAACATGTCGAGATCCCCGCGACGCACCCGGGTCACCCTGCCGTTCGTACGTCCCAGGACGTCGATGTCACCAAGTCGCCTGCCGACCAGCGCTGGATTCGAGACGAGGAATCGGCGAAAGTCGATCTCCTGCCGGTGGTCGGTGAGACGGCGTGTGGAGACATGGCCCAGGTGCGCCACGGCCCGGGAGACGTCGTCGGGGTTGCCCACGACGAGCACCTCGTCACCAGGATGCAGATCCTGGTCGGGGGAGACGAGGGACATCTGGCCCTCGCGCAGCAGGTACGACATCTGAATCTGGCTGTCCTGGTAGCCCGGGGTTGCACGCATCGACGTCGGACGATCCACGACGGTGGACACGGCGGTGATACCGGCATCGGCCATCGACGTGTTGTCCTTGGTGGCGGGCCACTTCCGGCGGGCGATGAAGGTCACCATGATCATGGCGACGACGACACCGGTGGGGTACGACAGGGCATAGCCGACGAGGGTGTTCCCGGCACCGTGGGTCGCCGACGTCGCGGCGTCGATCGCCGGCGAGGTGAGGGCGCCGGCGTACAGCCCGGCGACGTGAGCGTTCGACAGACCACACAGCGAACCGATCCCCAGCGCCGCTGCCGCCATGGCGACGAGCCCGACGATGCCGGCGACCATGAGCGTCCACTGGCGTTTGAGGTCCGACAGGAAGGTCGATCCCGCAGCCAACCCCACCGTGTAGCAGAACAGCACCACACCCAGGCTCTTGACCATGCCGAGCCCCTGCCCCAGACGTGGATCCAGCGCCCCGACGGCCAGCCCCATGAAGAGGGCACCAGCGGCGCCGAACCGCAGCGGTCCGAACTTGATCTGCCCGAACAGGGCCCCCAGGGCGAGCACCACCAGGATCGTGAGGATCTGATGGGTTGCGAGGAAATCGAGTGTCACGGTCATGATTGTCCCCCAACAGCGTCGTGGGAATCCACGTCACGGTGTGTCAGCCTGCCAGCAGCGATGAGTGTCGCCAGCCAGATGACTCCAACGAAGATCGCGATGCGATAGGTCGGGGAGGTGAGCATGATGACGACCGTCACGGCGAGCATGGCCAGGACGATCCAGTTCGTCACCGGGGCACCTGGCATGGTGAACGTCAACCCAGCACGGGTCCGGGGATCGATGCGGCGACGGAACCTCATCTGCGTGATGACGATCATCGTCCAGTTGATGATCCCGGCGGCCAGCGCGATCGACATGATGTAGCCGAACGCCTGATCTGGCAGCACGGCCACCAGCACGACGGCGAGTGCGGTCATGGCACTGGAGACGAGCACCGCCACCCACGGCGACCCCGAACGGCTGGTGCGTCCCAGCACGGCTGGGGCATTGCCCTGGTGGGCCAGGGAGTGCAGCATACGTCCGTTGGAGTACAGGCCGGAGTTGTAGGCCGAAACCGCCGCGGTGAGCACGACGATGTTGAGTATCGTTCCAGCGGCCGGGATGCCGACGGAGTCGAAGATCTGCACGAATGGGCTGGACCGTCCATCGATGGAGCGCCACGGAACGATCGAGACGATGACGAACAGGGTAGCGATGTAGAACAGCAGGATGCGGTACACCACCTGATTGATGGCCTTGGGAATGGATCGGCGTGGATCGGTGGCCTCCCCAGCGGTGATGCCGATGAGTTCCACCCCGCCGAAACTGAACATGACGACGACGAATCCCAGTGCCACCCCGGAAATTCCGGTGGGGAAGAACCCGCCATCGTTCCACAGGTTGGCCACCCCGGTGGGTGCGGCAGACGGTGCACCGATGACGATGACCCACGCTCCGAGCAGCACCATGGCAATGATCGCGACCACCTTGACGATGGCGAACCAGAACTCGAACTCCCCGTAGGCGCGCACGTGAAGCAGGTTGATGACGGTGACGACGACGAGCAGCACGGCGGCCGAGAGCCAGCTGGGCACCGAGGGGAACCAGTAGTTGACGTAGATGCCCACCACTGACAGTTCCGCCATCGACACCGCGATGTAGTTGAACCAGTAGTTCCAGCCCGAGACGAATCCGGGCAGCTCTCCCCAGTAGTCGTGGGCGTACTCGGAGAAGGCCCCCGAGGTGGGGCGGTGCACACTCATCTCGCCCAGGGCACGCATGATGAGGTAGATGACTGCTCCGCCAATGAGGTAGCACACGAGGATCGCCGGACCTGCGGCCCCGATCGAATCGGCGGCCCCGTAGAACAGTCCGGTGCCGATGGCCCCGCCCAAGGCGATGAGCTGGATGTGACGGTTGCGCAGGCCGCGATTCAACCCCGACCCGTCCGACTCTCCAGGTGCCTGCGCGGCAGGTGCCCCGTCCTCGGACTCGGGCAGATCGGTGGCGGCCTGCCGGGGAAGGCGCACGTCCTTGCTCGAACACGACTCGGCCGTGCTGGCCTTCGCGACTCCAGGATCCGGAGGTGGGGCGGTGTTGCTCATGACGAGCATCCTATTCGGCGCCGACGAGGTGTCGAGGTAACGTTCGCACCGTGATTCTCGATCTTTCCGCAGTGTGCCTGATGCGCAACGGGTGCTGTCTCAATGTGCGCAAGACGGGTACGGACCATTTCATCCTGCCCGGTGGAAAGATCGAACCCGGTGAGACGGCCCGTGCCGCGGCGGTGCGTGAGGTGGCCGAGGAGCTACGGTTCCAGCTCGACCCGAGCCTCCTGCAACCGCTCGGAACCTTCCAGGCCGATGCGGCCAACGGCGACGCCGAGGGCATCAGCTGCACGGTGTTCCTGCGTGACTGGGACCCGTCCTGGCCTCATCCGGAGCCGGACCACGAGATCGCCGAGTACGAGTGGACACCTCTGGCCACCGCTGCGAACGATCCACGTCAGGCCCCGCTGCTCGTGCACCGGGTCATCCCCGCACTCCGCTCCCGCGGGCTGGTGTGACACCGCCCATGCTCAGTCGAGGTCCTGGCTGGGCTGCACCAGGCCGGCGTTGTACGCCGTGATGACCATGTGGACTCGGTCCCGTAGATCCAGTTTCGTGAGGATGTGGCTGATGTGCGTCTTGACGGTGGTCTCGGCCAGGTAGAGTTCCTCGGCGATCTCGGCGTTGGTGAGGCCGCGTCCCACACAGGTGAGCACCTCGACCTCCCGTTCCGAGAGCGCCGCAACAATGGACGGATCGCTCGAGGAGCCGAAACCATCGTCCCGGAACTTCTCGATGAGACGGCGCGTTGCGCTCGGTGCGACGACCCCGTTGCCTTGGTGCACGGTGCGTACCCCGGCGAGCAGATCGGCAGGCCCGGCGTCCTTGAGGAGGAAGCCGGATGCCCCGGCGCGTAGTGCGCGATGCACGTACTCGTCGATGTCGAAGGTGGTGAGCACCAGAACACGGGAATTGGTGTGCGAGACGATTCGTTCGGTGGCCGCCAAGCCGTCCATGAGGGGCATGCGGATGTCCATGAGGACGACGTCGGGGGACAAGTCGGTGGCCAGCTGGACGGCTTCGGAGCCGTTGGACGCCTCCGCGACGACGCTCATGTCGGGTTGGGCGTCCAGAACCATGCGGAACCCCGTGCGTACCATTTCCTGATCATCGGCAAGCAACAGACGGATGGACTCGTCGTGCTGACGTTCCATGGATACCCTCCCGGTGAGACTGTGGCCATTATCGCAGGTGCGTACGGCAGACCCCGTCAGGAATGACGGTGTTCCCCCACCTCAGTTGACGGGTCCTCGCCCTCTGCCGCGGTGACGGGCACCGAGGCGAAGACGCGGAACCCGCCGGCCGCCCGGTTGCCGGCCTCCACCGTGCCTCCCCAGGTGCCGATCCGCTCGCGCATTCCCACCAGGCCGTGGCCGCCGCCGTCGACCCCACCGCTGGACGAGGCTCCCTCGGGGGCACCCGAGCCGTCGTCGACGATCTCGACGCGCACCCCACTCGGTCGATGGATGATCGTCACCAGGGCATGGGCCTGGGGGCCGGCGTGCTTGATGATGTTCGTGAGGGATTCCTGGACCACGCGGTAGATGGCGAACTCGGCACCCCGCTCCAGTGGCGGGTGGCTGTCCGGGGCGCCCTCGATGCTCAGGGTGACGTCCAGGACGGACTGGGTGCGTTCGATGAGTTCGGGGATGCTGTCGAGGGTTTCCGCTGGTGAGAGGACGAGCGGTTCGCCGGAGTCGTCGCGCAGCACTCCCACGAGCCTGCGGGTCTGGGTGAGCGCTTCCCGGGCCGTCTCCGCAATGGTGTCGAGCGCGCTGGCAGCCGAGTCGAGTCTGGCTTGCAGATCACCGACCTCCTCGTGATGGACAAGGTATGCGCCTCCGTCTGCCTGCACGACGATGACGGACAGGGAGTGGGCGACGATGTCGTGCATCTCGCGAGCTATCCGGGCGCGTTCCTCCTGGGTGGCCAGTTTGATGCGTTGGTCACGTTCACGTTCCAGGTCCTCGGCACGCTGACGCAGCGCCAGCAGATTGAGACGCCGTGCTCGTGCGAAACTGCCGGCGAACCATGCCAGCAACACCACCAGGGCGCATGAGATGGAGAACGTGCCCCACGACTTGGCGGCCTCCTTGACGGTGCCGTACGGCCGGGTGATGCACCAGCCCCATCGCCATCCGGCGAGGATGGCCCCCACCATGGCCACTGCCAGCCACGCCCGAGCCCCGCGACGCGTCCTGCCATAGGTGACGCTCGCGAAGATCGCGATGGGAACCAGGATCGCCGAGGGCTGGAAGGAGTCGCAGAAGATGACGGTGAGCACACTGCACACCGCCGTGCCGGCCACCATGATGGTGGGTCGAGTCCGCCGCCACACCAGCACGACGACCTGGACGAGACCCCAGAGGATGCAGCCCAGGAAGGCCAGGCTGCCAGGCTGGCAGTCGCTGATCGGGGTGCTGGGAAAGACGATGAGGGCGAGAAGTACCGCGAAGATCCCGTCCATGACCATGGGTCGTCTGTTGAACCACTCGTTGATCTCCCGGAAAGTCACCTCGTCAGCCTACGGGCAGGTCATGAAGGTGGCGTCATGCCGTGGGATGATTCGCAACAGTCCTTGAGGACGATGGTCAAGGACCGGTGCCACCGGTGGCCCTGCCAGCAGCCAGCGGGTGTGCATGGCCGAGTCCAGTGATGAAGATTGCCTCCCCATGGTGAGGGATGCCTCGGATGACTCACCAGAGAAGATTTTCACTCCGATGGCCCACGCACTTCACGGGATGCGAGATCATGGAGCGACGAGCCTGTCCAGGTGGAATCTCCGGGCGGGTCGGTGTCAGTCTTGGAGTGTGACGATGTCCCACGATGTGCGTGCCAGTGGTGGGCCCCCTGTCGGCGGTGAACTCCCGATCGACGCACAGCCATCCCTCGGCCACGCCCAACAGCTCAAGGCACAGTTGGCCACGGCCTTTCGACACCATCCTGCCGGGGCGGCCATCATCACCGTCAACGGGGCGAATGGTCCGGAGGGGCTCACGGCATCCTCCCTCATCTCGGTGGCGGTGGAGCCGGCCATCATCGTGTTCTCCGCCGGACGGACGACATCCACCTCCCGGCAACTCACCCGCGGTGGGCGTGTCATCGTCCACATGCTCAATGCCGATGCCGAGGAGTTGGCCAACGTCTTCGCCTGCCCGGGGGCCGATCACTATGCCGGGGTCCGGTGGCAGATGTCGTCGGAAGGAGCCCCCGAGCTCGACGTGAGCGGCCCGCATCTGCACGGCTGGGTACGAGACGTCATGGATGCCGGCCCCTCGGCTGTCTGGGCGGTGCAGATCGACCGGATCGATCTGGGCGATCGGGACAGTGATGCCCTGGTGTACCTGGAGCGCCGGTGGCGTCATCTCAGACGGTGATGACGTCAGGGCCCACCGTGTTCGCCCTACGCCGTTTCGGTCTGGTGCCATTCCCGTGGTTTCCGGCAGCCCACGGCCTAGACTTGCAGTGTCACCGGAGTCAATGAGGAGTTGGAGGACACGTCATGGACACCCAGCAGTTGGAGCGCATGCACACCGCACCGGGTTTCGTCGCAGCACTGGATCAGTCGGGTGGCTCGACTCCCAAGGCCCTGCGTGCCTATGGCATCGAGGAGTCGGCCTATGGCGACGACAAGGACCGCATGTTCGATCTCGTGCACGAGATGCGTACCCGGATCATCACCAGCCCGGCATTCACCAGTGAGCACATTCTTGCTGCGATCCTCTTCGAGATGACGATGGATCGTGAGGTCGAGGGCATGCCGACGGCCGACTTCCTGTGGCAGCGCAAGGGGATCGTCCCCTTCCTCAAGATCGACAAGGGCCTGGCCGATGAGGACAACCACGTCAAGGTGATGAAGCCCATCCCCGGTCTGGACGAGCTGCTGCACCGCGCCGTGGAGGACAAGCACATCTTCGGCACCAAGGAACGCTCGGTCATCGTCGACTACGACGAGGTGGGTATCGGCAGGATCGTGGATCAGCAGTTCGAGCTGGGCGATCAGGTGTGCGCTGCTGGTCTGGTGCCGATCCTCGAGCCCGAGGTGGACATCCACGCCGCACGCAAGCAGGAGGCCGAGGAGCTGCTGCACCGGCACATCCGTGAGCACATCGATGCCCTTGACGACGACGCCCAGATCATGCTCAAGCTGACGATTCCCAGCCAGCCCGACCTGTACGCCGACTTCATCGACGATCCGCGGGTCGTGCGTGTCGTCGCCCTGTCCGGTGGATACTCCCGTGAGCAGGCCAATGAGCTGCTCACCCACAACCACCGGCTCATCGCAAGCTTCTCGCGTGCTCTCGCCGAGGGTCTGGACGCCAAGCAGTCCGACGAGGAGTTCAACTCGACACTGGAGAACTCCATCGACTCCATCCACCAGGCGTCGATTGCCTGAGACCCCATCCCCCAACCTCTGACGGATGCCCCACCTGCTCGCACGTAGGTGGGGCCCACCCGAATTTCCCATCGTTCTGCGGGACGCGGCGGCATCTGTTCGCACGTAGATGGGGGCTCACGTGCATGCGGGGCACCTGTCCCGGGGACGTGCATTCAGGGGGGACGGGGAACCTGACGGCAGGTGTGGGACGAGAATTGTCGGATTCGGCACGGTTGATACCGTCGGGGGCGTGAACAATTCGTTGCCCGCCGTTGTCGCCTTCGATCTCGACGACACCCTGGCCCCTTCCAAGACCCGTATCCCCGAACCCATGGCACGAATCCTCGGTGCCCTCCTGGGCTGCACCGATGTGCTCGTCATCTCCGGAGGGCAGTTCGGCCAGTTCCGCACCCAGGTGATCGATGCGCTGGAGGACGTCGACGCACCCATGAGAGGGCTGCATCTCATGCCAGCCTGCGGCACTCAGTACTACCGGCTGGACGACGACACCCAGTGGGTGTGCCGCTACGTCGAGGAGCTCACCGACGACGAGAAGTCCCGAGCCATCGCTGCCCTGGAGAACTGTGCCAAGGACCTCGGACTGTGGGAGGACCACACCTGGGGGCCACGTATCGAGGATCGCACCTCCCAGATCACCTTCTCCGCCCTGGGACAGCAGGCCCCGGTCGAGGCCAAGAAGACGTGGGACCCCACCGGGGAGAGGAAACTGCGGCTGGCAGCCGACGTGGCCGCCGCAGTACCAGACCTGGAGGTGCGCGCTGGCGGCTCGACGTCAGTGGACATCACCCGGGTGGGACGTGACAAGTCGTTCGGCCTCACCCGGTTGCTCGAGGTGACCGGCCTGGCCAAGGAGGACGTCGTCTTCTACGGTGACCGGCTCGACGAGCACGGCAATGACTACCCGGTCAAGACCATGGGGATTCGCTGCGTGTCCGTCACCGATTGGCAGGACACCGCCAACAAGCTCCAGGAGATGCTGGACGCCTGCTGAGCGGCTCAGCCTGCCCTCCTCACCGCGCTGCTGCGGCGTTGTGTGTGTGGGGGCCGATCCGGGCTGGCAGGCGCGTGGTCCGGGGTGGGAACGGTCTCATCCCCGGACCACCGTCATCACCGCACACTCTCCAGATCGGCCTCGGGGATGTCCTGAGCGGGTGAGGCCCCTGGATCCTGCCGTCTGTTCCCCGCTCTGCCTGCGCCACCTTCCAGGGGGTCACGATTGCGCCTGGCCCTGGAGGCGATGATGCCTGCCGCCAGACCCACCAGGAATGGAACGGTCCATCCGAACCCGGCCTCGTAACCTGGCAGGGCAGCCGTGCCGAGTGACGTGATGACCGAGGCACCAGGCAGATTCACCGGTAGGGCACGGACGAGGTCGAAGAACGCCGAGACGGCCACGAACACCGTCACGAAGCGGTGCGTGGTGCGATCATGCCCCAGCCACGGGGTGAGCAGGCCGAGGATGATCGTGCTGATGGCCAGTGGATAGACGAACATGAGCACCGGAACAGCCCAGGTGATGATGGCGTCGAGTCCGGCATTGGCGATGAGGGTCGAGACGATCGAGAAGACCACCACCCATGCGCGTACCGACATGGCGCGCGGGAACATCGTCGCGAACATCTCGGCGCAGGCGGCGATGAGGCCGATGGCCGTCTTGAGGCAGGCGACGAGCACGATGGCGCCGATGAGTATCTCTCCGGGGTGACCGTAGTAGTGCAGTGCGGTCTCGGCGAGCACCGTGCCACCGTTGTCGGCCTCGGGAACCGTTGGCAGTGAGGTTCGGCCCAGGAACATGAGGCAGATGTAGACGATCGACAGGGCCACCAGGGCGACGATGCCCGAGGTGGCGGCCTGGGAGGCCACTTGGCGTCGGCTGGTACGCCCCACCTGGTGGATGGCGTCGACGATGATGATGGCGAAGGCGAGGGTCGCCAAGGCATCCATCGTGTTGTAGCCGTCCAGGACGCCCTGCAGGAAAGGCATCTGGGTGTAGGGGGGCTGCGCAACACGTGAGGCGTCCGAGGGCATCGGTTTGACGATCGTGGCGACGACGAGCACGGCGAGCAGGACGAGGAACAGGGGGGTGAGGAAGCGCCCCACCCAATCCAGCAGACGTCCGGGGCGCAGGGCCACCAGGAAGGCCAAGGTGAAGAAGATGAGGGTGAAGACGAGCAGCGGGATCGTCATGGGCCCTTCTGCGAGGAAGGGGCGCACCCCGATCTCGAAGGACACCGTTGCCGTCCTGGGGATGGCGAATGCCGGACCGATCGTCAGGTAGAGCAGGCAGGTGAAGAAGGTCGCCCAACCCCGCCAGGTGTGCGAGGTCATCTCGTACAGGCTCCTCGATTCAGATGTCGCAGTGGCGACGACGCCGAGTATCGGTAGGCCCACGGCCGTCAGCAGGAAGCCCAGCCCGGCCCAGCTGGTTGCGCCTCCAGCCAGACGTCCGAGTTGGACAGGGAAGATCAGGTTTCCGGCTCCGAAGCACAGGCCAAAGATCATGAGACCGATGACCAGAGTGTCGGAACGGTGCGATGAACTGTCCTTTGCCATGCGCGTAGTTTTCCCGACATATCAGTATTCGGAGATATGTGTACGCATCGTGAGATGGTCTGGGGTGTGCGATGTGGGCCCGGATCGCCTGTCGCAGCGGGGTGGGTTCCTGCAAGGGTGATGTTTCCCTTGTCAGTTCGTAATGGAAGGCTCTCTCGAGTGGTTCCACGCGATGATTCCGCCGGCGCTCTTGACTATCGGAGTAGAGTTGAGTCGAAGACGCTCAACTTTGATGACGGTTCTGGTCGTTCGTCACGATGAGCATGATCCAAGCGAGGAAAGATGGACACAAATCTCACCACGATGAGCCGGGACGCGGTCACCGCCGCCTCCCGGCACGCGTTGGCCCACGGGAACCCGTCCGTGGAGCCCTCGCACCTGCTGCACGCCCTGTTCACCATTCCCGACAACACCGTCGGGCCGTTGGTGACGTCACTGGGCATCGATCCCAAGACCGTGGATGGTCTCGCCACCGACGCCATGGCCAAACTTCCGTCCAGTTCTGGAGCCTCCGTGGCCCAGCCGCAGCTCTCGGGTGCTTTCGCCCGGGTCGTCGCCGACGCCCAGAACCGGGCCGAGGCCCTGGGCGACTCCTTCGTCGCCACCGAGCACCTGCTCATCTCGTTGACGGCGGTGCCCTCCGACGTCCAGGCGGGCCTGACTGGGCTGGGACTCAAGCCCGACACCCTCACTGCCGCGTTCAACGAGGCTCGCGGTGACCGTCGCGTCACCTCCGAGGAGTCCGAGGGTGGGGAGTCGGCGCTGGCCAAGTACTCCGTCGATCTCACCGAGCGGGCCCGGTCCGGCAAACTCGACCCGGTCATCGGCCGGGACGCCGAGATCCGTCGCGTCGTCCAGGTGCTGGCCAGGCGTACCAAGAACAACCCGGTGCTCATCGGTGAGCCCGGCGTCGGCAAGACCGCAGTCGTCGAGGGGCTCGCCCAGCGCGTCGTCGCCGGTGACGTGCCGGACTCCCTCAAGGGGCGGCAGGTCGTCTCCCTGGACCTGTCCTCGATGGTTGCCGGGGCCAAGTACCGCGGTGAGTTCGAGGAGCGCCTCAAGGCCGTCCTCAACGAGATCAAGGAGGCCGAGGGCAAGGTCATCACCTTCATCGACGAGCTGCACACCGTCGTGGGTGCCGGAGCCTCCGGCGAGGGTGCCATGGACGCCGGGAACATGCTCAAACCCATGCTGGCACGCGGTGAGCTGCGCATGATCGGCGCCACCACGTTGGACGAGTACCGCGAGCGCATCGAGAAGGACCCGGCCCTGGAGCGTCGTTTCCAGCAGGTCTACGTCGGTGAGCCCACGGTGGAGGACACCATCGCCATCCTGCGCGGCCTGCGGGAGCGCTACGAGGCCCACCACAAGGTGCGCATCACCGACGGCGCCCTCGTCGCCGCTGCCAGCCTGTCGAACCGGTACATCACCAGCCGACAGCTTCCCGACAAGGCCATCGACCTCATCGACGAGGCTGCCTCGCGGCTGCGCATGGAGATCGACTCCTCCCCGGAGGAGATCGACACGCTGCGTCGGGACGTGGACCGCATGAAGATGGAGATCTTCGCCGTCGAGAAGGAGGACGACCCGGCCAGCAGGCAACGTCTGGACCGGTTGCGCACCGACATGGCCGACAAGCAGGAGGCCCTGCGCGGTCTGGAGGCGCGCTGGCAGGCCGAGAAGGCTGGTCTCAACAAGGTCGGTGAGCTCAAGACGCAAATCGACTCGCTGCGCACCACTGCCGAGAAACACCAGCGGGAGGGAGACTTCGGCAAGGCCTCCGAGATCCTCTACGGTCAGATCCCAGCCCTGGAGCAGGAACTCGCCCAGGCTGCCCAGGACGAGCAGGAGACCACCCGGATGGTCTCCGAGGAGGTCTCGGGCACCGACGTCGCCGAGGTCGTCTCGGCGTGGACCGGCATCCCGGTGGGACGCATGATGCAGGGTGAGCAGGAGAAGCTGCTGCACATGGAGGAGCGCATCCATGAGCGCCTCATCGGCCAGGATCGTGCGGTTCAGAGCGTCGCCGACGCGGTACGGCGCTCCCGGGCAGGCATCTCCGACCCCAACCGGCCCACCGGGTCGTTCCTCTTCCTGGGGCCGACCGGCGTCGGCAAGACCGAACTCGCCAAGTCCCTGGCCGAGTTCCTCTTCGACGACGAGACCGCCATGGTGCGCATCGACATGAGCGAGTACATGGAGAAGCACTCGGTCTCACGGCTGGTCGGTGCGCCCCCGGGATACGTCGGTTACGAGGAGGGTGGCCAGCTCACCGAGTCCGTGCGGCGTCGGCCCTACTCGGTCATCCTGCTCGACGAGGTGGAGAAGGCCCATCCCGACGTCTTCAACATCCTGCTGCAGGTGCTCGACGACGGGCGTCTCACCGACGGTCAGGGGCGTACGGTCGACTTCCGCAACACGATCCTCGTGCTCACCAGCAATCTGGGATCGCAGTTCCTCTCCGACGCGAGTCTGTCGGCCGAGCAGAAGCACGAGTCGGTGATGACGACGGTGCGGGCCACCTTCCGTCCGGAGTTCCTCAACCGGTTGGACGACATCATCATGTTCGATCCGTTGTCGATGGCCGATCTCACGCGCATCGTCGACACCAACATCGCCAAGATCAATGCGCGGATGGCGGATCGTCGGATTCGTGTCGAGGTGACCGACGCCGGCAAGGAATGGCTTGCCAGAGCCGGGTTCGACCCGGTCTACGGGGCTCGTCCACTACGTCGTCAGATCCAGACGACGATCGAGGACCAGCTGGCACGTCGCGTCCTTGCCGGGCAGATCACCGAGGGCAGCACGGTCACCTTCGACGGCACCGAGGACGGCGACGGCCTGCGAATTCTCTGAGGTCCGCCAGCTCGTCCCGTGCAGCCCTGGCTCAGCCTGTGACCCTTCTGCAGAGGGTCACAGCGCGGCCAGGGCTCTCGCACCCCGGGGACTCCAGTGGATCGGGGACTCCAGCGTAGTCGAGTCCAGCGTCAGCCTTGAGGCTCAGCGTCCGGTCCGGGGAAGACGTAGCCGGTGCCAGACGCCTTCCCCCGGGGCCTGGGGCGCACCGTGTCCACCACCCGAGGTGGCCTGGCCGGCAGTCCCTGGGCCTGCAACGGTGGGGCTGGCACCCGGCGTGGCGGACGAGCCGGTGCCACCGGGTGTGGCGGGGGTCCCCGTGGCGCTGGGTTTCGTGGTACTGGGACTCGTCGAGCTGGGGCCGGTGCTCGGCTCTGCAGACCCGGACGGGCTCGCCGTGGGGCTGGGCTCGGAGGTCGGGGCGCCCGAGGGGCTCGGCTCACTGCTGGCCCGAGCAGTGAGCCACTGAGCTGGCGTGGTCGGATGGTCGACCAGCCGCGTCTCGCCGATGGTCCCGAAGAAGCCGGTGTCCATGATGTTGTCGTAGATGCTGCCGCCGATGATCCACGGGCGATCGTCGAAACCGTTGATGCCGTGGGCGCGGCCGGCGGTGCCGTACTGGTTGCGCAGCATGGGCACGCCGTCGATGTACATGACGACCGACCCCTCCCTGGGGTCGTCGACGACGACGAGGTGGTACCACTTGTCGAGGTCGACGTCACCGGACCACACCGAGTACCCATTGCCCACCTTGGCGGTGTCGGTGAAGGCCCATTGCACTTCCTTGAGGCTCGAGATGGCCCCGGACAGCGGCGGCTCCTCCAGATCGTCGGTGTCCGCCCCAGCCACCGTGAAGTTCGGCAGGTCACCTCGTCTGCCGCCCCGGCAGACGAAGGCGCCCCAGTAGTTGCTCGAACCGTAGTCCTTGTCGATCTTGATGAACGTCTCGAATGTGTAGCCCTGCTCGAAGCGCTCCTTGTTGACGGGGGCGTCCTTGGCCGTGGCGAAGTAGGCGAACACGTGCTTGGCCCTGGGCGTGAAGTGAACGGCGTGCTCGGCACTGGAGTACGTCATGTGGTCGGTGACGAGGGCCGCCGCATTGGTGAGGATCCCGGCCCTCTTCAGGGTCATGTCGTTGCCATTGCCACTGATGTCCCGTTCGACGAGTGTGCCGTCCTGCTCGGTGGGACGCCAGTGGGCCACGGTTCCGGGAAGCTTGGGGTAGTCCGCGTCGTTCGCCGGCTTGACGAGGGGCAGTGCGGCGATCGGGGTGAACTCCTTGCGCAGCTGGGCGCGAAGGGCGGTGGTGGCTGCCGGAACCTCACCGGTGGGGTGGAAGTCGGCGTCGAACGAGGCGAACCGGGAGGCGAAGTCGAAGCTCGTCACCCAGGTGTCTCCCGACCCGGTGAGCAGGGCGCGATCCAGCGAGTTGGCACGCTCACCCTTGAGTGGCACCCACGGTGAGAAGGCGGTCTGGCACAGCTGGTTGTGGGTGAAGTCGAACTCCATGAGCGCCATGAGCCCGTTGCCGCCCTGGTAGGCCATCTGGTAGTCGAGCAGCTGCTGGAACACCGGCTGACCGGCAGCATTGGTGACGATGCGGTTGGTCGCCCCGTGGTGGTGCCCATTGACGGTGAGGAACACCTGGTTGTGATGGTTGATGAGCCGGTCCCACAGCCGCTGCCCGAAGCTGGTGGACAGCGCGGTGCCGTCGGGGGAGATGTCGATGATCTGGTGGGTGGTGATGATCGTCGGCACCGTCGGGTGGGCGTTCAGCACCGACTCGGCCCAGTCGAGGTCTGCACCGTCGGAGCCCCACGGCACGTTGACGGCCATCATCGGTACGCCGGCGACGGTGAACTCGTGCCAGTTCGACATCCCGCTCGGCCCCATCTCGCGGAAGCTCGGGGAGTGGGCCTGACGATCCTTGGGGAACCACGTGCGGTAGTAGTGGAAGTCGTCGGCAACGTCGTGGTTGCCCGGGATCACCGAGTAGGACACCTTGGCGTCGTCCAGGATCTTCATGGCACGATCGGCCACGACGTACTGGTCCTCGTGCCCCTCGCCGGACTGGTCGCAGACGTCACCCAGGTGGTGGGTCATGGCGATGTGGTAGTCCGCGGTGTGATCGACGATCCACTGCGTCTGACAGTCGTAGGGGTTGGGCAGGCCAGGGTACTGCTTGGCGAACAGGTCGGCTGACTCGACGCCGTATCGTGAGTAGAACTGGGTGTCGGGAAGCAGGGCGATGCAACCACGCGCCCCGAGGCGCCCGTTGACCGTCCCGTCCTTGGTGTAGGGGGCTGCATTGGCCGGCCATCCTCTCTGCACGGCAACCCCTGCCAGGGTCACCATGGCCCCGGCCTGGACGAATAGACGACGACTGATCGACGACATGAATCTGTCTCCTCGTGTTCCCAACTGATCGTGGCTCGGGCTGGCAAGGCTCTCGATGGGGCCCCGTCCACCCCGGATGCCATGAGACCATGATCGAAAGACGATGACGTCACATCACCATGAACGCCAGTTGTCATTCAGATGTCACGATCATGTCCGGGCGGGGCGGACGGGATCCATGCGTGCGGGGCGCCGGTGGGCAGGTCAGGAGCCTCCATGTGCTCGGAGGCTGTGCGGCGGAAGTCAGTCGAGCAGATCCCCATCAGTGTAGAGCCACCGATGCGCTCGGTACTCGAAGCGGGCCTTCTCGTGCAAGGTCCCGGCAGTGTGCTGGGCGACGTACTCCACGACTCCTTGCTCATCGTCGGGCTGTCCCTGCTCAACGTCGACAATCGTCAACCCGGTCCAAGCCATGGGCAGGTCGTCAACGACGTCGGGACGAGTACGCGGATGCCAGGTTGCCCACAGGTGTTGCCAGCGGTGCAGGACGTGCGCGGTGTAGCGCGACCTCATGAGGGCCTCGGCAGTGGTGGCCCGGCGTGGATCGTCCAGAACCGGTCCGCAGCACCGCGACAGTGGTGCACCAGACCCACATGGGCAGGTGGAATCGGCAGACAGGGATGGTGCGGCAGACATGACGGATCCTTCTGGTGGTTCTCGGAAGTGCACGGGGTGGCCCGGCAGGGGGCGCACGAGTCGATGCTCCCACGGTATCCCGCATAGGATGGAGGGGATGTATCCATGGAAAGACCCGCATCGGGCATATGCGGTGCAGCAGCGCTCACCCCTGCGTCAGCCGGGGGCGCTCACGGCAATGCGCATCATCGTCGGAGGTGGCGTGGCTGGGTGGATGTTGTTGCTCGGTGCCCTCGTCCTTGGTTCGTCAGTGTCGAACAACGCCCTGGCCGTGTTCCTCAACTCATATGCCCTGGCCATCGCCTCGGGCGACTGGGTGAAGGTCCTCCTCGTCCCGGTCGCGGCATTCGCGTTGACGGTGACGATGGGCAGGGGACATGCCATCGATCGCATCCTCTTCACGGCCCTGGCCGTCTACTGGCTGTATTTCCTCACCTTTGATCTTGAACTCACCATTCCGGTCGCGAGGCTCATGGTCATCGTCTGCATGATCCTGGCATGGTCCGCCCCGATGAATCGGTGGATCCGGACGGTGCACGACTATGAGCAGTTGTTGGCCGAGGGAGCGGATCCCCGGAATCTGGCGATACGGTACGGGTTGGTTCCGCGTCGTCCGGACGGTCCTGCGCAACGCACCATGACGAATCCCCCTTCGTGGCCCCCGCCGTCGGGCTCTCCTCGCCCGTGAATGAGCAGGCCCCATGAGTGAGCAGGGCCGATTGGCACGGAGGAACGTGCAGATGCCCCCTGTGGGGGCTGGTGCCAGGCTACGCCGACTCGCCTCCGTGGTGCCATGACCGGGCTCCACTCGCGGGGGCTGGTGCCAGACGTCCCGGCAGGGGGACGCCATCCACACCCGGCGAACGTGACGGTGAGCAGCCGGACCCGGTACGGCGACGCCACTGGGCCTTGCTGGGCAGTCAGCCACCAAGCTGGCCACACCGCCGTCATCGTCCTTTCGTCATGGCTGCAGGTGAGTCAGGTTCTGCTCACTCCGCTCGAGCAGCCGCCTTGGATTCGGTCTGCGCGTCTCCTGCGGTGGTCTCCTCCGCACCCTTGCGACGCGCCTTGAGCCACTCGACCCCCATGGGAATGAGTGAGACGACGATGATGAGCAGCAGTGCCGCCTCGAAATTGTTGCGGATGACGTCCACCTGGCCCAGGAAGTACCCAGCCTGCACCGCGATGAGGACCCACAGCACTCCACCGATCGCCGTGTACGAGATGAACTTGCGGAAGTTCATCTGTGCGACGCCACCGACCATCGTCACGAAGGTGCGCACGATTGGCACGAATCGAGCCAGGATCAGTGCCGGGGCACCGTGTTTCTCGAAGAACTCGTTGGTCTTGTCGACGTGCTCGGGGGCGAACACCTTGCCAGCGAATCCCTCCCGAGGTCGGAAGAGCCGTGGCCCCACCTCGTGACCGATCCAGTAGCCAACGGTGTTGCCGGCGATGGCCGCAATGATGAGGACGATGTTGACGATGACGAGGGTCGACGCAGGAGATCCGTAGTGCACCAGTGGCACCTCGGAGTTGACGCCAACGGCTGCGAACATGCCCAACGCGAAGAGCAGGGAGTCACCGGGCATGAAGAACACCGCGAGGCCACACTCGGCGAAGACGATGAGGGCAACGATCCACAGTGCGGCCGCTCCGGCGGCTTCGATGATGTGTTGCGGATCCAACCAAGCTGGCATGAGCAGTGGAATCAGCGTGATGAGGAGACTCGGCATGGCTTCCAGAGTACCGTTACGTCTGTGTGTGCCCATGACCACGGCGAGTTGCCCGACGATCCGTCCGTGTGCATCCCGGGACGAAGCGGCCTGACCACTGCAAGTGTAGCGACGGGTCCCACTGCGGTGGGGGTCGGCCCTGCTGCGCGACCGTGGCCGGAGGATGCCCGACTCGACCCGGACCTGCTGGAACACGGCGACCGACGCAATGTCGTTGATCGGTATCGGTACTGGAGTGTCGAGGCGATCGTCGCCGAGCTTGACACCCGCCGTCGGCCACTGCACATCGCCATCCAGAATTGGGAGCACGACTTCAACATCGGTTCGGTGGTGCGCACCGCCAATGCGTTCAACGTGGCCGGGGTGCACATCCTGGGTCGACGACGGTGGAATCGACGCGGTGCGATGGTCACCGATCGCTACCTGCACATTCACCACCATCCCGACGTTCCCGACTTCCTCACCTGGCTGAAGGCTCACGACATCACCCCGGTCGGCGTCGACAACCTGCCCGGATCGGTGGCGCTGGAGTCGGCCACCCTGCCGCGGGACTGCTGCCTGGTCTTTGGTTCGGAGGGCGCTGGGCTCACTGACGAGGTGGTTGCCGGGTGCAGCCAGCTCGTCGCCATCACCCAGTACGGGTCCACCAGGTCCATGAACGCCGGTGCTGCTGCCGCTATCGCCATGTGGGCCTGGGGCAGACAACATCCTGTCCATCCCTGACCGGATAGGCTGAACACATGGCGTCGTCATCATCTGCTCTGCTCGTGGCCTTCAACCCGGTGCCCACAGCCGGCCGAGTCGCGCGCTTCCAGTCATTGCGGTTGCGCATCGTCGTGCAGACCCTTCTGGCCGTTGCCGTCGTCATCGCCATCCTGGCCATCGCCAAGGTCGACTTCGACACGACCACCGTCGTGTGGATCATCACCCTGTGGGCGGTACTGCTTGCCGTGTTGTGGGCGGTGCAGGCCGTGCGACTGCGCTCGGCGCGCAAGGACCTGCTGGGGATTGGCGAGGGGACCGCACTGCGCGTCGACGACGCCGGTGTCGCCGTGCGAACCAGTCTGCGCAACCACGGCGATTTCGATGACGCCACTTCGGCAGTGCAGGTGGCCGGGGCACCGGAGGATGCCCGGTTCGACCAGGTGAACTGGCAGGATCTCACACGGTTTGCCGTGGAACCGTCCCATCACGAGCCCATCCTTGTCGTCGAGCAGGGGCGCGGAGAACAGTTGCAGCGGTGGCAGGTACCCACGTCGTGGCTCGGTGCCGCACCGCAGGCCATTGACTTGGTCGCCATGCAGTGTTCTGGCGGTCGGCAACGTCTGGAGTGCGCTGATCAGGTCGGGCCGGCCTGACTCTGCGGCACCTGCCGAGCGCTGGGCTCTGCCTTGCTGACGACCCCGCCTGACGTGCAACCAGGAATGTGGGTATATGTGACTTTTTATAATCATTCGTGCAAGTTGTCACATAGGGTTCTGCTGCGCAGTGATGAACGATAGAGTCAGGTGCTGCGAGCTACCAACGCAGAAAGGTGCATATCCATGCCCATCGCATCCCCTGAGGTATATGCTGAAATGTTCGATCGCGCAAGGCAGAAGGGCTTTGCGTATCCCGCCATCAACGTGACCTCATCGCAGACTCTCAATGCGGCCCTGCAAGGGTTCTCCGAGGCCGGCTCGGACGGCATCATCCAGATCTCCACTGGTGGTGCCGAGTACGCCTCGGGCCAGAAGGTCAAGGACATGGTCACCGGTGCCGTTGCCCTGGCGGAGTACGCCCGCGTCGTGGCCAAGAACTATCCGGTGAACATCGCCCTGCACACCGACCACTGCCAGAAGGAGAAGCTGGACACATACGTCAACCCGCTCATCGCCATCTCGCAGGAGCGCGTCGACAAGGGTCAGGACCCGCTGTTCAACTCCCACATGTGGGACGGCTCGGCCATCGAGGTCGAGGAGAACCTGCAGATCGCCGAGGAGCTGCTCAGTCGTACCGCCAAGGCCAAGATCATCCTCGAGATCGAGGTCGGTGCCGTCGGTGGCGAGGAGGACGGCGTGACCGGCGAGATCAACGAGAAGCTGTACACCACCGTCGCAGACGGCATGCGCACCCTCGAGGTGCTCGGTCTGGGCGAGAAAGGTCGCTACATCACGGCCCTCACCTTTGGCAACGTCCACGGCGCCTACAAGCCTGGACACGTCAAGCTGCGTCCGGAGATCCTCAAGGAGATCCAGGACGAGTGCGGCAAGAAGTACGGCAAGGACAAGCCATTCGACCTCGTCTTCCACGGTGGTTCGGGCTCCACGGCCCAGGAGATCGCCGACGCGGTGTCTTACGGCGTCGTCAAGATGAACGTCGACACCGACACCCAGTACGCCTTCTCCCGCCCGGTCGTCGATCACGTCATGACCAACTACAGCGGCATGTTGAAGATCGACGGTGAGGTCGGCAACAAGAAGATGTACGACCCGCGCTCGTGGGGTCGGAAGGCCGAGACCGGTATGGCTGCTCGCGTCGTCGAGGCCTGTGAGCGTCTGGGTTCCGAGGGCAATGCCATGAATGCCTGAATGTGACTGCATGACCCCGGTCGGTTCCTTGCGGAATCGACCGGGGTCATGCATGTGGCTCCTGCGTCAGCGATGTGATGGTAGCGGTGGCGGTGGGGTCGTGTTGGCGCGCACCGTGGCGTTCCAGTCGACGAGCCATCCCTTGCCATCGACGGGTGTCATCATGACCGTCATGATCGGTTCTCCTGTCACCCGTGAGTAGATGTCCACGCCTCCTTCCGGGAGGGACTCCTCGGCGATGAGGATTCCGTCATTCGGTATGGCCGAGTCAGTGTTGAAGGCCTTGTAAATGGCGTGACCCCACGCTTCGGCTTTCTTGGAGTGACTGTCCCAGCCGGTGTTGGGTGCGATGAGATCTTGTACTCGGTAGTTGTCGATGGTGTCAGGGGTCGAGATGGCCTCGGCGAAATAAGTTGCCATGCCGGCGCAGTTGACGTGAAGCTCGTCATCACGGTACTGGTACAGCACAGTGCCACCAACCCCTGCTGCAGCGGAGAGGATGCCACAGACAACATATGTGGCAGCGGTCTTGATATGCATTGTTATCTCCAGAGTTTAAATGGCGTCACGTCAGATGAAATGCCCAGATTGTCCGACCTAAATGCTTTTTCTTACCCTCTGCATTCGCCGCTTTTTGCACTGCGAAGAAGGGCTTATTATGTATGTTATTACTGTGGTAAGTAAGAAGTGGTTGTTTTCCATTTCTTCCCGTGACGATTGTGGAATGATACCAAGCGGTCCCGTGCCCATACTGAACGACGTTCCCGTGCCACATGTCGTAGTAGTGCGAGGCGAGCCGAGTCCGTTTGTTGGCCAAGGCAAAGGATCGGAACTTTCCGACATTGACCCATGACGCAGAGGTGTACCACTGGAAGTAAAACCATGACCTGTCGGTGTTCTTCCATACGAGATTTCCGGTGTAATTCCACCCGGATGCCGCCATGCACTGAGAGACGAAGTTCGTGCAGTCTCCGCCCCCTCTGTCGCCATCAAAGCGACGGTATGCAGGATTGTAGGATCTCCAGTACTTGTTCGCATAGGCAGCTGCTCTGTGACGCCCCGAGCTGCCCACGCTACGCAGACTGGTCAACGAGTGCATCCTGGACTCTTCCTCGAGGAGTTTCTCGGCGGATGGGCCGGGGTCTGGTAGCGCCAGCGCGCTGTGGGCGTTGTGAGCCTCAAGTTCAGTGATCACGTTTCTGAGCCGGGGTGGCATGGCATCAAGGTCACTGTCGGATAGCACCTGTAGTTGCAGAACGTCTGAGTGGTCCAGGGTGAGTACGACGGGGACGAACTCAACCCATGTGTGGGTGTCGTCAATGATGTTGCTGAACACCAACATTATTATTTGGTATTCACTGTTTGGAGTGGATACAATTCGAGTTCCTGCAAATTGAACCGCGTTTGTTCCGAGCAGTTTTCCAATGGCGTCAGGCGCCTCTGAGCCAATTGCCACTTGAAAGAAGGCATAGTCTTTCAGTGAGCTGATGGCAGCAGGGTGGATCGGGATTTCTCTGCTCAGTTGATCGATGACTCTGTTACAAGCTGCCTTGGACGCGCTGTCGTTTCTATTGCCGAACGCGTAGCGGGTCAAAGTCTGAAAAGTGCGAAAGATCGCTTGTGCCCGATCGTTGGGTGTGATTGTCCTGTTGGATCCGATGGGTCTGGGTGTTGCATGGCTCGCGGGAGCTCCAGCGGCAAGGATGGCCGATGTTGCCCCAATGGCAAGGAACTCACGTCGGGTGGCTCTCATCATGGGTCTCATTCCTAGTATGCGATAACTAGAACTATATTCAGCTCTGAGGGAGGCTGTCAAGGTTTTCATTACTGAGCATATCCAGTCTGGGGCCATGTCGTCGTGGATTGTGGGGGAGAAGCTCGGAGCCTCACACGGTCCGGGGGCGCTTCCTGCCTGTCGTGGGTAGATCAGCTTTGGTCATGGAGAACGAGATCTTACTTTTCCAGGACCGAGGCAGAGGTCTTCTTATGAGGGCGAGAGTGAGGGGGTCTCTCGTGCTGGCCGAGATGGTTGCTGGGGCGGACCCTTGAGAGCGCCCGTCATTGTCGTAGTAAGTCTCACGGGTGCTCTGCATGATTTCGCACCAAGATCTCTTGACATAGCGATGTCGATGGCGACTGCGATCACACACAAGGTTTCAAGATGATCCCTTGCTGTGAGGGATGGTAGGGGCTGGGGATGGCGGATGGGTTTCATCTTCAGCTTATTGTCACTGGACGGATTTTCAAAAGAAATCGTCGTCATTGAGGATCTCCTGTGAGTACGCGGCATACCTGGGAAGGAGACACCTACCAGCACTGTGATGGTGTGGAAGGTGTCAGGCATCTCCCGCCGCGCTGTGACGGGCCGTGCTCGGGATGTCGATCCGGATCCGGGCCACGGGTGTCCATGTCGTCGAGACCTGTGGGAGTCCGGGTTTCCCCGGACAATGCCATGAAGGCCTGATTCCACAGCTGGTTGTCGCGTCCTGGTCGACGTCGTGGGAATCGGCTGGTGCTCTTGCATGTGGCAGCTCCGCCGCCAGCACCTCCGAGAATTAAGAAAAAGATTTATTCTACCATCTGGTACTTTCTGAGTTGACCCCGGGGTGCCAAGGTGTCACGATTCATCTCGTGACGAATGGTGCGTCATGGATGTGCGGGCAGGTTCGGAGCAGACCCTGTGGCGTCACACCACAGCATCCCTACGACACAGATCAGGAAGGCCATGTCACGACCAGAACCAACCGGGGAGCAGCGCATCGTCGAAACCGATGAGATCTTTTTCTCCACCACCGACGCCAAGGGCGTCATAGAAAAGGCGAACTCTGTCTTTGTCGACATTTCGAGGTATCCATGGGACGATCTCATCGGTGCGCCGCACAACATCATTCGACACCCCATGATGCCCAAAGCGGCGTTCCTGGCCATGTGGAACACCATCCAAGGTGGCGAACCCTTCTGCGCCTACGTCCACAACCTTGCTGCCGACGGTGCCACCTACACCGTGCTCGCCACCATCGTGCCGCTGGACGAGGGCTACCTGTCGGTGCGCATCGCTCCGCAAGTCCGCGAACTGCAGAATGCCGCAGAGGCCGTGTACCAAGCTGCCCGGGACGCCGAGTGGGTGGCTGGAGAGCAGGGATGCGGTGCTCCGGAGCGCGCCCGCCGCGGGCTCGACGCCGTTCAGACGGCCCTGGAGCAGGCTGGGTTCCCGGACTATGGGTCGTTCATGCGCAAGGTCCTGGTGCAGGAGGTCGCGTGTCGTCGTCTGCAGCGCCGTCCCTCGCGTGGCATGTCGGACGAATCGGCTCTGGGGCGGCTGTCCACGCAGGCCAATCGTGCTGGTGACGTCGTGGACACCTGGTTGGCGACCTTCGAGGATCTCAGCGATCTGTCGGTCAAGGCCGGTCGAACCGCTCACATCCTGGGTGAGGCCATGGGCGAGTCCAAGCGGACTGCCGATGCCATCACCGATTCAAGCCAGTCCACCGAACCGGCCCTGCGACCCCTGGTGTCCGTCCTCACCCTGTGGACGAGTATGGATGCCGAGATTGCACCGCTCATCGATGAGGTCGTTGCCGATCTTCACGCCCTGGCCACCAGTGCCGATCTCACCAGTTTCCGCCTGGCGATTGCCCACGTCCAGGTGGAGTCGATGCGCAGTTTCATCTCCGAGATCTGGGCAGAGATGCCCGGGTGGGAACGTGCGCTACCTGCCATCGATGACCTCTCGATCGCGGTGGAGGAGGCCATGTCGCAGGCCACACGCCGACTGGACGAGCTGCGCTCCTTGGCGGCCAGTGTAGCCTCTCGCACCGGGGAGCTGGCAGAACTCATGGCCATGCCCACTGCACTGCTCACCAGCTGGCAGCACATGGCCAGTGAACGTGAGTTGTCGCAGGGAGTTGCCGATCTGGCCCCGAAGGTGGAGGAGCAGATCGGTGCCAGCCAGGAGATGGCAGCCGAACTCACCAGTGTCGTTGCAGGATTGCGCAAGCTGGCAGATGCACGGCTCGAGGACTGGGATGCCGCCCTGGTGACTGACATTCGTCGACTGGCTGCCGAGGTGGCAACGGGAAAGTGAGTCGTGAGTCGGTTCCCGCAGATCGGTTCTGGGTGGGACGACGCGTCGCCCCTGAGCCGGGCGTGAGTTCTCTGAGATGGTCGAGAGTTCTCTGAGATGGTCGAGAGTGCCCTGAGATGGTCGAGAGTGCCCTGAGATGGTCGAGAGTGCTCAGCATGGTCATGACTGGTTCGCTCGCAGGCGGTCTGGTCCTGGTGGTGTGACAGTGGTGAGGTATGCCTGCCGCACCGTGGCGACCAGTCATCCAGTGCACTGCCCAAAGCCCCAGAAGGATTTCCCAAACATGTTCCAGGTGTCCGAGATGGGCCTGTGGAGCAGTTCCAGGGCCCATCGTCTGAACGGCCTCTCGACTGAACATTGTTAAGTTGTGGAACTTTGACCCCGAGTCAGCGAAGCCTTGTGGAAGGTGCAAGGATTGACCCATGAGTCCGCGAAAGATTGGCGTTACCGAGCTCGCGCTCCGCGACGCGCATCAGAGCCTGCTTGCCACCCGAATGTCACTGGAAGACATGGTCGACGCTTGCGCCGACATCGACGCTGCTGGCTACTGGTCCGTCGAGTGCTGGGGTGGAGCTACCTTCGATTCCTGCATCCGTTTCCTCAATGAAGACCCGTGGGAGAGGCTTCGCACCTTCCGCAAGCTGATGCCCAACTCCCGTCTGCAGATGCTGCTGCGTGGGCAGAACCTGCTGGGTTACCGTCACTACAACGACGAGGTCGTCGACAAGTTCGTCGAGAAGTCCGCCGAGAATGGTATGGACGTCTTCCGCGTCTTCGACGCCCTCAACGACCCCCGCAACCTCGAGCACGCGATGGCCGCCGTCAAGCGCGTCGGCAAGCACGCCCAGGGCACGATCTGCTACACGACCTCTCCGATCCACACCCCGGAGAGCTTCGTCAAGCAGGCCGACCGCCTCATCGACATGGGCGCCGACTCCATCGCCTTCAAGGACATGGCTGCCCTGCTCAAGCCGCAGCCGGCCTTCGACATCATCAAGGGCATCAAGGAGAACCACCCCGACGTGCAGATCAACCTGCACTGCCACTCCACCACGGGCGTCACCATGGTGACCCTGCAGAAGGCCATCGAGGCTGGCGTTGACGTCGTCGACACCGCCATCTCCTCGATGTCGCTGGGCCCGGGACACAACCCCACCGAGTCGCTGGTCGAGATGCTCGAGGGCACCGAGTACACCACTGGCCTCGACATGGATCGCCTCATCAAGATCCGCGACCACTTCAAGAAGATTCGTCCGAAGTACAAGAAGTTCGAGTCCAAGACGCTGGTCAACACCAACATCTTCCAGTCCCAGATCCCGGGCGGAATGCTCTCCAACATGGAGTCCCAGCTCGAGGCCCAGGGTGCTGGCGACCGCATGGACGAGGTCATGAAGGAGGTGCCGCGCGTCCGCAAGGATGCCGGTTACCCGCCGCTGGTCACCCCGTCGTCCCAGATCGTCGGGACCCAGGCCGTCTTCAACGTCCTCATGGGCAATGGCGAGTACAAGAACCTCACTGCTGAGTTCGCCGACCTCATGCTCGGGTACTACGGCAAGCCGATTGGCGACCTCAACCCCGACATCGTCGAGATGGCCAAGAAGCAGACCGGCAAGGAGTCGATCGACTGCCGTCCGGCCGACCTGCTCGACCCCGAGTGGGACACCCAGGTTGCCGAGGCCGAGAAACTCGAGGGCTTCAACGGCACCGACGAGGACGTTCTCATCAACGCCCTGTTCCCGGGGGTTGCCCCGAAGTTCCTCAAGGAGCGCTCGCAGGGCCCCAAGAGCGTCGCGATGACGGAGGCTCAGCTCAAGGCTGAGGCAGAAGGTGCAGAGTCGACCGCCATTGCCGGTCCGATCAACTACACCGTGACGGTTGGTGGCCGTAGCCACGACGTGACCGTCGAATCCGCGTGAGGAAGTCGTCCATCATGGCTGAGAAGAAGACAATCAAGCTCGCCAGCACGATGGAAGGTCGTGTTGAGCAGCTGGCCGACGAGCGGCACCGCATCGAACTTGGCGGTGGCGAGGCTCGGCTCGACAAACAGCGTTCCAAGGGCAAGCAGACTGCTCGCGAGCGTATCGACAACCTGGTAGACGCCTACTCCTTCGACGAGGTCGGCGCCTTCCGCAAGCACCGCACCACCCTGTTCGGCATGGACACCGCCGAGGTGCCCGCCGACGGTGTGGTCACCGGTCGCGCGACCATCGGTGGCCGCCCGGTGCACGTGGCCTCCCAGGACTTCACCGTCATGGGTGGTTCGGCTGGTGAGACCCAGTCGACCAAGGTCGTCGAGACGATGGAGCAGTCCCTGCTCACCGGCACCCCGTTCGTGTTCTTCTACGACTCGGGTGGCGCCCGAATCCAGGAGGGCATCGACTCGCTGTCCGGCTACGGCAAGATGTTCTACGCGAACGTCAAGCTGTCGGGCGTCGTGCCGCAGGTCGCGGTCATCGCCGGCCCGTGTGCCGGTGGTGCCTCGTACTCCCCGGCACTGACCGACTTCATCATCATGACGAAGAAGGCACAGATGTTCATCACGGGCCCCGGCGTCATCAAGTCGGTCACCGGTGAGGAGGTCACCGCCGACGAGCTCGGTGGTGCCGACGCGCACATGTCCACCTCCGGCAACATCCACTTCGTTGCCGAGGACGACGATGCCGCGATGCTCATCGCGCAGAAGCTGCTGAGCTTCCTGCCGCAGAACAACACCGAGGACGCCCAGATCGTCAACCCGAACAATGACGTGAGCCCCGATGAGTCCCTGCGTGACGTCGTCCCGCTGGACACCAACAAGGCCTACGACATTCGCGACGTCATCGCCAAGATCGTCGACTGGGGAGACTACCTGGAGGTCAAGGCCGGTTGGGCGACCAACATCGTCACCGCCTTCGCCCGCGTCAACGGTCGTACCGTCGGCATCGTTGCCAACCAGCCGAAGGTCATGGCCGGGTCGCTGGACATCGACGCCTCCGACAAGGCTGCCGAGTTCATCACCTTCTGTGACTCCTTCAACATCCCGCTGGTGCAGCTGGTGGACGTCCCCGGCTTCCTGCCGGGCGTCCAGCAGGAGTACGGCGGCATCATCCGCCACGGTGCGAAGATGCTGTACGCCTACTCCGAGGCCACCGTGCCGAAGATCACGATCGTGCTGCGCAAGGCATACGGCGGCTCCTACCTGGCCATGTGCAACCGTGACCTGGGTGCCGACGCCGTTTACGCCTGGCCCACCGCCGAGATCGCCGTCATGGGTGCCGCTGGCGCTGCCAACGTCATCTTCCGTCGCGAGATCAAGGCCTCCGAGGACCCGGCTGCCACCCGCGCCGAGAAGATCGACGAATACCAGAACGCCTTCAACACGCCTTACGTGGCTGCTGCCCGTGGGCAGGTTGACGACGTCATCGATCCGGCAGACACCCGTCGCAAGCTCGCCGTCGCCCTGGAGACTTACGCCACCAAGCGTCAGCCCCGTCCGGCCAAGAAGCACGGCGTCATGCCCTGCTGAGTGAGTGAGGAAGAGATGACTGACAACGACAAGGACCGCGTGATCGAGTCGCTCACCAAGCGACTGGATTGCCTCGAAGCAGAGGTTGGTCGCCTGCGTGCCTCCAGCCCCGGCATCCCCGAGGACGTCCTGGTGGCCATCAGCGCTGCTGTTTCGGCATACCTGGGCAACGACGGCAAGGTTCAGGCCGTCCGCTTCGCCCCGTCAGGGAACTGGACCCGTCAGGGTCGCAGGGCTCTGCAGAACCATTCGATTCGTTGACCCGGAGAAGATGACATGAAACTCAAGGTGACCGTCAACGACGTCGCGTACGACGTGGACGTCGATGTCGACAAGACCCCGAATGCCCCGCTGGCCCCCATCATGTTCGGTGGCGGCTCCGGCCCGGCCCTCAAGGCCTCGGCCGGTGGCGGCGGAAAGGCTGGAGCTGGCGAGGTTCCCGCCCCGCTTGCCGGTACCGTGGCAAAGATCCTCTGTGCTGAGGGAGACGCCGTCAAGGCTGGCGACGTCCTCCTCACCTTGGAGGCCATGAAGATGGAGACTGAGATCAACGCCCCTGCCGATGGCAAGGTGACGAAGATCTTGGTCGCCGTTGGCGACGCTGTTCAGGGTGGACAGGGCCTCGTGGCCCTCGAGAGCTGACCACACAGTTCGTAGAAACACACCCGTGGGGTGGGGCCAGCTGCCCCACCCCACGGGTGTGTTCATGCCGTTGGTCAACGGTTTCCCGCAACAATGATGATCTGATTGGGGTTGCCTGTGCGGACCGTGGGTAGCAAGTCCACCAGACCATACGGGGAACCGGATCCGGGCCACCATGCTGGGGGCATCGAAGGACGGACTGCCGGACACAATGCTGCGACACACTGGGCACGGCACTGTGACCAAAACAGTGGGTGCCAGCCCTGCAGGAGGGCCGGCACCCACGTGAGTGAGGTCATCGCATGGGTGGGTCAGCCGATGAGTACCGCCACGGACGGGTCGGCAAGGTCCAGGGCTGCCTGACGTGCCTGCTGCGGACTGGGAGCTGCCAGCGCAGCCTCGGCGATTCGGCGGCACTGCCCTGCAGAGTGCAGTGCCAGGGCGGCCTTGACAGCGGTGATCTTGCCAGCCGCCATCGAGAGGGAACGTACCCCCAGACCAACGAGCACCAAGGCCAGCAGGGGATCTCCGGCCGCCTCCCCGCACACGCCGATGAGTCGATCCCCGGCGCCCTCACAGGTGGCACCGATGAGCTGGATCACCGCCGGCTGCCACGGCGTGAGCAGTTCGGCGAGCTCGCCCTGCAGACGGTCGGCTGCCATGCAGTACTGGGTGAGGTCGTTGGTGCCGATGGAGGCGAAATCCACTGGCTCGAGAACCTGCGCGGACCGCAGTGCGGTCGAGGGGACCTCGACCATGATGCCGACAGTCTTGATCCCAGCGGCGCGAGCCCGTTCGGCGAACCAGGTGGACTCGGCAGGGGTGGCGACCATCGGTGCCATGACGTAGGGGTCGCGTCCAGTCCGCTCAGCGGCCTCCGCCAGGGCTGCCAACTGGGTGTCGATGAGGTCGGTACGTACCTGGGACAGCCGCAGACCACGTCGACCCAACGCTGGATTGTCCTCCGGACCCAGATCGGCGAAGGCCAGCGGCTTGTCGGCACCGGCGTCCAGGGTACGGAAGACGACCTTGGCATCCTCGTCGAAGGTGTTGAGAACACTCGAGTAGGCCTCGACCTGTTCGTCCTGACTGGGCGCGTCGTGGCGATCCAGGAAGAGGAACTCGGTACGGAACAGGCCGACTCCTTCCGCCCCCTTGGACTTCGCGGTGGGGGCGTCGGACGAGCTGCCGATGTTGGCGAGCACCAACACCCGGGTGTCGTCACCAAGATGTGCCGGTCCTTCTGGAGCAGCGTCGAGCACGGCACGACGCTGCTCGGCGCGATCGCTGAGCTGGGTGACGGACTGCTCGTCGGGCTCGACGAGCACAGTGCCCGAGACTCCGTCGAGGGCCAACTCGGTGCCCGACTCGACCTCACGGATCCCTGGGCAGCGCACCACGGCGGGGATGCCGATCTGGGCGGCGAGAATTGCGGTGTGGCTGGTCGGGCCACCTGCAGCAGTGACCAGGCCGCGTACCAGCTCGGGATCGAGGGTCGCGGTGTCGGCCGGGGCCAGATCCTCCGCCACCAGGATGACGGGGGAGTCGAAGGCGGGAACGCCCGGTTCGGGCAGCCCCTGCAGGACGGCCAGGGCCCGGTCGCGCACATTGTGCAGGTCGGTGACCCGCTCGGCCAGGTATCCGCCAGCAGCAGTGAGTTGGGCGCAGAAGTCGTCAATGGCGCCCCACAGGGCATGGGCCGGGCCGTCGCCCTCCTCGAGGTGGGTGCGCACGGAACTCGTCAGACCGGGGTCACGGGCCATCATGGCAGTGGCCATGAGCACCCCGATGGCGGATGGATCAGCTTCCAGGGCACGTGCGTCGAGGCGGTCGGCAACCTTGCTGAGTGCAGCGGTCACCCTCGCCACGTCGTCGTCGGTGTCGCCCTTGGGATCACGTGCCGGTAGGCCAGGTGCTGGTTCAACGAGTAGTGCTGGAGCCTGGCCGATTCCGGCAGAGACTCCCAGACCAGAGAAAGTCTTCATGATGATCAGGCGCTCGGAGTCTCGAGGGCGGTGCACAGGTTGGCAAGAACGTCGTCAGCGCCCTCGCCCTCGGCCGTGAGTTCCACGGTCTCACCCTTCTTGGCACCCAGACCCATCACCGAGAGGATGGAACGGGCATCCACGGGTTCCTCACCGGGGCGGCCAATGGTGACGGCCAGGCCAGATTTGGTGGCAGCCTGGACGAACATGGCGGCGGGGCGGGCGTGCAGGCCAGACTCGGCGGCGATGGTGGCGGTGCGACTGGGCATGAGTACCTCCTGCTGGAAGTCGGGACGTTCCCGACAACTTTTTTCAACACTTGACGATATCTCAGCCACTGGAAAAGGTGCATCCACCCCCGAAGAAATTGCACATACGTAACCGACCGACTCGTGTAACAGGTCAGCCCCGTGACCGACCAACCCTCCGTGACCGATCTTGCCCCATGACCGGCCAGCCCCAGGGCCTCCAGCCAGAATCGTGGAGCTGGTGGGAGAGGTGGAGCTGAGGGAGAGGGCTTGACGACGTGGCCAGTAAGGACTCGAGGAACGCAACATCGCCGGATTGTTGCCCAGCCTGCGGGGACTGCTGGGGCGGGAAGCCACCAACCAGCGCCGGTCCGAGGGAAACGGTCCGAATCGGCGATCGGGTCGGACCGGGGAATCACACACGGTGGAGACATCGGTCATGGGAGATGAGTGCCGGAGGAAGGGGTGGGGATGTGCTGGGAACACGTGTGCGCGGCGGTAGGCTGGAGTCATGACATCCAAGCTCATCCTGCTCCGCCACGGCGAGAGCGAATGGAACTCAAAGAACCTCTTCACCGGCTGGGTGGACGTCGACCTCAACGAGAAGGGCGCGGGCGAGGCACGTCACGCTGCCGAGCTGCTCAAGCAGGAGAACCTGCTGCCCGACGTCGTCCACACCTCGCTGCTGCGTCGCGCCATCCACACTGCCTACCTCGCTCTGGACGGCTGCGATCGCCACTGGATCCCGGTGCGTCGTTCCTGGCGTCTCAACGAGCGCCACTACGGTGCCCTGCAGGGCCTCAACAAGGCCGAGACCAAGGAGAAGTACGGCGACGATCAGTTCATGGCTTGGCGTCGTTCCTTCGACCAGCCGCCGCCCGTCATCGACAAGGATGGCGAGTGGAGCCAGTTCAACGACCCGCGCTACGCCGACATCCCCTCCTCCCAGCGTCCGCTGACCGAGTGCCTCAAGGACGTCGTCGCCCGTATGATCCCGTACTTCGAGTCCGCCATCACCGACGACCTCAAGGCCGGTAGGACCGTCCTCGTCGCTGCCCACGGCAACTCGCTGCGTGCCCTCGTCAAGCACTTGGACGGTATCAGCGACGACGACATCGCCGGTGTCAACATCCCCACCGGCATCCCGCTGCTCTATGAGCTCGACGACGACTTCAAGCCGGTCACCAAGGGCGGGCGTTACCTCGACCCGGAGGCTGCTGCTGCTGGCGCCAAGGCCGTGGCGAACCAGGGCAACAAGTGAGTCGTTCCTGACGACAGGTCCCTCGAGGGCCCGTGACAGGCAGAGGGGCCGTGCTGATCAGCACGGCCCCTCATGTGTACCTGTTTGATCAGGCAATGACGCCCAGCTCGTATCCCTTGCTCTTGAGGTATTTCACCATTGCGGGAACGGACTTTGCAGTGACCTTCTTGTCCTCGGCATCGTGATTGAGGATGAGAAGCACGTTGGGGGTGCCGTACTCGGCGGCGGTCTCCTTGAGGTTCTGCACTACCTCGTCCGTACCGGTCAGCGGCTTGCCCTCGGCATCCTTGGACAGTGCGTTCCAGTCGATCCATGACATGTGGCGCTCGGACATCGCCGGATCGGCCGTCGACCAGCCCCGCCAGGACATGTGGCCCCCGGGGTTGCGCACCGCGCCGGTCGTGAATCCGGAACCCACGAACGATCGCATCTGGGCCATCGCGTAGTCGATGTCGCAGCCGATGTGGCTCTTCGAGGCTTCCCGGCCCGGGTACAGGTAGTCGTAGTCGTGGCTGTAGGAGTGGATCGCCAGGGCATTGCCCTGCTCCAGCATCTGGTTGAGCAGGCTCTTGTCCACCTCACCCATGTGGGAGGAGATCGTGAAGAACGTTGCCCTGCCTCCGGAGTTCTTGAGGCCCCTGAGCACCTGCGGGGTGCGCTGGCTGGGGCCATCGTCAAAGGTGAGGAAGGCGATCTTCTTGTTCTTGGGCTGGGTCTGGGGCTTGAGCATCCAGTCGTGCACGGTCTTCGCCGCATAGACGTGCCCCTCGGCCGCCTTGCCGTGATTGGTCCCCGGGATGAGTGCTGGAAGGTTGGGGACCACGGCACCGGATGCCTTGAGCGGTGTGCCGGCGGCGGGTGGTGCGGCACACGTGGGTTTCGTCACGGCCTTCCCGGCTCCGGGGTACCCGGCGTACTTCGTTGCCGGAGTGGAGGTTGCAGAAGGTGTGGGAGTTGCGGTGGGGGTCGTCGAGGTGGTGGCTGACGAGGTCGTCCCCCCGGGGGTTGTCGATGAGGTACTCGCGGTGTGCTTGTTCCCAGAATGGGTGACGTCAGCAGCGTTGGGTGAGGCGCATGCCGCCAGGCAGGTGGCCAGACCAGCCAGGATCGTCAGGCCGATCGTTGCTCGGGAACCGTGCCGCGACTTGGCCCGGCGCTGTGAACGGGTGGCGTCGCTGGTCGGTCCGCAGGACGAATCGTGGGCGGTGTGGACGTCACCGTTGCGGCTGATGATGGGCATGTGTGTGCACCTTTCCCAGATGATCGACAGTCAGGGGTCACAGTACTCAGGAAGAGCGACGGAGCCCCTGGGGCTCGCCGTCACTGGTCAGGCGGAATCGCGCGGGGCGTAGCCATGAATCTGCCAGGAACGGGACACCACAACCCATGAACTGCCGGGACAGTGTCATCGGAGGGCAGGGGGCCAGGACCTCAGAAGGAGGATGGCCAGTTCTCGCCTTCCGGGGCCTCGCCGGTGACGATGTAGATCGTGCGAGCCCCCATGGCGACAGCGTGATCGGCAATGCGTTCGTAGTACCGGCCGAGCAGGGCGGTGTCAACGGCCTTCTCCACGCCGTACTCCCAGTCGTCGCTCAGCAGCAGGTGGAACTGGTCGCTGCGCAGTTCGTCCATCTTGGAGTCGGCGGTGGCCAGACCGGCGGCAGCCTCGGCGTCGCGGTTCTCCAAGGTGGTGATGGCCGTGGCGATCATGGAGTCGGCGGTCTCGGCCATCTGCTTGATCTGGTCGGCGACCGGCTCGGGGGCAGCCACCTCGGGGTAACGCAGCCGGGCGATCTTGGCGATGTGTGCGGCGAGATCGCCCATGCGGTCCAGGGAGTAGCTCATGCGCAGCACGGCGACGACGGTACGCAGTTCACCAGCCACGGGGGCCTGACGAGCCAGGAGCTGGAAGGAGCGCTGCTCGATCTCCTTGGTGAGCTCGTCAATGCGGGCGTCGCCACTGATGACCCGCTCGGCGACGGTGAGGTCGGCGGTGACGAGGGCAGTGGTGGCGTCCTGAACGGCAGTGCGGACCAGACCGGCAACGGTCACGATCAGCTCAGTCGTCGCATTGAGTTCGTCACGGTAACTGTCGCGCATGGTGAAGGCCCTTTCCTTCGTGAGACATCCATCCTCGTAAAGCGTAGTTCGTCCGAGAACCATTTCGCATACTGCAGTTGAGGAATGAATGAATGTTCAGTTAACGGGAGGAGACGTTGCTCGCGTTGCCCGGTCCCACACCCGGTGGAGTCGTGTGGTGACGGCAGACTCCCATATGATCGGACCGTGGACGTTGCGCTGTCAGGGGTTGTCGGGCTCGTGCTGGGCGGGCTCCTCACGTGGCTCATCCTGCATGCGGTGGAACGATCACGTCACCCGATCGACACCTTGGCGACAGACATCGAGGTCATGGTCGTCACCCCAGAACTCAAACGAGCCCTGGCCCAGGTGGGCGGGGCGGCAGCCGTCATCGGCCCACATGACGAGGTGCTGCACTCCACCGTCTCGGCTCGGTCGATGAACATCGTCCGAGGTTCGCGCATCATCGAGGAGACCGTCCTGGAGATCGTGCGGGAGAGCAGACAGCGCTCAACGGAACTGTGTCGGGACATCGACGTTCCCGGCACGGCCACCGGACGCACTGCCCAACACCTCACGGTGCGCGTTGGCCCACTAGACGCACACGGCAACATCGTTCTCATCGTCGATGACCGTGCCCCGTTGTTGCGCGTGGAACAGACCCGACGGGACTTCGTCGCCAACATCAGCCACGAACTCAAGACCCCGATTGGTGCCATCGCAATCCTCTCGGAGGCCGTGGAGGGTGCCGCCGATGATCCAGAGGCGGTGCGACACTTCGCCGGGCGACTCAACGAGGAGACTGCCCGAGTCTCCGAGATGGTCTCGCAGATCATCAACCTCTCCCGGTTGCAGTCCGATCAGCCGACGATGACTCCACAGCAGGTTGACGTCTGCCACGTCCTTGCCGATGCCGTGGAACGCAATCGGGAACTGGCGGACAGCCGCGAGGTCAACCTCGTCGTCAAGGCCGAGCCAGATCTGGAGGTCCAGGGCGATCCTGCCCAGCTCACCGACGCCGTCTCCAACCTCATCCACAACGCCATCGTCTACTCCAACCCTCGGGCGAGGGTGGCGGTGAGTTCGCGACTGGTGCACGACGTGGACGGCGATCGTGCCGACATCGCGGTTGCCGACAACGGCATCGGCATCACCGACGAGGACCAGAGACGCATCTTCGAGCGGTTCTACCGCGTCGACTACGCCCGGAGCAGGGACAACGGCGGCACCGGCCTGGGGTTGTCGTTGGTCAAACACATTGCCCAGGCGCACGGCGGTTCGGTGGACGTGTGGAGCAAGGTCGGCCAGGGATCCACCTTCACCCTCTCCATCCCGCTGCCCAGCCTCGAGTTCGACGACGAGGACCCTGATGGCCTCGCCGGTGCTCACGACTCATCAATCACCAGCAAGAAGGATCAGTCATGACCCGAGTACTCATCATCGAGGACGAGGAGTCCTACCGTGAGGCCACCGCCTTCATGCTCCGTCAGGAGGGGTTCGAGGTTGCCGAGGCCGAGGACGGACGAGCCGGCCTGTCCGAGTTCGACCACAACGGTGCCGACATCGTGCTGCTGGACCTCATGATGCCCGGAATCCCGGGCACCGAGGTGTGCCGTCAGCTGCGGCAGCGCAGTTCGGTGGGCATCATCATGGTCACCGCGCGTGACTCCGAGATCGACAAGGTCGTCGGGCTGGAGCTCGGTGCCGACGACTACGTCACCAAGCCGTTCAGCCATCGTGAGCTCGTGGCCCGTATCCGCGCCGTGCTGCGTCGTGGGTCGGAGTCCGAGGAGTCTCCCGATATCCTCCAGGGATCCGGGGTGCGCATGGACATCGAGCGTCACGAGGTGAGCGTCTCCGGCAAACCGGTGAAGTTGGCCCTCAAGGAGTTCGAGCTGCTCGAGGTGCTGCTGCGCAATGTGGGACGAGTCATGACCCGCGCCCAGCTCATCGATCGCATCTGGGGCGTCGACTACGTGGGTGACACCAAGACCCTCGACGTCCACGTCAAGCGACTGCGCGCCAAGATCGAGGACAATCCCTCCCACCCCCGGCACATCATCACGGTGCGCGGTCTGGGCTACAAGTACGACGACTGAGTCGAGGAACGCCTGGTCACCAGTGCCCCGACGAGCACGACGAGAGCCAGGACGGGCAGGATGTCACCGGTCCACGCTGCCGCTGGGGAGAAGGGATCGCACCCGAGGAGGAGTGCGATGATGCGGGCCAGGTACAGTGGTCCGGCCAGCGCCACGGGGGCTGCCAGGCACGTCATGACGATGCTCAGGCGTCGCGGCAGCACGCGAGCCGCCCACACCGCGATGAACGGCAGCCACACCCAGTGGTGGTTCCACGAGACCGGGGAGATGAGCAGCATCACGCTCGCCGACACGGCAACCGTGGTCACCAGGTCGTCGGAGCGGCGGGCCTCGTCGAGGTGCCTGGGCAGCAGCAGCCAGCCGGCGACGATGACGGCGAGACCCAGCAGTACCCACAGGGCACTGCGCACGGTCGTGGGGCAGTGACGCCAGAGCACCCCGTTCACGGAGGCGTTGGCCGGGTAGTCGAGTCCGCCGACGCGCCCGGCGTCCCACATGAGATCGGTCCAGTACTCCTGCGAGGTACCCGGCAGCAGCAGCCACCCGATGGCGATCGAGGCAAGGAATCCGGTTGCCATGCCTGCCAGGTGCGCCCAGTCGTGGCGATGCAGGGCAGGTAGCCCGAGTGCCAGCGGGGTGAGTTTGCACCCGCCGCACAGGCCAAGGGCGAATCCTCCCCAGAATCGGCGGTCGGTGGTCAGTCCCAGCAGGCAGACGGCCATGAGGATGATGTTGATCTGGCCCTTGGCGATCGTCTCCCAGAACGGATTGAGGATCACCAGGGCAGTGGCCCAGCACGGCAGGTGGATCGCGACTCGACGTGCCTTCCCGATCGGTGCCGTGGGCAGCAGGCCGAGGCGCAATGCGCGGTGACAACTCAGGGTGACGGCTGCACAGGACAGTGCCGTCATGACCAGCCATGCGCCGTGCTCGGTCATGGGTGCCATCCACGAGAGGATCAGGGCAGCAAATGGCGGATAGGTGAACAGGAGGTGGCCAGGGGCGGAGTGGTACAACGGGGTGCCGTTGATGAGGGCCTGTGCTCCCTCGTGGTAGACGTTGGAGTCCACCGGCTCGACGGGGGAGCCCAGGGCAAAGGCGCAGAACAGGACGGTGATGACCGCGCCTGCTGAGATCGCCGTCGTCCGCAGGGAGGATGAGGACTCCATTTCTGCCAGCCTCTCGGATTCGTGTTCTGGTGGCAGCTGTCGCTGACCACATCGGATCGTATGTGCCAGGTATGGGTTTGACCAACGTCTGGGAGAGTACCTGACGTGTGGTGCTGCCCTCCCCCCCCGATGGAGCGTCGACCGTCAGCGTCGGGGCCACCGTGGACGGGGTCTCCGGCGGTCTGTGGTGGCTCGAACTGCCGGAGTGATGGGTGGCGCGCTGCCCTTGACGTGCTGCCCGGCCCCAGGTATAGGGTGACAGTGAGTGTGATCATGAGAATGCCCCTTTCTGTGTTCAGTGGTAGAATCGCCTGTGGAAGGGGTTGCATACATGACTTTCAATGTCGGTGAAACGGTTGTCTATCCCAATCACGGGGCTGCGGTGATCGAGGATCTCGAGACGCGCACCATCAAGGGTGAGGAGAAGCTCTACCTCGTTCTTCGGATCATCGGTCAGAACGATCTCGTCGTGCGGGTGCCAGCCGCGAACCTCGATCTCGTGGGCGTGCGTGACGTCGTTGACGAGAAGGGGTTGAAGAAGGTTTTCGAGGTTCTGCGTCAGCCCCACACCGAGGAGCCAGCCAACTGGTCTCGTCGGTACAAGGCCAATTTGGAAAAGTTGCACAGCGGCAATGTGCTCAAGGTTGCCGAGGTGGTCCGTGACCTGTGGCGCCGTGAGCGTGATCGCGGTCTGTCTGCCGGTGAGAAGCGGATGCTGGCCAAGGCACGCCAGATCCTCGTCTCCGAGCTCGCCTTGGCAGAGAAGGTCGATGAAGAGCGCGCCGAGCAGATGCTCGAGGAGGTACTTGCATCCTGAGCATCTGAGTGGTGAAAGCAAGCACAAGGGGCCCGGCGGACAACCCGCTGAGGCCCCTTTTTCCATGTCCGCTCACACTGAGGCTCGGCCCGGAGGCTCAGCCTGTGGGCCGTTCAACCGCCCATCGTCCCAGTGGATCGCTCACCCACCCACCGTCCCTGGGGGATCGCTGGCAGGGACGCCTGCCTTGCCCTACTGTTCGACCGCTGCCAGGACCGGTCCGAGCCGATCCCGCAGTTCCGCACCACTGCCATGCAGCAGAGCTTGGTAGCCGTCGTGGTCCTGCACGAGTTCGATCACGGCCGTGAGCATCCCGATCTGGTTGCTCGGGTCGGTCACCAGCGGCCAGATGGACAATGCGACCTGCAACTCGCGCTCCGGATCGTCCATGGCGTGGAAGATGGTCTGGGAGGCATTGCGGCACAGCAGGATCCCGGGACACCTGACATGGTCGGGATCAATGTGTGGGATGGCGACGCACGCGTGGCCAAAGTCCAACCCCGTGGGGTATGTCTCCTCGCGCCGGGACACGGCTGCGAGGAACGTCTCGCCAACCAAGGCGTCCCGGGTGAGGCGGTGGTTGACGAGACGGAACAACTCGTCCGATGAGTCGGTGTCGACGTCAAGGACGATGAGTTGGGGTGTCATGCAGAAAGGTCAGGCCTTGAGGTCGGCAGCGATCTCGTCGGCCAAGTCGTCATCACCGACGCCGGTGAGAAAGGCAACTCCGCGATACACCTTGACGTTCTCGGAAGGAGCCTTGACGACCGTTGTCGAGACGATGGCGTCCGGCTCGAAGGACTCGGCGTGCTCTAACAGCTCGCCCGTCTTGCACTCCTTCATCGTTGCCTCGATGTCGCGCTCCTTGAGCATGCGTTGCAATTTGTTGGCGACCTGGACGGATGTGGCGATCCCGGTACCACAGCACACGAGAATCTTCTTCTTGAGCATCAATGCCTCCTCGGCGGTTTGCTGGATGAGATATCCATGTCGTGGTGGACACCATGGTAGCTGTGACCCCCGCGCGACAGCGGTACTACTGCCAACACGGTGATGACATCGAATTATGGGCCATGGTGAAACCGTGCGTCAGGTGGGGGATTGTTCTGCCCGAAGGTGCAGGCTGCCGTGGCACGCCCCTGCTCTGACGGTGCCCCTGCCCTGACGGTGACATGATGCCGGCCGGATCACACTCGACCCACGGTTGTCGACGCCGGTCCCCGCGCCGACCGGGGGAACTCGCTAAGCTCATGGCCCATGGACGAACCCATTGTCGCCATCGTCATGGCTGCCGGAATCGGTAGCAGATTTGGTGGGCCCATCCCCAAACAGGTCACCGAGCTTGCCGGTAAGGCCGTCGTTGCCGTCGCCGTGGAATCCCTGGCGGCCGGCGGTTGCTCCCGTGCCGTCGTCGTCGTCAAGGAGGGCATGGAGAATCACGTGAGATTCGCCTTGGCGGCGGCACCCATCCCGGTGCACTTCGTCAACGGGGGCAACTCCCGGCAGGAGTCGGTACGGCGGGGCCTGGAGTTCGTCGACTCCCACCCGGTGCTGTCCAAGGCCTCCAAGGTGCTCATCCATGACGCGGCGCGTCCGCTGGTGCCTGCCTATGTCGTTGCAGACGTCATCAAGGCCCTGGACGACGGAGCCACTGCAGTTGCTCCCGCCATGCCCGTGGTGGACACCATCCGGCAAGTCGACGGGGACACCAGCACGGTTGTCGACCGTGACACCCTGCGTGCCATCCAGACTCCGCAGGGATTCGACCGGGCCACCATCACGCAGTGCCACCGACGTATGGCCGACGACGGCGTCAAGGTCACCGACGATCTCAGCTGTTGCGAACTCTATGACCACCAGATCACCTTGGTGGAGGGATCACGGGCTGCGATGAAGATCACCGAACCCATCGACATCGACATTGCCGAGGTGTTCAGTCGAGCTGCTGCCGGAGCAGGGAATCACAGCGGCAAACGGGTCAGGCTCATGGCAACCAAGGTGCGTGAGAAGGGCGACATGCTCATCCGACACGTCCGACGAGCCATTCTCGGGAAGTGAACATGCCGAGCAGCCAGTCGCGGCCGCCGGGCATCCACCGGTCGAGCGCAGACAATGAGACCACCTGCGCAACATGGCAGCGCAACGAGGAGGACAGACGGACATGGCCGATGCGATGACTGCTTCAGAACCGCGTGAGGAGCATCACCCCGAATCCTGCGCTGCCGTGCAGCTGCGCACCGGGATCGGCACTGACGTCCACCAGCTCACCCCGGGGGTGCCGATGCACGTCGCCGGTCTGGAGTTCCCCGACGAACCGGCGGGGCTGGCCGGGCACTCCGACGGTGACGTCGCTGCCCACGCCATGTGTGACGCCCTGCTCTCGGCGGCTGGACTGGCTGATCTGGGCACGGTCTTCGGCACGTCGGATCCGCAATGGGCCGGACGTGCCGGGGTGGACTTCCTACGTGCCACGGTGGCGCTGCTCACGGAGCACGGTTGGCGTCCGGTGAACGTTGCCGTCCAGGTGATTGGGCAGCGTCCCCACATGGCGCAGCGCCGCGCGGAGGCCCAGGAGGTGCTCGGAGCTGCCGTCGGTGCGCCGGTGTCGGTGTCCGCCACCACCACCGATCACCTGGGATTCACCGGAGCAGGCCAGGGGGTCGCTGCGGTGGCCACCGCCCTGATCCAGGGTGCGGATCTTCCCCGGACGTGATGATGGAGGGCTGATGGGTTCTGCAACAGAAGGACGTGCCATGACCAACGAAACCAATACTTCGGACTGGTACCGCCAGGCCGTCGTCTACCAGATCTATCCTCGGTCGTTCGCCGACGCCAATGGTGACGGGATCGGTGACCTGGCCGGAGTCGTCGATCACGTCGACCACCTGGCGAGGTTGGGCGTGGATGCCGTCTGGCTGAGCCCCTTCTACCCCTCGGCCCTGGCCGACGGCGGCTACGACGTCGACGACTACCGCAATGTCGACCCGCGACTGGGGACCTTGGCGGACTTCGACCGGCTCGTCGACGCCCTGCACTCCCACGGGATCCGACTCATCGTCGACATCGTCCCCAACCACACCGGATCGGGCCACGAACTGTTCCGCAAGGCCCTGGCCGACGGTCCCGGGGCGCCCGCCCGCGAGCTCTACCACTTCCGCGACGGGGACGAGCCACCCACCGACTGGACAAGCGCCTTTGGCGGCTCTGCATGGCAACAGGTTGACGACGGCCAGTGGTACCTGCACATGTTCGACGTCGCCCAGCCCGATCTCAACTGGGACCACCCCGAGGTCGTCGCCGAGTTCGACCAGACGTTGCGGTTCTGGGCCGACCGCGGGGTGGACGGGTTCCGGGTGGACGTCGCCCACCTGCTCAAGAAGGATCTCAGCGAACCGCTGCCCAGCCAGGCGGAGCTTGACGCCGCCGACAGGACCGTGGGCAATGGTCGTCTGGAGGACCGCGACGAGGTGCACGACATCTACCGTCACTGGCGGCAGATCTTCAACGAGTACGACCCGCCCCGGGTGGCCGTGGCCGAGGCGTGGGTGCCGGCCAATCGCCGTCCGCCCTACGCAACCCGTGAGGAATTGGGGCAGGCCTTCAACTTCGACCTGCTCCAGGCCCCGTTCCGGGCCGAGGAGCTGCGTCGTATCATTGACGACAACCTCGCCCTGGCGGCCAGGTCCGGATCGTCGACGACGTGGGTGCTCTCCAATCACGACGTCGTGCGTCACGCCACCCGCTACGGGCTGCCCGAGGAGCTGCGGGACGGCCGGGAGTACGTGCTGGGCGACGGGCGCACCGTTGCCTGCGATGCCGATCTCGGCCTGCGACGCGCCTTGGCTGCGACCCTGCTCATCCTCGCCCTGCCCGGCTCGACCTACCTGTACCAGGGTGAGGAACTCGGGCTGCCCCAGGTGGTCGACATCGCCGACGAGTACCGTCAGGATCCGACGTTCTTCCGCTCACCTGGTGTGGACAAGGGGCGGGACGGCTGCCGGGTGCCGTTGCCGTGGACGCCGGACGGCCCATCGCTGGGGTTCGGGTCGGATGAGCCACACCTCCCGCAGCCCACCCGGTTCCGCGACCTTGCCGTGAGCAGGCAGGACGCCGATTCGCGTTCTCCGCTCAACGTCTACCGACGAGCTCTGCGGTTACGTGCGCAGCTGCAGGACGGGGAGGAGATGGAGTGGCTGGACAGCCCGCAGGGTACTGTGGCGCTGCGACGGCATGACGGCTGGTTCTGCGTGGCCAACCTCACCTCAACACCCATTGACCTGCCGTCGGGTGAGGTGCTCCTCACCTCGGCGGATCTGGTGAGTGGCAAGCTCCCCGAGGCCGCCACAGCGTGGATTCGTCCGCGCTGAAGTCATGGGGCGTGGCCTGCCAGCCGTGCCCGGGCCGTGCGCCCTGCGACACCGGGCTCGTGGTGCTCTCCCCAACCTGGGCGCACGTGCAGCCCACGTGTCACCCAAGGCGTCGACCGCGGATCTGCCCAGCTCGCAGTGCCGTCCGGGCCACGTACCACTCAGAGGGCGGCGACTCGACAAGAACACCGCCATCTCTCAGGGCAACCGTCACGTACCCCCGCAGAGGGCGGCGACTGGTGAGCGGGAGATGACGCTGGCTCCGCGGACGTTGCGGAGCCAGCCTTCTGGGATGGGTGCCTCACAGCTCCAGACCGGGGTAGAGCGGGAAGTTGCCGAGCAGCTCGTCGGCGGCGTCGTGCACCTGTTGGGCGACCCCGTCGGCGATGGTGTACTTGGCCTTGCCACGTTTGCCCGAGGCCGTCCTCGCCGGTGTGGTGGCCGACAATGCGGTGACGATGAGTTCAGCCACCCGGTCGAACTCGTCGGGTCCGAAGCCGCGTGAGGTGAGTGCCGGGGTGCCGATGCGCACGCCGGAGGTGTACCACGCACCGTTGGGATCGGCCGGGATCGAGTTGCGGTTGGTGACGACGCCGGAGTCCAGCAGCGCCGACTCGGCCTGGCGTCCGGTGAGCCCGAAGCTGGAGAAGACGTCAAGCAGGTTGATGTGGTTGTCGGTGCCGTCGGTGACGAGCTTGACGCCACGCTTCATGAGACCTTCGGCCAGCACCTCGGAGTTGTCGGCGATGCGCTGGGCGTAGTCGCGGAATGCCTGGGTGCGGGCCTCGGCCAGGGCAACGGCCTTGGCCGCCATGATGTGCCCCAATGGTCCGCCGAGCACCATGGGGCAGCCGCGGTCGACGTCTCCGGCGTACTCGTTGGTGGTGAGCACCATGCCGCCACGCGGTCCGCGCAGTGACTTGTGGGTCGTCGTCGTGACGATGTCGGCGTGGGCCACCGGATCCTCGTCGCCAGTGAACACCTTGCCGGCCACCAACCCGGCGAAGTGGGCCATGTCGACCATGAGCACGGCCCCGACCTCGTCGGCGATCTCACGCATCTTCGCGAAGTTCACCCGACGCGGGTAGGCCGAGTAACCGGCGACGATGACCAGCGGCTTGAACTCGCGGGCCAGCTCGGCAACCTTGCCGTAGTCGAGGTATCCGGTCTCGGGGTCGGTGCCGTAGGAGCGCTGGTCGAACATCTTGCCGGAGATGTTGGGGCGGAACCCGTGGGTGAGATGGCCGCCGGCGTCCAGGCTCATGCCGATGGCGCGCTGGTCGTTGAACCTGCGACGCAGGGTGTCCCAGTCGTCCTGGGTGAGGTCGTTGACGGTACGGGCACCGAACTCCTCGAGCCCGGGGGTCTCCACGTGGTGGGACAGGATCGTCCAGTAGGCGGTGAGGTTGGCGTCGATACCGGAGTGCGGCTGGACGTAGGCGTGATCGGCGCCGAAGAGCTCCCGGGCATGCTCGGCGGCCACCGACTCAACGGTGTCGACGTTCTGGCAGCCGGCGTAGAAACGGTGCCCGATGGTTCCCTCGGCGTACTTGTCGGAGAACCAGGTGCCCATCGTCGCCAGCACGGGCAGGGAGGCGTAGTTCTCCGAGGCGATGAGTTTGAGTGAATGACGTTGGTCGTCCAGCTCCTGGCGGGTGGCCTGGGCGACGCGCGGCTCCACCTCACCGATGATGTCGAGCATGCTGCGATAGGCCGACGAGACCTTCTGCGCGGTTTCCGGGTCGATGTGCGCGGCGGTTGACTCTGACACGTTGTCTCCCTTCAGACGGTGGTGATGACAAATCTATCCGTCTTTGGCAGGCCCGAAAGGGGAGTGGGCGCACTTTGAGCACCACTTTGACCTCTGGTGGAACGGTGTAGGGGAAGCGGTGGTCATGCCGGCAGGATGCTTCTCGAGCTGGCACCGGTGGCGGTTCGTGGGAACAACCGTGCCACGGTGGGGCTGCAGGGCATTGGCCTCTCGCGCGATGACGTGGCAGACCAGCCGGACCACAGCAAGGGTCTGGGGCGGCAAGGGGATCACTCCCTGCCCGCGTCATGCGGCGGTGCGGATCCGGGCAGCCGCATAGAGGGCAACGGAGACAGCCACCGACGCGTTGAGCGACTCGACCTCACTCGTGATGGGGATGCTCGCAAGGACGTCGCACGATTCGCGGGTGAGACGAGCCAGGCCATGGCCCTCCGATCCCACGACGAGCACCGTCGGCCCGTCCAGACCGGGCACGTCCGCGATGTCGACGTCCCCCTCGCCGGCCAGCCCGACGACCATCCAGCTCGCTCGGGCGAATTTCGCCAAGGCCTGGTTGAGGTTGGTGGCCATCGCCACCGGGATGCGTGCCGCGGCCCCTGCCGAGGTCTTCCAGGCGGCTGCCGTCATGGAGGCGGAGCGACGGGAGGGGATGAGCACCCCCTGCGCACCGAAGGCTGCCGCGGAGCGCACGATCGCCCCCAGGTTCCGTGGATCGGTCACCTTGTCCAGGGCGACGACGAGCCCGCCGTGCGTGGCCTCGGCGCCGGCTGCGATGAGATCGTCGGTGCTGGCGTACTCGTAGTCCTGCAGGCGCAGCGCCACCCCCTGATGGTTGGAGCCGCCGGTCTGACGGTCCAGCTCGCCGCGGGTGGCCTGCATGAGTGGGATGCCGTGGTCGGCGGCGAAGGTGAGGATCTCACGGAGTCGGGAGTCGTGCTCGGCGCCGTCGACGACGTAGGCGGCCCGCACCGGCAACCCAGCATTGAGGGCCTCCAGCACCGAGTTGCGTCCGATGACCCAGTCCGGGCCGGCCCCCTTCTCGGAAGGTCGACTGGCCTGCTGCCTGGGTCGGGCGGTCTGTTTGGCCTTGTACGCCTTGTGGTAGACGCGATCCTCCGCCTTGGGGGTGGGGCCGCGCCCGGCCAGACCCTTGCGGATCCGTCCGCCGGAACCGGCAGCCCTGTTCCTTGCCTTGCGGGTGGCTCCTCGGCGTTGGGAGTTGCCTGCCATGGTTGTCCTTTCGATCAGCTGGGACGCCATCAGTCCTCGACTGCCCCCGTCCCCAGACGAATCGCCGAGTGGCTACCCGGCCGTCGGGGGCGGATCAGTTCGGTGCCGGGCCGCTTCAGGAGACGTCGGCCCGGGGCCACCTCAGTCCAGCGACCACCGGGCTCCGTCAGGGGTGTCCTCGATCACCAGACCGAGGTGGGTGAGCACGTCGCGGATGGAGTCGGCGGTGGCCCAGTCCTTGCGGGCCCGGGCCTCGGAGCGTTGGGTGAGCATGGCCTGGACGAGTCCATCGACGACCGGCTCGAGCTTGTCGGACTGCGTGGACCTGCTCGATGCCCACACCGGATCGTCCGGGTCGAGGCCGAGGACGCCGAGCATGACGCGCAGCTGGCCCAGATGGGCTGCGACTGCCGGGGCGTCGGAGGCGTCGATCGCCTTGTTGCCCTCGTTGATCGTCGTGAAGAGCGTGGCGACGGCGGCAGGGGTGCCGAGGTCGTCGTCCATGGCACGGGTGAATCGCTCATCGAGTTCGGGCACCTGCGCATCCGTGGGCAGATTCGTGGGGTCGATCCCAGCTCGGTCGCAGACCTGCCCGGCACGCTCCAGGAAGCCGTCGATACGGGCGATGGCCTTGTCGGCCTCGTCCAGGGATCCCTGGGTGTGCTCGTCGGAGGGGGAGAACTCGATGGTGGAGCGGTAGTGCGGCGCCAGCAGGAAGTAGCGCACGGCGCGCGGATCGTGGTTCGCCGTCACCTCGGACACCCGAGCGGTGTTGCCCAAGGACTTGCTCATCTTCTCACCCGACATCGTCACCCACGCGTTGTGCATCCAGTAGTGGGCGAATGCGCGGCCAGCCGCAGCCGACTGGGCCAGCTCGTTCTCGTGGTGCGGGAAGCGCAGGTCTATGCCGCCACCGTGGATGTCGAAGGCCTCGCCCAGATACTTGCCGGACATGGCCGAGCACTCCAGGTGCCAGCCGGGGCGTCCAGCACCCCACGGGGCGTTCCACGAGGCAGTCTCGGGTTCGGAGGGCTTGTGCCCCTTCCACAGGGCGAAGTCGCGGGGGTCACGCTTGCCGCGGGGGTCGGAATCGGCGGCAGGAGCCATCTCGTCGACCTTCATCCCCGACAGCTCTCCGTAGCGTGGCCAGGATCGCACGTCGAAGTAGACGTCACCGGAACCGTCGGGGGCGACGTAGGCGTGCCCGGTGTCCAACAGCTCACCGATGAGGTCGATCATCTCGGGGATGTGGCCGGTGGCGCGCGGCTCGTAGCTGGGTGGACGGCATCCCAGCAGCGAGTAGGCCCTGTGCAGCTCGTTCTCGAACTCGTAGGCATGGGCCCACCACGGCACACCGCGTTCGGCGGACTTGGCGAGGATCTTGTCGTCGATGTCGGTGACGTTGGCGACGATCGTCACCTCGTAACCACTGTGCTCCAGCCAGCGGCGCAGGACGTCGAAGACGACCTCCTTGCGGATGTGACCCAGGTGTGGCGCAGACTGCACCGTCATACCACAGTGGTAGATCGACACCTTGCCCTCGATGAGGGGCACGAAGGGTTCGATGCGGTGGGTCGCTGTGTTGTACAACTGGAATGTCACGTCTCAAGCCTACCGGCAGTACGACGTTCCGTCTGCTGTGGACCGATGGTGACCCCCGCACGTCGAGATCAGGGGGGGCGGCTCATCGCCGATGGTTGCCGACGAGGTGCCCAGTGGTGCTTCGCCGCACCCCCTTGACACTTTCGTACCATGGGTGCATGGCCGAGATCAGGAAGCACAGGACGTCGAGCAACGCAATCAGTCAGGCGGTGGAGGCCGCGATGACCTCCCGGTCGTCTCAAGGTGCGGACGGACCCGACCACGAGACCGACGAGCTGAGCGTGGACGGAGCCCAGATTCCGACCCGTCCGACCGGCCCGTCCGCTGGATCGATCTCGGTGAACTGGCAGGGATTCCTCACCACGCAGCCTCCTGCTGCCGGTGAGGACTGAAGCTCCCACGGACGTTCCCGTTTCCGGTGCGCCCGGCAGCCGGATTCACGGCGGATCCGATGACGGTCGCACACACCTGCTGAGCTGTGTCACGTGCCGGGGCGGCGCACTGTTCGTGGTTCTGGGGTTCGTGCTCCCGGGGTTGTACTCGTGGGCCTCGTCGCGGGGTCAGACGCACCGGCATGGGCTCGGCATGGGCACGGGTTCGGCAAGGTCAGGGTGCGTCGATGTGCCGAACTCGTGACTCGGTCCCATGCCTTTGCGTACGGGGGCGTGGAGAATCACCCTTTCGCCTGCCTCGCCCGGAGAGCCGCAATGTCCAGCACCTGTGCCGAGTCCAGATCGACCTCGTCGGCCCCGTCCTCCCACGGATCGTACGGTGGCTCCTCATCCACGTCCTCCACGTAGCCCATCGAGGGGTCGTAGGGATTGACGAGCTGGTGGCTTCCGGCGGCATCGACCGGCAGCACCGAATCGGTGCTCATTGCCTCATCGGGCAGGTGCGTGAGGATGTCGTGGACGTAGCCCTGGGCAGCCTCGACGTGTGGCACTTCACGCTGTTCCCGCTGTGACTTGTACCAGCGGTAGTCGAGCACCTCGTGGAAGAACTGGGCCATGTCACGTTTGCGGGACAGTTCGGGGGGAATCTGGGCGACGACTGGCGAGAACACCTCGGTGAGCCATTTGTGTGCGACGACGCTCTCGTCCACCGACTGCAGTCCCCGCCGGGCCGCGAAGGTGTCGAGGTCGTTGAGCAGCCGTCTGGCCTGGTTCTCCTCGGTGTCCAGGCCGGTGAGACGCAGCAGGCGGCGCTGGTGGTGGCCGGCATCGACCACCTTGGGTTGGATGCGGATGACGTCCGAACTGGTCTGAATGTCGAGCTCGGCGACGTCGAATCCCAACGCATTGAGACGGCGCACCCGCGACTCCACCTGCGAGACGTCGCCGCCGGGGAACTCCTGGGGCTCGGTGAGCTCTGCCCACAGCTCGTGGTAACGAGTCTCGATGGTGTCGACGAGTTGCCGCGGGTCCAAGTTGGGGTCGAGCAGGTCGCCGGCCTCCAAGTCCAGGAACTCGCCGTACAGGTTCGTGCGGGCGATCTGCAGATCGTGCTCCCGCTGGCCGGTGGTGAGCTGATCGTGCAACTCCCCGGTCTCGGCGTCGACGAGGTAGGCGGCGAAGGCCTCGGCGTCCCGGCGGAACAACACGTTTGACAGCGAGATGTCACCCCACAGGAATCCCACCAGGTGCAGCCGTACCAGCAGGACGACCAGGGCGTCCAACAGTCGCATGACGGTTTCCGGTCGTACCCCGGACTGGAAGAGCGATCGGTAGGGTAGCGAGAACTGCAGGTGACGGGTGATGAGGATCTGATCCATGGGGTGGCCATCGGCATCACGCCGACCGGTCACCACGCCGATGGGCTCCACCGACGGCGTGTTCAGACGCATGAGGTCGTGCAGCAGTCGGTACTCATGGATGGCCAGGTGCTCGATGACCTCCTTGGCGGCATACACCGAGTCGCCGACCTTGATGAATCGCACGACGTGGCGGGAGATACCGCGCGGCAGGGCCACGAGGTACTCGGCAGGCCACTCCGCCAGCGGTGTGTCCCACGGCAGGGGGAGCAGTCGCGAGTCTGGCTTGGCGGAGAGGAAGCGTGGCACGGGTCAAGTCTGCCATCATTCACCGCTGGCTGGGCAGGACGCGTTGGACATGCTGTCGGGTGGTTGGACGAGGGCGTTGAGGCGGGCGAGTTGTTCCGGGTGGGTGGCGTAGAAGCGGTGGTGGTCGACCCAGATGTTTTCGGCGAGGGTGTTGCGCCAGTATTGGGCTGCCTGTTCCCAATCGGGATCGGTGATGTCTGCTTCGGGTAGGCGGATGCGGCGGCGGTGAAGTTCCTCGAGTAGACGCAGGTAGACCAAGGCGTAGTCGAAACACATGCGTTCGATACTGATCTTGGTGCCGTTGGCCCACAGTGTGTAGAACCCCATGTTGGTGTCGATTCTGGTGACCTCCGCGAAGCGAACCTGGCGATGGAGGAGACGCCCGTAGGTGTTCCATACCTTGTCCCGGTCGACGCCGAATTGTCGTCTCAGGGCATGATGCAGCAGCCAGATCATGAGCAGGAGTACTCCGCCGAGCAGAAAATATTCTACGGGCTCCGTGGTGCCATCTGTCACGGCGAGTACAAAGGTTCCCGCCATGACCACCGTGAGCACGAATTCGACAGGTGCCAAGGCTACCTGCCAGAAGACCCGTGGCTGGGCCGGGTTGCGACTCATGACGCGTATGGATTTCTTGATGCGCGGCCCAAGCCCGAACACCCCGCGTGTGGGTGGATCCTTCATGTCGAAGGAGAAGACGCGTGGCTTGGCGTTCCTCCAGTCAGCGTTCCCGTCCTCCCAAGTTGCCGACTCCGGTGAGGAAGTGCAGGTCTGGGTGGCCTCTTCGTGTTCCGGTTGGGTTCCCTCTTTGTAGGGGTGCTCGAGGACTGCGGGGGATTTGCGAAGACACGAGATGATGTAGCTCCCCAGAAAGATCATCGTGATGAGCGAGTAAATGCTGTACCCACGTCGTTCGGGAGCCCATACGCCTACATAAATGGCGAGTGCTCCGGGCGCCCCAAAAAATAGTACAAGTTCAAGTACATTCTCATTGTGCAACAGGCCAAGAATGGATCCTGCAATTATCCCCATGAGTATGTTCTCGACAATCTCGTGTCGAGGAATGGCATAGTTCCAAGGCAGGATGACACCGAATATGATTACCAAGGAAAGTGCACTCAGATAAGATGGTATCAAGAAGGATTGGATCTTCCATGTCGGCAATCCCTGATATGGGGTGCCCAGTTTTGCATCCCGGCGACGCAGAGCTGATCGTTGGATCGTGGGCATCCACAGAAAGAAGAAAACTCCAAACTCGCAAATCCACAGGAGGTTTTGAACCTTACTTCCGGCAATCTCCGCAAGGGGCTCACCCAAAATTGCGAACATGAGAAAAAATTCAAGAAACCAAAATCCTTGAATGAACAGCTGTATGATCATCGTCCCAGCAATGATGAGAAACATCATCATCCGAGATCTCAGCTGCTGATCATCCCCCTCAATCAGTGGACGGATCAACGTGGCGATAACGACGATCACGGTGGCCGTGATGATGCGAAGCCTTCCCTCTGCCACCGGTGAGTTTTTTACGATGGAATGTCTTGTCACGGGGCAACGCTTTTCGCTGCTCGGGGTGGTTGTGGTGGGTTGGTGAGGGTGTTGAGGTTGGTGAGGGCGTT